>Ga0193752_1000118_pt1 | contig 105981 bp, 79 predicted proteins | sample H1c1metaG_FD_144924 | JGI IMG/M metagenome (GOLD analysis project Ga0193752, IMG submission 144924) | Soil microbial communities from a riparian zone of the East river system, Colorado, United States - H1c1 | ecosystem: Environmental > Terrestrial > Soil > Riparian zone | place: USA: East... | reverse complement strand
AATAATTAAAACCCTGTACTTTTATTCTTCATCATGCGTCCTTACAAAGAAATTTGTGCATGTTTCCTGCCTAAATATTGTGCACGCTTAATTGCCGAAAACTGTGCATTGTTAATTGCCGACTACATATCTTTACCACCGTTGAATGAAGGCTCGTCCAGCACCAGCTGGCCAGCCCTCCAGTTGATTGTAACCTCCTGACGGTCTTTTACCAGGTCGCCTGTAATATCTTTTGCGAAGAGTCGCAAGGTTTGCTTTTTACGTATCATGATATTTGATTTTAGAAGGGTTCGTCTAACACAGGTTTTTGGATATACTCATTGTAATGGTGTCTATCGGGAAGATTTATACATTTACTTTAGGCCAGTCGATCGGCACATTGGTTATCGCGTACAACAGGTTCAGTGTCGAGATATTACCAACAGCGAGTACGACATCCACCAGGTGTCCCTGGTCATATCCCGCTTCATAGAAGTCTTCGAGGATGGCGCCTACTATTTTTCCTTTGGTAAGCGCTATGTTATGCGCTATAGCGGCTACGGCTTTTAGCTTCCTGTCAAAACGGATATCATTCGCACGTATGTCCAGAATCTCCTGATTCGTAAAACCAAGACGGCTGGCGATTGCGCTGTGAAAACTCAGGCAATATGGGCATTGATTCACCTGGCTGACTATCAGGTTTACCGCTTCACGGTCACGGTCGCTCAGCGAACTTTTTTGTGTCAGGTAATTAAAATAATTCTCGAGACCATTCTCACTGCTTGCAAAGGCGGCAAAGATGTTCGGGACTATGCCGAACAGGCCTTTTAGTTCCCCAAAAATCCTTTTGTTCTTGTCTGAGATATTTTGATCAGTAGGTACCACAAATTCACTCATAAAAAATATTCTATTGATTAAACAGGTCTGATTGTTTGTATATGTTTTCGATGTTTAACGGTATGGAGTCATTACGGGCGAACGCGGATGATCGTCTTCCCCGGGCGTCGCTCGGTCGGGTTGAAGGCGGCGACGGCATCGTCGAGGGTCGCGATGTTGCCGATGTTCGTCCGCAATCGTCCGTCCCGCACCCGCTGGACGATCTCGCTCAGTTGGGCACGATCGGACTCAACAACGAAGTCGACCGCCAGGCCGTCGGTGGGCCTTGCCTCAATCGGCCCGACGATGGACACCAGCGTTCCTCCGGCTCGAACCAGGCGCGCGGACCGCTTTCCGATGTCGCCACCGATGAGATCGAACACAAGATCGACGCCGCCGACGTCTTCCAGGGTGTCGTTCTCGAGGTCGACGAACTCCTGTGCGCCGAAGTCTAGCGCCTTCTGACGGTCAGCTGCGCGTCCGGTGCCGATTACATAGGCGCCCGCCAATCTTGCGAGTTGCGTCACCATCGACCCGACTGCGCCGGCCGCCCCGTGCGCGATGACGCTTTGCCCTGCCCGAAGGCGGCCATGCTCGAACAATCCCTGCCACGCGGTCAGGCCCGAGATCGGCAGACTCGCACCCACCGCGAAGTCAACATCGCCCGGCAGCGGCGCGAGGTTGCGTGCCTCGACTGCCACATATTCAGCCAGGGTGCCGTCGCGATTCCAATCCGTGAGGCCGAATACCCGCTGTCCCACCGACAGCCCCGTTGTGCCATAGCCGAGTGCGGTGACCACTCCGGCCAGCTCGTGCCCGGGGATCGACGGTGTTCGGTCACGGTCGAGGCGATCGGTCCAGGTCGAAGGCCAACTCAGCTCGGTCCCAACGAATCCCGACGCGTAAATCTGAACTACGACGTCGTTTATCGCTGCCTGCGGCCCGGGCCGCTCCACCAGTTTCATCCCGGCTGTTCCCGCAGCCTGGTCTGTTACAACGATCGCTTTCATAGCACGCCTCCTTTTTTGCTCATCAGCAAACACCTACTTAATGAAGTGATGTTGCTGTATATTACTGTTTTCATTTTTTTTGTTTTTATGTTAATACTGATAATTGAACGGTCCCAAAAAATACCCATCAGGCAGTAGTTGCCTGTCGCACTGCCGTTCCCTGGTTATTGTCGATGATATACCGCCAGAACCCATCCGCACCGCGGCGCGCGATATCGCATGCCGACCCTCCGAGGTGCACGTCCTTACCGTCAGGACCCTTGCCATCAATCGACCAGTCCAGGACGATCTGTGCGGTATCGCCGGCAACGAACACATGGCGCACATTGGTCACCAGTGGCAGGCCGAGCTTGATATCTGGCTCGATTGTGGCAGCGATCTCCGCGTGATCAATGATGGTTCGCCCGTCGTTCGCTATGAACACGGCATCCGGGGCATACATGGCCATCTGGTTGCTGATATCGCCGGAGTTAAATCGCTTAACCAGCGACGGGATAATGTCTTCGGGCTTAGTAGGGAGCGGAAAGGAGTCGGACATCTGTTCAGTTTTTGATTTCATCTGTTCAGTTTTTGATTTCATCTGTTTAGTTTTAGCGTTATATAAAGTTATCTGCCACCACTTTTTGCGACTCCTACAATGCGGCATTGATAAAGTTGAATTTTCACACTATATCAAATGGGAGCGTAGTATCCATGCAATTTTTTCATGATACTCAATCAAGCCTGTTAAATAATCACTGGTGCCAGAGTCTTTCAATTGCTCCGCCGAACGGTTAATCCGCATCCTGATGTTTATAATGATAGCTTCGTGATCATTCAATAATTCTTTTATAAAGCCTTTACTGTCGTTCTTTTCTCTTATCTGTTCGGTAAGGTGCGTTAATTCAAGAAATTGTTTTAAAGTCGCTGGCGCATAGTGACCTAACATTCTTATCCGCTCTGCGACCCTATCTACAATTTCAGCTATCTCGTTATATTGCGATTCAAACATTACATGCATTGAATGGAAATTTGGCCCCTCAAGGTTCCAGTGTGCATTCCGTGTTTTAGAATATAATACAAATTCGTCCGCAAGAATGTGGGAAAGAATCTCACTGACTTCTGCAAGATGTTGCTCGCTTATTCCGATGTTTGGCTTCATGATATAAAATTTCGATTCGTTAATTTCCGTAAAACTATGTTCGCATTAGCGTGTGGGAAATGACATTTATCACAATGTGTACTAAACATTATCCCGCTGAATATCGGCTATGGGACCGTTCATTATTCCATCTATCAGGGATGCATAGTTAATGAAACACCTAACCGGTTCAGTGCATTGATATTGATGACCGCTACAATCAATTTGGCAGTCATTTCTTCTCCAAAGAGTGCAACAGCCTCGTCATAGGTTTGATCGCTCAGGCCATGATCTGCGATGAGGGTGATTTCTTCGGTAAGCCTTAAAATAACCTGCTCCTCTTTACTAAACCAATTCTTCGCTTCGCGCCATGCACTTAATACAAATAGCCTTTTGGGATCTTCACCATATGTTATAGCATCTTTGCTGTGCTTATGCAGACAATACGCGCAACCATTGATTTGGGATGCTCTGATTTTGATGAGCTCTTGATGTAATTTATCAATTCCCGAATTTGTCACGGCTTGTGACAGCTGCATAAACTGTGGGTATAGTCTACAAAATTGGTCCAATTCCCCCATGTTACATGAACATTGCCCGGAGGACCTAAAATACCAATGCGGTCCAATACCGGTAATATGAAGCCAGCCCCTAACGAGAATCGTAATAGTGCCTGTGCTATTGGAAAAATCTTTTTCATTATGGATTTATATGAATAGGTAAAGTATCTGGATGAGGTACCCAGGAAAATATAATGAAGTAGTCCGGTCGCTTTTGATATTGTCTCCTTAACAAAGGAAGCTGGTAATCTTCTTTCTATAAATGACATATGTCACAAAAATCCACGTAATTTCTCTCGTATGCAGTTTGATTCAATTAGCTGAAGTCCTTTCTCAGTCGGCTTGACTTTGTCACTAAGATATGCTTCAAAAATGTCAAACATTATAGTGTCAATTTTCACTCCTCAGGCTAATCAATATAGTGGATTATTATGTGTGACAAATGTCAATGTTAGAAAGAGCGCAAGATATTAGCTTGCACTCTTTATGCTTTGATAATTTAAGGCATCAGGCAGAGTGTAGTTTATCATTTTAACCCTAATTAATGTATGATATCAATAGACGCGGATGAATACAGGCTTAAAACGGAAAACAAAAATTTTTATTTGGACGTTGTCCGGGGGCTGACGCAAGTCCCAAAAAGGTTATCGTCAAAATACTTTTACGACAAAAAAGGCGACAGTCTTTTTCAGGCAATAATGATGTCTCCGGATTATTATCTTACGAGATGTGAAATGGAGATTTTTACCAGTCAAACCAAAGAAATTGTTGACAGTTTAACAGCTCAAAACTTAGATTTTGAATTAATCGAATTAGGCCCCGGCAATTGTGCTAAGTCTATTTATCTATTGCAGGCCCTTACTGCGGTGGGTGTGTCTTTTAATTACATTCCTATCGACATATCTGAAAATGTAATTGGTGAGTTGCAATCATTCCTGCCTGCTAAAGACCCGGATTTACGATTTAATGGATTGGTAGGCGATTACTTTGACACATTGGCATCCCATTGCTTATTAAATGAAACGCGGAAGGTTGTGATGTGTTTAGGAGGCAATATCGGCAATATGACTATGGCGGAAAGTAACAAATTCTGTGAAAAGTTACGTGGTTATTTACAGCCTGGTGATCAGTGTATAATAGGATTTGATCTCATAAAACATCCAGCTACTATCAAGCGGGCATACGATGATCGGGAGGGGCTTACCAGGGAATTTAATCTAAACCTGTTGAATAGAATTAACCGGGAATTGAGAGCGGATTTCAAGATTGACCAGTTTGATCATTATTGTAGCTATGATCCGCTGACCGGAGCGGCGAAAAGCTATCTTGTTTGTTTAAGCAATATGGTGGTGCATCTACCCGGTGCCAGAATTCCTTTTGAGAAAAATGAATGTATATGGACTGAAATATCACAGAAATATTCAAAAAGCCAGATTCGCCAAATGGCGGTCAATAATGGGTTTATCCATACTGCAGAATTTTTAGATACCAAATCATGGTTTATGGATGCAATTTGGACAGCCGTTTAACATTGCGCGACACCATTTTCGCTCAACCCACATATGCCGAAGCTATTAACAATCATTTCAGTCCAATACATCTTCATCCAAAAGTATAATTATGGTCAGTATTCGCGATGTAAGTAAGTCTTTTGGAGATAATGTAGCTATAGATAGCGTGAGTCTTGATATTTCTGAGGGCGAACACGTTATATTATTAGGGCCAAGCGGAAGCGGTAAAACTACTTTACTCCGCATGATTAACGGCCTCGTAACACCGTCATCCGGTACAATACTGATCAATGGACAGAACATCCGGGAGCAGCCACAAGATGAGTTGAGGCGGCAGATTGGTTATGTACTGCAACGCAACAGCCTCTTCCCTCATTATTCTGTCGAAGAGAACATTGGGGTGGTACCAAATCTGTTAAAATGGGACAAACAAGCCATTCGAAATAAAGTTATGGAGCTTATGAAAAAGTTGCGTTTACCTGAGAAATATCTCTCCCGTACACCAGATGAACTAAGCGGGGGCGAGGCACAGCGGGTAAACATCGCACGTGCTCTTGCTACAGATCCCCCAATATTATTAATGGACGAGCCATTCAGCGCTTTAGATGCTATTACCAGGAAATCAATACGCGAACAATTTATGCATTTGGATGAATTCCGAAAGAAAACCATTATTATGGTTTCACATGACATTCAGGAAGCGTTTGAATTGGGTGATACTATTCTTTTGCTTCATCACGGAAAACTGGTTCAAAAAGGAAGACCATCAGAATTATTATACAATCCCGCTAATGATTTCGTAAGAGATTTTCTTTCAAACGACTATTTACAACTTTCGTTTGCAATTACATCTATTGCTGACTTATGGAATTATCTGTCTGGAGAAGGCCATAATGAAGAAGATTTTTCAGGAGAACCTGTCTGTGCTACTACTTTATGGAATGCGATGGAGTTCTTTCGGGATAAAAACGAAGACTGTCAATCCATAGCGATTCGACATGAACGTACTGGTGAATGGAAACGCGTCACATGGAATAATCTCATGAATGCTTATAGCTCACTTCAATGTAATAATCGCAGATGAACGATAATAATAATCTCTGGGATTTTGTTACCCGCCATTGGGAGAAACTGCTTGAGCAAACCGGGCAACATATCGGGCTTACTTTTATGTCAATATCTCTCGCGATAATTGTTGGCGTTCCAACAGGTATTCTTATCAGCCGAAAAAGAAAGTTATCATCCCCGATTCTTGCATTCGCAGGAGTTTTGCAAACAATTCCAAGTCTTGCATTGCTCGGGCTGCTAATTCCTTTGTTAGGTATTGGCCCCAAACCAGCCATTGCGGCTTTGTTCTTATATGGCCTGCTTCCTATCATTCGCAACACATACACCGGCATTTCAAACATCAATCCAGAAATAAAGGAGGCTGCAAGAGGATTGGGCATGAGTTATAAGCAATCGTTGCTAAAAGTAGAGCTACCGCTGGCAATGCCAGTAATTCTTGCTGGCATTCGTATCGCAACGACTATCAACGTTGGCGTAGCGACGCTCGCGGCTTATATAGCTGCCGGTGGATTGGGCGAGTTTATTTTTGGGGGAATTTCCCTAAACAATACAACAATGATGCTTGCAGGAGCAATACCTGCCGCCTTGCTGGCTCTTCTCTTTGACTTTCTGCTTTCACGTTTTCAAAAAATAAGATTCAAGAAAATTGCAAGCATTTTTTTCATCATGATGGCAATTGTTTTGCTTTCCGGTTTCTACATAATTCCATCCTTAGAAAGAAGTAAATTATTAGCCGGATTTACTCCCGAATTTATGGGACGTATTGACGGTTACCTTGGTCTGCAACAAACATATGGTTTAAACATGTCTACAGTGGTTATCAACGATGCTGTCATGTACAAAGCAATTTATGAAAAGAAACTTGATGTAGTCAGTGGTTATAGTACCGATGGTCGGATTGATGCTTACCAATTAGTCAGTTTAACGGATGATAAAAAAATATTTCCCCCTTATTATGCTGCGCCGATTATCAAGGAGCGGACGCTCGAACGGTTTCCGGAGTTAGAACCTGTCCTCAATCTACTGGCAGGCCGGATTAATGATTCGATCATGACTTCCCTGAATTACCAGGCAGACTATCTCCATCGTGAGCCAGCTGCTATCGCCCGTGAGTTTCTTGAAAGCCAAAATTTATATAAACCTGCCCGGCCCGTTGGCAAAGCCTCTATCAGGGTCGGCTCCAAAGTTTTTGATGAGCAATATATTCTGGCCAGCATTTATACGCAGCTTATCAGGGGTTATACGGATCTAGACGTTTTACCGAAAACCGGATTAGGTGGGACTAAAATATGCTTTGACGCACTTATGAATGATCAAATTGATTTATATCCGGAATATACAGGAACAGGTCTAACGGTCATGCTACATGCTGATACTGCTACTGTACGAAAACTTGCAGTAAATAAGGATACAGCGTATGCTTATGTGAAACAAGCATTTAAACAACGATTCCAGGTTAAATGGTTAAAGCCGGTAGGATTCAATAACACCTATGCCATAATGATGCGGAAGGAAGACGCTAAGCGGCTGGGAATCCGGACAATTAGTGATTTGTCTGATTATTTAAATTTACAACGATGATAGATCTTAAAGACAAATATCAGAGAGTTCGTATTAGAAGCGAAGAAATCTGTGCGACCCTGAAAACGGAAGATTACGTGGTACAACCCGTGGTAGACGTAAGCCCACCCAAATGGCATTTGGGACATACATCCTGGTTCTTTGAAACATTTATCCTGATACCTCATCTTCCGGATTATTCCTGTTTTAATCCTTCTTATCCGTTCGTATTTAACAGTTATTACGAGAGCTTTGGTGTACGTGTTATCCGAACCAATCGTGGCAATTTAAGCCGACCGACTGTCGAGGAAGTCTATCAATATCGTAGGCATGTAGATGCAGCAATGGAACAGTTACTTAGTTTACCAATAAGCGATGAATTGAATATGCTGACTGTTTTGGGACTCAATCATGAAGAGCAGCACCAGGAATTGTTGACGACTGACATCAAATATATCTTAGGACATAATCCGCTCTTTCCAACGTATAAAGAACTAGTGGATGCTGTTGAACCAGATTCTCCCTGCGATGAATCTATTGTCATGCATGAAGCCCTGTATAACATAGGTTACAAGGGTGATGGATTTTGTTTCGATAATGAGGTCGGGCTTCATACGGTCTTTCTCCCGACATTTAAAATAGCGAAAGAATTGGTCACAAATGCTCAGTATCTCGAATTCATCGGGGACGGTGCGTATCACAAACACGAATACTGGCATGCAGAGGGCCTGGATTGGATAAAAAATAATAACATTAGTGCACCACTATACTGGCATTGGATAGGTAACCAGTGGCACTACTACAATGCATCCGGACTTCAGCCATTGAGATTAAACGAGCCAGTGACACATGTCAGCTATTACGAGGCATCCGCCTTTGCTGCCTGGAAGGGTATGCGATTGCCAACTGAATTTGAATGGGAAGCTGCGTGTCAACAATTTGAATGGGGTAATAGATGGGAATGGACTGGCAGCGCATATCTTCCATATCCCGGATATATCAGAGCCGCTGGCCCTATCGGAGAATATAACGGCAAATTTATGGTTAATCAGATGGTGCTTCGCGGGGCTTCAATTGTTACTCCGCCGGGGCACAGTCGGCCCAGCTATCGTAATTTCTTCCATCCCCATTTAAGATGGCAATACACTGGTATCAGGCTGGCACAGAGCATTAACTCAGATGACGTATCTGCCAAAGCAATCCATACAGACGAAAAACCACCGGCTATTGAATGATAGGAAGTCATCGACAAAGACAAGCACGCTTTTATTAATAAATTCAGTATAAGTATTATTCACATTTAAAAAGCAAAAAAATGGAAAAGAATCTTCAGGAATTATCAAACGCCATGAATAAAATGGTAACAAATGGTCAACTTATTGACGCTGCTGAAAAGTATTACGCATCAAATATCAAGACCATCGAATTTGACGGCAAAGTGACTGAGGGAAAGCAAGCAGCTATGAAGAAGCTAAATGACTTTGTAGGCTCAATTCAAAAGGTGAAAGAAATTACGCTTCTCCGATCTGTTTCTGATGATAATGCCTCTTTTTCAGAATACATCTTAGATTTCGAAATGAAGGACGGGACTGGAGTCTATTTGCATGAGATAATCCGCTCATTATGGGAAAACGGTCAAGTTGTAGAAGAGCGATATTTCAAAGGATAGCGCAAAAATAATTAACGTCAAAGCCGATGAACCATATTTCAGTAATACAGAGAACGAATCAAAAGAATATAAATGGATAAAGTCACTTTAAAAGCAACACTTATAAAGGCGCATCTCGAAACACTTCAACACTTAAGGGATGAATATGCAAGCTATCAAAGCGGTGGCAATCTGAATCTGGATGAAGTACGTGACGCTGACGATAACTCACACAGAGAACAGACTGAAGAATATTTACAGGCTATGGAAAGGCAAATTCATCAGCGGGAGAACGAAATTAAAGTGCTTCGTGATTTAGATTTTGGCCACAAAACTTCTGTGACAGAAGGCGCATTAGCACTGGTCAATGGCCAATATTATATTATCGGGATACCTGCTTGCCAATTTGACCTTGAAGGAAAGCATTTTGTTGCAATGTCACCTGATGCACCTTTTTACCAGGAACTTATGGATAAGAAGCAAAATGATTCATTCGTTTTCAACGACAAGACGTTTACGATTGAATCTATTTTTTAACCTTAAAAATACAATTATGCTAAAATGGCCTGACGTTATAAAATTTGCCAATATCGGCAACCCCGTTCCAGATAAACGAGTAGAAAAAACACAAGAAGAGTGGAAGGCAATCCTGACGCCGGAGCAGTTCAATATTGCCCGACTCAAGGGTACAGAGCGTGCATTCAGCTCTGAACTTTGCTCTTATTTCGAACCAGGAAGATATGCCTGTATTTGTTGTGGTACGGAACTTTTTGATGCTGAAACAAAGTTCGAAAGTGGAACAGGATGGCCTTCCTTCACTCAGCCTATAAAGGAAAATGCGGTCGCATACCATAAAGAAAGCTCCTTTGGTATGCAGCGTATTGAGGCACTCTGTAATACTTGTGATGCCCACCTGGGACACGTTTTTCAAGACGGTCCTAAGCCGACCGGACTTCGCTATTGTATGAATGCCCTTTCCCTGAAAAAAGTCGCTGTAAATGAAAAAAAATAGATTTTCACGGTATTGGCAGATACCGTTATTAGTTCTTTATTCAACATTTCTTTACTTATTCATTAATTTATTGAATCATAATAAAAATGAACATAATTGACATTCATGAAGGGGATAATGGAATCACTTTTTTTTCACTCATGGTCGATGGCAGCGAAGCAGGCCTGATGATGTTTAATAAGCATCCTGAACTTTATGGTGACATTCGAGGTAATTGAAATTATATTATTACATTTAAAGCGCCGATGGAAGAAATTATTGCTGCTCTAAACAATACAAATAACAATTAAAAATAGTATGAGAAAGCTGGTTTTATTTATGCATGTATCGCTCGATGGTTTTGCAGCAGATGCAAACGGCGGGCTGGACTGGATTTCTTATGACAGTGAATTGCAGGAATACGCTGATGGAATAGTGGCTACTGTTGGCTCTCCTGTATATGGACGGGTAACCTATGAATTGATGGCAGGCTACTGGCCTAAAGTGCTCGATAATCCCGATGCAAGCGATCATAGTAAGGCACATGCCCAATGGGTAGATAAAGCAACTAAAATTGTGTTTTCCAAAACCATGAAAAAAGCAGAGTGGAACAACACTATAGTTATAAATGAAAATATTGCCGAAGAAATAAATAAGCTAAAACAACAACCAGGGAAAGACCTCGTGATATTTGGCAGTCCTGGACTGGCGCATTCGTTTATGGAGCTTGATTTAATTGATGAATACCAGCTTACGCACAACCCGGTGCTATTAGGAAGTGGTATACCTGTATATCAAAATATAAAAAACAAAACCAATCTTAAGCTGGTAAAGGCAACACCATTAAAAAGCGGGGTAGTAGGATTACATTATGCAAAAAAAAGTGTTTGAGTACTAACTGGCTTTATCGTATACGAGCTTCATAGCATAGTCACCGTCGATTGAGCTCGAATTGGCCTGGATAGACAAAGACTTTCCATATACACCACTGAGGAAACTGTGCAATTTTTTCACTTTTCGACTCATTTAATTTCCATTCACCAGAAAAGTTGGCGCGATCTGCGGTCATACCGGATAATGTAAAGAATGCAGCGGTAATAAGAGAACCGGCTTGTTACTTGCAAATGTTGTCACGAATTTTTGGTAGTAGCTCATAAATAATGGTTTCAGGAGTTTTGAGTATTAACTAAATTTTTCAACATCCTCCACTTCTCGGTATGGCATAAATCACGTTGCCTGAAACGAATAAATTGAAGACCTTATTATCTATAGCAGGAAGAAGCAGTTTCCATGTTTTGCCCTTGTCTGATGATCTGTAAATGCCGTCTGGATGTCCACAAAAAAAGTTTTCACCAACCTGGATAATGGAGGCAGTCCGTTGGTCACCCTTAAGGCCGGCATCAATTGGCTGCCAGGTTTTACCTCCGTCGTAGGTTGTGCGGACTCTCCTGGTCTCCGACTCTGTATTGTAAGTAATAGCAGCGAATCCGCCATTGATGCTTTCTACATCGATGCCAACACCTCCCTCATGGAGCACAATATCCCAGTTTTCACCTTCATCGGTCGACATTATTATACCACTCCGGCTGGTCGCCATAAGTACACCATTTGACTCAACTAATTTCATTATCCAGCCTTCGGTAAGAACTTCTTTCCAGGTTTTACCATGGTTTGTGGATTTGAAAAGACCGGTCTCGCATCCAATGAAAACGGTGCCCCCGGCGGTTTCAAAAACGTTGCGAATCCCTTTTATTTGAAAATTTGTGTACATAGGTGACCATATATTCGTTCCGTTTATTTTTTGCAAAAAATGGCCATTCCAATTGTACGCAAATGACCTGGTGTTACCCGGGGCAATGCTGCTTTGATTGCCAGGGAAAATCTCTTTTTTCCAAAAAGGAGGTGTCGAATTTGGTTTACTGTGATAAATTCCATTTCCAGCACTTACATAAACACCACTATCATTTGCAAAGAATCCATCTCTCTGGAAATCCTCCGCCTGCAAATTTTCAGGCAACCCTTCGCTAATGTCCTGCCATGTCTGTCCGCCATCTGTAGATTTAAAAATGATGTTTGCAGCTGCAGCCTTATTTGTTTTTTGTTTTTGCTGACTGTCCGGGAGAGGGGATGACTCTGGAAATTCTAAAGCCTGATCAGCGGCAAATGAAAACAGAAAAAGGAATAAAAAAGCAAGGTTAAAGATTTTCATGACTATTGGTTTGGTGAAAGATGACGATAAACGATTCCGTAAAATTTCATGTGCAAAATTGTTTTAACGAAACATATCCAAACATACGAACCTGCGTTGCCACTTCTTGTAAATCAATTGTAAAAAGAAGTGTAAATGCTTGTAAATTCTGCTTAAACCGGCTTTCCGCGCAACATAAAAGGCGCGGAATTGAGACTTAGCAGGCAAAATAAAAATGCACGAACTAGGTTGGGCTTGTACAATAAAAAAGGTAATTGAATATTAGTTGTCTTTGTCGTATACCAACTTCATATTATTCTCGCCGAAGATTGAGTTTGAATTGGCCTGGAGAGAAATAGACTTTCCATCATTGATCAATTTCCAAACCTCTTGTACTTTTATTTCTGTTCCCCGTATAGTTATAACCGAGTTAACAGTCATAGTCTGGCCATCATCTGACCACTTTACGGTAGACTTCTTTGTGCCTCCAAAAAAAGTATCTTCATTTTCTTTACCGTCGAAGTTCAGTTTCTCTTGTCTTGTAACCAGCGCCCCTTCAAGAGAGATTGCCAGGTCTAGCGTTAGAAAATCTGCCTGCCCGGCTATTTTCATTGTTTTAGATGCAGCCAACCAATCCAAACAAACCTTATCGCCAGTACCAAACTGTCCAGGTTCACTTTTCGACTCATTTAGTTTCCATTTACCGGAAAAGTTGGCGCGAGCTGCTGCCATACTTGTTAGCCCGTGGGAGATTATAACGTCTTTGGTTTCGGTCTTAATAGTATTTGTTGGTAGGTCAGTTTTGTTTTGTGCTTTACAGGCACTGCAAAAAACAAACACCAGGAACAAAGCCAATAACTCTGAATATTTCAAGCGACCCATTCTGTTCCGTTTAATATGGTAAAATGTAATGTCCATGTTTGAATTTTCAACATCCTCCGCTTTTCGGTATGGCATAAATCACGTTGCCGGAAACAAATAAATTGAAGACCTTGTCATTTACAGAAGGAAGAAGCAATTTCCATGTTTTTCCTTTGTCTGATGATTTAAAAATGCCAGCAGGATGACCACAAAAGGCGACCATACATTCGTTCCTTTTAATTTTTGTAAAAACCGGCCTTCGTAATTATATGCAAATATCCCGGCCTTACCAGGCGCGATGCTGCTATGTTTATCAGGGAAAATTTCTTTTTTCCAGAAGGGGGCAGTGGAATTTGGCATACTGTGATATATCCCATCTCCAGCACGTAAATAGAGCCCATTATCATTGGCAAAAAAACCATCTCTCTGTAAAACATTTCCCTGCCAGATATCGAACAGCCCTTCACTAATGTCCTTCCAGGTTTGTCCGCCATCAGTAGATTTAAAAACCATGTTTGTAGCTGCAACCTCATCTGTTTTTTGTTTTTGTTTACTATCCGGGAGAGGGGATGCCTGTGGAAATTCTAAAACGTGGTCAGCGTTAAATGAAAACAGAAAAAGGAGCAAAAAAGCAAGGTTATAGATCTTCATGACTATTGGTTTGGTGAAACAATTAGTAAATGTATCAGGCATTAACAACCGTGAGGCATTTTAATTGTAAAAAAGTTGTAACGGAAATGTAAAAAGAATTGTATCCACGAATAAGCCAGAAACAAAAGTCAAAAGAAGCCTACGGTTCGAAAAAATAGAACTTTATACTGTAAATTCGGTTGTAATTAAAAGCGAGGCTTATAATCAACGCTAAAAGATATCAACGAGACATAAATATCAAAATGCGGTTCGACAAACATCTTCCGACAGCACGATAAAACCCTACATTAAGCATTTTGTAGTGTCGGAAAATGAATTCCAAAATGAATACAAAGTTTTCCCATCATCGGGACTGGTCATCGGATTCCAGTACAAAGGCAAGCTTTCGACTATCAAGGAAGGTGTAGTTAACGACCTTAACGCAGCGGGGATTACAGGGATTACCGACAGCTATAAAATTTTCAAAAACTCGGCACACATCGGAACCATTCTCGTGTATCAAAATGTGTGCGATCTACGGGATTGAGAAATGGCAGGTTTCTGTCAACAAAATGACCTGCACCTATTATGATAAAGGAGGGAACGAAATTCTGGTTGAAGAAATCCCTCAGTAATCAAAAAATATTTTTACGTAGGATTTATTGTTATGCCATTTCAAATTCTTTAGAGATAGGGAATGAAGGCTTATGGGTTTCCAGGCCGAATCAAATATTGTAAAGATAAATCACCTTATCGTGGTATAGGAAAGTACTTTCTTTGGGCGTAATTTGCATTTGAATCCATCGCAGGTTTTAGTGCTGCCTGGCACATACAGAACCTGCCCTATTAGTAAAAAATCTTACGATACCATCAATCACAAGTAAACTGCCCGATCTTAAATCCTGTTTTAATTCACGAAAAACAGGTTAGGGCGATGACCAGCTAACGGCATTTCTTTTACCTCTTAAAACCTTTTAATTATGCAAAAGTTAATTAGCCGCGTTGTCGTTGGCGTATTCCTCTGCTCATTTTCCTTACTCACATCCTGCAAAAAAGACGTCAAAGAATCAAAGGTGAGCGAAACATTGCAGGTAAAACCCTCCGAAGAATCAGATGATCAGTTGGAAATTAATGGTACTGGCTTTGGTAATGAACTTTCGTCGGTAAAATTATCATTCAATGGCAAGCCTGCTACAATCAAAACTGTATCAGATAAAAAAATCATCGCGACTATCCCAACAAGTGATATAAAGGGACCTGCTGACTTATCTATAAATGGAATCACCATTAATCTTCCCGTTTTCAGTTTGTGGAAAACAACGGTAAGCACATATGCAGGAACAACGGTGGAAGGCTATGCTGATGGTAATAAGGATGTTGCTCAATTTAACGGTGTCGAAGGAATTGCTGTGGATACCGCGGGTAATCTTTATATCGCCGATGCAAATAATAACAGGATAAGAAAAATTACAATTGCGGGTGTTGTTAGTACAATTGCCGGAACTGGTGTCGCCGGGTTCGCTGATGGTATTGCATCGGTTGCCATGTTTTCAAAACCAACCGGGATTGCCGTAGATAATAATCTTAACATTTATGTCGGCGACAAGAATAATCATCGCGTGCGGAAAATAACCCCGGCAGGAATTGTATCTACTTTAGCAGGCACTGGTGTTGCCGGGCTTTTGAACGGAAGCGGCTCGGTTGCAAAATTCAATACACCTTGTGGTTTAACCTTAGATGCTTCTAACAATGTTTATGTTGCTGACCAGGTAAACAATTGTATCAGGAAGATAACTCCACTCGGTGTAGTCAGCATGTACGCAGGCACCGGGAATATGGGTTTCCAGGATGGTAATGCCCTGGGAAGCGCACGTTTCACCTATCCGAGTGCATTGGTTTTTGATAAGCTCGGAAATTTATTTATAGCTGACCGGCTCAATAACAGTATAAGAAAAGTATCGGGCGGAATTGTCAGCACCGTTGCCGGAAATGGATGGGAGGGTGCAACTGACGGAACAAAACCCAACGTCACCTTTCATTTTCCTTCAGGAATAACCGCAAATTCATCAAACACGCTATTTGTTACTGATTCCGATAATGATCGCATCAGGAGAGTAAGTTCAATAGGGGTTGTAAGTACTTATGCAGGAAGTCTAAATGGATACCAGGACGGAAATGCTTCCGTTGCATTATTTGAATATCCCAGGTCAATCGCTATCGATTCAAAAGGAATTTTATACGTGGGAGAGAAAACCAAAATCAGGAAAATCACGCGAACTTCTATTCTCATTTTCCAATGACGAGTAATCATTAAATCTTCTTAAACTTAGCCTTTCTAAAAAGCACCATCGATATCGCATTCTTGTCTTTGGTATCAAAGACCAATGAAGCTCCGTCATCGGGATTAACAAACTCGCTTTCCCCAACCGGGAGTACTTTATATCTGTAGCCCCTGTCATTGCCATACAATATATCATCCTTAACCTCAAATTTTATCTTCCAGTCTTTATTATCAACATTCTGGTATTCACCTTCCAAAAGTTTCAGGTATTCAATTGGAACTTTCTTAACCAGGTCGTCTGTGTTTACGCCGTTGTTGTTTAAAATTTTGATAGCGCTTTCATTACCCGGGTTTAATCTTACAGATTGTTTATAATTTTCGATGGCGGCCGTTTTGTTTCCAAGAGCCATGAGCGCCTCACCATAACTATCATAAACATTTGATGATTTAGGAAACGCTTCTGTATTGAGTTTAAAAATTGCAGCTGCCTCTTTCACTTTGCCCGATTGCAGGAATTGGTACCCTGTGCTGTTCATTTCGTTTTCATCAAGGTAATACCCGGTTGAGTCCTTGATTCTTTTAAAATTTTCAAGTGCAGCCGGAATCCCGGATTTCTCCATCCTCTCCGCCATTAAATAGGCAACAGATCTATTTGGAAGGTTGAACGATTTATCATATATAATTGCAGCAATGGCACTCGTCATTTCATCGAGAGGAGCACCACCTGTGTACCGCAAGAGACATTAAAGAAGCCAGAGATGAGCAAGACTAAAGGGAAGCCCGTCTGAATAATAGATCTGATAGATTTACTGATCATTATTGCAAGTTTATTATTGATGAAGTAAAAACAAACAGCCCTTTGTGCAGGCAGGGTAATGTTTTATGTCCAACCCTGAAATGAAGTCCAATTTATAATAAAAATACAAGGTAATGACCGCAAGGGTGAGTTAAGGCAGTTCTTAAGGTTTCATGAGCAAAAATTGTTTTAACTTGACATAATCAAATGTACGCACCCGTGTTGCTGCTACTTGAGAATTAATTGTAAAAAGAAATGTAAATGCGTGTAAATTCTGCTTTTGCGGGCTTTTTCCTTAACCGGTTGGTGGTATGGTCCATCGTTATGCCTGCTATTTTTTTTATCACCTCGTCTTTCACAGATCATTCTGACCGCGACATAAGGGTGAAGCAAATGAACATTGTTATCCGTCAGCTTGGTCATCGGTTGCTGCTTCAGGCAGGTGACTCAACCTCAAGGGTAATGCCCGTTACCGAGACTAAAAAAGGCACCTTTCAGCTCAGGTTCGAAAATGATTTCATTTTTAACCACGACTCGCTTATGGCGCTATCAAAGGGCTTGCTTCCCAAAGCACAGTTTCCTTCCGGTTACACTGTTACAGTACATGATTGCAAGACCGGGGGCATCATATATGGTTTCCAGCTAAATAATAATTCGCCGGACATGCTGGCTTGCAGTGGCAGAAGTCAGCCCGCAGGTTGTTACACAATCGAATTTGCCTTTCCGGATTTTTATGTGGATGCAATAGAGAAGAAAGCTGATGTAGACCAGCTGACTGAACCTGTTTATGTTGAGCCGAAGGAAGTCAATGCAAAACGAGAAGAATTAAAAGCGACAAGCTCAAGCGTTGACATAGACCAGCAGACTGGAGAACCCAAATTAGTTAAAGCTAATCCCGGGGAAGTCAATCCGAAACTTAAAGACATCAAAACCACAACCGTCAACTATCCATCAATCAATATGGTTTATGGTGGCATGTTGGTGCTGTTTGGTATAGCCTTGTTGATTGGGCGTTATGGGAAAAGGTTAAAACCGGTGTCTGTGCCGAATCAAGGGAATGCTATATTACAAGACCACGCTATAATAGAAGAGTCCGTTCCTGAATTGCCTTCGCTCGGAAAATTCTTATTTAATGCAAAGGATCAGCACTTGCTTTTAGGGTCTGAGTTAATTAGTCTCACAGACAAAGAATGCAAGGTGCTGGAATTGCTACACAACAATTTCGGTGAACTGATCCCCCGCGAAACGCTGATGGACGAAGTCTGGCTTAAAGAAGGGGTGATCACCGGTCGCAGCCTTGACATGTTTGTGTCGAAACTTCGAAAGAAATTAAGCCCTGATCCTGAACTTAGAATAACGAATGTTCATGGGAAAGGGTATAAGCTTGAAATACCTGAACCATAGATGATTTAAAAGCAAAGTAGCTGAAAGTGTGCAAATTCAGTTGATCTGATTATTTCCAGCACATTGTAACCCAGGCAGAGTTGGTGTAGTCAAAGAACAAATCAAAAGACTAAACATGAAACTTCTGCCATTTTTTATGCTCATCCAGCTTTTTACGGCCGCTCAGGGCGTTCACAATAAAGCGGGCCGTTCATCCTCTGTAATAGAAAAAGAGATTGACGGGCTTTTTGACAAATGGAACCATAGCGAAACTCCAGGTGCCACGGTTGCTATTGTAAAAGACGGTCGGATGGTGTTCTCAAAAGGCTATGGTCAGGCCAATCTTGAATATAATTCAGCCAACAAACCGTCTACCAGCTTTCATATCGCTTCACTGTCCAAGCAGTTCACTGCTTATTGCATTTTATTATTGGAAAAAGAGGGAAAAATATCACTGGAAGATGAGATTGGGAAATACCTGCCTGAAATGCAACCTGCCGTCAGGTCTGTTAAAATCAAACAACTGCTCAATCATACCAGTGGCATAAGAGAATGGATTTACCTTATGGGCCTTTCGGGTTGGGGCTTGAATGACCTTTTCACCCAGGAAGAAATCCTAAAGTTGCTGAGTCAACAAAAAGAATTAAACTTTGATCCTGGCAGCCAGTTCATGTATATAAATTCCGGGTATACACTTCTTGGAGAAATTGTGTCAAGGGTCTCTGGTAAAAGTTTTTCTGAATTTACCAATCAGTATATTTTCAGGCCATTGGGCATGGCCGATACGAAGGTGTTGGCGGATCACGAAGAAATAATAATGCACAGGGCTTATTCTTATTCTTTTGAAGGTGGAAACAGCTACAAGAAAAAAACATTAAACCTTGCTAATGTAATCGGTTCTACAGGTGTAATGAGTACTGCGGAAGACTTAAGTAAATGGGTAGCCCACCTGGAAGAACCTACAATTGGTAATAGGGAAATGATTCAAAAAATGAGTACTAAGAGTATTCTTGTTACAGGCGATTCAACCTCTTACGGCATGGGGCAATTTATTGGATCCTATCGGGGACTTCGGACAATTGAGCACGGTGGATCTGACGCAGGTTTTCGGACCCATCTACTACGTTTCCCGGATCAGCGCCTTTCCATTATTGTCCTGGGTAATGTTGCTTCGCTAAATGCTAACGAGCTTGCCTATAAAATAGCTGATTTTTACCTGGGTGCGGAAAAACCAAAACGTACCAATGGAGTTGTTGTTACAAAGAATTCAGAAGAGAAATTTGCGAAGATCGATTTAGAGATATTGAAAAAATATGAAGGTAAATTTGAGTTGCAGCCAGGACTGATTATGGACTTTAAAGTGCAGGGTGATAACCTGACAGTAAACGTGACCGGGCAGGGTAAATTCACATTACTGGCTATTTCCCAGAGCTCCTTTACGATTCCTGGGCCTGGTGCAAACATAAAGTTCAAAGATGGCGAAGGGGAAGTCAATGAGTTGGACTTCCAGATAAATGAAAGACAAATGCATGGTGAACGAATAAAAAATATACCCCTTACAAAAGAAAATACAATCGATTATACCGGGAACTTCAAAAGCGATGAATTAGGAGTGATATTTACGCTGGCTTTTAAAAACGGCAGATTATTGGCGTCCAACAATCGGACAAACGACATCGAACTAACGCTTATTGAGCCGGATGTTTTTTCCGGGGATATATGGTTTATGGGTCTGGTAAAATTTAAGCGCAACGGGGATAAGGCTGTAACGGGCTTTAACGTATCAACAGAACGAATGAATGATGTGAAGTTTTCGAAAATCGCGGCATTTTAGTCTGTGGGCCGTTACTTTTTTCCTGACTAGTCGAATAGGTGAAAAAGGAAATTAAATTGAATAAAAAAAGGAGCAAAAAATTAATTTAATCGCATAGTGGGAGGAGGAGTAAATATTTGTTCCAACATTTCAAACAATCCCGGATGTTTTTGTTTCATCAGGTGTGGTTGCTCGAAAAAATACTCTGCAGCTACTGCTAAAAATTCCGATTCGCTGGTAGCAGCGTATGGGTTAATATCCGATTCGCCAGTTTTAATCTGTTGTATTTCTTCATGTATTCGTTTTAACCAGGGCAAAGAATATTTATGAGGCAATAATGCTGTTGGAAATCCATCTATATCTCCATCTGCTTTATCCACCAGGTGAACAAATTCGTGAATGGCAGTATTTGATTTATCTGTGTGGTTTAAAAATCCATTTCGCAAATCGTGTTGGGACAGGATCATCACATTCTGCATTGGGCCATTGCCTACCATGCCCAGTGTATCCCGTCCATGGCCTTCTATGTGATAATCTTTGTCAAAAGAATCGGGGTATAACAACACTTCGTGAATATTTCTGTATTCCCAGCTTTTAAAAGCGAAAATGGGGATAATGGCAGCGGCGGCTATAAAAATCCTGTCTATATCTTCCACAGTTGTTTTCACACCCGTTATGCGTACTTTTTGTAAAAAAAGTTGCAGCGATTCTTCAAACCTTATTTTTTCTTCCGCAGTTAATCCCTTGTAAAATAATACCTGCTCCTCAAGTATCTGTTTTTCTGTTTGAAAATCGGGTTGTGTTAAGGGCGTTTTTTTTCTACGGGCAGTGTATATAATTGCAGCAATTATTAGTAATGAAATTATGAAGATTATTTCCGGCATATTTTAAATGATATTTTACTAAAAAAATCTATTTCCATCCGCCACCTAAACTCCTGTACAATGTAACTACCGCCTGTAACTGCTGCAATTTATCGCTTATACTGCTTAATTGTGCAGCCAGTAAACTTTGTTCAGATGTTAATACATCAGTATAATTTGTCGCTGAAGTGTATTTCAAAAGTTCTTTTGTATAGTCAACTGATTTTTGTAAATAAAATATTTGTTGTGAACGGTTAATTATTTTATCAGATGCGGCCTGGTAATCATACAATGCATTGGATACTTCCTGCCCGGCTGTTAATAAAGTTTGTTTGAAAGTTATAAAGTATTCTTCCTGCTGCGCCTGAGCTACTTTCAACCTTTGCTTATTTAATCCATTATTAAAGATGGGCTGTGTTAATCCGCCAACTATGTTTCCAAAAATAGAGGAAGCGCTAAAAAATTGTGACAGGCTGTTATTATATAAACCCCCTTGTGCTGTAATGGTAAGTGTTGGATAAAAATATGTTTTGGCCACATTAACCAATTCAGAATAATAACGCAACTGGTATTCGGCCTGCTGCACATCGGGGCGGTTGGCTAACAGTTGTGATGGAACACCTGTATTCAAATTGGTTGGCACTTCCTGTAAAGCTAAGCTATCCCTTGCGATGCTGCCGGGTTCTCTTCCCAACAATATGTTGATAGCATTTTCTGTTACCCGGATATTTTGTTTTATATCAGGCATTGTTACTTCTACTGAATAGCGATTGGCTTCGCTTTGCACAACGGCGGCCCCGGTTACTACATTACTTTCTTTTAAAATTTTCATTGTTGCTGCATCCTGTATCCTGTTGTCTAATGTTTTTAAGGTTATCAGTAATTGTGCATCGTAGGCCATCAATGCGTAATAACTGGTAGCAATATTAGCAACCAACTGTGTTTGCACGGCTCGTTTATAAGCATCACTTTGTAACAAGGCAGCCAGTGCAGCTCTTTTACTGCTTTTTAATTTACCCCATAAATCAGCTTCCCAACTTATACCTGTATATATTTCATACACCTGATGATTACCTGCCTGTGCATCGGATAGTTTTAAAAGATTTGTTCCTGCATTTCCATTTACATTTGGTAAAAATGCAAGCCGGCTTTGCTTAAAACCTGCATCAGCTTGTTTTATCCGGGCAGCCGCAATTTTTAAATCTAAATTATTATTGATGCCTTCCTGTATCAGCGATTGCAATATGGTATCGGTGAATATTTGCTTCCAGCGCAATGCAGCTATGGTTGTTGTATCAGTTGCGCTTACATCACGGTAGAGTTTATTGTCTGCGATATCTGGAGAACGCTGGTATGGCTGGGTTACTTTACAGGAAGAAAACATGACAGCCAACAACAATGCTGGCATCAATAAACTGTAAGATTTGAATTTATTTCGTAACTCCATTTTCATTTTTCTTTCCTCTGAATAATTTATTTAAGCAACTGCCGTTACATTTGGCTCATCTGCTTCATCGTTCACTTTATTGCTTCGTAATCTTTCCTGTAATCCCTGGAAAATCACATACAATGTTGGAATTACAAATACACCTATCAAAGTACCAAACAACATTCCTCCAATGGCTCCTGTACCGATGGATCTGTTTCCATTGGCTCCCACGCCGGATGAAAACATCAATGGCATCAATCCAAAAACAAATGCAAAGGATGTCATTAGAATCGGCCGCAGGCGCGCTTTTGCTCCTTCAATGGCAGATTGCACAAGGTCCATTCCCTTCCTTCTTCTTTCTAAAGAAAATGTTACCATCAAAATTGCGTTCTTTGCTAAAAGCCCAATAAGCATGATTACTGATATCTGCATGTAGATATTATTATCCAACCCGAATAATTTAGCAAATACAAATACACCGGCTAAGCCAACAGGCATGGAAAGCAATACCGCAAACGGCAATAGGTAACTTTCATATTGGGCGCTTAACAACAGGTACACAAAGACGAGGCATAAAATGAAAATGTAAGTTGTTTGTGAACCGCTGTTTTGTTCTTCCCTGCTGATACCGGAATATTCAAAAGTGTAGCCCGGTGGCAATGTCTGTCCGGCCGTTTCTTTAATTGCCGTTAATGATTGACCGGTAGTATAGCCATTGTTTGGCGAGCCGCTAACCGATATAGATGAATATAAATTGAACCTGGTAACGGTCTCCGGCCCATATATTCTTTTCAATGTAACAAATTCTGTTATCGGGGCCATTGCCCCACTCCCCGTTTTTACAAACACTTTGTTCAGTCCTGCCGGGGCCGCCCTGTAGTTAGTGTCTGCCTGCACAATCACCCTGTATTGCTGGCCAAACTCATTAAAATTGGAAACATAGGAACCGCCATAAAAGGTTTCCACGGCATTCAATACATCAGTTACCAGTATGCCTGCATCTTTACATTTGGGAACATCCACATCCATCAGGTATTTCGGAAAATTCGGGTTGAAAGATGTTGCCGCGTATTGTATCTCGGGTCGGTTATTAAGGGCTGTCAAAAAATTCTGTGCTACTTTGTAAAAATCCGCATCGGCATGTCCTTCTTTATCCTCCAGTTGAAAAGTGAAACCCCCGCTATTGCCAAATCCGGAGATAGTAGGTTGGGACATATAATTAATACTGCCTTCCCGGATATGCGATGTTTTTTGGCGGAGTGTTTTTATCACATCACTTTGGCTTACATGGGGACGTTGCCCCCAGGGTATTAAGCGCAGTGTTACCAATCCGAACGAACTGCCTGTTCCCGAAATAAAATTTTGCCCCATGATAACCATGGTATGTGCCACTTCCGGCAAACTACTTGAAATACTGTCTACCTCATGGGCTACCACCTGAACTCTTTCTTTGGTAGAAGCCGGTGGAAGGCTGATGTTGATAAAGATGGTTCCCATATCCTCGCTGGGTACAAAGCTGGATGGAGTTGATTTCATCAAATAATAAAATCCGCAACCAAACAATGAGATGGCAGCAATTACAATCCATTTTTTCGCGGATAGATACTGAACAGATCGGCCATACTTTGATATAAGACTGTCGTATGCCGTGTTGAAGCCAATTTGAAAACGCTGTCTGAAGTTTCTTTTTTTTGTGTTTTCTTCATGATTGGGCGGCCTTAAAAATAATGCAGCCAATGCGGGGCAAAGTGTCAATGCATTTACTGCAGAAATCATAATGGCGATCGCCATTGTAATACCAAACTGTCTATAAAATACACCGGCAGAGCCGGTAACAAATGTTAAAGGAAGGAACACCGCTGCCATTATCAATGTAATTGAAATAATGGCAACATATATTTCAGACATGGCATCAATAGCCGCTTTACGTGGTGATTTATAACCGCTTTCTAATTTGGAATGCACAGCTTCCACTACCACGATGGCATCATCTACTACAATACCAATGGCGAGCACTAAAGCAAATAAGGTGAGTAAATTAATACTGAAACCAAAGAGGTATAGAAAAAAGAAGGTGCCGGTGATGGCTACGGGCACAGATATGCCATGAATTATGGTAGAACGTAGATCCTGCAGAAAAATAAATATAACGAGAAACACCAGCAGGAAACATTCGATTAGTGTATGCAATACTTTATCTATCGAAGCATCCAATACCTGGTTCACATCTACGAGATAAACAAACTTTATTCCCGGTGGAAAAGATTTTGCAGCATGCTCGATTACTATTTTGGATTGATCAACAACATCTTTGGCGTTCGAGCCCGGAGTCTGACTGATGGAAATTCCCACCGCCTGTTTGCCATCAGTAACAGTAGAGCCGGTGTACGTCTGCGCTCCCAGCTCTATACGGGCTATATCCTTTAATCGCAGGTATTGCCCCGGTGCAGTTGATTTGATAATAATATTTCCATAGTCATCAGGTGATTGCAATTGGCCTTTATAAGTTATATCATATTGAAAAGGCTGGTTATCATTTTCACCAAACTTGCCAGGTGCAGCCTGGACACTTTGTTCATTCAATGCGTTGGAAACATCCTGTGGCGTTACACCATAAACTGACATCAAATCTGGTTTCAGCCATATCCGCATAGAATAAGTCATGGAAGAACCAAACACATTTGCAAAGCCGACTCCATTTACTCTTTGTAATTGTGGTATCACGTTGATCGCAGCATAGTTTTGTAAGAAGGTCTGGTCATAAGCCGGGTTATCGCTATACAAAGAGAGGATCAACAGGTTGCTGCTTTGTTGCTTTTTTACAGTGATACCTGCCTGGATAACCGGTTGTGGTAATAAACTGGTAGCGGCGCTAACACTGTTTTGTACATCAACAGCTGCCTGGTTGGGATCGGTACCAATTGCAAAAAAAACACTGATAGAAGCTGTGCCCGTATTGGTGGCGGAAGAAGTAATATAAGTCATGCCCTGCACGCCATTTATTTGTTGTTCCAATGGCACAATCACACTTTTAAGCAATACATCAGCACTTGCACCTGGATAATTGGCAGTTACCTGGACGGTAGGGGGAGATATGTTAGGATATTGGGCAATGGGCAGTTTCAGTAAACCCAGGATGCCCAACAACACAATCAGCACAGAAATGACTGTGCTTAATACGGGGCGATTTATAAATAATTTCAGCATATATTTATTTTCTTTTCCCCTCTATTGTGCCCAGTTTGTATAAACTATCCGCATTTATATACCCCGGAATAATGATTGTACTATCATTCAAATCAGATCCATTGATTACCACCCTGTCGCCGGGCATCAATCCTGTTTGTACAATCAGGAACTGTCCGTCATTGGTTGGTTTGGAATTGATAGCTCTACTGAAAACCTTGTTACTATCTTTTAATACATACACGAATTGTTTATCCTGTATTTCGTAAGAACTGGATTGCGGTACAAGCAACGCACTATCATTCAGGTGCGGTACACGAACGGTAGCACTGGCTCCACTATGTACCAAGCCCATTGGATTTGGAAATGTTGCTTTGAAGCTGGCAGTGCCTGTTTCTGTTGTGATAATGCCGCTTGCAGTTTCTATTTTTCCTTTCAATGGATAGGTTGTTCCATCAGCTAACAATAAAGTTGCTTGTGATAGTGTATTCAGCTTATCCTGTATTGTATTTCCTGTTGTATTATTTAAAAATGCAAGTAACTGTTTTTCATTTATAGAAAAGTAAGCAAACACATTACCAATATCTGAAAGAGTAGTGAGGGGCAGCGTAGTCGTGCTGCTTACCAATGCCCCTATTTTATAAGGAATAGTGGAAATGATCCCATTTTGAGGGCTCCGTATTAAGGTATAACCTACATTTGTATTTGCGTTGGCTAATGCAGCATAAGCCTGCGCCAGGGAAGCTTCTTTTGATTGCAGTGTATATTGTGCCGATTCTAATTCATATTTACTAACAATATCTTTCTCTACAAGTGGCCTCAATTTTTCCACATCCATTTTAGCAGCATTTACATCAGCAATCGCAATACTGATTGCCGCCCTGGATGTAATTACGGCCTGTTCGTACTGAGGGTTTTTTATTTTAAAAAGAAACTGGTCCTTTTTAACTACTGCACCTTCCTTCACATAAATTGATTGCAGGTAACCATCCACCATCGGTCTTATTTCTATTACTTCCTGCCCCTGTATGGTAGCAGGAAAATCAGTGTAGGTTAGAGTCGGCCTTGGCTCAACCACAAGTACTGCATAATCTTTGGCAGTTGGCTTTACCGGTGTCTTTTTTGGAGCACATGAATAAAAAAGCAATACCAAAAGCAAAATGGCTAAGCTGTCTTTCCGAGCCAGGCCGGCGGTTCCGGCTCCGACAATGAAAACCTGATTGTTTTTCAATGCGTTGCATAATTTATGATTAAAAATTTTAGATGCCTGTTGGTTCATTCCGCCGCCCGGCGTCGTTAAACCAGCTGGTATTTCCATTTGCAGCACAAATGTAGATTGGGATCTTTTCTGAGGTTATTACAGACGTTGCAAACAATATAACTATCGTCTCAAATGGAGCATCAATGTATAAAAATGACATTTCAATAAAATATTGTGGCCAGATTTTCCGTTTGAAAATATTTGACAGCATTTTTGCCTTCCAGGAGGCGGGGTGGATCATCGCGGTTTCACACAAACAGTCGGTTCAAGATATTAGTCAATGATTCGTTGTACAAAAGGTAACCGCCATTATCGCTATTAGTAAGCATCACAAAACCTGTTTTTTTTTCAATTGACACCATGGCCAGGGACTTAAGCCCTGTTTGTCCACCGGAATGCAGGATGATATTGCCGCCTTGTCTTTCCTTGACCGCCCATCCCAAAGCCCAGGAATCTGCGCCATCGATTTTTTGGTTATCCGGCAATTTTACCTGCGGTTTTACCATTTCCGTTAAACTATTTTTATTGAGCCGGTATGGATCATTTTCTTTAGCAGTAGACAGACCTATGATAAATTTCGCATAGTCTTTTGCGTTAGTAAGCAGGCCACCTGCAGATGCGTATCTCGCAAGATCCGTCTTTGTTTGGTGAGGTTTCGGTATTAGTTTTCCTTCAACATCATGTGGACGGGCTTCATTTTTGCCCAGCGTGGGTGTCCATACATATCCGCTTGAAACCATGCCATGTGGCTTTAATACATTTTTTTCCAGGTAATCGCCAATATCAGTGGCACAAACACGCAAATCTGCTTCATAATTACCGCAGTTGCTGGTATCCGTTTTTCCGGTTAGCGCTGTTACAATTCTTTGCAGATAATAATAACCCTCACCAGAATAATCGAAGCCAGTACCAGGGGTAAAACTAATTCTCAACGGCTCCCCAGGCGATCGCCAGTTTTGAAAACCACTTTGGTGAGAAAGCACATGACGCGCTGTGATCATGTCCAGGCGGCCATCATTTTCCAGGAACCGTTCCTTGGAATACTTTACCAGTGGCGAATCAAGGTTCATCACACCTTTCTCGCATAATTTCATAACTGCATAAGCGAACACCGTTTTGCTGATGGATGCTATTTCAAAAATCGTGTCTGTATTTACCGCTGAATTTGTTACCACATCTTTCACACCAAAGCCTTCGTTCCAGCTGAGCTGGTCGTCCCGGATAATAGCGATGGAGAGGCCAGGTATTTTTCTTTCTTTCATTATTGGCAGGATCAGTTTCTGGAGTTCCTTTGCGAGGGGCTCTGGTTGTTGATGTTGGTGAAGAGCTACTCGCCAATCATTACCGTAAATCATTGCTCCGGGTAAGCCAACAGTTAACAAGGCAGCTTTGCTACTCATTGAAATAAAATTTCGACGAAGCATAGAGTGAATTGGTTTTTGATGAACCTAATTGCCAAATAATTGAACTAATCCACGGTATAATTTCCTTTTTTTATTTCAATTTTGCCTTGTCAATAACGACAACAATTTTAAAATAAAAAAAATGAAACGTACAGCAAAAGCACATTGGGAAGGTAACCTAAAAGAAGGTAAGGGCGAATTAACTACGCAAAGTGGTATTTTAAATAGAACAAATTATAGTTTTAAAAGTCGTTTTGCAGAAGGCGAAGCAGGCACAAATCCAGAGGAATTATTAGCTGTTGCTCATGCAGGGTGTTTTACAATGGCTGTTAGTGCTGCATTAACAGAAAAAGGATGGAATCCAACAGCATTGGATACTCAGGCTATAGTAACAATGGAAGGTTTAAGCATCACAGCTGTACATCTTAATATTACTGGTACGGTACCTGGCGTTGGCGCAGAAGAATTTGAAACTATTACCAAAGATGCAGAGCAAAATTGCCTGATCTCCAGGGCGTTGAAAATACCTATCAGTTCCGAAGCTCATTTGGTGTCTTAATTCAAAAAACTTTCAAGTATTCAAATCATGGGTATCTCATTATAGCTTTGATTTTATGTAAACTGGCTCTTCATCATTTAAAATGTTGTAACCAGCATTATGATCTGTATCAAATGCGGGAAGGAGCTGCGGCTGTAATTATTAATGAGTTTAATAAACTTGCTGGTTATGAAGGGAAACGGCTTGAAATGCTAAATTCTGGACTCATAACAGATTATATAGGCAGTGACAAAATCTTGTCCGCAAATCCCACTATTATCACCGTTATGAATGCTATTAAATCAGAAGATAAAAGAATTGAAAAAGGAATTTGAAATTGCTTCAGTAAAAAACTCATAAGTACAGCCCGACAAAGCTTTGCAAACTTGTCATGCGGTTCATTAGTGGATTAACAGTACAGCCTCCGGACGGCCTTCTGTTTACATATACATTTATTTGGTTTATTTCTTTTTGTTTCGCTTTGAATATTCAAATGGATAAAGACGAGCTACGAATGCTTTGTCTCCCTGCGAAAGTCCTTCTTCAGCGGGTGTAATAATTTTTCCACCGGTAAATTCGGGAGGAAATCTATAGAACATGATCGATTCAGGATCGAAACGTTTTTGTACCGGGTAAAAGTTTTTATTCCAGGTCGTAAACATCATATGATCAACATCCTTACGGGTCCAATAATTGGGGGGATCCTGGTAGGTTTTGTAGACGGCTTCTTTCTTCCAGGGGATTTTAGCTGTAGGATTCTGGTGTTCATTCATCAGGCCAAGAACATGGCCAAATTGTTTTAGGATAACCGTTTCGGCTTCGGTATCCTGGATCTTATCATTCAGCCAACCAAAATTAACCGTTTGAAGATTGGACGAAACTGCAAGTGCATCTGTGCCGACATAGGACCAGCTACCTCCGTCTTTTTCGTCAAAGGATACCCGAACTTCTCCTAATTTATCTTCGTCAAATTGGAAATTAATATTTGCGTAGGCACTCCATATAGAAGCAAATCGCTTTACCAGGTTTTTTTGTCTTGCATTACCATCAAGAAAGTTAACACGGAGTAGGGAACCGGGCTTCCACAATTTTGGATTACCGGGTTGCTTAGCGGCCATTTTTGACGGAGCGACCTTTTTGGGGGACTCTTTTTTTATTGAGATCTTTTCAGTTTTGGGGGACTCTTTTTTCTCTGAGATCTTTTCAGATGATGTGTTGGGAGCAGTAAGAACACGGGCTTCGAATTGTACCTTATATACTGCTGCAACCACATCACTGGCTAACTGATCAGCAGTGGTAAACCAGCCAATCATATGGCGTTCGCCGAGACGGTTCCGAAAATCGGTAATATTTTTTCCGCCCGATTTGCCACCGGATTGCGAATCCATAAACTGCGGCCGCCAGGCTATATTTTTATCCAGAATAAACAGGAGGCACTGTTTTTTTAATTTCGCCGCCTGCCGGTATTCCAATTCTGTAATAGATAGTTTCGAAGGATTTTCTTTTGCCGGGACAAAGCCATAACGCCATGCAACAATCCCGACATAGATATCACAGTCAGCAATATCCTCCAAACATTTAGCAAGAGGGCGCTGATCTCCTGCTACATAGTCTTCCATTGATATAACATCCTGCCGTAGTTTGCGGAGTTGATTGTAGACCTTAGCGCGATAATCTTTGAGATCTTCAAATGTTGACGAAATATAAATTTTCATGGAATGGTGGTTTAAATGGTCAGTGAACGGGTTTTATGAAATTAAATTTTATTTCATCCTCCTTATTCCAATACGTGTCTACCATATGTCTTAAAAATCCAGTAAACAATTTTAATTGTGAAGGCTGGATAAAAGCATAGAATTGATCGTGGGTAGTATGAAAGCCCATATAGAAAAGCCAGAATCCCAGGCTGAGATAAGGTATTACCGCCAACTCCTGTTCACTAACAGGACGATATTCACGATATCCTTCAAGAAAAATCGTATAGGCATCATTGGCCGCTTTTTGTGTCATCCTCCCGGTATATACATCCAGGCTAAGGTGTTGCCAAAAGGTCATTATATCATTCACCAAACAACCGTAACCCATAAAATCAAAGTCAAAAAAGGTAACCGAATCATCTGTGAAATGAAAGTTTTTGGGAAGGAAGTCAAAATGGCAATAGCCTTTTGAAAATCCGGATTTGTTTAATTGCGACAACTTTTTCTCTATCTGCTTCGCTGCCTGCTGCAGCCAGTCGTGCCCTTCAGGATCTTCTTCAAAGGCGGATTTCAACATTTTTAAGGGCTTGAAAAGAGTTGTTTCGAGATCAAAATTCCACCTTTCTTTTCCCACTCTTACTGTCGATGATACATTATGAAAGCGTGCCATTTCACGGCCAAAGATGCGAAGTTGGTTTTCATTCAGTATCCTCACCGAATGACCAGGTGCATAACTAAATAGAACAGCATGTCTTTCCCCTTCAACCGCTTCAAGGTTCTGAATAGCCTCTCCGGAAACATCGGGAATGGGATAAGACACGGAGACATCAGCCTGCTTTAACGCCAAAAGCAACTCCATTTCCTCTTTTATTTGTGGCAGACTTCGATGAGAAGAACGGTAGACCCGAAGTATAAAGCGGCCTTCGGATGATTCAACCAAATAGGTATCGCCTACACCCCGGGCCAGGAGTTTGCATTGAACATTTTCTAATTCATATTTTGCTGAGACCAACGAGGAAAGCGCTATAGGGCAAAGGGTAGAGTAAGTTGCAGGGAAAACAGGTTTCATGTGATAAAGATATGAGTCTATAATATTTTGTTGTATGATAAAATCGTGAACATCAGCATTCAAATGTTCGATTTAGTAGTGGCTATCATAGTTGAACAGGAGACAGACCTGTAGGGATTAAGAGTCGATCTGCCAATGTCGGAATTATATCATAGATTGCTAACTTTCATTTTTAGTCCGGGAAATCTTACCTCATGACGCGTTACCGTATTTTTTTTATTCCCCTTGCGTGCTTTGTTATAATGATTTTTACGGGTCTTGCATTTACTCCGGCCTTCGTTTCCAGTACAGGTGAGAAACTTGCAAAGACCTATTGCGCAACCTGCCATTTGTTCCCCGACCCTTCCCTGCTCGACAAAAAAACCTGGAAGGAAACTGTGTTACCCAATATGGGTTGGAGATTGGGTATCAGGAAGCCTGGTGACGATCCATATGCAAAAATGGAAAAGGATGAAGCGCAATCAATAAAAACTTTACATGTGTTTCCCGAAAAAGCTTTACTGCCCCAGGCCGACTGGCAAGAAATCGTGGAATACTATTTGCAAAATGCTCCTGACAAACCCTTACCGCAAAACAATCCTCCAACATTCGACAGCCTGCTGAATAATTTTCATGCAGAGGCATTTTCATTTACAAAAGAAAAATTGCCCCAAACAAGCCTCCTGAAATACGATAGCAGCTCCGGACTTTTGTTTATTGGCGACGTTCGGCGTGAACTATATGCGATGAGGCGCAATCTTAAATTGCTGGCGTCATGGAAATTGGAAAGCGCACCTGTTGATATCAATTTCCATATACCTGGATCCCCGCGGGTACTTTGCATCGGTTCCCTAAAGCCATCGCAGAAAATTAACGGAAGTTTTTATGCCTTTGATACTGCAACTTCATCTGCGAAGTCCGCGAAGTCCGCGAGTGGACCGAAGAAAATCAATCATCTCGCACGACCCGTTGCCTGCGAAGTAAGTGATCTAAACTCGGATGGCGTAAATGATGTGATCATTTGCGAGTTTGGTAACCACACCGGGAAGCTTAGCTGGTTCGAAGGCGGCGACGCAGACAAGGAGCATGTTTTGAAATCTCAACCCGGAGCAAGACGCGTTGAAGTGTGTGATTTTAATGGTGATGGAAAACCCGATATCATGGCATTAATGGCTCAGGCAAGAGAAGAGTTGATTCTTTTTATCAACCAGGGAAAGAATAAGTTTTCCCAAAAGAGTATTTATCAATTTCCACCTGTGTACGGCATGACTTATTTTGAACTGACTGATTTTAACAAAGACGGACATCCTGATATTTTACTGACTAACGGAGATAACTGGGATTTGTCGCCTGTCAAAAAAAATTATCACGGCATCCGCATACTGATGAATGACGGCAGGAATAATTTTAAGATCACCAAATTCTTTCCCTTTTATGGTGCCAGCAAAGCCGTTGCCCGCGACTTCGACAACGATGGTGACCTCGACATTGCAGCCATCGCATTCTACGATGATCCAAAAGAACAGTCGAACTCCTTCCTCTACCTTGAAAACAAAGGCGACCTGACGTTTTCGTCTTCATCCACGCCCGTGGCTGCAAACGGGAAATGGATTACTATGGAGGCTTGCGACTTCGATCGCGATGGTGATCAGGATATCATCCTCGGCTCGTTTGTGTATACAGTGAATGACTTTTCAAACTTGATTAATCAGGGAGTTGAGTGGTTTCCACAGGTGATGATTTTATGGAATGATGGAAAGCAGTGACTAACGTTATTATATCCCCAGGAACTGGTATGCATGCTGTCTGAAGAGAACCAGTTTCTGTTCAAATTCCTTTTTGTCATTAATAAGGCTCAGATAAAAATAGGCGCCATCAACCATCATATATATAAGTTGTGCAGCCTTGCGGGAATCCTTTACAATAACTTCATCATGGTCAATACAGTCCTGTATCAGGGCGGTTAGTATGCTGCGAAGCTGGTCGTGCATTGCTTTATATTGTTCTTTTACAACCTGGTCCCTGAAAACCAGGGCATAACCGCTAAAATAAATGCCATTATCTACCAAATCGTCCCATTTATTTGAAATCAGGCTGTCTATAACGAACTTAAGCCTTGTCAACCGCGTAGCTTTTCGTGATGGAGGGACATGATAAATTTCAGAGTACTTATCAAGTATGTGTCCAATTAATCCTTTTGTAAGATCGTCTTTTGTTTGAAAATAATGGATAATAAGACTTGGATTAATATCGGTCTCTTTGGCAATCTTGGCAATCGAAGTGTTTTCAAGACCTTCCAGTTTTGCAACCTTATAATAGCCTTCAATAATCTCTTTCTGTCTGATCTCCTTTTTGCTAGCTCTGCCCATTGGGAATGATTTATTTAGCCAATTGCAAAGTATACACCTTTTCAAATAATTGGTTCATACTTTATTGCGAATTTTTAATTGAATAAGCGTTCAAACAAAATTAACGCTGGCTTAATATTATGTTAATACTCGCCGGATATCTTCGCGATCCTATCCCAACCAAAACATTTCACTTATGAAACAGAAGATATTTTTTAAATTTTTACTAGCCATAATATGCCTGCAGCCTATTGTGTGCTTTGGTTTCCAGGCAGAAAAGCCCGTCTCCGGTGTTGTAAAAAGCAGTGATGGAGAACTTCTTTCAGGCGTTAGCATCAGCATTGGCGGAAATGGATCCGGTGCCAATTCAAAATCCGGTACCAATACAAAAAAGGACGGAACCTTTAGTATGAATGCAAAAGTTGGTGACATACTGCATCTTACTGCGGTAGGTTATGCGGGCAAAGAAGTTGCCATCACCGAAGCAAATTTTTATGAAATTGTACTTGAGCAAGCCTCTCAGGGTTTGTCGGAAGTGGTTGTGGTTGGTTTTGGAACGCAGAAAAAAGTCAACCTTTCAGGAGCTGTTGACCAGGTGAAGGCGAAAGACCTGCAAAATCGTCCCATCACCAATGTAGCTCAAGGCTTGCAGGGTATGGTTCCCAACCTGAATATCAGGTTCTCTTCCGGTGCGCCCGGGCAAACTCCTTATATTAACATTCGCGGTATTACATCCATTAACGGCGGCGATCCGCTTATACTGATAGATGGAGTACAAAATACCCCCGCAGAATTAAACCTGCTTGCTCCACAGGACATTGAATCAATGTCTGTGATCAAAGATGCTTCAGCGGCTGCTATTTATGGTGCCAGGGCTGCATTCGGAGTAATATTGATTACGACCAAAGTGGGCGTTTCGGCTAAAGCTACTGTTAGTTATTCCAACAACTTCAGCCTCAATAAACCGACGGTAATGCCCAGGATGATTACCGATCCTTATGTATTTTCCCGTTTATTGGAACTGTCAACAGATAATACACCCTGGGACAACGTTAACTATGATGACCAGTATTATGAATATGCCAAAGAACGTTCTGATGATCCCTCCATCCCGGGAGTAAGGGTGAACCCCACCGTTCCTACACAGTGGGAATACATGGGCGACCGCGACTGGACCCGTTATTTTTATGATGATTACACCTTTAATCAGAACCACGACTTATCAATTAGCGGCAGCAGCGAGAACAATAAAATGAGATATTATCTTTCCGGAGGTTACAACAGGCAGAACAGTGCACTCACAGTTGCAGATGATTATTTTGAGCGTTTTAGTTTGAGAGCCAAGGTAGATTATAGCATTCGCAAATGGCTGAAAATAGGGAACAATACCGTTTATACTAATACAAACCGTAAGAAGCCATCGCAATTCGACTCATGGAGTGTATATACTTATTTTCCGACAGCATGGGATAAAAACCCTGACGGCACCTGGGCCAATACAAGTGTTGGTGATGCTGCAGCCCGGGCGGCTGACGGAGGTGTTGCAACTGAAAAGCAAAGTGTAATCCAGTCAACATTTACCGGGGAAGCGTCTTTTTGGAACAAACTGCTGACCATCAATGCGGATTACACTTTCAGAAACTCTTCGGCTAATCTAAACAGTTACCAAACCACCTACAAGGTAGGTTATGGCCCCGATGACGTGCGTGAGTTGGGGACAAATTCAGCCAGGCGCGAAGCGGATTTTATTAACTATCGGATCTTTAATATTTATGGAACGCTGAATAAAAAGTTTTCAAAGCATGCTATCAGCGCAGTGATGGGTTACAACCAGGAAAGTTACCGTTCGGAAGATTTTTGGGTTAACAGGGGAGATCTGGTCTCAGCTTCTTTTCCCACCATTGCACTGGCTACCGGTATATTAGACGGAAATGAAAGTATCAGCACTTATGCTTTAAGAGGAGTATTTGGCAGGTTGAATTATATTTTCGATGATAAGTATATCGTAGAATTCAATGGCCGTTATGACGGGTCTTCACGCTTTCCCGAAGATAAAAGGTTTGGTTTCTTCCCTTCAGCATCAGCGGCCTGGAGGGTGGACCAGGAATCCTTTATGCAGTCTCTTAAAGGCGTAATCGACAACCTGAAACTTCGCGCTTCTTACGGCTCATTAGGTAACCAGGCGCTGGGCAGTGTTTATTACGGTTATATACCTACCATGGGTACCGCCACATCACCTTATCTGATTGGAGATGGACGACCACTTATGATAAATCCCCCGGGTCTTGTTTCAAGCAACTATAGTTGGGAAAAAGTAAATACCACCAATATTGGTCTGGATCTTGGTATTTTAAAAAACCGTGTTACACTTTCATTTGACATGTATAAACGTAACACCTTAAACATGCTTACGCTTGGCAAGGATTTGCCGGATGTTTTGGGGGCGAGTGAACCAAACGAAAATGCTGCAGATTTGCAAACCAGGGGTTGGGAACTTTCTGTTGGCTATCAGAACAGATTTAATGTTAGCGGAAGTCCCCTGGCATTCAATGCCCGCTTTATATTGTCTGATTCAAAAACTGCCATTACCAGGTTTGATAATCCTACCGGAAGCATTACCCAGTATTACAAAGGAATGAATTTGGGAGAGATATGGGGATTGCAAAGCAATGGGCTTTTCCAGAGCCAGGGGGAGATAGACAAACTTGATCAGAATTCCATTATTCCCTGGGATGCATTAGCCATTGTTCCAGGATGGCCTAAATATGTTGATAAGGATGGCAATGGTAAAATAGAGAAAGGATACACGCTGAGCGATACCAAAGATCTTACTGTTATAGGTAACTCATCTCCGAGATACCAGTTCGGGCTGGATTTGAATTCCAACTGGAAGAACTTCGATGTAAGGATATTTCTGCAGGGCGTGGCTAAAAGAGATTATTACCCGCTCGACTACCTGTATTTTGGTTTTTACCAGCAACCATATGGTAATACATACGAACATCTGCTGGATTTTTATCGGCCCGGGGATGATAGCCCTACAGATTTGGAAAAACGTTCCCAGTCATACGTCAATCTGGGATTGTCCAGGGCAAATCATAATGCTAAATTTCCTGTACTTCAATCGTGGATGGCTGACGCGAACCTTGGAACCCGGATTGACGAGGCAATGGGATTGGTAATTCCACAAACCGATTACATGCTTAATGCCGGGTATCTTCGCATCAAGAATATTAGTGTTGGCTATACCTTGCCCAGGCCGCTGACAGAAAAATTTGGTATCTCCTCACTTCGTATATACGCTTCCGGTGAAAATATATTTGAATGGTCAGCCGTAAAAGATTATTTCGATCCTGAAACAAGTAACGCAGACATTAACTCCGATCCCCGCACGGGCGTAGGACGTAACGGTCATGGAATGACTTATCCCTTCCAGCGCAGTTATTCAGCAGGAATTAATCTTACATTTTAAATCTTAAGAACATGTCAGCTAAAAAATACTTTAATAAAACAACAGTATACTATTCGGCAATACTAATGCTTGGCCTGTCTGTTATATCCTGTAGCAAAAGCCTCGACCGGTTCCCGGAAACGCAGATGGGTGTAAGCTCTTTCTTCAATACAGAAGCGGATCTGAATTTATATACGAACAACATGTACGACTTTTCGGGTACCGGCATTTATACAGATGAAGCCTATACTTTAACCGACAATGCCTGGAGCACAGGAAGCGTGGAATTGAAAAACATGATGAGAAGCAGCCCTAGTTCATCAACGATTACAGAGGGTTGGAATTGGGAGCAGTTGCGGAAAGTGAATATATTCCTGGCCAATTTCAAAAAAGCCAGGATTACACAAGACAGATTGGATCATTTTGAAGGGCTGGCTCGTTTTTTCAGGGCCAGGTTTTATGCAACCAAAATAAAACGTTATTCTGATGTTCCATGGATCGACGTGCCAGTAGAAACCGCAAGCGAAGAAATTTTATTTGCGACAAGAGATTCGCGTGCAACAGTTGTGACCCATATATTAGAAGATTATGACTTCGCAGTTAGTCATATTGATGAAGAAGCTTCTGCAGGTGCAGTTACCCGTTGGGTGGCCAAGGCAGACTACGCCCGTTTTCTTTTGTACGAAGGCACTTTCAGGAAGTATCATACTGAACTGAATTTGCAGGGCTCTGCGACAGCTTTGCTGCAAAAGGCGTCTGAGATGGCAAATGATATCATGGTCAGCGGCAAATTCAATCTTTATACAACCGGCAAACCCGATCGTGATTATGGAAGTCTTTTTGACAATGAAAATCTTGATGCGAATCCTGAAATAATCCTGGCCAGGCGTTATGAAAACAATGTGCTGAATGGGGACGTGGGCGAAGGCGTATTTGGCAATTATGAAACTTCTCCTACAAAAGACCTGGTACAGGCTTACCTGATGAAGGATGGTAGCTTTTATAGCAGCCAACCCAATTACCAGCAGAATGAATATGTGCAGGAATTTAAAAACAGGGACCCACGCCTGTGGCAAACCTATGCCTATCCGGGATGGGTGTTGGCCCGGTCTGGCACCTATGCGCAGGGCGCCGGGTTATATGTTCAGCAACTGCAAAAGAACTTTTCAGGATACCACCAGATCAAAGGGTTTTACAACTACACCGACCAGGCAGACAGGAATGGAAAAGATATCCCACTTTACCGGTTTGCTGAGATATTATTGATTTATGCTGAAGCTAAGGCAGAACTTGAAAAAATTACGCAAACTGATTTGGATAATACCATAAACAAGTTAAGAGATCGCGTCGGTATGCCGCATTTGATGCTGAGCGCACCCGTTGACCCGGTAGAATCCGCTAAGTTTTCCAATGTAACCGGAGGCCTGCGGGGGCTTGTCTATGAAATACGACGCGAAAGAAGAGTTGAACTTTCCTTCGAAGGCCTGCGATATGATGACCTGATGCGTTGGGAAGCGGGTAAGCTTTTGGAAAAAGAACCGCAGGGTATTTATTTCTCTTCCCTCGGCAAGAAGGATATGACCGGTGACGGAATTGAAGACATTTATTTACTTCCGGCATCACAGTCTATTCCTGCCGATAAAGAAACCAACAGCCTGGGCCATGTTTTGAGGTATTACCGGGTGGGTACCTTTGGAGAGGATGTGAATTTATTTCTGGGAAATATTACATCAGGAAATATGCAGACGATAGAAGATATGGAAACATTTATAACCCCCAAATATTATTACCGCCCTGTACCACAAGCACAAATAGCTCTTAATTCAAATCTGAAGCAGATTTTCGGATGGGAGTAACCCTGAATAATCCATAGTTCTTTAATAATATTTCACCAGCTATTCAAAACTTATGAAAACTATTCAAAACATATGAAAACAGGACCGTATTTAATATTTGTATGTCTTTTATTGAGTTTCCAAAGCATAGAGGCACAGGATACTTCCAACATACCGGAGCCAAGAAAGGACAAAAGAAAACCCGTAGATACTTCCTGGACAAGTTTTTTGGCAGGAGATAAATTGCTGGTGAATGGCCAGGTGTTGAATCCGGCGGGGCAAAGCCTGAGCCTGGCTAAGGGCACCAGGGTATTGAACCTTGCATTTGCACATCAAAAGAATTTGCTTATTGCAAAGACCAACAGGCGGATAACTTTTATTGATGCCAAAGATTTTAAAAAGCTCGATTCTTTCGATTATCAGGATAAAGAATCCGGTTCGATGAATGGCCTGGAAGTGGATAGCAACGATTCTACTATTTATTTTACCGGCCTGCAAAAGAATTTGTATGTAGGAAATATCAACAGCTCGGGGACATTTATACTTACAAAGAAGATCGATCTGTCGGTTGGTAATAAAAAAAGCAATCCGTTAGGAATTGGATTGTGTAATAACAATATTGCTTTCGTAGCTCTTGCGATCACAAACAGGATCGCTGTTGTTGATCTTAAAAAAGGCAAGTTGTTAAGCACGATCCCGGTCGGTGTTTGTCCCTATGCTGTAGTTATCAGTAAAGACAAAAAGCTGGCATTCGTGAGCAATTTCGGCGGGCCGCATCCTGAAGAAGGAGATAAGACGGAAACCTCAGCCGGAACAGCAGTTGCTGTGGATGACCGTTCGGTTGCACTGCGCGGGTCCGTCACAGTTATCGATGTTCAGTCGAGAAAAAAAATTGCAGATATCACTACACGCATCCAACCCGAGTCCATGATTTTGTCGCCGGACGGCAAATTGCTTTATGTGACGGACGATAGTGGCGATGGCATCAGCGTTATAGATGCAAAAACATTTAAGATTATACAAACGATCAGCACCAAGCCGGATGCTTCTCTTCCTTATGGGAGCCTCACGACAGCTCTGGCATTCAGCGGGGGAGGGAATACATTGTTGGCTGCCAACGCCGGGAATAATTCCATTGCGCTCATCGATCTGAAACAGCCGCAGAACGGCCCTTATGGTTTTATCGCAGCCGGTGGCTTCCCGGGTGCGATAAATGTTGCAGGAGATCATTTATTCATTGGAAACGTGACCGCTTTAAAAGGGGAATTGCAAAAAGTTGAGCTTCCAAAAAATAAAATGGAAGCAGATAAGTATACGGCAGAAGCCAGTAAAGGATTTCACTTTATAGATTTGCTGAGGGCACAGGCTAAATCCAATCCCGGCGCCATACCCAAACCTGTTCCTGACAACGTCGGTGAACCCTCTGTGATAAAGCATGTGGTATATATCATCAAGGAGAATAAGAAATTCGACCAGGTGTTAGGAGATTTTGGAAAAGGTAACTGCGATTCCAGCCTGGTTGAATTTGGAAAAACGATCACTCCCAATACGCATGAACTCGCCAGCCAATTTGTTCTCCTGGATAATTACTATTGCAATGGCGTCAACTCGAGTGACGGACACCAATGGGCGGTTCAAGGTATCACGACACCTTATCATGAAAAAGATTTTTCGATGGGACATTGCTCCTATGATTTTGGCACCGATCCCCTGTCTTATGCAGGTTGCGGTTTCATCTGGAATCACATGTTGCGCAAAGGCATTTCATTCAGGAATTTTGGCGAAACAGATTTGGCCGAAATAACAAAAGGAAAGACCTGGTCCGATCAATATAATTCCTGGAAAAATAAAAACGATTCTGCTCAGTACAAGTGCGTGTACGCAATGAAAAGTTTGGAACAGTACAGCGACCTGCGTTTCCCCGGCTGGAACATGGACATTCCGGACCAGGTGAGGGCCGACGCATTCATCAATGCCCTGAAAGAATATGAAGCAGCGGGCAGTTTGCCGGAATTCATGATCATTTATTTACCAAACGACCACACCTCTGGTTATAATGAAAAGAATCCTACCCCCCGTGCTTATGTGACCGATAATGATTGGGCAACAGGAAGGGTTGTAGAAGCTCTTTCAAAAAGTTCGTTTTGGAAGGATATGGCCATCTTTATCAACGAAGATGATCCGCAAAGCGGTACAGATCATGTCGATGGACATCGTTCCATATGTATGGTAGCAGGCCCTTACGTAAAGCGTGACGTGGTCATCAGTAAATTTTACAATCAGTCATCAGTGCTGCATACCATCTGCCAGATTTTCGGCGTACCGCCCATGAATCAGTTGGTTGCTGCAGCTCCGTTGATGACTGAATGCTTTCAACAAAACCCTGATTATACTACCTATAATAGCCTGACGCCTTCCATTCCTATTAATGAGATGAATCCTCCCAGGCAGGCGATTAAACATAAAACAACTGCCAGGCTGGCGCCCTTTACCGAAAAAATGGACTTCTCCAGGCCGGATCTCATCGATAAGGACGCCCTTATATTCAGTGAGTATGTATGGTCTACCATACATGGAGATAAGCCGTTTCCAAGAAAATATTTCGGTGCCCATCAAAAAGGTTTAAAAGCCCTCGGTTTGAAAGTAAACCCCAAAGACGATGATGATTAGCCAGGGTGGGTAAATGTAATTGTCGGTTTTCTTTTATGGCTTACAATGTTTTGTTTTTAAAAGATGGGTTTGTTACTGCAACCGATGTATAACAGAAAGGATCACGCGAAGGAAACATTGTCTTCGAACTAATGACGCCCGGATAAAGTCCACTGGAAGCCAGGGATTACTTCTATCGTGCGTATGATAATTACGTGCTCAAATAATATTCTCAATACAATTGACGGTGAAGAGAGCTGCTTAATTTTCAAATATTTCCTTTTTGAAAGCAAAATTGTTTTTTCCCGAAACAAATTATATTTTTATTTCCGCATCATTTCCATTAGCCTGGTCGTACGCAACACATTAACCCTGACTATTTACCTAATAAGAGTACGAATTATATGCGCCGTCCCCAACAGCTCCCGATCATTATTTCTCTAAGTCTGGTTATTTTAGTTAATTGTTTTAATGTGCAATCTCAGTCTTTGCAGGTAAAATACGAACGATGTTTTGGTGAAAATTCAGATTACATGAATACCACGTTTATCAATACTTCTACAGGGGAGTTAATGCTTTTGAGCAAAATCTCGCTTCCAAATGAATACATTAAAACTGTCTACGGTTCCAGCGATATTTTGCTGACGAAACTTGATGCTAATAAGAAACATATTTGGTCCAGAAATTATGGTTCGCAATTCAAAATGGCCGGAGCATCAGGTATATCAGAAACAAATGATGGCGGTTTCATTGTTTCCGGGGACTTGCAAGGCTGTTTAGATGAAAGACCGGCCGCGGGTAGCAATCTCGATATTTGGATCCTGAAAGTAGATAGTCTCGGAATTTTACAATGGAGTAAATGTTTAGGTAGTGATGAAGTTGACGTCGGTATGAATGTTCTGGAAATTCCAGATGGAGGTTTCATGGTTTCAGGGGTTACGATGGTAGGTGGGGGATTTGGCGAAGGAATTGCACACTTTGATATTTTCCTCGCAAGGTTAGATAAAAATGGTAGTTTATTATGGCAAAAGATTTTGCCTGGAAATAGCTGGGAAACTTGTGGGAAAATGATTAGAACGCGCGACGGTAACTATCTGGTTTCCGGCGGTACTATATCGACCGATGGTACATATTCGAATGGGAAAGGGCATAATGATGCGATGCTGATTAAATTAGATATCAACGGAAATCTGCTTTGGACTAAAATGTATGGCGGTTCTCAGGCCGAAAAGTTTTATGACGTTACAGAAGATAGTCAGGGTAATTTATATGCCGTCGGAGAAAGCAATTCATTTGATAAGGATGTTCCTTTCGTGTCCGGCCTGACAGAAAGTGAAAATGCGTGGGTTGTTAAATTATCTGCCGACGGTAATATAATATGGAGCCGTTTATATGGAGGGTCGCAAGATGATAGATTTAACGCAATACACTGCTCAAATTCGGGTGAAATTTACCTGGGTGGGCTCACCCGATCCTCTGACTATGGCGTTCCAAACAATCATTACAAACATGTTACATGGCTGGTTCGTTTGGCCGAGGCAACAAATAACATTGACCAGATTTTTTTAGGGGGGTATAACGACCCATACCTGTCAATTTTAAAAATTGACGAAAATCGATCCGGTACGATACAAATTTCTTCTATTGTTGGGCCCGGAAATCCATACGTCAGTAACTTTCCTGTGGGTGCTTATTATCAAATGTGGTATGCTGAACTTGGAACCGGTAATAGAATCACCGGTAATATTTTTATTGATCTCGATTCAAATGGGGTGAGGGGTCCCAATGAAAATATATTCAACGATGGCAAATTAAAGGTCCTCAAAGAATCAACCGGGCACAGCACAATTTCAACTCCACAAAACGGAAGATTTGTTTCCTACATAGATACCGGAGTGCACAGTGTAGAATTCGCTTTTGACGAAGTGAACTATCGGGTGCAACCAGCTTCAAAAGCCTTCAATTTCAGAAACTATGGTAATAAAGATTCTTTTGATATTCGTTTAATTCCAATTTCACAGAGGAAAGATCTGGTGGTTGATCTTATTCCAATAAATCCTGCCAGGCCCGGTTTTGAAACCGGGTACACACTTATATATAAGAATAAAGGCACAACAACTTTTCCTACTGCAGAGTTGCGCTTTATTAAAAGTTCATTACTTCGCTATATTTCCGCAACTCAGCCCCCCCAGATAATAGGAGATACGATCGTCTGGAAATTACTGAATATAAATCCAATGGACTCGGGAAAGATTGGAATCAGATTGTCTATCAGCGCACCCCCGATCCTGGTAAACGGCGATACAATTTCATCCAGCGTTTCAATTTTTCCCGATAGCGCAGACATTACTCAGGAAAATAATCATATTGATTTCAAACAAATATTAACAGGATCTTTTGATCCAAATGATAAGTTAGAAAGTCATGGCGGTTTAATTTCAACCACCGAAATTAAAAGTGGCGCTTATCTGAACTATCTGATTAGATTTCAAAATACTGGAACTGATACAGCTTTCAACATAGTCGTACTCGATACCCTGGAAGCGAATCTGAATTGGGAAAGCTTAACAATGCAAGATGCAAGCCATTCTTATGAACTTTCAATTACAGGTGGCCGCTACCTCAAATGGACATTCAATTCGATTTTGTTGGTAGATAGTTTGACCAATGAGCCTGGTAGTCACGGGTATATTCGCTTTAAGATCAGACCCAAATCCGATCTGGCGATAGGTAATGTAATCAAAAACTCAGCTTCAATTTATTTTGATTTTAACCTTCCCATCAAGACACCAATTCAACAAACTAAAGTCTCGGTTGGATGCGCTAATGTAAATCCAAAATTTAGTCTTGTGGCCAACAGAACAGTATTAACCTCTTCAAACGAAGCTGTGAAAATTGTTGCGGTTTCCGTACAAAATGCGGGTTTAAGCCCTCGATATACATTTTCATTATTCAGTGACTTCAGAAAGACTCTACAAGCCGAAAGCTTATCTGATAGCATCAACATAATCGCCTCACAACTCGAGCCGGGCGATAATTGGATTTATGTTCGAATGAAAGCCAGTGAAGCGTGCTTTGGTTCATTGTATGCATATGATAGTATCAACATAAAATTGAATTCTATTACAGGGTTGGTCGATATAGATTTTCCAGGTCAAATAATCAAAGTTTTTCCGAATCCATTTCAACAAGATTTTATGATTGGCGGACTTCAGCCGTCCAAAAAGTATTCAATCAAATTAATGTCTACTGATGGGCGAATTTTATATCAGTACTTAGTTCAAAACGAAAAACTGGTCAGGTTATCGAATCTAAGCATAGGAGCGGGGACATATATTATTTCTGTGTCTGATTTGTTAAAGAAAAAAATAATCGGAGTGGTATCTGTTATAAAATATTAAAACGTTTATCGTCAATATTAATTTACATTATCCTACAAATTTATAGTGACAAGCCGCAGTTTTAATCGCCCTTGAATCACTGAAGTTGCTGCGCAGCGCGTAGAGCACAACATGGTAACTCCCGGGCAGGCGCAAAGCTACAAGATTGGTGAACAGAAAATACCAAACTTTTTCTATCGAAGCATCGTAAACTTGTTCAAATTCGAATGGAGTACCCATAGGTTTATCATTTACCAACAGCGTTTGACCGGCAACCTGGGTTTTATTGAAATATTTCATTGCCGTACTTTCGGTGATTACGGCCGATAATGTTTCTGTGCTTTTTTCAGGCAAAAGCAATCTACGGAAATGTTCGGATTTGTGAGGCCGCTATAATAATCACAAAATCAAAATCCCTTAGCTCTTCCAGGGGCACCCTATGGAGAAACAGGCGATCCGAATATTAACGTTATCTTCGACAGGAGCATATGTTAAGAACAATTAAATATATTTTATGCAAAATTTTCTTAATGCCGCCGTTATTTGGTTTATAATAGGCTTTGTATGCTTTTTGCTGGAATTTGTTGTGCCGGGTCTGATTCTTTTTTTCTTCGCTGTCGGAGCCTGGGTAGTAGCCATTGTTTCTTTATTTGTTGACCTGAGTATTAACGCGCAACTTATATTATTTCTTGCCAGTTCAATAATTACAATTTTGCTGTTTCGAAACTGGGTGAAAAAAATAATCTGGACAAAGAAACATTCTACTGAACTTGAAGATGAGTTTATTGGTAAGACCGGTAAGGCGGAAAGTTTTATTGGCCCTGGTCAAAATGGCAAAGTCGATTTCAAGGGGACCAACTGGGATGCACGATCAGAGGACCAGATTGAAAAAGGAGAAAATGTGACCATCATAGGTAATGACAGCATTTTATTAATAGTTAAATCCACTAAATCTTTACAATGACAGCCTCTACCATTATATTGATAGTTTTAATCCTTTTTCTTTTAGTCGCGTTTTTATCTACGTTTAAAGTAGTACCACAACGGTCGGCTTATATCGTGGAAAGGCTGGGTAAATACAGTCGTACACTGGAAGCAGGCTTTCATATCCTGATACCTTTTATCGATAAGATAGCATATCGTCAAAACCAGAAAGAACAGGCTATAGATGTAGCTTCACAGATCTGTATCACCAAAGACAATATCGCGGTAGAAGTAGACGGCATTTTGTACCTGCAGGTAATCGATCCGCAAAAGGCCTCTTACGGAATAGACAACTATAAATTTGCCGTTGTTCAAATTTCGCAAACAACCATGCGTAGTATCATTGGAAAGATGGAGTTGGATAAAACCTTCGAAGAAAGGGAAACTGTAAATGGCAGCATCGTGGAAGCAGTAGATAAGGCTAGTGGTCCATGGGGAATCAAGGTATCTCGTTATGAAGTGAAGAACATTTCACCGCCACAGAGCATTAAGGACGCAATGGAAAAGCAGATGCGCGCCGAACGTGAAAAAAGAGCGTTAATTGCAGAATCAGAAGGTGACAAGCAGGCAAAGATTAACCGGGCAGAAGGTGATAAACAGGAAGCGATTGCACGCTCTGAAGGCGAGAAGCAACGCCGGATCAATGAAGCGGCGGGACGGGCTACTGAGATAGAATTGGTTGCGTTTGCTACGGCAAAAGGAATTCGTGAAATCGCCAGCTCAATAAATGAGGAAGGTGGTATGAATGCTGTAAATCTGAGAATTGCCGAACAGTACCTGACAGAGTTTGGCAAGCTGGCCAAAACCAATAACTCTATGATCGTGCCCGCTGACCTTTCCGATATCGCTGGCGTAATCACTAGCATTACCACTGTATTAAATAAGACCAGGCCGGAATCGCCAATTTTGACCAGTGCTGATAACCGGGCAAGTAATCCGAGGCAATAGGATTATTTCTTAACCATCATAAAATAATTTTATGATCCCGATTTTTCGGAATGGATAAATTAACGCAGTAAGTAGCTCAGGCTAAAATAAGCTGCTTGCCCTTACCAGTGGTAATTAAACCAGATAAACTTTGATGGATAAGCTGGCTCCATGAATTTGAACAGCTATCGAAGCATTCGACAGTGGGCACTAAACCCAAATGAGAAAAACGAAGCCTGGTTTGGTTGCCCTCCTGAGAAATTTCGAAACTGATCTTTGTTCCGATCCATTCGTCTTTGTCCTCAACGTAATTAATGACGCACTCAGTAACCAGCCACACTACCTTTTGACCAGGGATCATTTCAATTACTCTTTGCCTGGAATAGTGGAAGTCTTTATATCGATAGGTGAACTCATCATTTAGTTCTCCTGCATTGCCTTCAACTTCTCCTGACCACCAGAGCCGGGGATTGTTAATCGCATCAAAAACTTTTTTTGTTGTTTGGTCCACCAGTAAGGTGGTAGTAAAATCGGGTGTTTTCATCTTAATCTATTTTAAGTATTTAATGAAGAAATAAAAATCCAGCTTTTCAATAGGTAACTTTAAAGTTACTCAAATATATAGGTAACTTCTGGGTTACGCAAATTTTTTTTCAAAAAAAATCTGACTGTGGGCCAGCTATAGAATGTTAGATGTCCTTTCTTTCTGCCTGCACTCAAAGATTTTATTTAAAAGAACCTTTTTGTCAGTGGTAAATTTTGCAAGTGTTAAAGCATCCTGTAAATGCGAAATCGCCTTTGTATAGTCAATGCCAGTATAGAGTTCACCTAACAATGAATGGTACAAATAATTTCCATTAAGTTTTATCTTTTCTGCTTCTATAATTGCTTCCATTTTCCCATTTGCTTTGGCAAGTACATAAGTTCTATTCAAAGCTGCAATAGGTGAATATTCAATAACGAGTAGTTGGTTATATAGCTGTAAAATATTTTCCCATTTTTCTTTTGAATCGGTTTTAGAAGTATGCCAGTAAGCGATGGCAGCTTCTAAATGAAATTTTGAAAGTGTATCGCCTTGCGAAGCCTGATCCAAAAAATATTCTCCTTTGCTAATCGGGTCTTGACTCCATAAGTCCGTTTCCTGGTCTCCATATAGAATTATTTCTCCGTTTTGGTTAAGACTTGCATCAAATCTTGATGAATGAAAACACATTAAGGAAAACAAGGCATTTGCAGATGGTTTGTTTGTCTGGTTGTTCTCAATAAGCAAATACGTTAATCTCATCGCTTCCAAACATAGGTCTTTACGCAAAGTAATGTCTTGATTTAACGAATAATAGCCCTCATTAAAAAGTAAATACAAAGTCATTAAAACAGAAGGTAGGCGTTCATTTATTTCAGATGAAGTAGGATGTTCAATTTTTATTTTTTCAATTCTAAGTTTTTCTTTGGCTCGTTGTAAACGTTTATATATAACTTCTTTGTTTGTCAGAAAAGCGTTTGCAATTTCATCAACGCCAAAACCGCAAAGTAGATTTAATGCCAAACTAATTTGTGCTTCAGCAGGATTACAGGGATGGCAAACCACAAATATCATTGCCAGTTGGCTATCGTTGATGTTTTTGATTGACAAATCAATTTCTATTTCTTCCGAACCCGTTGCACTGTATGTTATCTCTTTTGAAATGTGTTCAGCAAAAAGCGAATTTTGTTTTAAATGATCTTTCGTCTTATTTTTTGCAACAGTATATAGCCAGGCAGCCGGGTTTTCAGGCAGTCCTTTTAAACCCCACAATTCAGATGCCGAAAGAAAAGTATCGCTTACAATGTCTTCTGCAATTTCAATGCGCTCAATGCCAAATAATCTGCAGAGTACAGAAACTATTTTTCTGTACTCCGTTCTAAATAAATGAGGCATCAATTCTGCCTGGATCATAAAAATAATTGCCTGTGTAAAACAAAGTATTCTGGATTTTTTGAAATTATGCTTACATAGCACTTATCTCTCTAATTTCTACATTTCCACCAATTGTTAAGACAGGGCATCCCTTTGCTAATTCAGCAGCTTCTTCAATAGAAGTGGCTTTTACAATACTATAGCCAATAATACACTCCTTAATTTCACTATACGGTCCATCAGCGATTACATTGTTAGATTTTACAACTTGGCCAGAAGGGACTAATCTATTTCCCCGATCGGTCAATTTGTTTTGAGCTGCAATACCACCTATCCAGTCCATCCAGCGTTTCATACTAACCTGCATTTCTTCGGGTGAGCGTTTAGGGAAAGCTTGCATTGTATTTTCATCAGTCCTGAATACCAATAAATAATCTTTCATTTTATTTGAAGCTTTAATTGTTTAAAACTTATGAAATCCAGGTTTATGGAATTAGATAAGCTATGGAGATTTTGATTCGTTATTCAAATTCATCAAGTTATGCCTGCTATAACTTCCTGTTAACTAATGTTCGCATTTTGATAGTGAATGATGTGTGCACCAGAAGTCATCTGCTTGTACCTATGTAAATTTCCCCCCTGATCAAAACCAGGGAAAGACAAATTGCTCACCTCCGGGACTAAATAAAGGAGTTTTACGATAGTGGTTATTTCATTCAAACGTTTTTTTATATGTCATCAATCTTGAAAATTTTGTTGAAACTTTTGCATACTAAATACGCATTGACTCCGTTTAAAAATCCATAATTCATTGCTAAGTCTTAAGCCCGGTAAAACTAAGTGCTATCGACTAGCAAATGATAATGATTAACCCTTTTATCACAGCTTCACCCCGGTAATATCTTATATGACAGTCGTTATATGACGGTAATGACGAACCTTTAGGTTGTTGATTTGAGAAAATAATATTTAAGAAAATAATATTGAGAAAATAATATTTGAAAAGATAATTTTTGCTGTTCCCAGGTTCGCATGAAGATATTTAATTGAAATTAATCCCTACCTATGAAAACCGCTGTTACCAGGTTGTACAAAGGCCTGTTGCTTTCCTGTTCGTTTACTATTGCATCGATATATGCCATCGCACAATCTAATCCGGGTGGCGTTGGCGGTGCCTCCGTATGGCTACGTGCCGATGCCGGAATTACTGCCACCGGTACCAATGTCACCGGTTGGGTAAACCAGGCAAATGCAGCGAACAGTTTTGCTGGTACTAATAATCCGCAACTCAATGCCGGCAATATAAACTTCAACCCGGCTATCACCTTTAGCGGAAGTAATTTTCTTACCAGTTCTCTCAATGTATTACCAGCTAATAGCGCATATACAAAGTTTGTTGTATTCAGGTTTGACGGTGTCCCGGCAAATAATCTTATTTCTTCAGGCGGAATTGGCGACAACGCTCTTTTTGCAGCAAATACAAATACTAATCTGTGTGTTTTTCATAACGGTGCGATACTTACTGCATCTAACGTAGTTGATGGTACCCGCTATTACCTGGGCACAGCCGGATTTTCCAGCGGGGTCGCCGCCGGAACGTTCATAAACGTAAATGGTGTGAACAAAGCCGCCATTAATTCAGCTGCTCCTTATGTTGCTTCCACAATGCAATTAGGCGCGCATGGTGGCGGAAATAATCTTGCCGGGCGAATCGCAGAAGTAATAGTGTACCCGTCAGCGTTAGCCAGTGGTGCTGTCTCCACCAGGCAGATACAAAGTTATCTCGGTCTTAAATACGGTATCACGATTGGTCATGATTACCTCGCATCAGATGGAACCAGCAACATCTATTCGATATCGACCCATAATAATAATATCGCAGGCCTGGGCCGCGATGATAATAGTGCTTTTAACCAAAAGCAAAGTCAAAGTATTAATACGGCAATTACAAACCAGGTAGTGATGGCCGCCGGCAGTTTGGCCAATACCAACGCAATGAATGCAAGTGTGATCGCTGCTGACAAACAATTTTTGGTTTGGGGCGATGACAATGGCTCCATCACTTCGACAGTGCCCGTTGCCGGTTTCTCTAACGTTAATAACAAGCTCGCAAGAACATGGAAACTGCAAAACACCGGTAACTTCAGTCAACAGGTAACTGTTTATTTTCCGACCATAAGTCTTAATCAACTTTCTAATGCCGGCAAATACCTTGTGCAAAGTACCAGCGCTACATTCGCTACTCCAGGGGCCGAAACACCTGGAACAACGACAACAACTATCAATGGCATCTCTTATACCGGTTTTATTGTAACATTTCCATCTGCAGGAACCTTGTATTTCAGTTTTGGTTCAAAAGCGGTAAATCCGGGAAATATAGGTGGGGCCAGTGTATGGGTGCGGGCTGATGCTGGTATCAACTCATCAGGCGCAACAATAAGTTCATGGGTGAACCAGGTAAATCCCGCCAATAACTTTACTGCTTCCGGCACCCCTCAACTTACAGACGGTGCGGTAAACTTTAATCCAACTGTACTTTTTGGTGGTTCAGATTTTCTGACGAGCGCGGGTAACGTCCCCGCATTAGCCAATAGCAACTATACAAGATTCATTGTCTTCAGGTCTGTTGCCGGTAATAACCTTTTGTCTGCAGCACACGGAACTCCGGGACTTGCGATATGGGCACCAAATCAGGCTTTAACTATACGACATGGTGTTTCGGATTTTATAAAAACGCCCGACGGTTTTTTAAATTCGGGACGACAGTATCTTGCCAGCATGATATTCAGCAACGGAACAGTTAACGGTACCCAAATAAGGATAAATGGAAGCACAAATGTATCGGCGACTTCCAGTGCCAGCTATGGCGTCGATCAATTACAAATCGGTGCATATAATAGTACAACGATACTTTCAGCCGGTAGCAACATCGCAGAAGCGGTGGTTTATAATAGCGCGTTGAGTACAGCTGATGCCCGGCAGGTTGAGACTTATCTCAGTTTAAAATATGGCCTCACAATGGGCGGAGACTATCTTGCTTCGAATAGCAACAATATCTATTCAGTCAGTGGCTACAGCTCAGACATTGCCGGCATTGGGCGGGATGATAATACAGCCCTTGATCAGCGCCAGGGAAAAAGCGGCAATGCCGGCAGCCAGGTTGTAATGGCCAGCGGCACCGTGAACGCCAACAACGCACTTAACACCGCATCGATAATTGCTGACCAGCAATTCCTGGTATGGGGTGATAATGATCTTCCCGGTTATACTTCCAGCATACTTATAAGTCAAAAGCGCCTTGCTTCTACCTGGAAACTGGAAAACACCAATTCTTTTAACCAGGCGGTAACAGTCTATTATCCTGTTTCGGCGCTTGCCGGGCTGGGTAATTCACCGAAATTTATTTATGGCACGCCTGGTTCACTGGATGACGGAACTGCCACACAGGTGAATGCGGGTGCAAACGTGATCATCGGCGGAGAAACATATAGATCCTATTCAGTGACCTTTCCAACTACAGCCGTTTTGTATTTTTCTTTTGCAGGCCAGGTAGTCCCGGAGATTTGCGGTAATGGCATTGATGATAACCTTGATGGCTATACTGATGAGCTTGACGCAAGCTGTACACCCATACCATCCTGCACAGCGCCTGCACCGCCTCTCACAAACTTCGGAATAAAACAGGATTGGGTTACGAGTTCAGCAGATGCACTTGCCACATCGGTTTCGCCTACAGTTGCTGATCTTGATGGTGACGGTATACCCGAGATCCTGACGGTAAGAGCAGGCGGCGCAGGTCTTACATATTTCAAAGGCGATGGTTCTAATCTGTCGAAAAATACAATTGACTACAACATTCAGTTGCCTGTGCGGGTTACCCAGTCTACGATGCAACCCGCGGTGGCGGATGTGGACCGTGACGGATTGCCTGAAGTTATCGTTCTGGGCAACGATGGATTTGTGTATGTTTTCAATAATGTCTCCGGCAGCTCCGGTATCTATAAGTACCGTTCGCTGGAACCGGTGTCAACCCGTTTTGCAAGCGGTTCACCAAGGTTGGCTGATATCAATGAAGATGGTGTGCCCGAAATAATAGTTGGCCTGGACGTGTTTCAATTTAATTTCGGCCAAAACCGCCTTCTTAAAGCAGTTACCGGTTCAGCAACTGCACCTTATGGAAAAGATGGTTTTGATTGGGGTAATGATGTGGTTGTTATTGATATTATGAGTTCAAATCCCGGCAAGGAAATCGTTGCGGGCTCCCAGGTTTATGGAGTTAACCTGGCAACCGGCATAACTACGGTTTTAGCGAATCTTAGTACTATCGCCGGGGCAGGAGTAATCCCCGCGAATAACGACGGACCGTCTGCCGTGGCCGATCTGGATAATGACGGTCAACTCGACATTGTTTATCCTAACGGCACTGATCTTATTGTTTGGGACCCTGCATCTGCTATATTAAAAATGAAGATCGCCTATAACAATAACGGAGTTCTATACATGGGTATGCCGACCATTGCAAATGTGTACGATGAAAAAACGCTGGATGCGAAGGCGGTAAACTATCCCGAGATCATCTTCAATGCTAGGTATGTAATGCATGCATTCAACCTTAATAAAACGACAGGTCCTGTCTGGTCACTTGTTACTACTGACGGATCCGCGGAAACATCGGTTACTGCATTCGATCTTAACGGGGATGGCGTGCAGGAGATCATCTATAACGATGAAACGAATATTCGTGTGATTAATGGCAATAAAGCTTCGCCTTCGGATGTTGCCACCTATGCATCCGGTACAGCAACCTGGATGGAACACCCGGTAGTAGCCGATGTGGACAATGATGGAAGTGCCGAATTTGTCTGTGTCAGCAATGGCACAAATGCGTTCACCGGTATGCTTCGTGTATTTGGAGCTGCAGTTGGTAGCTCGGGCTGGCAAGGCACCCGTAAAGTATGGAACGGACGTGGTTATCGTGCAAAGTCTGTCAACGACGACCTGACCATACCCGTTATTGAGCAAAATATCACAGTGCAATATCCTTCTGGTTCCGGTAAATATCCGCTGGATATTTTTAACAGCCAGGTTGATGCTCGTGTATTGGCTCCGGGTATTGTCGCTTCACCTGATCTTAGCATTTCTGCATTAAGCATTGCTAACAGCAGCACAGCCTGCAGTTTTGTACCAGCCTCAGCGGTTTTGAGTTATACGCTGACCAATAACGGATCCGCAATAGCGCCGGCCGGAACCCCTGTACGATTTTACAAAGGTGATCCAACAGTGAGTGGTGCTGTGTTATTGAGTACCACGGATGCGCTGGCTGCGAACCTGTATGCCGGCGCTTCGGTGACGAGGACGGTGAATTTGAATCTTGCAGCATACGCATCACCGTACACGATATTCGCAGTGGTAAATGATAATGGTTTAAGCGTTGTGCCAATCACATTCCCGGTAGCAGGGATCAGTTTGAATGAATGCAATTATTTAAATAACATTAGTTCCGTTTTGATATCGCCCGTATCATCAGATTTTGGTAACATGTCTTCTTCCTGGCCAATTGCTTCAGCAACAACCAGTACCAATAATGCTGCTTGGTTAGGAAATAACGTACCCACAAATGAATGCGCAAATAGCTTAACTGATGAAGCCGATGGCCTGGTACTAACAAGCGGCGCAAACGGTGGAAATGGAAGCAGTGCGACTCCATGGGTAATGAGTGGTGTGGGTTCCGTATTCAACTTCACACTTACAGTAAATGGCAATGGCGCATCTAAGCCGGTGTACTGGGCTTTATGGTATGATGCAGATGGTAATGGCAACTTTACTGATGCTACAGATGTATTCATGAACGGCAATATGATTCATGGCAGTCCCGTCTCGACAAATTTCAACTTTTCCGTGCCACCTGCTTCCGGAGCTGCGAATGGTGTGATACGTGTAATAGCCATTGCTGTTGATCCCGGTTTCACAAAAACTATGAACGGTAGCGGAAGTTTTACAAATGGGGAAGTGGAGGATTATTTTGTCTCATATGCCACGCTCTTACCAATAACACTCACGAAATTTACCGCTTTTGAAACCGGAAATTGTGCTGCCCGTATAGAATGGACCAGCAGCAGTGATGAAACCAATACAGGTTATGAAATACTTCATAGTAATGATGGGGCAACATTCAAAACGATCGCGAAGATGAATAGTAATCACAATGCCGGCAGCAACTCTTATGCTTATACCGACAACAGTGTAGCAAATGGCCTGAATTATTATCGTTTAAAAATGCTGGATATTGATGGTACCTACGCTTACAGCAGAACAGTAACAGTAAGAACTGAGTGCGGGAAAACCATTATTCAGTTAATGCCGAATCCTGTTAATACCGTGGCGACTATTACTGGTCTGAAGATGGGTGATGAGATACGTGTAACATCCAGCGATGGTCGTGCCGAAATAAAAAAGCTGGCGACAACGGGCACCGAAAGTCTTAATATGAGCGTGTTAGCGAATGGTGTGCACCTGGTGCAGATATTGCGTAATGGCATTGTTGTCAGTAATATGAAGGTAACAAAGTTGTAAAAATTGAGGAAGGATTTCACTCCTTTTTACCATGTGTTTAATTTGCAACCGGGCGATAAAATGGATGAACCCAAAACTAAAAGATAACTACCTCTTAAGCTTCTCTTTGCTGAGATAGTTTCTTTATTACCATAGGTAGTAATAGTCCTTGCCCTATGACGCTATACAATATTACCATAAATGTAATGAACAGGATTTCCGCGCGCATAGGAAACGGAGAGCCGTCATCCATTGACAGTGGCAAGGCCAGAGCAATCGCCAATGAAACAATGCCCCTCATTCCGGAAAGACTTATTATGATACTTTCCTCGACACTGATGAGATTATTTTCAGAAATTCGCCCCCTTTTGTTGAACCTGGGGTTATTCAATCCTTTCTCGATTTTTTTCTTAAAAGTGAAAATACGCCATGCGCGGATTACAATAGCGGCAATGGTAATGATTAACGCGTAGAGACAGTAGATAGCTATTGAGTATGTGTCCAGGTCGGAAATCACTTCTTTCAATTCTAACCCTATCAGGATAAATATCATTCCGTTCAGCAAAAAGATAACCATATCCCAGATGTTTTCGGACTGCAAATTCATTTTTTCTGAAAAATGAATTTTGCCTTTCGACGAAATGACAAATCCTAAAACAACTACCGCAATTACACCGGAAACATGGATTTCTTCAGCTAAAAGATAGGTTACAAATGGGGCTAACAACAGAAAACTATTTACTGCGGTAGCATTGTGCCTCACAATGCGCAAAAGAAATCCCATTACGAAAGCCATCACAATTCCGAGCAATGCTCCGCCAGCTATCAGGATCATAAAAGTCAGTCCGGCCTTCCACCATATAAAAGCCGCTCCCGCAACAGAGGCAAGAGCAAATTGATAAGCTACCAATGCCGATGCATCATTCAGAAGGCTTTCACCTTCAAGAATAACGCTTGTTTTATGTGAAAGACCAAGATTTTTGGTAACCCCGATGGCGGCAACGGCATCTGTAGCCGCTAAAATAGCTCCTAGCAAAAAAGCTAAGGACCATGTCATTCCCGGAATCATAAAGCGACATAAAAGCCCAATACCTATCGTTGTAATAAATACCAATCCGAATGCCAGTGTACCAATGGTTGAAAATTGTTCTTTCAAATCTTTTTGCGGGATCTTAATGGCGGCATCAAACAGCAATGGAGGTAGTACGAGTAGAAATATAACTTCAGACTCGATATGCACAGGTTTAAATCCCGGCATGAAGCTGAAGGCGATTCCTGAAACGATTAAGAAAATCGGGCTTGACCAATTCAGCCGCTCTGCCAGTGCAGTCAGTAAAATTATCAAACCTAAAATAACCAGTACAATGCTATAGTGTTCCATATTTTTACAGGCGGCATATTCGCGAATTCCACGGCCAGGTTCTGAAAGACGGTGCCTTGCGCTGGACATCCTGGACCAGAAGATCAGGGCCTGGATCGATTCGAAACTTAAAACCAAATAAAGACAAAAATTCTGACTGATATATATGCGCAATAATTTGTTCGTAATTTTTTTGATGTCTAGTATATATTATTTTGTAAGGAGTTTATAGATCATAAAACAAATACCCGAAACAGCCAGCGACTCGCCAACTCCTATCCACTCATCGCCTCGCAGGGTTAGGGCTCTCGGTACATGCAACAAAAGGAACCAGCCAAATACCTGGATTCCGGAAAGAAGTGCAGCTAACTTTTGAGTTTGAGGATCAGCAGTCCAATACCTCCCAGGATTAAGGTTGTCCCGGTAAAATAAGTAAAGAACAATGGGAAGGGGATAAATTCCGGGATCAGGCTTTGAACAAACTCAGCATATTTAAAATGTGCAACGCCGCAATCCACAAAAAATACAAAGAGAATGATGAGATTAAGCCAAATAACTTTCTTCTGATACTTATGATAGTTGCTTAGCGTAGTTAAAATCAGGAATGCACCGCTGATGAGCCACAGCGTTTTGAACCCGTTAATATGATCGCGCCATAAATTAAGAATATGTCTACTCGTAACAAGCCAAAAGATGAGGTTAGCGATCGTGAGCAATGCTGCAGCCCGATATCGCTCCAGGTATAAAGCCAACACTGCAATCAGAAACAAGGCTCCCGATATATAGGCCATAAAAGGATTAAGTCCTTGTAAGAACTCTGGCAGTGGTCGTGGCCTTGTCATTGCAATATCTGTCTTCACAAAACTGTAAATAGCCAGCTCCGCTATAGCTACCAGGTACATATATTGCGATGTAAGCTGAAAATTCTTCGAGAAGCGATTTTTATTATTAATTGTGGCGTCCATAAATTATTTGTTGTTGAAGTTACCGGAATTACAAAGAAGAAAAACTCGTCAATGCGTCATCTTTCTTTAAGTCCACTCAGAACGCAAGTAACTTACAGGATTTGAAAGGGTAGATTTAATCACCTGGACATCCCTTTCATAGACGTTATAAATCCTTGATGCATTCTTATGAAAACCGCACTTGAAAAATAACAAAAGTTAGATCGATTAAATTGTTGCTGTTATTGGTGACGTGGGTACAGCGCTGGCGAGTAAATCAATTGTTTCAATAGCATATAAAGGAACATTTACCATCCAGCCCTCGGGCCTGTAATCGGAAAGCGATGCACGGACCGCGAGTGCCGGCATATATTTATCGCAATACACTTTTAAACTTTTTGCCTGAAGATTTTCGGCGGCCTTTACCTCTATCGGGATCACTTTGCCGGTGTGCTGCACCACAAAGTCCATTTCCGCTTTTGCGTTGTTTGGCGTCCAATAATAAACCGGGAGACCGGGCAGGGTTAGAAGTTGCTGCAGAACATATTGTTCGGTGAGCGCTCCTTTAAAGGTTTCAAAGATATCATTGCCATCCAGCAAAGTTTTGACATCCAGGCCGGTCATGGCAGACAACAAACCTACATCTCCTAAAAAGAGCTTAAACGCACTCAGTTCTTCAAATGCTTTTAATGGAATACCTGGATGCGAAATGTTATGCACTTTATGGATCAGCCCGCAGTCGATCAGCCAGGACATTGCCAGTTCATATTCCTTTGCCCGGGCACCGCTCCGGATTAATCCATAAATGAATTTCTTGTTTTCCTTTGCAAGTTGAGCCGGGATCGAGTTCCATAGCATACGGATCCGCGGAATAATGTCGGTTGGTGCATGTTTAGAAAAATCCTGCTCGTAGCCGGTTAGTATTTGTTGTTGGATCGTCCGGACCAGTTTGAAATCGCCATTTGTGACAAATGAACGAACCGCCTCCGGCATTCCTCCGATGAAGTAATACTGCTTCAACCGCTCCATGAATTTTACCTTGAAGGTGGTAATCAGCGGCCAGTCCGGTACTTTCAATAACTCCGCCAGCGGTTTTTCTCCTGCGGCTTCCAGGAATTCTGAATAACTTAATGGGTAAAGTTCCAGGAAATCTACCTTCCCAACCGGAAATGACTGGTGATTATTCAAGGCGACGCCTAGTAAAGATCCGGCTGTTACGATGTGATAGTCCGGGGCATTTTCCTGGAAATATTTCAGTGAGCTAATGGCTCCCGGCGCTTCCTGGATCTCATCAAAGATTAGCAGCGTTGTGGCTGGTACTATGGTAATGCCTGTTTCAATTTGCAGGGCCGTCAGGATCCGCCGGATGTCAAAATTATCTTGAAAAAGGCCTTTCAGGTTAGCGCTGCTTTCAAAGTTGACATACGCCACCTGCTCGTACTGCTGCCGTCCAAATTCTTTCATCAGCCAGGTTTTACCTACCTGGCGGGCACCGCGGATGATCATCGGTTTTCTCGTCGCAGTTGCTTTCCATGTCTTCAAAATCCTCATTTCTGCCCGTTCCATTTTACATTATTTGGTACTAATTTATGTTAAAAATCACACTATTAAGTACCAGTTTTGTTTAAAATCCCAGTAATCTGGACGACATTTTCTAGTTCGCTATAAAATAGATAAATACATATAAAGAAATAAATGATTTTCAAAGCACTTATCTGACATAAGCTGGAGAAGTTAGTCAATTGCCGTATTGAAATTTTAGACGGATCCTGAAATAAGACGAGATATCAATTGGTCAGTTTTTTTTCACTCTATCGTTCTGAATATGCCCGATAATCGATCTCTTAAATTGTAGCGGCGCAACTCCATATGCCTGCTTAAAAACCCTGATAAAATGGGAAGCATTTTCAAAACCGGTTTCAAACACCAGTTCATTAATATTTTTATCAGTCACTTCTAAGAGATATTTTGCGTGTTCCAATCTTCGTTTCAGAAGCCATTTTCCCGGCGTGCATTGAAATGTACTGATAAAATCTTTTTTGAATGAAGTAATGCTTCTACCGCTCAGATACGCGAATTCCTCCAGTTTCATATTGTAAATGAAATTAGATTCCATGATTTCCCTTATAGAGGTTTTACTCCTGTCGCACAATGATTTAAAATAATTGCAAAGCGACTCATTGTGAGGAGATAATAGGAGATCGAGGATTAACTCTTTGAATTTTATCTCTAATAAATTCCCGGGAGGTGGTTCCTGTTTAGCAAAATAAGACAATACAGAATGAAAATAAGAAGGAAGCACCTCGTCTAAGCAGAGGTTAATAACTGAGTCTGTGTTTTCTATTGTGTATTTTTGAATAGGAGCAGAGCTCTCTTTAATAACACCACTGATAAAGTCATCAGGAACAAAAATCATCAACGAACAAAACCCTTCTTCAAAAAACTGGTGAATAATATTTGCTCCCTTTTTTACAAAAATAGCCTCTCCTTCACGAACACAGTATTCGGCACGAGCGCTTTGCCACATTTTCTTGCCTCGCACTGCATACAAAAAATAATTATACTTTGACCATACTTTTACAGCAGCTTGATCTGCTACACACTTGTATTCCAGGAAAAGAAGATCATTTACCTTAAACTGTTTGAAAATACTGTTGCCGCTTACAAATTCCAGTAAGTTGAACATTGTTCCTCCACGTGTGTATAAAAGTTAAGCATTTTCTGGCTTAACTCCTATATTTTATTTTCCTAACTTTTTTCCGGTATTTAGGAGACTATTTCTTTTGTGGCCGTTGGCTTGAAATTTTTCACAAAATATTTATCCCTGATAAATGTGATTAGTTCATCATTGAATTTCAACCGCTCTTCCAGAAATAGCGCATGCCCACTGTTTTCAAACGCAATCAATTTTGAATTTGCTATTCCCTTATGTAATTGTTCTGCCAGTTCAAATGGGCAAAGCTTATCGAGTTTTCCATGAAAAATGGCTGTAGGAATTGTTATTTTCTTAAGATCATCCCTGATATCTGAATCCCTGATCATATAGAGCCCCTGTTCCATTGCGTATGGAGAAGACTGAAATTCGATTCCTGCAAGCCAATCAGATATACTTTTTGGTAACGCTGTTTCTGATGCTGCAAACAATTTTCCAAATTCTTCTATTAGCTGTGGGCGATTTACAGAGTTCAGTTCAATCAAGCTATTTAGAATTTCGATTGGAAGACCATAAGGAAAATCATCTTTGCGAACCTCACAAGGTGCAGCTGCTCCAAACAGGGCCAATTTGCTGATGTGTTCATTATTGTATTTTGAAGCAAAACGGATAACAGTGGCACCCCCAAATGAAAAGCCACCCAGAACAGCATTGTCGATTCTCAGATCCTCAAGAACAACTTTAATATCGTCCGCAAAAACGTCATAGTTGTATTTTCCGTATGGTTTATCCGATTGACCAAACCCCCTCAACGTAATACCAATAGCCCTATAGCCATTTTCCATTAGGGTTGCATATTGATACTCATACATTGCATCGCTGAGTGGCCAACCATGAATTAATACTACGGGACTTCCTTCGCCCAAATCGCTGACATGAAGTCTTACATTTTTTTCAACTTCAATAAATTCAGAGCGCCCCAAAGCAGCTCTTATATTTGAAATTTTCATAACAATAATTTTTACAAAAGATGATAAAATTTATTTACAGGTAAATGTAGTTACACATTTATTGGCAGCATGTTCTGTGTAGGCTAAAAAATGTGCTGTGAAGGCTAAAAAAATCAATCACCTTGAATAAAACCTGATAACTGGAAAAACAAATGTTGTCAGACACGAAATGCCTTGTTTGTATTTAATAATTTACATTTGTGAAGCGTCATAATTACCAATCAATGCACGAATCTCTTATCAAACACTTCAACAATTACACTTCAACACCGCTTACCGTCAGGGAGATAGAGCTGATTAAAAATACTTTTGTATCCAAAAAAATAAGGAAAAAGCAATACTTTTTGCAGGAAGGCGAAGTGTGCAAATACGCTGCATTTATAGTTAAAGGCGCTATGCGACAATACAGTGTTGATGAGAAAGGTGTAGAACACATTGTTCGCTTGTTAATTGAAAATTGGTGGGCTGTAGATCGCGAAAGTTTTGTGATGCTCACTCCTACGGTTTATAATATTGATGCCTGGGAAGACACGGAAATACTGCTCGTTACAAAATCCGATTCATTGAAACTGCTTGATCAAATTCCGGTTATGGCTGAATGGACAAGGAAGTTGGACGAACATCATGCTTTTGCTTCTCAAAAAAGATTGAACGCTACTATCAGTTTTACGGCTGAAAAACGCTACTCCGATCTGGCAAATACCTATCCCGATTTTTTACAACGCTTTCCACAGCACATGATTGCTTCTTTTCTGGGCATCACCAAAGAAACCCTCAGCCGGATACGTCATTCAGCAGGATCAGGTGGACAGGCAGCGAAAAAATAAGATCTCTGCTTTACATTTTTTATTCTCCTCCCGTTCTGTTATCATTTGTCAACAGAATTTTTTATCATTTGTCATCGTTTCTCCCATGTTCTTTCATGCAATTTTGCAAGTAGTTGATATTACAAACTACTAAGGAAAGATATTATGGGAATATCATTTGGTGTTATCGGTGCTTCCCAAAACAAAAGGAGATGAAAAAGAAAATTAGTTTCACCACAAAAGGAAAAAGAGCCGACATAGGCGAATATATTATTCAGCGAATATTGCCAAACAGGTATACTAATGCAGTAGGTCCGTTTGTATTTCTTGACCATGCTCTGCCAATTAAACATTCACCTGGTGAACCGATTAAAAAAGCAAATGGAAAAGGAGCACACCCTCACAGAGGCATTGCTACGCTAACATATATTGTTAGCGGCGAAGCTGAACATCTTGACAGCAGGGGACATCACGCCAAAGTATCGTCAGGCGGAGCACAGTGGATGAAAGCCGGCGATGGTATTATCCATGATGAAGTGGTGAATGTTGACCATCAAACCAACGATCTGCTTACTCATGCTTTTCAATTCTGGATCAATCTGCCTTCCAAACAAAAAGCCGAACCACCTGAATATCTATCGATACAGGCAAGCGAAGTTCCGCAACAAAAGCTGAGTAATAATAGCGGATGGATCAAAGTAATTGTGGGGGAGTATAAAAACCTGGTGTCCAAAATCCCTAATTATTCAAAACAGTTTTTATATCACATTCACCTGGGCTCCGGAAGACAATTTTCAATCACAGCAGAAGAAGGATTGGAATATGCCGCCTTTCTTCCGCTGCAAAATGCAGTGATCAACGACACAGAATTCGGAAAAGGTGAATTCATTGAGTTTGACAGGAACGAAGGAACAATTGAAATGAACAACAACTTAAAAGATGATATTGACATTATTGTATTTGGCGGTGAAAAATATGCAGAACAAATTGTATTTGGGGGCCCTTTTGTGATGAACAGCAATGCTGAAATAGCCCAGGCATACAGTGATTTTCATGATGGCAAATACGGAGAAATTGATTACAGTAGTGTAAATTAAAAATATCTAAGACGGTTTCACAAAAGCAAAAATTATACTTTATACAAATAATATGGAAATTGGAGTTGATAGTTTTGCCGCCATGTTTAGCGGCAATCGCAGCAAATTCATTAGTGATACGGATGCACTTGGTCAATTGCTTGACAGAATTGAACATGCAGACCATGTCGGCCTTGATGTATTTGGAATTGGGGAGCATCACCGCGGGGGGTTTCTTGATTCTGCGCCTACTCTTATTCTTGCTGCAGCCGCTGCCCGTACAAAGCATATCCGCCTTACAAGCGCGGTTACCGTACTTAGTGCTGCCGACCCGGTAAGGGTATTCCAAAACTTTGCGACACTGGATCTGATTTCCCGTGGGCGGGCTGAAATGGTAGTTGGACGTGGTTCCTCCATAGAGGCTTTTCCGCTGTTTGGCTATAACCTGCAGGATTATGACGAACTGTTTGCCGAAAAGCTAGACCTCTTACTTAAAATTCGTGATGAGGAGTTTGTTACCTGGTCAGGTAAATTTCGTCCGGCTCTTAAGAACCTGCCAGTATACCCAAGACCATCGCAGGATTCCTTGCCCATTTGGATTGGAGTAGGTGGTACACCGGAATCATTTATTCGTGCAGGCACTCTCGGGCTGCCGCTGATGGTTGCCATCATTGGTGGTGAAACACATCGTTTTCGCCCATTGGTAGATCTATACCGCGAGGCCGGGAAAAAAGCAGGGTATAAGCCTGATCAATTGAAAGTAGGAATGCATTCTTTGGGCTATGTGGCAAACACCACCCAACAAGCGTTAGATGAATTTTATCCGGGATATGCGGAGACAATGAACAAGGTAGGTAAAGAACGTGGGTGGCCGCCTGTGACAAGAAGCCGGTTCGAGGCCCAGGTGGGACCCGAAGGTGCATTACTTGTTGGTAGTCCTGAAGAAATCGCGGAAAAGATTCTCCGTCATTCCGATGCACTTGGCGGAATTTCAAGGCTTACTTTTCAGATGGATGCTGCTGAATTGCCGCATGAAAAATTAATGCAATCTATTGAGCTGATTGGTACACGTTTAAAGCCATTGGTTCTGGCTAAACAATAATAAAATTCAAATAAAAGAATAACATAAATCAAATACAAAAAATCATGATTAAAGTAGCTATTATTCTCGGAAGCACTCGTCCCAACAGAAATGGCGAGGCAGTTGCAAAATGGGTTTATGAACTTTCAAAAAGCAGGGATGATGCAGAATTTGAGCTTATCGATCTCAAAGATTTTGATCTGCCGCTTCTTGATGAGCCCATACCACCGTCTATGGGACAGTATACTAAACCTCATACAATAAAATGGGCCGAAACGATTGCATCTTTTGATGGTTATGTTTTTGTAACACCTGAATACAATCATTCAACTTCAGGGGCATTAAAAAATGCTATTGACTATCTCTATAAAGAATGGAATAACAAATCTGCCGGCTTTGTAGGATATGGAAGCCTCGGAGGAGCCCGGGCAATTGAGCATTTAAGGTTAATAATGGCTGAATTACAAATCGCTGATGTGAGGATTCAAGTGTCCCTGTCAATGATTACTGATTTTGAAAACTACCATGTTTTTAAACCCGCATCATCTCATCAAAAAAATGTTCATCAAATGTTGGATCAGGTAATTGCCTGGGCCAATGTCTTAAAATTATTAAGAACAGAAGAAAGCTATTGATACGAGCTTATACGCTTCGCCGCAATGTAACCCGAAGCATCTGATTACTTTACCAGACCGGATGACGAAATAAAAACCATTTCTTCTGTATTAACTATCGTTGATGGAAAGTATTGCATCAAAAATCGCGATAATGCCGATTGCAACTAACCCTATATGTACGTAAAAGAAAAATCTATCGATTTTAATTCTGTGATTTAACCACCTACCCAAATATATCCCAGGAATCATTACTGGAATAGATTTTAGGAAATAGCCTATGACTTCACTGGTTATTAAATCCTTAAAAAAGTAGCCGACAACGGTTATCAGACTGACCGGTAAAAAGTAACCTTGCAAAGTGGCTCTGAATTCTTTGGGAGACCAACCTTTCAACTGTCCATAAATCACCAGTGGAGGTCCATTTATTCCATAAGCACCACCCAATACACCTGAAATAATGCCGCATACCCAAAGCCATTTTTTATCATTCTTCAGTTCATTAGAAATAGCACTTTTATTTATCATGCCCCATATTGAATAGATAATCAGCACAAGACCTAAAAACATCTTGATCAATTTTTCATTCCCATAGATTAATATTAAAAGACCTAATGGGACGCCAATTATTGCAGCTAAAACTAAACCTTTTGCACTTCCTACGTCTATTTTACGATGATCTTGAATGACAACTAATAACGCGATTGCCACTGATAGTAGCACCGATAACGGTACTGCGATATTCAGTGGCAATAATAAGCCTAGCAAAGGTACTGCTACCAACGCCTCTCCAAAACCAAAAGTCGATCTAACTAAAGTCGCTAACAAATTAATCAGTAGTACCTTAATCAGTAATATATCCATTCAACTAACTATTGTTATTTATATTTTGATTACAATCACTCGTTTATTTATTCAGCTTTCTATTTATTTTCTTTCCTATTCTTAAGAATTCGTCAACAGAATACTTTCCGCTTCCTGTAAATATCAGGCTTAACAACCCTGCTATATAAACTATATTGATTTCATATCCCGGAGGGCCGAATTTTGGTCCCGTTTCAGATAATCCAATCGTATTTACAGTACTAAATCCATAATGTATATGTATTGTAAACATTGCCACTATCATAGTAATTATCAAAGGAACAGAAATTATCCGGGTAAATATTCCTGCTATAATAGCTATCCCTCCAAGAAATTCCAGGTAGGGCACTATTTGTGCATTTAGATTCGCCATAGGTACCCCAATTAAATTTAATAATTTTTCAAAGCCACCTGTTCCTCTACTTATTTTTGCCCAGCCGTGCACTAAAAACCCAACTCCTAATGCTACACGCAAAATCAGAATTCCCCAGTCTTGATTTTTTTTTAAGTAATCCATTTCTAATTTTTGATATAAATTTCCTTGTTATACGATTTGCCAATCATAGTCTATTTGCTTCTTCTTGAGTAACATATTTAGCCTTTACACTATGGTATAAAAGGAGATTGTAAAGTTATAACCGCTATGATATTCAGGAAATGACAGATTTTCCCGAAAGATTGACAATATTTCCCGTTATCAATTTTTAGAGCCAGTATTGGGTAACATTCCTCGACATCCCACAAAGATTTGGAGTAGATATGCCAATGTTTTATCAAGTAGGTAACAACAACCTATGAATAATACTTTAAGATAGTGTCTTAAGATTTTGTAAAATTAAAATTCGGGGTAATCTGTCAGGTCATAGGGAAATATGGATAACTCAATAGCTGATATTGAGAACTACTTTTGTTCAATAGAATTTTAAAATAAAATAAAATGAACTAAAAGCAAATCAGAATGTAGAAGATGGTGGTGCTACAGAAGGCATAAAAAGATAAAACCCAATAGTAACAAGGAAATGATTGGCATATGGTAACCGAATTCGAAGAGAAAGCTACACTGGCGCGATTCATTATGCATGTAAATAGCGATAAATTAAAAGGGGCGGGACTTCTGAAGCCTACCGCACCTATAAATACGTTTGTTTATAACAATGGTGAGGAACAGAAGGTAAAAATAGACGAAATCGAATACACGATGCCTGCAGCGTCCATTTTACCATTAGTATCAAATCAAAATTTCAGATTTGAGCGCCTTGAACATTTGGTTGCCTGGCAATTCAATAGAGAATTTTATTGTATTGTGGATCACGATGCAGAGGTTGGTTGTGTGGGCTTCCTTTTTTATGGAATTGAACATCCTATGTTTATTGTTCTGAATGCACAAGAAAAAGAGGAGATGGTTAACATAGAAAAAATGTTCACTATGGAATGGTCCACAAAGGACAATTTCCAGGGCGAGATGTTAAGAACTCTGCTCAAGCATTTAATAATCAAAACTACAAGAACTGCTAAACAGCAAAGTGAAAGTTATAAAATATTTCCTGACGAGAAAATGGACACAGTGCGTAAATTCTCGTTGTTATTGGAAGGATCATTCAAAAGTGAACACGGTGTAAAATTTTATGCTGATGCACTAAATAAATCTCCAAAGACATTAAGCAATAGTTTCGCCCTGGTTGGCCAATTGGCTCCCTCGAAAATTATTCAGAGTAGGATTGTACTTGAAGCAAAGCGATATCTACATTATACGGACAAAACCGCAAAGGAAATTTCATATGAATTGGGATTTGAAAGTCCAGCGCATTTTAGTCGGTTTTTCAAAATGCATACAGGAACAAATATTTCAAAGTTTAAGGAAATTGAACCTTGTGAAAAAATTCGGCATCACGCAACCGGTGATCGGTAAGCGCGTCAAAGTGATGGGCGCCAGTGTTTCGGGTATTACTGTTTTACTATCAAAAGATCTTTTAAAGCTGGTGATGATTGCAATTGTTATTGCCACTCCCGCAGGCTGGTGGGCAATGAACAACTGGTTGCAGGACTATCAATACCGAATCAGGTTAAGCTGGTGGATGTTTGCGCTCGCTTCGGTAATTGGAATGGGTATTGCGATTCTAACCTTAGGCCTACAGGCCGCGCGTGCAGCTTTGGCGAATCCTGCTAAAACGTTGAAAAGCGAGTGAGCATCATCCGATATTCACCAATAAATGGTAACTACTGGTTTATGTAAAGCTGGTATCTCAAGTGTCAGCAGATTGTCCTGGAACAAATATTCACGGACAGGTTTACCATTGATCAGAATCCTGGAAGGCTTCAACTTGCTATAAGCTTTAAAGGTTCCACCTTCATATAAGGTAACCGAGATGTTATTGTTTTTCCATTCTTCCTTTAAAATAGTTGCAGGTGCATTGTATTTATCTGTTAAACCCAACGCCGCGAAATTATTCTTCAGTGGAACAATATAATATAACTGGTAACCCATCCTGGACAACTTAACAGGAAACTGATCATTGAATGTCGCTTTCTTTATTGATTTTGAAAAGTGTTCATATATAATGAAATCGTTCCCTTTGATATTCCTTATATCCGATGCTTTTATTATTCCTTCCACTGAATTGGCATCAGCTGCATTCCATACACCCAATAATCCTGCATTTCGAACCATTGAAGAGGCTTTAAACAACTTTGCGTCCTGGACCTGGAACAAACAGTCATCGGTGGGTAACAAAGGGGTTTCAGATTTAATGATCCGGCCATCGGAATATATAAGAGGACGCAACACATCGAACTTTTGTTCGCCAATATTATCCGTTATATAAATGGGACCGCAGTTGATAGCTCTTGCAACCGCATGGAATATTGCATTCGGATTATGTGACTGAAATATATCAAAATCAGGATAGACCATTTGCCCGAAATAAATCGAATTGTAAATGGCCTGTAGTACATGCGCTGCTGCATTACCATGTTGAAGATTATAGGTTTCATTTTTTTTGTAGGGGAAATAATCTTCACTGGTACGGGCAACAGCAGATGAACCGAAATTCAGATAAGCTTCCGCGGTCATATCCATACAATTGATTACCGCACCTTTAAAATGTTTATCGGCTGATTTATATAAAGCTTTGTGCATGGAATCGGATAAACTGAAAATCGGATAATTATCTACTGCCATTTTCTCAACTGCCAGTTGATTATCAACTTTCACAAAGTCAAATCCTTCCTGTTTTAAATAGCTATGCCATGTATTATAAAATGCGCTTAGCGAGTCACTATCCGGCCTGATGAAATGATATGTCTTATCGGGCTCAAGCTGTTTATCTGGACTCTCTTTTTGTTTCCAGGAAAACATAGCCGAAGCAAAATGTTTTCCAAGTTCTGAAGCTGTATCAATCCCATTCCAAAGTCCATTGAATGTATGCCAGACACCCATATACTTAATACCGTATTGTTTTTTAAGTTTATCCAATACGGGTTTAAATCCATTTGGAAATTGTTGGAGATTGGGTGTAAATGATTGCAGTTTCCTGTCACCGGCCTGAAACCATCCATCATCTACCAGCATCCATCCAAGAGGAAATTTGTTCGCTGAAAAACTTTCTGCTGCCCTTAATAGCAACTCCTCGTTTAGTTTTTTTCCATTGTCAGACGCATTCCAGGTGCACCAGCCTATATAATTAAATTGTTCAGGAAACTTTTTTAAGGAACGTAGATTTTCACCCTTACCCATAAATTTTAATGAAACTCCATAAATCCGTTCGAAAAGTTCAAATGGATCTTTGCCAAATGCTATAGCCATAGACGGAACGCTGTCTATGTTTTTATTATCAGCATAACTTATCGATTTACTTCCCCATTTTGAACCGTTACTTCCAATGGTGCTTCTAAAGCCATTACCACTCAGCGGCACTGCCGCTCCGTAAACTCCGTCTTCATATTGCCAATAGTAAAACTGAACATCATCCACGGGCATATTTGACGCTGCAGCGATTGCCATTGGTTTTGTCCAGCTGTTCCAGGGTTTATACCGCCAGAGAGCAACGCCTTGTTTGTATTGCGGAGCTTCGTCAAAAAAAATACCGGCAATCTCGTTAGCTTTCAATGGTGCGGGCGGCATTGCCATCCATAAAAGCGTTACATCGTTTACCAGCTGGTATTTTACAGAAATGTCCTTATGGTTTATAATTGTAGCAATTCCTCCCGAAAGCCTTTCTTTTTTATTCCATTTCAGAATAAGTTTATTTGAAGCGGATATAACCTCTGTGTGTTGAGAATAACTGTAAGATGCTGCCAGCAAGAGAACAAAAACCAGGAACTTTTTCATTTATTTATATTAACAACTTCATTTATTGATATTAACAACGGGAGTTAATTTATTTGCTTCTGAGCTTTTATTTTCTCAAGCAGATTTTTGGTCATTTGTTGCATCCTTTGATCTGAATTAGAAAAATCCAATGTATCCTTTTGCCTTCTCGGATGCTGGTATGCCGGTGTTTTAGCTAATGGCTGAACCCAGAAACAGGTACTTGCATTAAATACAAAATTTCCTTTCGGTGTAGTATAAATGGTAGCAACATAGTTTTCGGGATCTTTTCCGAAGCCCAGGGCATTTACTTTTGTTTCAGCCAGTACCACCAGGTCTTTTTGGTTACCGGTAGGACGTCCATGATATTCCCATCCAACAAGATTTGCAACACTATCTCCTTTTTTCATGCCTGTGTTTTCAAATAACCAATGATCCGGTTGTTCGCAGATAAAACTACCATATCCCACGCCATAGGAACTGGCTCCCATTAAGTCCTGTTCATTTTTAAATTCGCGTTCGGGAAGGCGGCCCGTAGTCCTGTTCGCCCGTTTATCGGTAGAAGGTTCCAGGTATACGGTTCCATCCAACGAATTGCCACTTAGAAATAAAAGGCTGACTCCGGCATCGCGCGCCTTCTGAACATTGTTGAACATATCATATGTCCAGTACTCATCATGACCTACTGATAAAAATCCTTTGGAGCGTAACAGTCCCGCTGAGTCAGAATGCGTATCGATATTTGAAATATAAGTAACATCATATCCTTCTTTCTCCATCCAGTAACATAAAGGATATTCCCATAGCAGAAATTCACCGCTTCCATTTGATAATGGATTAAAAGCAGAAGGCAGCTCATTTACATAGATGGAATAGGGGCGGTCAAAGCTTATTTTGGCACCATTTGTATTTGACCAGGGAACATGTCCTTCATCGTACATACTGTTCCAGTATGGCCAGCGGTTATAAGCCTGCCAGGTTAAGTCAGAGCACTGAAACATAAAGTCTGATTTCCTGTCATCTTTTACAATAAAAACAATGTAAGACTGAAACCGGTCCGGCATGCTGGTTAGTTTACATATATATACACCACTTACCCAATCCGGAGGAATGACCAACCCATAAGTTGCATCCCATTTGCATTCAAGAAAATTGGACTTTGGATCTGGCTCCGCATTTTGTTGTATCGTTCCCTGCAAAGGGCCAATTGTCTTTTTTAAATTACCTCCCTTTCCTCCATAATAACCCATCCGGTAAATATCAATCGTGAACTTTGATGAGGGATTGGTACTTACAAAGAGATTTATGGAATCACCTTGTTTCACACTTGTTTGAGACGCATAACCTTCTATCTGGGGTCTCCTGCAAAACCTGTGATCCGGTAGTGGGCAGGATTCGTTTTTTACATCGATCAGCCAATCAGTTGTGCCGGGCAAGGTATTCTCTGTAAATATTACATTTCCTTTTGTTCCTTTTACATCGACGGGATCGCCATTTGAACAGGAGCCAAGTATAAGGATAGCAATTAAGTATAACAGGTTTTGTTTCATATAATTTAAAAATGGTTAGTAATATTAAGATCTGCCCACAACCGGTTCAATAAAAATCAGGTCGGCATCAGTTTTCGGTTTTAGAAAATCAAGGTCGCAACCTTCATCTGCCTGAAGTACTTCCCTGACATAAAGCTTTGGATAACCTCTTGTATGTATGGAAACAGGTTCTTTCCAGTTTGCCTTTCTATCAGCCAGTTCCTGATCACTTATGTTAGTCGTAATTGTTCTTTTTTCAACATCGAGTGTTATTTCATCGCCGTTTTTAATAAACGCCAGCATGCCACCGACTGCCGCTTCCGGCGACACATGTAATACAACGGTGCCGAAACTGGTGCCGCTCATTCTTGCATCGCTGATCCTGACCATGTCAGTTATTCCCTGCTTCCTTAACTTTTTAGGTATTGGTATCATTCCCCATTCTGGCATACCAGGTACCGCTTTCGGACCGGCATTGCGTAAGATCAGAACACTTGAAGCATCAACGTCGAGTGTTTCTTCATCGATCCTGCCCAGCATATCTTCATAATTTTCAAATACCAGTGCCTTTCCTGTATGCTTTAATAAATGAACAGAGGCTGCAGCGACTTTAATAACTGCACCTTTTGTTGCAAGATCCCCGGTTAGTATGGCCAGCGTTGGCGCTTTGTGCACCGGTCTGTCTATTCTCCTTATCACATTTTCATCAGCTATATCAGCACTGCCTAATGCCGATTTCAACAAATTGCCGGTATATGTTTTAACATCATAATCTATAAAATCTTTCAGCTGCATCATTACAGCGGGTACACCACCGGCCTTGTCAAACTCATCAATCAGCAGGTCTCCGGCAGGCTGTACATTCACAATGCAGGGAACTTTGTTACCAATCTCATTGAAGATATCCGGATATAACGAAATATTTCTCCGCCCCGCAAGGGCCGTTAAATGAATGATGGCATTTGTGGATCCTCCAAGCGCCATGCATACTGCAACCGCATTCCTGAAAGCCTGTAAAGTAAGGATATCCGAGGGCCGTAGATCTTCGTGAACCATGGATACAATTCGTTTTCCGGCATCTCGGGAAATTGCAAATCTTTTTTCACTATCCACGGGCAATGTACTTAAGCCCAGGGGCATTATTCCCAATGCTTCCAGTATACCATTCATTGTTGAAGCTGTACCCATCGTATTGCATGCGCCGAAACCACAACTCAATGCTTTTCCTATTTGTTCCCATTCATCATTGTTTATTCCACCCGTCCTTAATTCATCCCAGTACTTCCAAAGATCTGTTCCACTTCCCAGTCGCTGCCCTTTATGTATGCCTGCTTTTTTAGGACCGGCGTTTAATTGAATGGCGGGCAGGTTTGCACTGATTGCCCCCATCAATAATCCGGGAACAGTCTTATCACAATTTCCCAGCAATACTATACCGTCAATAGGATAGGAGCGAAGGTTTTCTTCAACATCCATTGAAAGCAGATTTCTATATAAAGCAGCAGTAGGCTTCATCAACTCTTCACCAAGGGTTATCACCGGAAATTCCAAAGGGATCCCGCCCGCGGCACGAATGCCGGATTTCACTTCTTCGGCCACCTGCCGAAGACTCATGTTGCAATTATTCAGTTCGCCCCAGGTATTTGCAATACCGATTACCGGCTGCCCATTATAGTTATCCATGTTGATACCGGAAGCCCGAAGTGCACCCTTATGCAACAAGCCCGTTTCATTTGCGCCCCAAAACCATTTATGACTTCGTAATTCTTTTTTCATTTCCTTAATTAAGACCCGATTCGCAACAGACCGGTTATCAGATCCTGCTGTCGGGAGCCAGCTTTTTAATTGTCAACTGTTGTTTATATTCCAGTATTGTAATAGCAATTGTACTTATCAATACCAGTAAACCGCCCAGGATAGACATCAGGCTCAGTTTTTCATGCAGCCATATAGCAGCTATTGGCAACGCAAAAAATGCGATCAGAAAGTTGGAAAGTGACACCTGTATTGCTTCCAGATTCTTTAAAGCCTTAAAAAATAAAATCATTGATAAGAAATTATGGAATATGGTGAGCAGACCTAAACCAATCCAGGTATTTACCGTGTAAGAAGGAATCTGCTGAAGGGTTGCGCCTTCGTAATGCCACACTAATGGAGCGAGCAGAATCACCATAAAAATATATGTATAGAAAAGCATTTCCATCTCTGTATAATCTTCCGATATTTTTTTACAAATGGTATTGTAGAACCCACTTCCAAGCACACCCGCAAAGATCAAAGCATTTCCAATGATATACTGCGTACTAAAGTTAACGCTGACAATATCTTTCAGTGAGCATAGGACCACTCCAATGATCGCGATGAAAAAACTTACCCATCTTAGTCTGTTCATTTTTTCTTTCAATAGCACAACTGCCAGCAACGCAGAAACAACAGGTAATGTAAGGCTGATAATTCCCGCATTACTGGCCGTTGATTGTTGCGTTCCAAGGGTCATTAATACCTGGGCAGGAAATTGTCCTAACAGGGCGAGCATTACAAAAATTTTCAGATCACCTATTTTCCTTTTTTTATTTGCCTTCACATCTTTATAAACAAACGGGATCATGAAAACAGTAGCAAGAAGCATTGGGATAAAGACTGTACTGAAGGCTCCTATCTGTTCCTGAACCAGTTTTATACAAGTAAATTGCAATGACCACATCAGGTTACATGCGAACAGGGCAGCCCAGGATAAATAAGATTTCTTCATATGACTTGATATGTTTCTAATGTCGGTTTATGGTTCTGGCTACAAAATTGTGCATGAAATCTTTAATGCAACGAGTAAGTAAAAATAGTTTACAATTATAGGTATAAATTGTAAACATTATTATATTTTCACTAAAGTTTTAATTAAATTATAAAGGAACCATGAATGCTAATCGCGATCGCTTCACAAATCAACATGTTCTGATTACAGGTGCTGCAAGAGGAATTGGATTAGAAATAGCCCGTCAGTTTGCAGCCGAAGGAGCTGTGCTTTCTCTTTTTGATGTTCACAAAGATAATCTGGCGGGTACAGCTTTAGGATTTAAAAACGAAGGAACCCGTGTATATACTTATTGTGTGGATGTTGCTGATGGCAAGGCCGTACAGTCTGCAGTAATGCAGGCTGATCTTGCTCAACCCATTGATATCCTGATCAACAATGCCGGCATAGCATCAGAAACTCCATTTTTAGGTATCGATGAGGTGGAATGGAGGCGGATACTTGATATAAATTTGACAGGTATGTTTAACGTTGCCCAAGCTGTGTGCCGTTTGATGGCTAAAAGAAAGAAAGGAGTAGTGGTGAATATGGGTAGCAAAAATGGGTTGGATGGTGAATTTGGATACGCTCACTATAATGCTTCGAAAGGTGGTGTTATTATGCTCACTAAAACTATGGCGCTGGAATTGGCCCACCTGGGAATCAGGGTCAATGCTGTTTGCCCGGGTTATATCCAGACACCGATGTCAAAAGAAATTGATTCGCCGGAGTTCACAGAAAATTTCGTGAGACAGTATATTCCTATGAACAGACCAGGTACAGTAGAAGAAATAGCTCCTGTATTTTTATTCCTCGCCAGTCATGAAAGTAGTTTTATTACAGGTCAGATAATTATTGCTGATGGCGGGCAGTTAGCCGGGCAAAAAGCCGGTGCGGACATGTTGAACAAACTGAAGAGTTATCAGTAACCAGTTTTTTAGTTTTTCGTACCGGCCTTTGCCAACAGATGAAAATTCACTGCTGCTTAATTTTTGTACATGCGATGTCTCACACTTTTCATAGCACTCGGTTTAATGGGTTCATGCAATACCGCCGATACACTATTTGAAAAAATACCTTCATCTTATACCAATATTCATTTTAATAATGAAATAATAGAAAACGATTCCATTAATCCTATCGACATGGAGTTTCTATACAATGGAGGTGGTGTGGCGGTTGCGGACTTCAACAGGGACAGCTTACCGGATCTGTATTTTACAGGAAGCCAGGTGACCAATAAAATGTACTTAAACAAAGGGAACCTGGTATTTGAAGATATTACAGAAAGAGCAGCTGCCGGTAGTGGTAACTGTTGGAGTAATGCAGCTTCAGTCGTTGATGTTAATGCGGATGGATGGCCTGACTTATATGTGTGTACAACAATAAAAAAAGACCCTGCCAACCGAGCAAATCTTTTATACATCAACCAGGGTTTGAATAAAGAGGGTATACCCCATTTTAAAGAAATGGCAAAGGAATATAATCTTGCCGATACAGGGTTTTCTGTTCATGCTGCGTTTTTCGATTACGATGGAGACGACGATCTGGACATGTACCTGGTTACAACTACCCTGGCAGAGCGCAACAGCACACGTTTTGATGGGGGTGGCAATGAAAACAAACATGCGTTATCTGATAAGCTTTATCGCAACAATGGAAGCGATTCTCTTGGTCATCCCTATTTTAAAGATGTATCAAAAGAAGCCGGAATAGGCGATGAGGGATTCGGACTAGGCGTTGCTGTTGCAGACCTTAATAACGATGGGTGGAAAGATATATATGTTACGAACGATTTCTTCGGCAGCGATCTTTTATATATAAATAATGGCAACGGTACTTTTACAGATAAAGCAAAGCTGTGTTTCAGGCATACCTCTCAAAATGCTATGGGTAACGATATTGCCGACATCAATAATGATGGGATGGCTGATATCATTGCAGTGGATATGAACCCCGAAAATAATTACCGTAAGAAAACAAACATGAACGGGCTGAATTATTATGTGCAGGAATCAATGAAACAAAAAGGGTTAATGGTTCAATACGTACGCAATACATTGCAATTGAATAATGGATTGACTGCGCTTGATACCAGCAATCAGCTGTTACCTTTTTTTAGTGATATCTCATTTTATGCCGGCGTGGCAGAAACTGATTGGAGCTGGAACCCATCGATGGCAGATTTTGATAATGACGGGAATAAGGATTTGATTATCACTAACGGATATCCTAAGGATGTGACCGATCATGACTTTGGTGCATATCGTGCCAAAGCATATAAAACAGTATCAAAAAAAGAGCTGATCGCACAGATCCCCCAGATAAAAATTGCGAACTATGCATTCAGAAACACAGGAGACCTTCATTTTGATAATGTAACAACCCATTGGGGCATGAACAATCCTGCATTCTCAACCGGGGCTGTATACGCTGATCTGGACCGGGACGGCGATTTGGATTATGTGATTAACAATATCAATGAAGAAGCTTTTATTTATGAAAACAAATCCGAGAAATATAATAAGAATAATTATCTCAATATCCGCTTCAGCGGTACTGTCGGAAATGTTAATGGTCTCGGTGCGATTGCTGACATTTATTATGGTAATGGCGCCATGCAGACCTTTGAAAATTCGCCATACCGCGGTTATCTGTCGACTGTAGAGGATGTTTTGCATTTCGGGTTAGGTAAAATATTAAAAATTGATTCGCTTGTTGTTAAATGGCCCGATGGCAATCAACAGGTATTACTAAATTTACCGGTCAATCAAACCCTCACTGTCTCATATAAAGATGCGCGGGAAATTAAAGAATCTACAGAAGGACCTGCACAGAATACGCTGTTTGTAAATGCTACCCAAAAAAGTGGAATTGATTATCGCCACAGTGAATTTGATTTTAATGACTTCGACTACCAACGACTTCTACCTCATAAATTTTCTCAGTATGGTCCTTCAATCGCGGCCGGCGATGTAGATAATAACGGTGCAGACGATATTATAATCGGTGCTTCCGGACACAATCAGGGCTTATTATTTTTACAACAAAATGGCGGTAGATTTATACAAAACACATTGCCTGCATCTGCAGAAAAAGATGGTCGAAAACCGGAAATGATGGGTCTGTTGCTTTTTGACGCGGAAGGAGATGGCGATCTGGATCTGTATGCCGTTAGTGGTGGCAGTGAGTTCCCCGCTGACACAAAAAATTACCAGGATCAGTTTTATATAAATGCCGGGAAGGGAAAGTTCCTGCTATCACCACAGGCAATACCCCAGAATTTTACCAGCAAAAGTTGTGTGAAAGCAGCCGATTTTGATAATGATGGCGACCTTGACTTGTTTATCGGGGGAAGGGTGAAACCCGGACTGTATCCAGAACCTGTAAGCAGCTTCGTTTATCGGAATGATTCACGGAATGGTACTATTAAATTTACGGATATAACAACTGAGATAACGCCGGACCTTCATAATGCAGGACTGGTTTGTGATGCTGTATGGACCGATTTTGACAACGATGGATGGCAGGACCTCATCATCGCAGGTGAATTTATGCCGCTGACTTTTCTAAGAAACAATGCCGGGAAATTTGTGAACATAACTCCAACAACCGGCCTGCAAAATTTAAATGGATGGTGGTCTAGCATTGTGTCCGGGGATTTTGATAATGATGGTGATATGGATTATGTAGCAGGTAATCTTGGATTAAATTCTTTTCTGAAAGCTTCCGCGGAAGAGCCTGTAAAGATATATTCCGGTGATCTTAACAACGACCAGGTTTATGATGCGATTATCACATTATTCCTTACTGGTAAAAACAATGAACGAAAAGAATATCCGGTTAATGTGCGGGATGAAATGATCGGACAATTGGTTGGTATGCGAAGAAAATTCCCCACCTATAAAAGCTACGCAGAAGCAGATATAAATGCCTTGTTAACTAAAGATGAATTTCAAAAAGCTCGTTTATCAAAAGCGAATTATTTTACCAGCAGTTATATTCAGAATAACGGCAACAATACATTTGAATTGAAACCATTGCCTGTTCAGGCTCAGTTGGCCCCCATTAACGGTATGATGCCGGAAGATGTGAACGGAGATGGCTTTCTTGATTTAGTCGTAAACGGGAATGATTATGGCAATGAGCCGGTCAATGGTCAATATGATGCCATGTATGGACTCGTAATGCTGGGGGATGGTAAAGGAAATTTTCATGCACTTGCCACCCAGCGAAGCGGTTACTTTTTATCGGGCGACTCAAAAGGACTGATCAAACTGGTTGTTGGCGATAACTACCAGTTTGCCGCAACACAGAACAGGAACAAACTTCAGTTTTTTGAACCACAACGGGCAAATAATCTAATCCGGTTCAGGGATGATGATCTTTTTGGCATTGTTCAATTTAAAAATAGCAGGAAAAGAAAACTGGAGGTTGGGTATGGCAGTTCTTACCTTTCGCAGTCTTCAAGATTTATGATTACAGACAGTACAATGAAATCTATTGAAGTGGTTAATCGAAAGAAAGAGAGAAGAGTAATATCGCTTGTGCAATAGCGTTAGCGATTACGGGCCCGATTCCGCTCCTAATCCATTTCCAGCACAACTGCCTCTCCCCGGGCAAAATGGTGGATAAGTGTTTCTTCAGCTACCAATAATTTTTTGTCTTTAAGAGCTTTAACTATCAGGCGATGTTCAGAATCTGTCTGATCGTAATCGTCCATTCCATTTTGTGACTTTCCGAGTTTCTGGTGAAACAAAGGAATATGCGAAACCCTGTAAACCTGTTGCAGTTTGCTGTTTTCAGAGTAGTCCACCAAAGTTTCATGAAATTTGATGTCAGCTTCCAGGGCGCCGTTAAAATATCCTTTTTTAACCATCAGTGTGAAATCATCACAGATCTTTTCGAGATTGGAAACCTTCTCCTTGTTCATCTTTTTGAAGGCGAGGCGGATGGCTCCAAGTTCGAGTACTTCTCTTAGTTCCCGGATCTCATGTATATCTGCAGGAAGAAGTGGTTTGATATAGTAACCACCTTTTTCACCAAGGATTACTAAATCTTCGCCCAGCAATCGCGTTAAAGCTTCCCGCACTGCCATTCGGCTCACACCAATTTTTTTTGCCCATTCATCCTCTTTTAACCGGGTATTTGGGGGCAATTGATTACTAAGAATTTTCCTTCTTATCTCTGAGAAAGCTTTACTGGCTAATGAGTCTATTTTCATAATGAGTCTCTTACAAACGATTTTTTATTTGTAAACATATTTCTTGTGACCTGGTAAAGATAAAAAAAAGCAAATGATTACAGAGAAACCTTCTGACAATTTTGAAAGAATATTCATGGAACATAGACCCATCCCGCCAAAGACGCAATTTTAACGACTGCTGAACCGGATTTGCATCATTCTTTTTCGGCACCATTTCACACTAGATAAAGTAAGGGAAAATAAATTTCTAAAAAAGGAAAGTGAGAAAGGAAAATTAATTATGTTTACAATTATTACATAAATATGTTTACAGTTTTAAGGAGCCGTAACATTTAATTGCCAAACTTATACTACTATGTCCCGATTGCATTCCACCATGAAATTTTTAAACTCTACAATTAACTGCGGTTACATCAGGTTAAGTCTCTTTTTTATCTTGTCATTTTTGTTGTCAGTTTCACCGCTTACCGCACAGCAGGTAGTCACAGGCCGGGTTAGCAGTGGTGATACTGCCTTGGCAGGGGTGAGTGTTAAAGTAAAGGGAGTCACTACATCTGTTCAAACAGATGGCAGTGGTTTATTCAGCATTAATGCTTCGCCTTCATCAACGCTTGTCTTTTCAAATATTGGTTATGGAACACAGGAGATTGATATAAACAACCGAACCAACCTTCAGGTGTTTCTGGAACCGTTGTCTCAGAAACTTGATGAAGTAGTGGTGACGGGTTATACAAGGCAGGCACGTAAGGACATCACCGGATCTGTTTCAGTGGTCGATGTAAAATCGCTTAAATCGATTCCGGCAGGAACCGGGGAACAGGCGCTTCAGGGTCAGGCTTCCGGCGTAACTATCATAAGTTCCGGTGCACCCGGAGGAGCCAGCAATGTTTTCATCAGAGGAGTATCTTCGTTTGGAGATAATCAACCGCTCGTGATCATAGACGGAGTACAGGGAAGCCTTCGCGACATTAATGTTAATGATATTGAATCACTGCAGGTATTGAAGGATGCTGGTGCGGCATCTATATATGGCGTTCGTGGATCCAATGGAGTTATCATCATTACCACTAAAAAAGGTAAGGCAGGTACACCTACTGTATCACTGGATTCTTATTTCGGTTACCAGGTACCTCCGGCTGGCAATGTGCTTAACATCGCAAGTCCCGAAGCAGTAGCGGGGTTCGTAAAAAAAATGAAGCCCAATAGTATACTTTTTGCTAACGGTATGCCTGATTATACTTATGCCGGCCCTGGTGTAATAGGTGTTGGTAATGAAGGTGATCCTGCAGTTGATCCATCCAGGTATGTATTCGATGCAGCGAATCCTGCAAACGATTATTTAATCCAGCGCTTCAACAAGCAGGGAACTGATTGGTTTCATGAAGTTTTTAAACCGGCTCCCATGCAGAATCATACGCTTTCTGTTAGTGGTGGTACAGATAAATCCAACTACCTTTTTTCATTTGGATATTTAGACCAGCAGGGTACTTTACAGGAAACCTATCTTAAGAGATATTCGATCCGAAGTAATTCTGAAGTGAAAATAAAAAACAAGCTTAAGATCGGTGAAAATCTGTATGCTTTTTATAAGCAAAATCCTTCTTTCAACAATCAAAACCAGGATAATGCTATATTCTTTGCTTACACCATGCCTTCTTTTATACCTGTTCATGATATTAATGGCAAGTATGGCGGCACCTGGGCAGGACCAGAATTAGGTAATCGCTGGAACCCCGTAGCGATGTTGGAGAACTCATCCAATAACCGGGCAAACTCCTGGAACGTTAGCGGTAATGTATTTGCTGAGCTTGAAATACTTAAACACTTAACTGCACGAACAAGCTTTGGCGGAACCATAGATAACCAATACTCTTATAACTTCTTTCCAAATCAGTACCAGGAGAAAGAACAACACAACGGAATTAACCGTTATAATGAAAATGCCTTATTCAACAGCAGCTGGACCTGGACAAACACACTTGTATATAGTCAGGTATTCGGAGAGCATAATATAAAATTACTGGTGGGTTCCGAAGCTATTAAGAATTCCGGGCGGTCAGTCGGTGGTTCCTCTTCCGGTCTTTTCTCAACTGATCCCAATTATCTTGTATTAAATAATGGTACTACCAATGTTACGAATTACAGTAATGCCTATGCGAACAGTCTTTATTCGTTATTTACCCGGTTGGACTATTCATTTTCCGGCAAATATTTATTAGGAGCAACAGTGCGGAGAGACGGTTCTTCCAGGTTCGGAAGTGCCAAAAGATATGGCGTGTTTCCTTCGTTTTCTGCCGGATGGCGCCTCTCACAGGAAAATTTCATGAAGGACATTACCTGGATCAATGACCTGAAATTAAAAGGAAGCTGGGGAAAGCTTGGATCACAAAACAATGTGTCTCCGACAAATGCATTTTCTCTTTTCAACTCAAATTTCGGCAACTCATATTATGACATCAATGGTTCCGGCTCAATACAGCAGGGATTTTATCAAACTAATATCGGCAATCAGAATACCGGCTGGGAAGAAGATATCATAACCAATTTTGGTTTTGATGCATCACTTTTCAATAATAAGATTGAAATCTCGGTAGAACGATATAAAAAGGAAATCAATGGACTGCTGTTCCCTCAACCTTTGCCGGCAACAACAGGAGGGGCGTCTGCACCTGTTATCAATATCGGTGATATCGAAAACAAAGGATGGGATGTTTCGGCCGTTTATCATGGAAAAGTTGGCAACGATTTCCAATATAACATTGGTGCCAACATCACCACTTATCAAAACATGATTACAGACATTCCTGGTCCCGGATATTTTGATGTGGGTATAGCAAGAAATCAGGAAGGACAGGCTGTAAGTGCATTCTTCGGATATGATGTGGTCGGCTTTTTCAGAGATGCCGATGATGTATCACAATCGCCCACACAACAGGACGCAGCGCCGGGCCGCTTCAAGTACAGGGACGTGAACGGAGATAAGAAAATTTCACCGGATGATCGCACATTTATTGGTAATCCAAATCCCGATTTTACCTATGGACTAAATTTGAGTGCGGCTTATAAAAATTTCGATTTCTCTATGATGATTTACGGTTCCCAGGGTAACGATGTCTTCAATTCTTTAAGATATCAATTAACTAAATGGGACGATTTTATGGGTGCCCTTAGCAATGATCTCATCTTCGATTCCTGGAGGCCCGACAATCAAAATGCCAAAGCACCGATTCCTGAAAACTCTTCAAATTTCAGCAAGGGTAGTTCAAATTCTTTTTATGTGGAAGACGGTTCTTTTCTTAAATGTCGCTCAATTATGTTAGGATACACCATCAGGCCTGCTGCATTGAAAAATGCAGGCCTCAACAAGTTCCGGGTGTATTTCCAGGTTGCTAACTTATTTTCCATAACAAAGTATTCAGGGCTGGATCCGGAGCTTACTTCTGCTTTTGGAAGTTTAAGCAGTAACCAGCAAAGTGCTGCGTTTGGAATAGATAATTCCAACTACCCTAATAATTTCAAAAACTTCATTGTTGGATTGAACCTGTCTTTCTAAAAGTTATCACTTAATAATAAGAATATCATGAAACTATATTCCAGAATTATATTCATAAGCAGTCTCGCATCTATTGGCTTGTTTGCCTGCAGCAAAAAATTTCTTGATGAACAACCACGGGGTTCCACAAGCGAAAATACTTTAGCGAATAAAGCCGGAGTGAATGGTTTATTAATCGGCGCCTATTCTATGCTGGATGGTATCGGCGGGCCCGCAACCGGAGGTGCACCTTATTCACAATCTATCAGTAACTGGGTTTTTGGAGGAGTAGCTTCAGATGATGCACATAAAGGCTCAACTGATAATGATCAATCTGCTATAGCGGATATCGAGAAATATGCAGTCAACTCAACAACGTCTTATTTGAATGGTAAATGGGTTGCTGTTTACACAGGTATTCAGCGCGCAAATGATGTGATAAGAGTACTGGCTAAAGTAACTGACGGATCAATCTCGGAGCAGGAGATGAAAAGCATTAAGGGTCAGGCAGTTTTTTTAAGAGCGGTGTTTCATCTTGAAGCAGCAAAACTCTGGAGAAATATTCCCTATGTAGACGAAACAGTAAATTACGAAAACGGCAATTTCAATGTTTCTAATGAGGTGCCGGTATGGCCTAAAATTGAAGCCGACTTTCAATTTGCAGCGGATAATCTCGAGCCCACACAACCTCAGAAAGGAAGAGCTAATTCCTGGGCCGCAAAATCTTTTCTTGCCAAAGTATATATCTTCCAGCATAAGTATACAGAAGCAAAGCCATTGCTGACAGATATTATATTGAATGGCGTAACTGCCTCCGGCCAGAAGTATACACTGGTGCCCTTCCAGGATAATTTCAACGCAACAAAAAAGAACAATGCGGAATCAGTTTTTGCCGTTCAAATGTCGGTTAAGGACGGTGCAGCAGGAGCAAACAATGGTAATATCGGTGACCTCCTTAACTTTCCTTATGGAGGTCCAACCACGTGTTGCGGCTTCTATCAACCATCCTTCAGTCTCGTTAATTCTTATAAAACTGATCCGGTAACAGGATTGCCGTTATTAGATACCTGGAATAATTCAGACATAAAAAATGATCAGGACATCAGCTCAACAACTCCGTTTACACCTTATGCCGGAACATTGGATCCAAGGTTGGACCATACCGCTGGAAGACGTGGTATTCCTTATCTTGATTGGGGCCTTATGCCTGGTCAGGCATGGGTAAGGGCGCAGATCCAGGGTGGACCATATATCCCGAAGAAGAATGTAATTTATAAAGCAACAGCAGCAACTACCGGTGATATAGCACAAGGCTGGGCAGTTAACCAGGCAACATCCATCAACTATGTTATGATACGTTTTGCCGACGTATTACTGTGGGCCGCTGAAGCGGAAGCAGAAGCCGGAAGTTTAAGTGAGGCCCAGGCTTACGTTAACCGGGTAAGAAACCGTGCGGCTGATCCCGCCGGCTGGGTTCATACTTATGTAGATAATGATCCTGCAAAAGGATTTACCAACATTCCCGCAGCGAACTATAAAATAGACCCTTATCCTGCATTGATGTTTGAAACACAGGGTAAAGATTTTGCGCGTAAAGCTATCCGGTTTGAAAGAAAGCTGGAATTTGCTATGGAGGGCCATCGCTTTTTCGATTTACAACGATATGATAACAATACCGGATATATGGCACAGGTTCTTAATGATTATATTAAGCACGAAACATCCATACCTGGTTACGACTACCAGATCCTGAAAGGAGCAACTTTTACAAAAGGCAGAAATGAATTGTTTCCCATCCCATTAACCCAAATGGATCTGAGTCAGCAGGACGGAAGCTCTATATTAAAGCAAAATCCCGGATACTAAACCGTAAAAATCCAGATCCCTGGGTTACAGGGGTTGGTTGTAAATTAGTTTACATATATAAATAATATATGTAAACTAATTCTCACATAGTTTTATAAATTTTAATGCCCAATTTTTTATAATAGTGTGCTTTAATCAGCTAAATAGCTATTTTTAGGTCGATATTAACGTTGTTTTTGTAAACATTTTAATCTAGTAATCAAACAAACACTTGCCATGAAGCGAAACTTAACTGCTGTTTCCTTTTGCCAGAAGTATCTCTTAAGCCTGATCCTTTTATTACTACCCACTGCTTTTTTGTTCGCACAGCAAGTGTTGGAGGGGCGCGTCGTTGATGCTACGTCTAACCAGGGACTAGCCGGCGCAAGCATATTAATAAAAGGCTCATCACGTGGAACTTCCACGGACAGTTTAGGAAATTTTAAAATTTCTGCAGCAAAAGGTGAGATTTTACAAATTAGTTCCACCAGCCATCAACCACAGGAAGTCCGGGTAAACAATACCGGTTTAATTACTGTTTTTCTTACCAGTAACAACTCACAGCTTGGAGAAGTTGTGGTTATCGGTTATGGTTCCCGGCAACGTAAAGATGTTACCGGTGCCATTTCACAGGTAACTGCCAAAGACATTGAAAAAAGTACCGCCTTAAGTCCTGAACTCGCCCTGCAAGGACGTGCTGCAGGTGTTTTCATCAATTCCGGTGGTGGAGATCCGCAGGCCAGACCCACGGTAAGAATACGGGGTGTTAACACTTTCGGCTATGCAGAGCCGTTATACGTAGTGGATGGGATTCCTATTTATGAAGGGGGTGCCGGTTCCAGTAGTAGTTCTTCTACCGGCGACATCAGGTCTCCGATAAATATCATGACCCAGATCAACCCACAGGATATTGAATCTATATCAGTTCTAAAAGATGCTTCTTCTGCGGCTATTTATGGTGTCCGGGCTTCAAATGGTGTTATTTTAATAACCACTAAAAAAGGTAAGTTGGGTCGTCCTAAAGTGGACGTCAGTTCCTCTTTCGGTGTACAGAATATTACCAAAACATATTCAGCGCTCAATACACAACAATACTTCGATCTCGTAAAGGAAGCCTATAATGCAAATCCCAACGGTAGTATAACGTTCGAAGCGCAAAACGGACCACTATATGATGCTTCAAGTCCGCTGTACGTAGGAAACAATCCTACCTATAACTGGCAAAAGGATTTGTTGAATAAGAATGCTACCATGCAGGAACATAATATAAGAATTAGTGGAGGAAGCGAAGGCACTACGTACTATGTTTCGACAGGGTACGCAAAACAGGAAAGTCCGTTAAAAGCTAACGACATGCTGCGTTACAATATCGCGGCCAATATTGATACAAGAGTTTCGAAATTCCTTTCAGCAGGTATTACACTCCGTTTGGTTCAGCAGAATGCACTTGTGAACACCGGTACAGATTTAACCTCGCTTGCTGCAAAAGTGCCATTCCAACCCATATACGATCCATCAGATCCTTCTGGTTTTCAGGGCGTTTCAACCGGCTCTTTTGTACCAAATCCTGACTACGATGCCAGCAAAATAGATGCGGGTCCACTTTTCAATTTTGCACCAGGAGATCCCAAACTGCTTTGGGGTCCCCAAAGTGGGGAGAATACCTTTGCCTTTCAGCGATACAATGATAACAAATACGATATCATGAAGGCCATGGGTAATGCCTATGTGCAGATTGAACCAATATCGGGATTAAAAATAAAAGGTAGCCTGGGGGGTGACTGGTTCACTAACCTTCGAAAAAGTTGGACAGACTATGATATGTGGCGTTTTTCGCAGACGCCCGGTAATCCTTATTCCGGTCACAACGGTCAGGCTGAAGGCAGACTTATGGAAAGACGCGGTACCAACTACAATTTATACAAGGAGCTAACAGTAAACTACAACCGCATATTTGCCGAAGAGCATAGCGTTGATGTGATCTTGTCTGCTTCTGACCAGTTTGCAAAATGGAGTTGGGTGGATTTGAGTGGTAATGTGAATGACCTTGACCCTCAATACAGGGGCATTTCAAACCAACCACCTTTTACACAGGGATCTTCAAGCATCCTGCAGGAAGATGCCCTGATCGGTTATATGGCAAGGGTTAGCTATAAGTTCAGTGATAAATATTATGTGGATGCTACACTGCGATACGATGGCTCTTCAAGACTGGCTCCCGGGCACAACTGGGATTATTTTCCGGCGTTTGCCGTTGCATGGCGTATCAGCTCAGAAAAGTTTTTCCCGAAAGTCGATTTCATTAATGACGTAAAAATCCGTGGAGGCTGGGGCCAGTTAGGCAATTTTCAATCAGCCGGTTATTATAAATATCTCTCAGGTGTTAATGGATCTCCTGATTACCCATTGGGTTCCGGAAATGGTAACGGTAATGGTACACAAACACAAGCAATCAGACTTCCTGATTTCGCCAACCTGAACCTTCAATGGGAAAAGCTGAAGACTATCAATGCAGGAATTGATGCGATGTTGTTCAATAACAAGATCTCATTTACCGCAGAATATTATGACAAGACAACTTTTGATATCATACAGGGTGTTTCATTACCTCCTAATACCGGTATTCAAAGCCAGGCGGATCTTAATATTGCGCAGGTTAAAAACTCAGGTTTTGAATTGCAGCTCGGTTACAATGATAAACTCGGTCCTGTAAATTTTAATGTCTCCGGAAACTTCACAACAGTTAAAAACAGGGTACAGAAACTAAACGGCGGAACCCCTCTGGGTGGTGAAACCGGAAGAATTGAAGAAGGTTATTCTATGAATTATCTGTGGATGTACCAGGTAGGAGGCGTGTTTCAATCGCAGGCGGAAATTGACGCATGGAGATCTAAATATGCGGACGTAAGTATTGGCCAAAGCCTCACTAACGCTGCAGCTGGTTATCAATATAAACCCGGTGATATGTATTTTACGGATGTATATGGTAATCCAAGAAATTCAAAGGAAAGATACAGTCCGTTTCAGGATAGTATCATCAACACCAGTGACCGCGCTTATGTTGGCAAAACAATTCCCGGATTTTATTATGGCCTTAATATCGGTGCCAATTACAAGGGTATAGATATCAGTATTTTCTTTCAGGGCGTAGGCAACGTGCAAAAATATAACGGGGTCCGCAGCGGACTTGAAGGAATGGGGGGACTGGCCAATCAGCTTACTACCGTACTTGATAGATGGACGCCGTCCAATCCTTCATCAACGATGCCAAGAGCGGTATTTAACAATCCTTCAAATCCATCCAGAAATTCGACCAGGTATGTAGAAAATGCAGGGTATCTCAGATTAAAGAATGTTCAGATCGGATATACTCTTCCGAGAACCCTGTTGAGCAAAGCGGGTTTCATTCAAAATTTACGACTATATGCCAGTGGAATCAATTTGTTTACCGTAACCGAATGGACAGGTCTTGATCCCGAAAACGATGGTGTTCCTATTACCCGTCAATTCACTTTTGGAGTCAACGCAACTTTTTAATCCAGTAATTTATTTACAATGAAACTCTTTATAAAAACATTGCTGATCATATTCTTATTTTCATGTTGCATGGTCGTCAATAGCTGTAACCGGGATCATCTTGATCTGTTACCACATGGCCCTACCGAGCAATCTTATTTTGTTACGGAAGACGAATTCAATCGCGCTGTGTTGGGCGTGTATGCTAAAATGAGTGATTTCTTCTGGTTCAATACTGCACCCGGAAATTCAACCATATCTGCTTTTTTATTGCCGGGTGATGATATCACTACGAATCAAAGCAATGAGGAATTTGAGATATTCGGTCCTCTGCAACCCACGTCTGGCAGGGTTTCCTATTTGTTCTCCAGGCACTATCAATTGATCAACAGAGCCAATGTCGTATTACAGAAGATAGCTGAAGTAAAGGATGGCGTTTACCTAAACCCGGAATTAAAGAACCACCACAAAGGTGAAGCACTTTTTTTAAGGGGATACGCTTACTACAACTTGTGGATCTTTTATGGTACCGCTCCTTTGGTTATAGATCGTCCGGAATCATCAGATCAGTTTACACCTCCCGGTACAACAGGTACCCAACTGCTTGATCAGGCAATCAAGGATTTTACGGATGCAGAAGCTTTGTTGCCCGGAATATGGGATGCTGCCAACAGAGGGAGAGTTACAGCAAATTCAGCCCATGGGATGCTTGGGAAATGTCTTGTATTCAGAGGCTCCGCAACAAAAAATGCGGCAGATTATACAGCTGCAATCACGGCATTTAATAAAATTTCCGGCGCTGCACTTGTTTCAAACTTCACTGATAATTTCGCATGGGACACTGAGAATAATGTAGAAAGTTTATTTGAATACCAATCCGGCGGTGCTTTTTCCGAAGATAATGTTTGGTTGGATAATGATTTTGATAATGCGATCGGTTCCTTTTCAGTTTACTGGGGATTTTACTCAAACAATGCAACAGGGCAACAGGGGAGATCCCGTTTTTTTGGAACCACGAAATTGTTGAATGCATTTAGCACGAACGATCCAAGACGGACGGCTACACTAAATCCTACAAATAGAACAGTCACTAAGTACGCGTCCCGCGACAAAGAAACAGGAAGTGGTGTAAGTTCAATGAACAATTATCGTATACTTCGTTATGCAGATGTCCTGTTATTAAAAGCAGAAGCCATTTTACAATCCGGCGGTTCAACAGCAGATGCAATAGCACTGATTAATCAGGTAAGGGGCAGGGCAAGGGCAATGGTGCCAGCCAGTGTGGAACCAGCAGACAGGGCTGTTTCAGAAACAAATAAAGAGACCGTTATGACCTGGATCATAAATGAGCGTTTTCTTGAATTAGCAGGAGAAGGGCAGAGATGGCCGGATCTTAAAAGATGGCAATTGCAGAACATCATTTCATTAGACAATGCTTTCTTCAGTTCCAATCTCAACACCGTTTCTTTTCAGCCGGCAAAACATTTAAATTTTCCTATTCCAAGTAATGAGATCGATGTAAATCCAAACATACCGCAGAATACGGGCTACTAAGGAAAAGCCCGTTGGTTATTCTTTTAATTTAAATCATAGTTAATGTCTGATGAACGTTCGAATCTTTCTACACGTCGTTCAATGATCAGCAAAGGCACTGCATTGTTTGGCACCTGCCTGCTTTCTGCCACAGCCATCCCGGCTAGGGCACAAATTGCTGACACGAATAAGGAGGATCATATTATTAATGTGAAAAGTTACGGGGCAACCGGAAAACGTGCTGATAATGCAACAAAGGCATTCAAAGATGCTATCGCGGCCGGATCATTGCGTGGTGGCGGTATAATCAATGTTCCACCTGGCGAGTATACGGTTGGCACAATAGAGTTGAAAGACAATATCACACTGAATATTGAAGCAGGAGCAACCTTGTACTTAAGTCAATTAAAAGAGGACTACCGTCAGGGACAGCGTTCAATGATCTTTGCACAAAACGCCAAAAATATTGCAGTAACTGGAAAAGGTGTTTTGGATGGATTGGCTCAATATGATTACACTGAGATGAAAGGTCTCGATGTAGATATCAGCAAAGAGATAGAGCTCGCAAGAGCAGCAGGTGTGGATATGCGCAGGTATTATCGCAAAACCACTGCACTTAACGCATTTATGTTTGTGATAAATGATTGTACTGATTTTCTTCTAAGTGATATAAGCATATTGAATTCTCCATTATGGACCGTTCGGTTAAATGATTGTAACAGGGTGTTTGTAAGAGGAGTATATATTTATTCTGACCTTGAAAAAGGAGTTAATGCAGATGGCATTGATATTTGCTCATCAAGTAATGTTACCATTTCCGATTCGGTAATTGTAACTGCTGATGATGCAATCGTACTAAAAGCAATAGCGCGTAATGGCAAAAAAGCCAACCCGGTTGAAAACGTTACCGTTACCAACTGTATTCTAACATCGTCATCAGCAGCCCTGATGATCGGCACGGAAACAGAAGCAGATATCCGGCATGTATTATTTAATAATTGTGTTATCCGCAATTCCAATAAAGGGTTCGGTATAACTGTACAGGACGGTGCTACAGTAAGCGATGTCATTTTCAGCAATCTTACTATTGAAACAAGCCGCCGGCACTGGAACTGGTGGGGAAACTCAGAGATGGCAAAGTTCCTGCTTATAAAAAGAACCAAATCTTCCAGACTTGGAATAATAAAAAACATCGTTGTTGAAAACATCATAGCTCATGTTAGAGGCACCAGTACCATGACCGGTCACGCTGATCAGCCACTTGAAAATATACGGCTCTCGAACGTGCAGATATTTATGCATCCGGAAAACTCGAAAGACAAACGTGCTTCTCATTCGTTACAGATAGAGGGAATCAATGGTTTGAAGATCGATAATCTTTCCGTAAAGTGGGAGGATGAAGTAGAGAAAAAATGGAAAAGTGCTTTATCATTAAAAGATGTTGCTGATTTTGAAATATGTTCTTTTTCAGGACGGCAGGGAATTAAAGACGCTAAGGATCCGGCCATTCTAATGAATAATGTGCAGGATGGTACTATCAGGGATTCACGTGCTACGGAAGGAACTAATGTTTTTATTCACCTGGAAGGAAAAGAAAGTAATGACATCAGCCTTAGGTTTAATAATGTCAAGAGAGCGAAAGAACCAATAACCTACAGTAGTCAGGAACTCCGGAAGGTGATGAATAATATTTAAGGTAAGCGGAATCTCCACAACGTATAAAGGAACAATGAATGAAAGTTTTTTTCATCAGTATAAGCATCTGTTTTGCGTCAGTTTCAGCATCTGCGCAGGAGCATCATAACGTACAGGTAACGGTTAATACCGAAAAAACCTTTCAGACCATTGAGGGGTTTGGTGGCTGCATCATAGATTACGTTAATCCACCCGCCTTCTTCAATGACCCTAAGCTTTATGATCTTGCGGTAAATGATTTAGGAATGAGTATACTGCGTATGTCATTTCCGCAGGAACTCGAGGCTGTAAATGATGATTCGTATCCTGATCATTTTAACTGGAGTGGTTTCAACATGCCTTTCCTGAAGCGTCGTATGGATATTGCGCTTGAATTCAAAAAGCGGGGATTGGAAAAGTTTATATTTTCAACCTGGTCCCCACCGGAATTTATGAAAACGCATCGGTCAACCACACAGGGAGGAGCACTAAGAGCCGATATGTACGATGAGTATGCTGAAAATATGGCTGCGCTTATAATTGCCTGCAAGCAGAATTGGGGGATCGATATCGGTGCAGTAGCAATTCAAAATGAATTGTTGTTTATTGAACCTTATAAGTCCTGTATTTATTTGCCGGAGCAGGCCAGAGAGGCGGTAAGGGCCCTGATGCATAAATTTAAGAAAGAGAATATTAACACCCGGATACTTTTACCAGAGGATATGATGTTTTTGAGTCGTATGCTGGCATACATTGGCCCTACCATGGCGGATCCGGAAACGAAAAATTTCAACGGAGGTTTTGCCACTCACCGTCAGGAAGGGTTTGAAACAGTACGAAGATGGGCGGATTCAACAAAAAAATATAATCGCCAAACCTGGATGACTGAAACTTCCGGGCACCACATGAACTGGCCAGGGGCGATGAAAATGGCTACAGATATGTACGACTACCTGGTTGGCGGTAATATGAGTGCATGGGTGTATTGGCAAATTGCTGAACCAAACAGTGAGTATGCGATTATGGATGGTGCAAAAACATCGCCTAAATATTTTGCAGCAAAACATTTCTATCGGTATGTTCGTCCCGGAGCCTTGCGGATAGAAGGCGAATCTTCAGATAAAGATATCCTTGTCTCAGCTTTTAAACACAATGAGCAGGGTACCGTAACAATGGTACTGATTAACCGCGGCGATCAGGAAATGAAAGTTAATGTTCAGGTTGATGGTAAAAATATACCAGAAACTTTTAACTGGTACCGTTCTACAGATAAAGAAAAATGTGAACTAAAAGGTTCCCTGAAAAAACAGACCATTATCGTCACATTACCGCCTCAGAGCATAATTACGCTCAACGGTGAAAATAAATTACTGGCATCCACAAAGATTTCACCATGGCCGGCAGCCTGGCAAATACCTATAGCTTCAAAAAATAAAAAGATTGGTGATTTTAGTAATTTAGAAGAAGATGCAAATGGATGGACGCCCTTGCATAAAGCGATTCTGAATGGCAGAAGCAGGGAAGTTAAATCATTACTGGAAAACGGGGCCAACTTAAACAAACCTGCAAAAGACGGATGGACGCCTTTACACATGGCAGCCGGAACTTTTGTTGGAACTCCCCAGCAGAATGATGGAACACCTGCAACTACAAAGTATGATGTTTTCAAACTGGTATTAAATGCGGGACCTGATATCAATGTTCGGACAAAAGACGGACAGACACCCCTGCATATCGCCGTTATGAATGCTCATACAGCATGGCGTCAGCAAGAAGCCGAAAGCTTTAACCGCATCAGGGATTTAATAAAAGCCGGCGTGGATATCGAAGCCAGGGACAGTGCAGGTATGACTTGTCTGCACTGGGCAGCCAGGCAGGGTTACGGACGAATGACAGACATGTTAAAAGTTTCCGACGGAGTAGTTAAAATATTAATTGAATCAAAAGCTAACATTAATGCGATTGATAACCGGAATAGAACCGCATTACACTATGCTTCGGAAATGGGATTTAAATCAATAGTGTTGGCTTTGGTAAATGCAGGAGCAAATACCAGATTAAAAGACCAGAACGGAAATACCGCAGACGATCTTGCCGGCAACCGGAAACTTAACGAAGTAGTCGCCATTCTCCAGGGAAAAGGACCAAAGAATGCTGACTCCGGGAATACAACTGCCGCAAACGATTCAAATGAGGTCCGAAAATATGGAGCAGCGCTTTTAAAAGCAGCATGGATGGGAGAGACAACCAAAGTAAAAGAACTACTAAGAAAAAACGCTGACATATTTTACCGGGATGGCGATGGCTTCAGAGCTATAGACCGGGCAAGAGACAACGGGCACAAGGAAATCGTTAAGCTCCTGATGGAGAAAGAAGCAGAAATATCAAAATAAACGAATTAATGAAGAATTACATGAATAAAAGATCCTTTATAGGTTGGCAGGTAAAAAGTCTGGTATTAATGTTTTCAATATTTTTTACATTGAATTCAATAGCACAACAAAACCTGCGAACATGGGAAGTATTCGAATTGAAGCTCAAAGCTGCTAATCGTACCGCGAACCCTTATGTGCAGATACCAATTACAAAAGAAGGTCTGGTGAAAATCAATTTCACTGGTATTGATGGCGATGCTGCGGGAGAAAGCATCGATATTTTTGGATTCTGGGATGGAGGACAGGATTGGAAACTTCGTTTTGCTCCTCCTAAAAGTGGAACCTGGGAATACAAGACTTCATCTGCAGACAAGGGATTGAATAATAAGAAAGGTAAGCTGATAGTAACTGACTGGCAGAACAATGAAAAAGACCAGAACCCCACGCGCCATGGTTTTGTACAGGTTATGCACGAAGGACCACAGGCGGGCCATTTTTTCCAATATACAGACAACACTCCGTTTTTATGGGTAGGTGATACATGGTGGAACTGGACAAAACGAAGTATAAAGTTGTCTACTTATAAAACAATGGTAGATGATCGTGCCGCGAAAGGATTTACCATTGGTCAGCTTTTCGTTGCAGCCAATGGCTGGGGAAAGGATCCTTCTATTCTTGATGAAACTTATACTATCCCGGACATCGCACTTCTGCAGAAAGTAGATAGCATGATCTCCTATGCCAATAGCAAAGGAATCACTGTGTGGGTGCATGGCTGGTGGAGCCGGAAAAACTTAAATCTTACTGCAGGTGAGGAAAAGATGAAACGGTGGTGGCGCTACCTGGTGCATCGCCTGGGTGCTTATAACGTGGTTTGGGTGATAGCCGGAGAATACAATCTCGACAATTATGGAGGCATGGGTCTGCCATTCTGGAAATCTGTGGGGCAGATGATAAAAACCGAGGATCCTTATAACAGAATAGTCGGAGCTCATAACACGCCGCCGAACTGGAGTGGAGGAATGGATGCTCAACAGTGGTCAACAGCGGAAGTTCTTCACAAGGAACCCTGGCTTGATTATAATCAGACCCAGGTTGGCCACGGAAAAATGGCAAATGAAATGATCCCTGATGTAATCAGCCAGTCTTATTCGGAAAAGCCTTCCAAACCGGTTGTAGTCACTGAACCATGGTATGAGTTCATTGAGGGTAACCCAACGGGAATGGACATACGCTTTGCCGCATGGTCGGCTATGTTGTCCGGTGCAGCCGGGCATACATACGGAGGCGGACATGTTTGGCTGGCCAATGTACCGGAATCTTCCGGTGGCGGAGGAACATGGCCTATGGAAAAAGGATTTGAACGAAACACAATGGATTATGAAGGGGCTGTATCCATGGGTCATTTCTCGGGGTTTTTCCGGAAAATAAAATGGTGGCAAATGAGTCCTCATCCCGAACTTGTGTTAGAATATCCTGATAAATATTGTACGGCTATTCCGGGTAAGGAATATGTGGTGTATATGCGTTGGGGCGGTACGTTGAAAGTTGATCTTCGGCCTTCTTCCGAATCTGACAATTTTGAATACTACTGGTTTAACCCGGGAACAGGAAAATCAAATGAGGTGAAAACAGTGAAAGGGGGTGCTGCCCGGTTTTTTGCTGCACCAGGTGGTTATCCTGGTACCCTCGATTATAAAGATTGGGTTTTGTATATCCGGAAGAAATAAATTGTGTATAAAAAATTACGCTTTGAAGACAAGATACCAATTTTTATCTTTTTTAGTTTTTTGTACGGTCTGTTCATTCGATGACGTCTATTATAAACCGGAAGATTATACTTCCGTTTTAAAAATTGATGCTCATACACATTTCCGAACAGAGAGTCTCGTTTTTTCAGAAAAAGCAAAAGAAGATAATTTTCTTTTATTGGATGTGAATCTTGATTCACCTGGCGAACCTGAGCTTGCCGAACAACAGCGGCTCGCGCTGTTTCATATCAGTAAATTTCCTGATAGGGTCAGGTTCCTGAGTGCTTTTAGTCTCAAAAATCAAAACTCGCCGCAATGGACAAATGAAACCATTGCAGGTATCCGGAAATCCATTTATAACGGCGCTTTAGGAATTAAAATCTGGAAGAACATAGGCATGTATTATAAGGATGCTTCTGGCAGATTTATTTTGATTGACGATCCGAAGTTTGATTCAGTTATTAATTATCTTATTAAAGAAGATAAAACCTTATTGGCCCATTCCGGTGAACCAAAGAACTGCTGGCTGCCTTTGGAAAAAATGACTGTCAAAAATGATCAGAGCTATTATAAAAGTCACCCCCAATATCATATGTATCTTCATCCGGAATATCCTTCGTATGAACAATTAATCAATGCCCGTGACCACTTTCTTGAAAAACATCCTACACTCCGTTTTGTAGGTGCGCATCTGGGTAGCCTTGAATGGAACATAGATGAACTGGCCAAACGTTTAGACAAATTTCCAAACATGGCTGTTGACATGGCCGCCCGTATAGGACATCTTCAATACCAATCGATCACGAACTATGAAAAAGTAAGAAATTTTGTCATAAAATATCAGGACAGACTGATCTACGGAACCGATCTTAATAATTCGGTTTCTGATACAGCAGCTTCCAGAAATTATTGGCACCAGACATGGTTCAGCGACTGGAACTATTTTGTTACCGGCAACAAGATGGAATCTGTTCAGGTTGAAGGAGCATTCAAAGGACTTCGGTTGCCCAGGACAGTCGTTGATAAAATTTACAGGCTTAATGCCATTCGGTGGTTTAAAATAAAATTATAATTATTCCACATAAAAAGGAGTGTTAGCAGAAGAAGAGTGATTGTACTTGTCGGTCACGTAAACGAATAACCTGTATGCACCTTTTGTGGGCGGTGTGGTAAATTGAATTTTATTTCCTTTTTTATCCGTGAGCCCTGCTATTGGCTGCGGCTCCTTTTCTCCCTGACCTGCATATGATGCATACTGAGCCTCTGGTCTTATCTCCCAAGTGAATTGTAATATATCTTTGTCAGGATCCGAGGCAAATGCCTGTACTGTATAGGACGATGAAGGACTCAAACGGTGAATTTGATATTTGCTTTTTCCGTCAATACTTATGGAGTCGGTTACAGGTGCCCGGTTGGATGGCCACTTGCCTGCCCACAGATACTGCATTACATCAACCACAGGCGTTTCATTTCCTTTGGAATCGAACATATTAAACCAGGTATGTGTCGTTTCCTGTTTATGCCCTGACCAGTAAAAAACAAATGAACCCAGGCATTGCCCTTCATTGGCGAGAATAACTTTTTCATATTTATCTTTATAGACAACAGCTTTTTCCGCAGCAGTCTGCTCGAAAGGCGCTTTCCAGGGCGTTTTCCTTACTTCCCAATAACCACTGGGCCCCCATTCGGCAATCACGTAGGGTTTGTTCCATCCCCATTTTCCCAGCGTATCAGCCAGGCCGTAAATATCCTTATATGTATTAAGACCTAAAAGGTCCAGGTCCGGACACCTTTTAATAATATCTGCCAGTTTATACATCCTGCCGGTACCGATAACCGTTAGAACCAACCGGTTCGGATCAATAGCTTTTATTGCTTTTGCAGCCGAGTTCACAGCATCCCATACAGCAGGATTGCAAGCATTATCGGGTGGAATAAAATCCAGTTCATTTCCAACGGCCCAAAATTGAATTGCCGGATTATTTTTGAATTGCTTTACCAATGCCAGCACATTTTCAAGTTGCCGTTGAACCGCTGTCTTATCATTATAATCAAATCCATTTCGTTCAGATTCGAAAGGAAGCCCTACCATAGCCATCAAACCTTCCTCGCCGGCCTTTGCTATCTGCTCTGCTTTGCAGGGAATCCTGATTGCATTCCCGCCATATTTCTTTATCTTATCAATATACTCATACGCAACGGCTCCTTTAATAAAGGTTTTTGTACCATTCACATTTAGTTCAAAAGCGTTTCCTTTCTTTATTATCACCGCCTGGGCATAAAGCGGCTGCATACCTGAAATGAAAACCATCATTAACTGTGCAATAAAGAATGATTTTATTGTCAGTTTACCTGGGTATCTGTTGTGCTTTCGATTGAAAGCAGATAATGCAGCCGGCATATTTTTAAAGATTTATGTTATGATAGTTGTGATAGAATAAAATAGTTGTGTTAGAATGAATTGCACACATTTATTTTTTCTCGCCTCCTTTGAGCACACGCTTGAAGAGGTTCTTCGTCATCTGCCTCACTCTTTCATCCCCTTTTGCGAAATCGATCTCTTTGTAAACCAATGATCCGCTGTTATTAACCGGATTCTGATAAGACGGTGTTTTGGCCAATGGCATGCTCCAGAAACAACTTGCAGCATTGAAAACGATATTATTTTTCGGGCCATCATAAATTGTTACAGCGTACGGTTTTCTGCTATCGCCATGACAGCAGCTGGCATTAAAAGAATCGGAAGTGGCCAGCACCACCAGCGATGGATCATTTTTAAGCGGGTAACCGTGGTATTCCCAACCTATCAGATCCGGAATCGTATCGTTCATTTTCATACCTGTTCCTTCAAAAAGCCAATGGTCAGGAACCTTACAAACGAAAGGCGCATAGCCTACACCGTAAGAAGTAGAACCCATTAGTTCTTCTTCATTTTTAAACATGGTTTTTGGTCCCATTACTTTATTTGGCGTACCGTCAACAGATGGCGTAAGCGGTAATCGACCGCTGATGGAATTACCTGAAAAGAAAAGCAGGTTTAATCCTTTATCTCTTGCTTTTATCAGGTTGTCAAACATTTCCTGCGACCAGTATTCATCATGGCCCACAGAAAGAAAGCCCTTTGCGCGATTCAGACCCTCTCCATCGGCGTGGGTATCCGTATTCGAAATATAACTTACGTCATAACCTTCTTTCTCCATCCAGTAGCTGAGCGGATATTCCCATAATAAAAATTCGCCCGCACCCAAAGAATATGGATTAAAATCAGAAGGAAGATTATTTATAAATATCCCATACGGACGGTTGAAACTAACAATGGTACCAGGCTTATTATTCCATGCCTTATGCTCCAGGTCGTACAGGGAATTCCAGTATGGCCAGCGGTTATACGCAAGCCAGGTCATATCCGAGCACTGGAAAAGAAAATCAACCTTTCTTTTATCTTTCACTATAAAAATCACATAAGTCTGTGAAGAATCTTTCAGCGTCGTAATCTTCCCGATATATACACCACTCATCCAGTCTTTAGGAATGGTGAATGAATAGCTTTCTTTCCAGCCACATTCGAAAAGATTGGTGACAGGATCTGGTTTAGGTTCTGCCTGGGTAACACCTTTTAATTTTCCGACCGACAACATTTTTCTACCACCCTTTCCTCCATAATATCCTAACCGGTATATGTCCATCTTAAACTCGGAAACAGGATTGGTACTTACAAAAATCTTCAGTTTTTCACCGGCGAGAATACTCTGGTGAGAGACATATCCTTCAACAGCCGGGCGCCTGCACCATTGGTTGTCCGGATATTCACACTCCCGCTTTTTAACGTTTGTAATTAACCAATCGGTTGTTCCTTCTTTCTGATTCTCCAGAACAATTGCGCTTCTTTGAGCTGATGCAATATTGAATACCATCAACAGTATAATTCCTGCAGTGATTTCGCGGAATTTTCTTGCCATATTATATGTATTTAAGATGTTATTGGAAGCTTTTGTAATTGCTTGGTTTATTCGTTTACAATTATAGCCATAAAATGTAAACAGAATAACAATTCCGAAAGTTTTAATCTCCGGATATTCCTCATACTTTTTTGATGATGTCTGCTATGCGTCTTTGCAGGATATGTGCAGGAAAATATCCGGCGTATGCGGTTTACCAGGCATGATGGCAGGCGGGTTGAGCTATACCTGACAGCTATTATTGTTTGATTTTTATATAAAGCAGCCAGTCCTCATTAACATGTGTTGGTTTTTCAAATTTTTTGAAGCCGCCCTGCCAGTTTATAAATTGTTTATCGTTGGAATTATCTGCTGCATCAAAACTTGTTACCTCATATTTACCGGCAGGAAGCCTGATACTGATAGTACCGTTGGTTGCAGGCTGATAAGCCAGATATTCTTTGCCATTGTTAACAAGGCAAAAACCGGTAGAACATACCAACGAATCTGAAGTCGGTGTCATGTTCACAAGGTCCATCATCTTTGCATATCGCTGAACATCACCAAGGCTTTTGCGCTGCGGATCATAATGAGGATTTGTTGCCACTCCTTTAAGGGGATGATTGGGTGTTGGATCAGCTCTGTCCCAATGCACATCATAAGAATCCATATGTATCGGATGATTTCCTCTTGTAAAGGATTTGAAAGTCCAGTTGCGCTGGTTAATTGCAGTATATCTTAAAAAGTGATTTCCCAGATGATCATTGTCAAGTACTATCGGCTTATGAAGGCTGTCGGATGGGATGGGAGGGTTTCCAATATAAGGATCTTCCAATGACCCCCATTTTGTGATAACGCAGGGACTGAATGTATCTGCGTCTGTGATCCAGATTGAATTATTTCCCACACCATTTCCCGTACCATCAAGAATAAGATGTTTTTTCGGTTTTTGCTTTTCGTAATTCCTGATAAATTTAACCAGATGTGCTTTCCAGGGAATACTGCTCTCTATCGTTTCATTCCCAATCTCCCAGATTATATTATCATATTCATTTAAAACATCAATCATTTTTCTAACATAGGCTTCATGGAACTTAACGATTTTACTATTTTCGAGAGAGTGTACTTTATTGCCATATCCGATTGTATCCGGATCTCCATCCACACCGTTAACATTATTGAGCTTATACATCGGATGTCTTATCCAGTCTTCTCTAGATGCATCACAGGTTCCGCTCCATCCCTGGAACAACATTACTCCAACATAAATACCTCTTGATGCTGCTTCTGAAGTAAATGAACGGACCATTTCGAAATACGCAGGATTGAGTTTATTCAGATCATATTTTCCTTCAGCGTTTTTGAGCCAGATATCCGTTTGACCGGGTTGTTCCCACATCCACAACCGAACATAGTTGAGGTTCCAGTATTCAACAAAATCAAGGTATCGCGAAAACTTTTGAAGATCCCATCCATCAGGCATCCATTGTTTTTTTACTGGTTTCCTCATCCAGGTATGCGAACCCGTTAGTACGATCGCTTTCCCTGAACCATCAGTAAAATACCTGAAATTATCAGGATGAACTTTTATCGGTTGCGCCAAAACTTCAACAGCTACACCAAATATGTAAAAGAATAATAGAGCAATTATTTTGCCTGTTCTCAAATCAGATACTATTTAATGATTTCGATCTCATTTCCTGTTGTTTGTTTGATTTTTAATACTCCGCCTTTATTCATCGATAGCCAGGTCCAGCCAACAGCACTTGTATCACTCACTTCACTGAGTAATTTTCCATTGACTTTTATACTTTTTGGTTTTGCTGTAAGTTTCAGGAGATCATCAGAAACTGAATCAAAAATGGTGTAAGAGATCTGCGCTGGTTCGTACACGATTTTTTTAACGGTTGACGAACTGCGCAACAGGTGGTCCTCATTTTCAGGTGCCAGTTGAGGAGCCGCGGCCATAGCACGCAAATAATGACGCGAATAATCTCCATATCCGTCTGTCATCCATATATCATTGGTTGGATAGAAATTTTTGCCATCGTTATCTACCATATAGGTAGCCCAGTTTAACTGGCGTATTGCGTTGCGGGCATAGGTAGTATCGCCTGTCTTTTCCCAGTAGAGCAAATCCATAGATGCCTGGCGGGACGAATGACTATTTCCAGGAACACGGTAAGCAGTTTGTTCGTCGATACAGATAATTCCATATTTCAGGTATTGCTTATTTCCCAGCTCAGAGTAAACCCATTTAAAAATATTATTAACAGACTCTTTCCAGTTCGGATCCAGTTCCGGATGTTCCATGATAAACATGGCATACGTTATTGCATTTATTTGAGTGTCGGACCATCTCGGTACATCTTCAAAAAAAGGTCCCCATTTATTATTTTTTGAAGGATATTCTTTTAACCAGTTTATGGTAAGATCGAATGCTTTCTGATAAGCTCCGGCATTTCCTTTTTTAAGTTGTATTAGCTCTGAGAACAGGCCCAGTGTGCCGGTCCAGAAGGTAGTATAACTTGATTTTTTGGTTTCCTTTTTAGTATTTTTCAAGTCCTTATCCATGCCTTCGTACCAGACCTCATGGTTTATCAAAATCCCGGTTTCACCGGTTTTTGCATTCACTTTAAATGGCCAGGGTGAATTATCCACGTCACCGGGCTTTACACTATCGGCCAAGGTATTGGCAATTTTTATAGCGGCATCAAGATATTTCTCATCGCCGGTCTTTTTATATAATGTGACCAGTTCGTATCCAAAAGAACCTGCCTTATCTGGTTGCAAATAATCTTTTCCAAGGATCATGTCACCATCATAAACACCGGAATGAATCACCATGTTATAAGGATAGGGTAGATTTGGCCATTTACTATCCGGGGAGGAAAGAGAATGAGCGAGATAATAATCTGCCATATACTTCATATTCTCTATCAACGACTCATCACCGGTATAATTATAATATAAATTCCAGGAAGAAAGCGCCATCATGAGCTGGTCACCTCCAAGTCCTCTTTTATCATGATTGGGCCTCCACACCTGGTGATTCATATAATATTTCTCACCATTGGAATCGATCTCCATATTTTTCCAGAAATTCCAAACACGGTCCAGTACCAGGTCGTACGACTGACCAAGGTCTGCAGAATACCAGGGAAGAATATACCCGTTTTCATCGACTCTTACTTTATGATAGATTATACTATCCTGAAGCACTGTGTCAGTTTTAGTGCCCAGCATATCCGCTGTTAAACCCTGATAAGTTGAATTCGTTTCAGAACATGCTGTAATAAACAACAACCCGGCTAAAGATGGAATGAATAATTTGCGCATTTTTTTCAAAATGATTGTTATATGGTTAAAACATACCAGGGTATACACTACAGTTTGTCGAGTACCTGTTTATTTATATCAAGCGTATGATAAATATCTTCCTCGCTATGAGCGTGACTTACCGAACTTTGTTTGCAGGCAAGTGGTATCAGATAAATTCCTTTATCTATAAGAGCCCTGCGGTACCGCAGATCGAAATCAAAATCATGCGTATTTAAAATATCGTGTACATCTTTAGGCGCTTCCCCGCAAAAATAAGTGCAGGAAGCCGAAGCATTTCTTGCAATCACCGCTGGTATGCCTTTTTCATTAAAAAGCGATTCCAGTCCTTCATATAGCAGGTTACACATATTGGAAATATGGTCATAAACACCAGGATCCTTAAGAATTTCCAGTGTTGCTATCGCTGCTGCAGTATTGATCGGATGAGCATTGTAAGTTCCGGCTATCAATACTTTTTTGGATGGATCTGATGCATCAAATAATTCCATGATCTCTCTTTTACCTCCGATTATACCGAGTGGATAGCCGTTTGCCACTGCCTTTCCGAAAACTGACAAATGAGGAGTAACTCCGGCGATTTGTTGGTAACCGCCCAGGGCCGAACGAAATCCGGTTTTAACTTCATCAAAAATGCATACTGTTCCGTATTTGTCACAAAGATCCACGAGGCCTTTTAAATAACCAGGCTCTGGTAAAATCACTCCAACGTTTTGCAATACCGGTTCAGTTAGCAGGCAGGCAACAGGATATTTTTGCAGTATGTATTCTACCGAAGCGAGATCATTAAAATTAACGCAGTGCACCTGCTTTTTTACAGCTTCCGGAATACCTGCAGAAGAGGGGATAAATTGATATTCACCCGGAGATACACGGGGTCCTAACTGTGAAATGGAAGGCATTACCGCCCTGGCCACATCATTGTGCCAGCCATTGTATCCACCCACCATCAGAATTATATGTTCCCTGCCTGTATAAGCCCGGCTCAAACGGATAGCATGGGCCGTAGCTTCGCTGCCTGTGTTTGTAATTTGTACCAGCTCCAGGGACGGAATAAGTTCACAAAGCAACTTTGCTAACCGGATCTCCAGCTCATTGGTTCCGCTTCCTATCAGGGACAGCTGATCAGTAATTACCTGGATCACCGAATTATTTACACCCGGATGATTATGTCCAAGCAAATAAGGAGCGAAAGCCGCATGATAATCAATATATTCCTTACCGTTGATATCATAAATTTTACTTCCTTTTCCTTCTTTAAATACAATTGCCGGATTTACTTTCCGATTCAATGAAACCACTCCGCCGGCGATATAACGTTCCCCTTCCGCTAAAACCTTCTCAAATAATCCCGGATTTTCTCTGATAATCATGTTGCTTTTTTTATCTATAAATGCAATTATGTTTACAAATTAACGGCTTTATTTGTAAACAAACGATCTTTCTTAAATTAATAATTCCAATTGCAATACCGGTTAAATTTCGGGACTGACTGCTGAACATTCAAGGTGAAATTGGAATGCAAAAAGATATTTTGTTGAGACTGCAGATATAACAATTTCATAATCGGAAACTCTTGATGTTTATCTTAAAACAAAAGTCCTTTGCGTGCCCATACTAGAAGGATGTAGCAACAAGGATTTTTCCAGTAGAAAAAATATACCAGTAGAAAAAAATATATATTTCGCTGAAGTATCTATGGCGTTGCATGTCACCCGCTATTATAAAAGGGTCTGCAAAAGATCATGATAGATTCTAAAGAAGTTAAGGAACTTCAACAACTGATTGCTTTATCGGACGATCAAACGGCCTATCTGCGCTTGTATCGTATCTATATTACACCGCTTCTCAAGTTTGCCGGTTCTTTCGTGAAATATAAACCGGCGGTCGAGGAGATAGTGTCTGATGTTTTCCTGCAGGTTTGGCATATGCGACGAAAACTGGACACCATCAACAATCTCACCGTTTACCTTTATACCTGTGTCCGTAATCATTCCCTGAATTACCTTGCCCACCAAAAACGGGAAATAACCACATTGTTTGCCGAAGACAATCTTGCCATTGCCAGTTCTGCACCTGATCCGGAACAGCTTTATATTACTTCGGAAATGATCAGGGAAATGGATCAGGCTATACAACAACTTCCACAAAGGAAATAAAAAATGAAAAACAGTCGACCATTCTAACAAAACCTAACGAGAAGATCGTCGTCTATTCAAATACGTTAGAATCGGGCAAGAGTGATAATAATTCCGGTAAGGTTGATCAGAATAAAAGCCAACGGATTTTCCAGGTGTCCACAGCGGTCATTAATCCGAAGGGCAGCCTGCTGGTTGAAACAGCCTGGATGGAAGATCGCCTGGTATTCCGGGCAGAAACCTTTGTAGAACTGGCAATCCGTATGATAGAATAAAAGATAAAATAAAACATCCATTACTAAAATGCTAAAATAAAAAACGGGAAATGTTGGTCCATTTCCCGCTGTCCAAAGTACTGGAACCTACGCCCGCGAAAG
>Ga0193752_1000117_pt1 | contig 106015 bp, 80 predicted proteins | sample H1c1metaG_FD_144924 | JGI IMG/M metagenome (GOLD analysis project Ga0193752, IMG submission 144924) | Soil microbial communities from a riparian zone of the East river system, Colorado, United States - H1c1 | ecosystem: Environmental > Terrestrial > Soil > Riparian zone | place: USA: East... | reverse complement strand
CTCTTACTCAAACATCATCTGTAGCGCTGACTTCGATGCCACCGCCATCAACAGCGCCAATCGCCTCCAGTGGCGGACCAATAGCACAGGCGTTAGCTCCTATGCCATCAGCCGGAATCCGGCCAGCGCCACTACGCTTTCTGCCACGCCTCCTCAGACCACCCTCAACGATACCGATGTAGTTTGCAACGCAGAATATTGTTACCAACTCACTACGCTATACGCCAATGGCAGTCGCAGCACTTCCCTGCCATCCTGTGCCACGGCCTTTTCTGACCAGCAGCCGGCCGCTACGCAGAACATCTCGATACAGGTAACCGGCGCCAACAGCCTGGATCTCCACTGGACCCAGGACCCACTCTATACGCCAGCCGAATACACCGTCTTCAAGGCAGGTGCTCAGCTGGGTAAAACCGCGCAGCCCACCCTGTCAGACAATCTCTTTCTGTTGAACGCAGGAGAATGTTACACCGTCTCCTATGTCGACGCTTGCGCTAATCAAAGTGCCATGAGTGCAACCGCTTGCCCTATCGTGTTGTCGGGCGTATTGCAACCTGATAATTCGGTCGTCCTGAACTGGAATGCTTTCAACGGCTGGGTGAACGGCGTTGACCATTACACGCTCGAACGATACGGAAGCGAGGGCCAGCTGCTCGGGTCCGTCGATGCAGGCAGCGCCGCGACCTACACCGATACTGAAGCCGATGCGAACAACCAGGTGATTGCCTATCGCATTGTTGCTACCGCCGCCGATGGCAGTGTCGTCGAATCCATTTCAAATGAGGTCGTGATCGTCAAGCAACCCAACCTCTACCATCCAAATACTTTCACGCCTAACAGCGATGGATTAAATGACACCTTTAAGGTCATGGGCCAATACACGAACACCGTTGAGTTCATGGTCTTCAACCGCTGGGGCGAAATGCTTTTCTACACCACGGACCTTACCGTGGCCTGGGATGGTACCTACAAAGGCAACGCTGTTCCCGAGGGGACCTATGTGTTCCGCGCGTTTCTAACCGATATGTCGGGCGTCAAATACGAGCGTTCCGGAAATGTAGTTTTGCTTCGAAAAAGATAACGACTTAGGGTTGCGTCCTAGGTCGTCAGTCTTGAGTTGTTGTCAGTACTATAGTATCCACGAACAACTAACAACTCCGGAAGGACTACAAAAATTCTTAATTTCGCTTACTTAAAGTACTGATAACAACTCACGACTGATGACTAATGACTAAATACTATCACCGCTATGTTTGATATGATGAAAATGATGGGCAAGATGAAAGAGGTCCAGGCCCGCATCAAGGAAGCACAAGACAATCTTGGAAAAATCCGTGTCCACGGTGAGTCGGGTGCCGGACTCGTGAAGGCCACCGTCACCGGCAAGAAACAATTGATCTCGGTTGAAATCGATAACTCGTTGATGAAGCCTGATGACAAGAGCATCTTACAAGACCTCATTGTGGCCGCCGTCAACAAGGCCAATGATGAAGCGGAGATCACCGCGAAGGAAGAAATGCGTAAAAGTACCGAAGGACTGCTGCCGAATATACCGGGTCTGGATCTTACCGGAATGATGGGATGAGCCGCACGGCTATCGTCATCCTCAACTACAATGGCGAGCGACTGTTGGAGCAATTTCTTCCGTCCGTCGTCGCCCATGCATCCGGTGCCGAGGTGATCGTCGCCGACAATGCTTCAACTGATGGATCTATCCGGTGGGTGAAGCAACATCACCCACAGGTCCGAGTCATCCTGCTCGATCAAAACTATGGCTTCTGCGGTGGGTACAATCGCGCCTTGCGCGACGTTGATGCCGACTACTACCTGTTGCTCAATTCGGATATCGAAGTCACGCCTGGCTGGATTGATCCCCTGGTAAAACTTCTCGACACTCGCGCCGACGTTGCCGCGGTGCAGCCGAAGATCCTGTCCTTGCGTCAGCGCGACAAGTTTGAACACGCGGGTGCCGGCGGAGGGTTCATCGATAGTCTTGGCTATCCCTTCTGCCGGGGACGGATATTCGACCATATAGAAACTGATTCAGGTCAGTACAATGACCATCGACCCGTGTTCTGGAGCTCGGGTGCGTGCATGCTGATTCGCGCAAAATCTTTTCACCAGTTCGGCGGCTTCGATGAAGATTACTTCGCGCACATGGAGGAGATCGATCTTTGCTGGAAGCTGCATCGCGATAATCAGCGGGTCATGTACTGCGGCGACAGTGTTATCTATCACGTAGGTGCAGGCACGCTTGCTTATGGAAGTCCACGAAAGGTCTACCTGAATTTCAGAAATGGATTGTTCATGCTCTTCAAACATCTCTCATTCGGACAGCTGGTTGTGCGTATGCCCGTACGGGCCGCCCTCGACGGACTTGCCGCTATCAGATTTTTGTTTGCCGGCGAATGGTCCAATGTTGCCGCAGTTGTCCGGGCACATGTGGAATTTTTCTACAGTCTAGGCAGGGAACTCAAAAAGAGACGAACGCTGCATGCGGCATATCCCCGGTATTCCAGGGAGGGAATCAAGAAAGGATCAGTTGTATTTGATTACTATATACGGGGCAAAAAGACCTTTGTAGAGGGCCAATCAATAGTCCCACACAGGGGTGCGGCGACGCAGGTGTTTCCGCATATTCACGATAAACGCCAGTGATAGATAGATTATAACCGGTGATCCGAACGTGATAAAGGAAGCGTAGATGAAAAATAGTCTGATGCTGGATGTTGCAACACCCAAGAACTCGCCGAGTTGGGTGCATACGCCGAACGAGTATCGTTCGAAGAAATCCCGAATCCTATCCATCATGTGTTCCAGATCACCTGTGCCCTTCATACCTTCGACTCTCGTATAGGTTGATTCATCGACGAAATGCATCTATTGCAAATATAACGCCCGGCCTTCCTGAAAATGTCGGAAAGCTTGATTATTTTTTGAGTATAATTGCAAAAAATTTCGCATAAGCATACTTTTGCAAACCTGAAAATCAACCATAAACTAAAAAATCCAATGAGAAAAGTAGTTTACTCATTCTTGATCTGCGGTACAGTGACCCTCGTGGGCTGTACGCTGCCCAAGATGGTGAAGATGTCTAAAGAGCAACAGTTGACGGTTACACCCAACCCGCTCGAAGTTCATAAGGACACTGTTGCATTCGATATGGCAGCGAACCTTCCTGTGAAGATGCTGAAGAAAGGTACGGTTTATACTGTTAACTCTTTCTACAAATACGGCACGAGCGAAGTGGCTCTGGATCCCATTCCGTTCAAGGCTGAGGATTATCCGAACTCAAAAGAAGAGCAGCCCAAAGTGACGAAGAGTTTCTTCTTCCCTTACGCACCAGCTATGAAGACTCCCGGTACTCTTGAAGTACAAGGTGTTGCTTCCAAAGGTGAGAAGGCTAAGACTTCTGAGAGAATGCCTGTTGCTACTGGACTGATCACGACTTCCAAATTGGTGAAGCCCGTTGCCTACGCAGCATTTGCCGAACACGGTTATAACAACCAGGAAGAGTTGATCCCTGTGGTCATTCCTGATTTCATTTTCGAGCAAGGTCGTTCAGTGCTGCGCACGAGCGAGATTCGCAGCCCTAAAGGCAAGCAACTCGATGCCTTCATCGCCAGCAAGAACGCTACGCGTACGGTTACTATTACGGGTACCCACTCTCCTGAAGGTGCTGAGCGTATCAACGCTAAGCTTTCTCCAGATCGCGCTGCTGCGATCGAGAAGTTCTATCGCACTGAAATGAAGAAGTACGACTACAAAGGCAAAGCTGATTCTATCAGTTTCATCCTGAAGCCTGTTATCCAGGACTGGGCGAACTTCAAAGATGTACTGGCTACTTACGAAGGACTTTCTTCTGAAGAGAAAGCAGAATATCTGAACATCATCAACGGTGGTGGCACTTTCGAATCACAAGAAAAGGACATGAAGAAACTGAAGACCTATCGCAAGGTGTTCAAGGACGTATATCCTAAACTCAGAACCGCTAAGACTGAGATCCTTGTTGTAAAAGACAAGAAGACGGATGCTGAGATGTCAGTTCTTTCCAAGCAAGTAACACAAGGTGCGCTTCCTGCGGACACACTGGCTTTCGAAGAAATGATGTACGCTGCTACGCTCACACCTTCATTGGAAGAGAAAGTGGCTATCTACGAAGCGGCTACGAAGAAAGGCTCTAACTGGAATGCTCATAACAACCTTGCTGCCGCTTACCTCGCGCAGGCTATCGAGAACCCTAGCAACGCAGCATCACTTGCTGACAAGGCTCAGGCGCAACTCGACATCGCTGCAAAGCTGAACCCTGCTCCTGAAGTACACGCTAACCTGGCTTCAGTGAACATGATCAAAGGCAACGCTTATGCCGCTTACAACCATGCTGCCAAGGCACTTAGCTCTGGCCTCGCCGGCGACAACGCTGCGGGTGTAAATGGTGTGAAAGGTGCCGCTGAAATCGTAAAAGCACAGTACGCTGCTGCAGTATCTTCTGAGTCTGCTGCTGCCGACAACGCTGATAACCTCTTCAACAAAGGCCTTGCTCAGGTATTGAACAAAGACTATCAGAACGCATTGACTTCGTTCAACGAAGCAACGGCTAAGAACAGCAATCTGGCCATCGCTTACTATGGCGCCGCCATTGCTTCTGCCCGCCTCGGCAACGCTGACGCTGTGGTGAGCAGCCTGACAAGCGCAGTGAAGGCTGATCCTTCTTTGAAAAGCGCCGCGCTGGCTGACCTCGAGTTCGGCAAATTTGCTGCTTCTGAGTCTTTCAGAAACGCATTGAAGTAATCATTCATCATTGGATAAGAAAAGGGGCACGCGTTTGCGTGCCCCTTTTTTATTTTGGACCTCAGGTTGGTCAGGTTGGCGCAAGTCTTCCAATGCAATTCAGATTATCACTTCACCGCCCTCGGAGGAAGACTTGGGCCGACCAGTATGGTGTCGCATTGGAAGACTTGCGCCAACCAGTGCTTGCGCCAACCCGTACGCCTAGTACTATCCCAACCTTTTAGAGCGTATATCTGTCCCGCCCAGCCATTTATCCGCATTTAGCCAATTCTTAATTACTATTATTTTTGCAATGACGTACTGGGAGCCTATTTTTACGGCTTTCCGACAAATCAATATGAGAGAGATTCAATTCCGGGAGGCCCTTCGCGAAGCACTGAACGAAGAAATGCGCAGGGATCCCAGCGTGTTCCTGATGGGTGAAGAAGTGGCCGAGTACAACGGCGCGTACAAAGTCAGTCAAGGCATGCTGGCAGAGTTCGGACCGGAACGCGTGCTCGATACGCCTATCTCAGAACTGGGTTTTGCCGGAATCGGCGTCGGCGCAGCCATGAACGGCCTTCGCCCGATTATAGAGTTCATGACCTTTAATTTCTCCCTGGTCGCCATCGACCAGATCATCAATGGCGCAGCCAAGATCCTGTCGATGTCTGGTGGCCAATACAGCGCGCCTATCGTGTTCCGCGGCCCAACCGGCAACGCGGGTCAGCTCGGCGCACAACACTCTCAAAACTTCGAGAATTGGTTCGCGAACTGCCCCGGTCTCAAAGTAGTGGTGCCCTCTAATCCATACGATGCGAAAGGACTGCTCAAGGCATCGATCCGCGACAACGACCCGGTTATTTTCATGGAATCGGAAGTCATGTACGGCGATAAGATGGAAGTTCCTGAGGAAGAATATATTATACCCATCGGGTTAGCCGACATCAAAAAGCCCGGTACTGACGTTACGATTGTGTCGTTCGGCAAGATCATGAAGGTGGCCCTCGCTGCCGCTGCCGAACTTGAAAAAGAGAACATCTCTGCAGAAGTTATAGACCTTCGTTCTGTGCGCCCGATCGACTACGCAACCGTAGTAGAATCGGTGAAGAAAACCAATCGCCTGGTGATCGTTGAAGAGGCCTGGCCACTTTCGTCGATTGCCACCGAGATCACCTATCACGTGCAAAAGCATGCCTTCGATTACCTCGATGCACCCATCCACCGGGTGAACAGCTTTGACGTTCCCCTTCCCTACGCGCCAACGCTCATTGAGGCCATTCTTCCCAACATTCCCAAGACGATCAAGGCCGTCAAGGCCGTCATGTACAGGGATTGATTTATTGGTCGATTTGTTGATCTGTTGATTTGTTGATTGGGGGGCGTCTTGCAGCAGCCAGTCTCGATTCTCCTTTCACTGGTTCGTCCTCATTTTGAATCAGCAGGTCGCTGCCACGGGGCAGACGCAACCATCCATAGGTAAAGATAAAGATCAGCAGCGTGGGAAGCATGAACGCGCCCAGACGAAAGCGAAGACCGGTGTGGCTATACGTCCAGGCGCTGAAATCAATACCTGTTTTGACCAGTTGCGCGAAGCCGAGGGCCACGAATAATCCGAACATGATCACCCCAATCGTCTGGCCTATAATCCGTCGGCGCACCAGAAAGCTGAAAAGCTCCATCAATCCTGCGGCGATCGCGCACACCAGCGTCACGGTTAGCAATGTGCGCGGAAACGAGCGAAGGTAATAATACTTGTAAACGACGAGTCCGATCTTGCCCAGCAGATTGGGTTTGGATAATAAGAACCCGTTCAGGATGATGAGCCCGACCACTACAGAATAAAATCCAGACCTGCGCATGGTAAATGATTGAGTCGATTTTTGCGTACCCCGATGCGAGCATTCTATGGATCATCGCATCAACGACTACGCACGAACCTCAACGTATTCAAGTTAACCGAATTCCGGCATCCCGAAGAGCGCCCGTCGACGGTGGTCGTAAAGCCCGGTTGGACTGAAATATTTCCCGACGATCGTCCAGTATATCGTGTATAACAAGGCTACGCGCGACCAAAGAATTTCTTCAGCTTGTGTTTGTTCTCCCGTCGCAGGACGTCCGCCCGCTTATAACGAAAGAAGCAGGCCAATCCGACGTAAACATTGACGTTTCTCAACCGCGTATACTCTTCGGCCAGCAGCGTTAACTGGCTCACTGGCAAGCCCAGGCGTACGAGGTTTCGGATACCCTCCTTGAACGACACCGGTCCGAACTTCATCCGGTTGTTATCGATCAACGCAAAGTCTATGCGCCCTTCTGATTGTTTATACAAAATGTTCCCGACCGAGTAGTCGATATGATACAGGTGCTTGAGATGAAGGCTATAGGTGAAGCGTGCGAGCTCTACCATCAGATCCGAAGGCGGATCAACCTTACCCTGCACGACCGCGGTCAGTGTCGTCAGGTTGGTGTACTCGCAAATGAAAAAGCTCGATTGAATAAGGCTGTTTTCTCTTACCTCTATGTACGCGATGGGCGCCGGTGTATTAAATCCGTTCGCGATCAGAACCTGGGCGTAGTCATAGGCCCTTTGTGCCTTCGACGGATAGAAATAACTATACCGGATCTTGTTGGGAAAATAGATTCGTCTATACGATTTGATCACCAGGTGGATGCCGGCAACATGATCCTGCTTGATCAGGTTGCGACCCGACTCCATTACGTCTCCCCTGGATTCCATCTGCCCCGGAATCTCTTCAATATACTGCCTGAGGTGTTCGAAGCGGGAGTTCAGTACAATTTTCACCATACGCCTGTTTTTGGTTATAATTGCCGTCGGATTTTTGTTCAACCGCCAAAGTTACGACAAGTTTTTCGGCGTCCCAGCGCGATCCATCACGTAAACCACGAACGCATGAATATTGGAAAGCGGATTAACGATGCCAGGCGGTTCGTGATGCATGGTGTGTCCAAGAGTATTGGAAAGACCAACCTCTCGGCTGGCATGATTGACCGTTCACGAGTCAAGCGAGTACTCATCAGCCGGCCGAATCACCGTCTCGGTAACCAGTTGTTACTCACGCCTCTCATACAGGAACTTTCGAACCGTTTTCCAGGGTGCACCATCGATCTCTTCGTGAAGGGCCACGCAGGCCCGATCATTTTTCAGAACTACGTGGAAGTTGACCGCATCATGAAGCTCGAGCGCAAGCCGTTCAACCATTTTCTTAACTACCTGCGCGGATGGACCCAGCTTCAAACGTCCTCGTATGACCTGGTGATCAACGTCGTGCATAATTCATCTTCGGGCAGGATTGCCACGCAGTTTGCCCGTGGTCGATTAAAACTTTTCTGCGAGGAAGACCCGGCTCTCCTGGCGCTGTATCCCGACGCCGTTCACATGGCAAAGTATCCGGTGTACTATCTCCGTAAGTACCTGCCTGTTGACGACACTCACGGCGCCGTTCCACGGGTGGACCTTAAACTTAGCGCGGCGGAATTGCGCGCGGGAGCCACCAAACTACACGAGATCGTGCCTGGCGTGCGCAAATCCATCAGCATATTCACCTATGCGACCGGTGACAAAATATATGGAACCGATTGGTGGGAGAAATTCTACGTCGCGTTGCAGGCAGCTTTTCCTCAGCACAACATTGTCGAGGTGTTGCCGGTGGAAAATGTATCCCAGCTAAACTTCAAGGCGCCGTCGTTTTACAGCAAGGACATCCGGGAGATCTGTGGCTTCATTGCCAACACCGACGTGTTTATTGGCGCGGACAGTGGCATGATGCACCTTGCCAGTGCATCGTTAACGCCAACGCTTGGGCTATTTGCCATTACCAAGTCCGACGTCTATGCGCCTTATGGCGGAGGATCGCAGGCAGTCAACACAGAAGAAACTACCATCGATCAATTGATTCAGATCGTTCGCGGCCTCATCAGCACACGTACTTAGCACGCCGTTGCAAAAATATCCGCCGTACCTTAAGAATTATCGTCCACCCTCGGGGGTATCAGCAAATCAAAAAATATTCTTTATCAGGATGCCTTCATTGCCAGTTTCATTCACCGACACCATGAAAGCCCAACTGGGAAGCGAGTGGGAAGCCTTTGCGGCCGCGCATGAAATCGCACCACCGGTGAGCATTCGCCTCAATCCCCGAAAGCGCCGTGAGATGGATTCCCAGGGATCGGTACCCTGGTCCTCTTACGGTCGCTACCTGTCACAGCGTCCCTCTTTCACGTTTGATCCTGCCTTCCATGCAGGCGCCTATTACGTTCAGGAGGCCAGTTCCATGTTCCTGGAGCAGGCGTTTCTGCAGATTGGGGGCAATGCCGAAGGGTTGACCGTGCTCGACCTTTGCGCAGCACCCGGAGGAAAATCAACGCATCTGCTCACCATGATGGCATCCGACAGCGTGCTGGTTTCGAATGAGGTGATCCGCTCGCGTGCCAGTATCTTATCTGAGAACATCCAGAAATGGGGACATCACAACGCGGTGGTCACCAGCAGCGATCCTCACCATTTTGCCTCCCTTGATTCCGTCTTTGATATTGCCGTAGTGGATGCGCCTTGTTCCGGAGAAGGATTATTCCGAAAAGATCCTGCCGCGATCAGCACGTGGTCACCCGAGAATGTCGTGTTGTGCGCGCGCCGGCAGCAGCGCATTCTGGAAGATGTATGGCCGGCCATTAAGAGCGGTGGCTACCTGATCTATGCCACCTGCACATACAATGAACAGGAGAACGAAGCCAATCTTTCAAGGCTTCTAAATCGCGGCGACGCCGAGTCAGTTGCCATACGAACAGACCCGCGCTGGAACATCACCGAGGTTAATCAGCACGGCGTCCAGGCCTACCGTTTTTATCCGCATAAGACACTGGGAGAAGGTTTCTTTATGGCGGTGATCCGGAAGACGTCGGGCGCGATAGCGCCGCGTCTGAAGGCTTCAGGCGAACTCGCGCGCGTTCCTACCCGCATCAGCGAAAGCATAAACGCATGGATGGATTCTGCCGTTCGACTTTTTGTTTATAAGGATGAGATCCGCGCGATACCGGATGGCAGCGAGAAGCTGCTCAACCTCCTCACCAAGTACTTGTATATCTTGAACGCTGGCACGTTGGTAGGGACGACGAAGCAGAATAAGGTCGTACCCGGGCACGCGGCGGCCTTATCGGTGCACTTGGATCAAAGTCAATGGCCGGAATATCCGGTCGATTACGATACCGCCATTCGCTATCTGCAAAAAGAAGTGCTGGAGGTAGCCCAAGCAACGCGGGGGTTTGCCCTTGTGCGGTATGAAGGCCTTCCGCTCGGCTGGGTTAACGTACTGGATACACGCGTAAACAATCTCTATCCGGCCGAATGGCGAATTAGAATGCCTGGGTAGCCGCGATGATACCCTCAGGAAGCGCAACGCCACTAAAGAAAATCCCCACGCAAAATACCTTGTCACGGTTGTTTGCCATGCTGATCGCCAGCGGTAACGAACTCACCGACAACAGCGCGTAGGCAGCTGTAAACACCACGGCCATCACCATGATTAATATGTCTGCATTCGCACCCGCCAGTAGGGCCGCCGAAATAGCGACAACGACGATACTTAATCCGAGTGATTTCGATACACCCAATTTATTGGTCAGCATGCTTGCCGGTACCGAAAATACGGCCGACAGCAACAGGAGGCACACCAGGATCATTTTACTGTCCAGCGCGCCCATGTGAACACCGACCTGTTGCACCAGGATAGCGGGCATAAAGTTGAAAAGAAAAGTGCTGGGTATACCGAAGGCCAGACCCAGACAGAAGATCAAGGGCAGTTTCGAGCGAGCAGAAACAGACTCAACAGGCGTCTCTACTTCACGACCATCGCTAACCCTGAACAGTGCCAGGGAGTTTTTTTGCAGGAAGTATCCAGACAGGAACACGGCGACGCCACCAGCGATGAATGTTAACGGCGCTCCCAGGAAGTCAATGAGGTCTACGATCACCGGCTCCAGGGCATAAACGAGGTTGGAAACGATCGTCAGCACCGCCATGGCCCGCGGAAGTTTCTCGACCGGCGTGAAGAGCTCCAGCGTCGAAAGTGCCGGGCTCGTGAAAATGCTCATGGCGATCAACCAGCAGACGATAAGCACGGGCAGGGCCCACTTAAATATCTCGCCAGGGTTGCCCAGCAGGGTGAAGGCCACAGCCATAAAAATCATGGCCGCGAAGCTGATACCCGCTGTGATGATGGGGAGGCGATGGCCCCGTTCGAAGCGGTAGCGATCACCCAGCACACCCGCGATAGGCGGGGTAACGACCAGTATCAGGGCCTGGGCCACCGCCAGCAGAAAGGCATAATCCGTGAACTGAAACTTCTCCAGCAACTTCGGCTGGTAGTTCTCGTATGCGATCCATCCGATCACCACCGAAGCGTAGAGTGCCGCCAGGCTCCAAAGTTGCTTCCACTGTATTTGGCTGTGGTCCCGCGTGAGGTAAATTGAATCCATGAGAGGGCTTGTTTAACAGTCATTCATACAGGAAAGTCCGAAAAGGTGTCCAAAGGGTGCAATTCGCTCAACATTCGGGGCATTTTCCTATTTTTGCGGCTCTTTTAGCAGATTTCAGCATGCAGCTTTCAACGAAATACGACCCAACAGAGGTTGAATCGAAATGGTACCAACAGTGGATGGATGCAGGGTATTTCCGTGCCACGCCAAATCCCCAAAAGGAGCCCTATTGCATTGTGATCCCACCCCCCAACGTGACGGGTGTACTACACATGGGTCACATGCTGAATAACACTATTCAGGACATCCTGGTACGCCGCGCGCGCATGCAGGGAAAAGAGGCTTGTTGGGTACCGGGAACGGACCACGCCTCCATCGCTACGGAAGCTAAGGTGGTGGCGATGCTCCGTGAGCGCGGCATCAAGAAGTCCGATCTGACCCGCGAGCAGTTCCTGGAATATGCCTGGGAATGGCGCAACAAATATGGGGGCATCATTCTGCAGCAGCTGAAGAAACTGGGCGCCTCGTGCGATTGGGACCGCACCACGTTCACGATGGATCCCGATTACTATGAGGCGGTGATCGACGTATTCATCGATCTCTATCGAAAGGGCAATATCTATCGCGGCCTGCGAATGGTGAACTGGGATCCAGCTGGGAAAACGGCGTTGTCGGACGATGAAGTGATTCATCGGGAAGTGCAGTCGAAGCTGTACTACATCAAATATCCCATCGCGGGCAGTGACAACGAGTTCGTAGTGATCGCCACCGTGCGACCGGAGACGATCATGGCCGACACGGCGATCTGTATCAATCCCAACGATACACGCTACACGCATCTCAGGGGAAAGAAGGCAAGAATTCCCCTCATCGATCGTGAGATACCCATCATTGAAGATGATTACGTCACCATGGATTTCGGTACCGGCTGCCTGAAGGTTACGCCGGCACACGATATGAATGATAATGAACTGGGCAAAAAGCATAACCTTCCCGTTATAGACATACTGAATGAGGACGGAACATTGAATGCCGAGGCCAGGATCTTCGTGGGAGACGACCGGTTCGTGGCACGCAAGAAGGTTGTCAAAGAACTTGAGGCAAAGGGCTACCTGCAAAAAGCGGAAGATTATACCAGCACAGTTGGCTTCTCCGAGCGCACTGACGCGGTGATCGAGCCAAGGCTATCGCTTCAGTGGTTCCTGAAGATGAAAGACATCACGGTACCAGCGCATCACAACGTGATGAACGATTACATTCAGTTGATTCCGGCCAAGTTCAAGAACACCTACAACCACTGGATGTCGAATGTACGCGACTGGTGTATTTCGCGGCAGTTGTGGTGGGGACATCGCATTCCGGCATGGTACGATGCGGATGGCCACTACGTTGTTGCCAAAACGGCCGGGGAAGCCATGGCTTTGTATAAAAAAGACAAGCCGGAAAGCACGGCATCGTCGCTTACGCAAGACAGTGATGTGATGGACACCTGGTTCTCCAGCTGGCTCTGGCCGATGGCGGTATTTGATACGACAATATTCCGCGATGGAAACAAAGGCAATGCGGACCTGAACTACTTCTATCCCACCAACGATCTCGTTACTGCGCCTGAGATCCTCTTCTTCTGGGTAGCCCGGATGATCATCGCGGGTTATGAATACCGCGGCGAGAAACCGTTCAGCAATGTCTACCTCACAGGCATTGTTCGCGACGACCTCGGCAGGAAGATGTCGAAGCAGCTGGGAAACTCCCCTAACCCGCTTGACCTGATCGCGCAATACGGCGCTGACGGCGTAAGGGCCGGCATGCTGTTCAGTTCTCCCGCTGGCAATGATCTTCTCTACGCTGAAAAACTGGTCGAGCAGGGCCGCAACTTTGCCAATAAGATCTGGAACGCGTTCAGACTCGTACAGGGGTGGCAGGTGGATGAAAGCCTTGAGCAAACGGAAGACAACATTACCGCCGCGGCATGGTTCGAAGAACGGCTGACGATGTCCATCAACGAGCTCGAAGACCACTTCTCGAAGTTCCGCATATCGGACGCCCTACATACTGTTTACAAGCTTATCTGGAGCGACTTCTGTGCCTGGTATCTCGAAATGGTGAAGCCCGAATTTGGCAAGCCCGTCGACAAGATCACCCACGAGCAAACAGTCTCTTTCTTCAAGACCCTTTTAAAGGTCCTGCATCCTTTCATGCCTTTCATTTCGGAGGAGTTATGGAGCCATCTGCGCGACAAAACGGACGCTGCGTGCATCATCGTTGCACCCTGGCCACAAGCCAAACCTGCCACGCATAAGTTTGTCGAAGAAAGTGAACAGGCATTCCTCGTGGTCAAAGAGATCCGCGACTTCAGAAACAAGAAGGGCATATCTCCGAAAGAAACACTGACCCTTCATTGCACCGCGAATCCATTTCCATACTTCGGTGGATTGGTTCGAAGGCTCACCAACATCAACGAGTTCCAGGTAAACGCCGACAAACCGGCGGGATCCACCTTGATGGCCGGTACAATGGAATTCATTGTTCCGCTCACGATAGCCGTTGACGTAGACAAAGAACGCGAGTCCATCGAAAAGGAACTGGCATACCTGCGCGGTTTCATGGACAGCGTGGATAAGAAATTGCTGAACGAAAAGTTCGTCTCAAGCGCGCCGCCCAAAGTCATTGAAAATGAGCGGAAGAAAAAAGCGGATGCGGAGTTGAAGACAAAGATGTTGGAGGAGAGTTTGAATAAATTGACAATTGACAATTAACAATTGACAATTGACAATTCGAGTGGGGCCTGTCGGCCCCGTGCCTATACAGCCAAGTCACTCGTTTAATGCATTCGTTGATTGGTCGCTTTTTAATCCTGAGGCCTCTGCGTCCTTATAGACCTATGCCCCGAAAGGGGCTCCATAATTGTCAATTGTAAATTCTCAATTGTCAATTGTATCAAAATCTCGCCGCCATCAGCAATTCAATACTCTTATGTTTGAGCCCGAACTTGCGTGCCACGTGCTCGTTCGTCAGCCCGCCCTTGTACGTATACACGCCCTTCATGAACCACTTGTGGGAAAAGATCATCGCTTCAACGCCGCCTTCTTCTGCTGCGCGGAGGATGGTTGGGGTGAAAATATTGCTCAATGCGTTGGCTGCCGTGTGGGCCACCCGTGACGCGACATTGGGTACGCAGTAGTGAATCACACCGTGCTTCCGGAACACCGGCTTGCTCAGCGTTGTCGGTTCCGATGTTTCGATGCATCCACCCTGGTCGATGCTCAAATCGATGATCATCGAATCCTGCTTCATCCGACTTACCATTTCTTCGGTAATCACGTGACGGGGCCTTCCCTTTTCAGCCCGCAAGGCACCGATCACCACATCGGCAGTTTTCAGCGTTTCTCCGAGCGTAACGGTGTCGATAGTGGACGTATAGATCTGTTGACTGAGTAAATGCTTAATGCGGCGGAGCTTGTACAAATGATTGTCAAATACCTGCACTTCCGCTCCAAGACCCAAGGCTGCCCGAACGGCGTATTCGGCAACGGTGCCTGCGCCCACAATCACCACTTTCGTGGGTGGCACACCTGTGATACCGCCCAAAATAACGCCTTTCCCGCTGTTGGCAGTGCTCAGATACTCGGACGCGATGCCCATGATGGTGCTGCCGGCGATCTCGCTCATCGCTCGAACGATGGGCATCCCTCCCACTTTGTCCTCGATGAACTCGTACGCAAGGGCCGTGATCTTCTTTTTCATCATAGCCTGGAGGCTTTCCACTTTCAGCTGGCCAATTTGCAAGGCCGAAATAAGCGTTTGTCCTCCGTGCATAAGCTCGATCTCTTCCATTGTGGGGGGTTCGATCTTCAGGATAACATCGGCCTGATACAACTCCTGCTGCGAATACACAATCTTGGCACCCGCATCACTGAACTGCTGGTCTGAAAACTTCGAGCCAATGCCGGCGGAGTTCTCGACCCACACATCGTGGCCGTTGTTAACCAGCAGCGCCACAGCGTCCGGCGTCAGACTAATTCTATTCTCCTGAAGCGATATTTCCCTGGGCAAGCCAATAAAGAAAGCGTGCCTGCGCTTCCGGACTTCCAGCGTTTGTTCCTGTGGTGTCATGCTGGCCTTCGCCAGTGCCTCAAATCCTGTTTTCTTCTTCTCCGTCATGGACTGTAATGACTATAGTTCGATGTGTGCTGTCGGTTGCCTGAAGGGTTACACTGCCGTACGTCGCCGGGATAAGAGAAGGAATTTTCTCGGGCCATTCGATAAAACACGGACTGCCGGAATAAAAATATTCGTCCGCGCCGATGTCATACGCCTCGGCCTCCGTCCGGATTCTGTAAAAATCGAAATGATAGATACTGCCGTTGGCTCCTGCTTCATACTGATTGACAATGGAAAAAGTCGGGCTGCTCATTGTCTCCGTCACCCCCAGGACGGCACCGACCGCCTTTATCAGGGTAGTTTTTCCTGCACCCATGTCGCCCTTGAACAGCCAGATGCGATATTTCGAAGCGAACTTCGAGATCGCCTCGGCTACGACATCCAGGTCCCCCAGCGTGATGCCGGTAAAGACCTGCTGCCCGGGGTCAGGATGCATTCTTCGAAGTTAAGAAAATTAGTGGAATGATGATCTCTTCCATGCTCACACCGCCATGCTGAAAGGTATCCTTGTAAAAATTCACGTAATAGTTGTAGTTGTTCGGATAGGCGAAGAATTGGTCCTCGATGGCGAACACGTAGCTGGAGGATACGTTCAACTTGGGTAGAAAAAGCTTCTCCGGCCGTTGTACGTTCATGATCTTGTCGCCCTCATAACCCAGATTTTTGCCCTGCTTGTAGCGAAGGTTGCTGTTCACGCTCCGGTCTCCGATGATCTTGAAAGGGCGCTTCACCCGAATCGTTCCATGGTCAGTCGTAATGATAACTTTAACATCCTTTTCGGCAATCTTTCTCATGATGTCGATCAGGGGCGAATGCAGGAACCAGCTCTTGGTAATTGACCGGTAGGCTGACTCGTCGGGCGCCAGTTCGCGCACCATCGCCATGTCGGTGCGCGCGTGCGACAACATGTCGACAAAATTATACACGATCACGTTAAGATCATTCTGAAAGAGATTGTTCACAGTGTCCACGAGGTTGCGGCCCTCTTCGAGGTTCTTGATCTTGTGGTACGAAGTCTTGATGTTCAAATTGTTCCGACGCAGCTGCTTCGTCAGGAACTCGTCTTCAAAATTATTCTTGCCTTCATCTTCGTCTTCTCCTACCCACAGGTCCGGGTGCGTCTTGGCCATTTCTGAAGGAAGCTGACCGGAAAAAATTGCGTTGCGTGCGTATGCCGTAGTCGTTGGCAATATCGAGTAATACGTTTCCTCGTGATTGACATTGAAGTATTCTGTAAGGACCGGCTCAATCGTCTTCCACTGATCGAAACGCAGGTTGTCGATCAGGATCATGAACACCGGCTTCTTACCCAACTCGGGAAACACTTTCCGCTTCATCAACTGATGAGACAACAACGGCTTTTCAGCCTTCGGATCATTCAGCCAAGACTCATAATTTCGCATAATGAATTTCGCGAAGTTCGCATTGGCTTCGGTTTGCTGCATGTTCAGGACATCGCCCATTTCTTCATTGTCCTTGTGATCCATTTCCAGATCCCAGAACACGAGCTTCTTGTAGATGTCCGCCCATTGTTCGTGATTCATTCTATCCTGGAACGCCATGCTGATCTTTCGGAAGTCCTGCTGATAGTTCAGGTTGGTCTTTTCAATCACCAATCGCTTGTTGTCGAGAATCTTTTTCACGGACAATAGGATCTGACTAGGATTCAGCGGCTTGATCAGGTAGTCGGCGATCTTGGATCCGATCGCTTCTTCCATGATATGCTCCTCCTCGTTCTTCGTGATCATCACTACGGGGAGGTTGGGCTTGTTATTCTTGATCTGGGTGAGCGCTTCCAGTCCCGACATCCCAGGCATGTTCTCGTCCAGAAATACTACATCGAAATGTTTGTCGTCACTCAACTCGACCGCTTCGGTACCATTGTTCACCGGAGTGATATCGTACCCTCGTTGTTCGAGGAAAAGAATATGGGGCTTCAACAAATCAATCTCATCGTCAGCCCATAAAATGCTATATCTTTGCATATTCTGTTTTTTGCGAAATTAATCATTAAATCCCGACGATGTCCGACAATTTCGGAATAGCTGTAACCTATGACGTTCATAAGGCCCGCCGAGCAACCGACCCGAAATGAACAAGAAGAAGATCATTAACGATCCGGTGTACGGTTTTATTACGTTACAGAGCGAATTGATTTTCGAAATTATCTCTCACCGCTATTTTCAACGTCTGCGCCATATCAAGCAACTCGGCCTTACCGACTATGTGTACCCAGGCGCGTTGCATACCCGATTCCAGCATGCCTTGGGCGCGTTGCATCTGATGGGCAAAGCGTTGGATATTCTACGCAGCAAGGGTGTCGAGATCTCCGACGATGAATATGAGGCGTCGCAAGTGGCCATCCTGCTTCACGACGTTGGACACGGGCCATTCTCGCACGCACTCGAAGACAGCCTGCTTCACAACATTAGTCACGAAAGCCTGTCCTACCTGTTCATAGACAAACTCAATGCCGACTTTGAAGGCGCCCTGGACCTGACCTTGCGCATTTTCCGTAATAGTTATTCCAGGAAGTTTTTTCACGAACTCGTTTCGAGTCAACTCGACATCGACCGCCTCGACTATTTGAAGCGCGACAGCTTTTTTACCGGCGTTCTCGAAGGAAACGTTGGCGTGGATCGCATATTGGCAATGCTGAATGTTAGCGGCGACAATCTGGTGGTGGAGCACAAAGGTATTTACAGCATCGAAGATTTTCTTAACGCACGGCGGGTCATGTATTGGCAAGTTTATCTGCATAAAACAACCGTCAGCGCCGAACGCATGCTGGTGAATCTGATCCGGCGCGCGCAGGTATTGATGAGGGCAGGCGAACAGCTGACTGCGAGCGATGCCCTTACCGCGTTCCTGATGAAGGAGATCAGTTTGAACGATCTGCGTGAAAATCCGGCGATTCTTGATCTGTTTGGTCAGCTGGACGACAACGATATCTGGGGTGCCATCAAAGTCTGGAAGAATCATTCGGACAATATTCTTTCGCTTTTGTCGGGCATGATGATCGAGCGTCGCTTATTCAGGATTCGTCTCAGCGCAGAGCCCATTCGGAAGAATCAGGTCGAAGGGATACGCGACGGCGTCATGAAGCATTTTAAGTTGTTGCGCTCAGAAGTGCCTTACCTTTTCTCGCACGGAACTGTATCGAACGAAGCGTACGCCGAAGGCAAAGAGATCAACATCATGATGCATAACGGCGACGTGATCGACATTGCGCAGGCATCTGATCTTCCTCACATTAAAGCGCTCAGTAAAATCGTAAAAAAAAACTATCTGTGCTGGCCCAAAAATGTATCTTTGTAGTCATACGTTTCAGGCAATCGTCGTTCAGTTGGCATGGTTATGCATCGATATTAGGACGTCCCAGCTGCAGGCAGATTGGCTTCACCTAACAACCTTGTAAATGGAATTTACTGTCAATCAACTCGCGAGCATTCTATCTGGTCAGGTGAAGGGTGATGGATCCGAGAAAATTACGATGCTTGCCAAGATTCAGGATGCAAAAAAGGGTCAGATATCTTTTCTCTCCAATCCTAAGTACGAACAATTTATCTACACCACGCAGGCCTCGGCGGTTATCGTGAGCAAGGATTTTGTTCCCCGTCGGGAATTGAGCGCAACGCTTATACTGGTCGACGATCCCTACATCAGCTTTACGCGACTGTTGGAGGAATATCATAAGCTGATCAGCTTCCAGAAATCAGGCGTCGAACAGCCATCGTTTATGGGGGAGACATCCGTTATCGGAAAGGGATTTTACCGGGGGGCATTCTCTTACATCGGCAACAATGTGAAGATCGGCGACAACGTGAAGATATATCCGCATGCCTACGTGGGAGACAATGTGGTGATCGGAAATGACACCATCATTCACCCGGGCGTAAAGCTGTATGCAGATACGCGTGTGGGTAACAACTGCGTGATTCACGCGGGTACGGTAATAGGCAGCGATGGCTTTGGATTCGCTCCGCAGGAAGACGGCTCTTACAAGACCATTCCACAGCTGGGTACAGTGATCATTGAAGACAATGTGGCCATCGGTGCCAACACCGTGATCGACTGCGCCACCCTGTTCGGCGACGCCACGATCATTCACAAAGGGGTGAAGCTCGATAACCTGATACAAATTGCGCATAACGTTGAGGTTGGACAAAACACGGTGATCGCCGCACAGTCTGGCATCTCCGGATCGACGAAGCTTGGAGAGAATTGCTTGCTGGCGGGACAAGTAGGTGTCGCCGGTCATTTGGTGATTGCCAACAATACCTCCATTGGAGCCCAATCCGGAATACCGAAATCGATCAAGGAGCCTGGCCAGAAATTGATGGGATATCCGGCGTTTGATGTCATGGACTACTTCAAAGCCTACGCCGTGTTCAAGAAATTACCTGAAATCTACCAGCGCATACGCGAACTTGAAAGCAACGTCCAAAATGGAGAAGGTAAATCGGTGTCGGTAGACCAATAATGACCCCGCCGAAAGCCCTGGCATCAAAAATTGGATTATCTGGTGTTTGGGCTTAAATTTGCCCACTTTTGCCAATCATGCTCAACATCAAACAGCAAACAATTCAGAAGTCAGTATCTCTTTCCGGCGTCGGCCTCCATACCGGCGTGCAAACGAACATGACTTTTGTGCCCGCCAAGCCCAATCATGGCATTAAATTTCAACGCATTGACCTGCCAGGCTCGCCGGTGATCAACGCCGATTGCGACAACGTAGTGGACGTTTCGCGGGGAACCACCATCGAAGAGAGCGGCGCGCGGGTCAGCACGATCGAGCATACCCTCGCCGCGCTTACGGGCCTTCAAATCGATAATGTTATCATTCAACTCGACGGCCCGGAATGCCCCATTATGGATGGCAGCTCAATAGAGTTCGTCGACGTACTGAAGGCAGCGGGCACAGAAGAGCAGAATGCGCTCAGGGACTTTTTCGAAGTGCAGGAGCCTCTTTTCTATCGCGAGGCAGCCAGAAATGTGGAAATCGCAGCCCTGCCGCTGGATGACTACCGGGTAACGGTAATGATCGATTACAACTCCCCTGTTCTTGGCAGCCAGCACGCCTCAATTACCGATATCAGGCAGTTCGAGAAAGAAATTGCATCCTGCCGTACATTTTGCTTCCTCCACGAGTTGGAAATGCTGTACAAAAACAACCTGATCCGTGGTGGCGACCTGAACAATGCCATCGTGATTGTGGACCGTGTGGTGCAGGAAGACGAGTTAGAAAACATCGCCAAGATGTTGGGCAAGCCCAAAGTTGCCGTGAAACAGGAAGGCATCCTGAACAACATCGAAACTTCGCTATAGAATGAGCCTGCCCGGCACAAGCTTCTGGATATTGTAGGTGACCTCACGCTGGCTGGCCGCCCCCTGAAGGCACAGGTGCTGGCTGCCCGTCCCGGTCACGCCGCCAATGTGGCTTTTGCCAAGAAGCTGAAAAAGGCAATGCAGGAATCCGACAAGAAGGGTCGCCCCAAATACAATCCCTCCCTTCCGCCGGTGATGGACATCAACAAGGTTACCGCCACGCTCCCGCACCGGTATCCATTCCTGCTTATTGACAAGATCATTTACCTCGACAATGAGAGTGTTGCCGGCGTAAAGAACGTCACGGCTAATGAATATTTCTTCCAGGGTCATTTTCCTGGAAACCCGGTGATGCCCGGCGTGCTTCAGATTGAGGCAATGGCGCAGATCGGCGGGATCCTGGTGCTGAACACCGTGCCGGACCCGGAAAACTACTGGACTTATTTTCTCGGTGTTGAAAATTTCCGCTGGCGCAAGATGGTACTCCCCGGCGACACAATGGTCATTCAATGCGATCTCCTGGCGCCAATAAAGCGCGGAATCGCGAAAATGACGGGTAGGGGATACGTTGGCAACACACTTGTCTGTGAGGGAACTATGACGGCCAGCATTGTTCGAAAAGACTCATGAGCAGATACCCCTTAGCAAACGTTCATCCTGAAGCCAGGATCGGAAATAATGTTGTCATCGAGGCATTCGCAACCGTACAACAGGACGTGGTGATTGGCGACAACTGCTGGATCGGACCTGGCGCCATTGTTTGGGACGGGGCACGCCTCGGCAAGAATGTTAAAATTTTTCCTGCCGCTTCGGTTTCGTCGCCCCCGCAGGACCTGAAGTTCGCCGGTGAGAAAACAGAAACGTATATCGGCGACAATTCTATCATCCGCGAATCAGTAACAATCAGCCGCGGCACGGCCGATCGGTTTAAGACCGTGATTGGCAACAATTGCCTGCTAATGGCCTATGTACACATCGCGCACGACTGCCTGCTCGGCAACAATTGTATTCTGTCGAACGCCGTGCAAGTGGCAGGACACGTAACCATAGACGATTGGGCAATCATCGCCGGGGCCAGCGCCCTGCACCAGTTTGTTAAGGTAGGGTCGCATGTGATGGTGTCCGGAGGTTCGCTGGTACGCAAGGATATTCCACCCTATACCAAAGTAGCTCGTGAGCCCCTCAGCTATGCGGGTATCAATACCGTTGGATTGAGAAGACGGGGATTCACATCCGAAAAGATCAACGAGATCCAGGAGATTTACCGATACATCTTCCTGAAGGGCCTCAACAATTCCAAAGCGATCGATCAGGTAGAGAACGAAGTGCCCGCGTCAGCAGAACGCGATTACATCGTTGAGTTCATACGCACATCCGAACGCGGCATAATCAAAGGCTACGGCGGAAGCGATTGAGCGTCGCCGATTCGGATTATTAACAAAACCGCGACCGAGCGTATTCAATCGCCGACATGGGAATCACCACGCCTCTCACTCGCAAGCAAGAACCGATCAGGATCGAGCTAAAAAGTGTGAGCAAGCGTTTTAATCGCGAATGGATTTTTCGCGACATGACGGAGACGTTTCATCCCGGTCAGGTCTATGCCGTAACGGGGCCAAACGGTGCTGGCAAATCCACGCTTCTCAGTGTATTGTGGGGACAGACTCCGCCAAGCCAGGGCACCCTGCACTATCACGGAGAAAAACGTTCGATTCCCGACGATGAGGTTTTTCAACATATATCGATCGCTGCGCCATACATGGACCTGATCGAGGAGTTTACCCTGATCGAACATCTCCAGTTTCATTTCAGCATGAAACCCATACGCGAAGGACTAACCCTTGAGACGGCACTCGATCGAATGTATCTCGAGCCAGCGCGCGATAAGCAGATCTCTAATTTTTCGTCGGGCATGAAACAACGCGTCAAGCTGGCCCTGGCCTTCTTCACTCAGGCGGACATTCTATTCCTGGATGAGCCCGGTACGAATCTCGACCGGCATGCGTTCGACTGGTACTTGCGCCAGCTGGACGAGGTCGCCCCGGGCTGCACGATTTTCATTGCCAGCAACCAGGAAGCTGAATATCCGTTGAATGCTCAAAAAATAGACATCACTCGCTACAAGTAAAGGTTACATTGCCGTCTGTACGTTTATATATCCGTCGGATAGCGCCAGGAGGCTTCCTAATAGTTTGATTTTAGGCTTTTTAGCGTGATATTGGGTAAATAATATTAATGGTGATAAACATGAAATTTGTGACTAAGTGGCTTGCGTTCATCACGTTGTTTGCAGCGATTCTTGTCTTAAACGGCTGTGGTGGAGACGATCCTGAAAAAAGTGAAGAAGAAGTTCAACTTGACAAACTCCGCGGAACCTGGACGATGTCCAGTGTTGAAAACGACGGCGTTGACCGCTCTGACGAATACCCTAACATGACCGTGTCGTTCGCGGGGACTTTCACTTCGGGCGGTACTTACAATTTCACCAGCATAGTGGACGACCTCAACGCAAGCACTCCCGACGATTGGCCAAGCATTAGTCCCTGGAAAGCAAGCGATGCCTGGAAATTCAATACTTCAACTCCCTCGACGCTGATCGTTCGCCAAAGCGACCTGCAAGACATGACCTACACGCTCTCAAATTCTGACAGCCAGCTTAGCATTGAATTTAATTACAGTGGCCCTGGCTTCAACAACGGCAGAACAGAGTCAGTTAGTGGTAACTGGGTGTTCACGTTCACAAAGTAAGCAATCAAACACCTCACATATTAAGTGACCTGGATAAAAATCCGGGTCATTTTTTTTGTGCTCTTTCTTAAGGGTGGGTGGGTGCGTGCGTGTTGACGTTTAGGGATATGGATTCGCGGCTGGATTTTACCTAGGCGTACGGGCTGAGCGATTGTGCTCGCATACATGGATATTAAGCAATGATAGGTAGTATGGACCTAGGGTAAAATAAGGCCGCGAATCCATATCCCTAAACGTCGCACGCAGTCCAAGTGCTCAGGGTTATAAAAAGACAAAAATACTAACCTGCCGGAGTTTCGGCGGTACAATAAAATTTAGCGTTGGTTGATCACGCATACGTGCGAACGCAAACACGCATTACCACTAACATTGGGAGAAAACTGAAGCCGGCACAGCTTCGAGACGAAGCTATGCCGTTGGTGAGCAAAAACTTTGAACAAGCACCGTCAGCGATACCAGGGCAAGGTGGACGAAGCAGGGTGAGCGGCCTTATTTTACCTCAGATACGCACGCACCTTCTTAACCGATATGCAACATTTATGAGCACCCACGCCAAGCGGCACACCTGGGTAAAATCCAGCCGCGAACCCGCTTCGTCCACCTACCCTGGTATCGCTGGCTACTTCAGCACCACCACGGTGATCCCATCACCACCATGCTCCACATGTTCATCTCGAACACTCGCTACTTCGCGATATCCCTTCAGTTGATCGCGAACCACCTTTCGCAGCACACCTTCTCCTTTTCCATGCAAAATTCTTACTTCGCCAACGCCCAGCAGTATGGCGGTGTCCATAAACTGATCAAGAATGCCCATCACTTCATCTACTCGCTTTCCGCGGATGTCGAGCGTGTCGCTGAAGTTTGTCCGTTTTTCAAGGACGTTGATGCCCGCCGATCGAAGTCTTGTCACAACGTCTTTCTCAACCGGCGTATCCGCTCTTTCAAGTTTATCGAGTTTCGTAACGGATTTGAGAAGTCCAAATTGGATCGTTGCGTTTTTGCCGCTGATCGACAGGATCGTACCGGAGCTATCCTGGCCGGTGATGCGAACGCGGTCTCCTTCAGCGAATGTTTCCGCCGGCTTTGGCGCAGGTATTTCAGCGTCGCCTACCCTATCCGTTAGGGTGCGGAGGTTTTGCCTCACCTTCAGCGTCTCCTTCTTCTCGGCTTTGTTCTCTTTTATATGCCTGATCGTCTTCTCTATCTCGCGGTTGGTTTGCTTTAACAGGTTCGACGCATCTTCGCGGGCCTTGGTGATGATCTCTTTCTTTTTCGATTCCAGGTCGGTGTACAGATGCTGGTAGCGAGAGAGCGATTGCTTCAATTCCGCATCCTGGCGATCGAGTTGGCGCACTTTCTCCGTGAGTTCCTGCTTTTCTTTTTCCAGCGATCGTACCAGTCGCTCGAATCCCGCCAGATCTTTTCCCACCAGCCGTTCTGCTTCGGCCAACGTATGATCCGGCAGTCCGATCTTGCGGGCTATCTCTAACGCGAATGAGCTTCCCGGTTTTCCAATATCCAGCACAAACATCGGTTGCAGGTTCTTGTCGTCGAAGCGCATCGCCGCATTTCTGATTCCCTGACGCTGGCCAGCAAAGAGTTTCAGATTGTAATAGTGCGTCGTGGCAATGCCCCACACCCGCTTCTGCAGCAACGACTCAAGGATCGCCTGGGCAATTGCGCCGCCAAAGTTCGGATCGGTGCCTGAACCCAGCTCATCGAGTAACACCAGCGATTTGCCGGTGGCTGATTCCGTGAACACTTTCATGTTGCGCAGGTGACTGCTGTAGGTGCTGAGATCGTTTTCAAGCGATTGCTGATCGCCAATGTCAAGCAGAATGTCGTTGAAGATACCCACACGCGAGCGATCCGACAGTGGCACAAGCATGCCACATTGTACCATGTATTGGAGTAACCCAACCGTCTTCAAGCACACGGACTTTCCCCCAGCATTCGGTCCCGACACCAGCAGCATACTGTGCTCCTTGTTAAGTTCGACCGAGAGAGGAACCACTTCCCGTTTGCCTTTCAAACTCAGGTATAAAAGCGGATGGCGTGCATTGTACCACGTCAGTTCCTGTGCCGCTTCCAGTTGCGGCATATCGGCGTCTATCTCAAGGGAAAACTTTGCCTTTGCGCGTACGAAATCAATTTGCGCCAGAAACCGGTAGGCCTGACGCAGCGGTTGAAGTTGACTTCTAAAGAGACTTGTTAGCGAGGTCAGAATGCGAATCACCTCGCGCTTCTCCTCGTGTTCGAGATCGCGGATCTCGTTGTTCGCTTCCAGCACTTCTGCGGGTTCCATGAACACCGTCTGACCAGTCGCGGACTCATCCATGATGAACCCTTTCATTCGGCGCTTATGCTCCGCCAATATCGGAATGACTACACGTCCATCGCGAATCGTGGGAAGCGCTCCTTCCGGAACCCATTGCTCCCTTACGGCGCTGCGAAAGATCTGATCGGTAAGTCTTCGTATCCTGGACTGCTCCTCCCGCAGGCGCTTCCGTATGGCGCCCAATTCCGGACTTGCCGAATCTCGTACCTGCGCCTTATCATCGATCGTGCTAAATACCCGATTGCTAAGTTCGTTGGTAATGCCGACGGGAGTAGCCAGTTTATGCAACTCGGGGTATGCCTCCGCATATTTATCCAGGAATGCGCGGCAGGCGATGATCGTCTCCAGCGAGTAGGCCATGTTGAGAAACTCGTCGGCCTCGAGCCAATTGCCCTCAAGCGTCACCCTCCGCAGCCATTCCGTTGGATCAAAAAAGTGCCTGTCCGGGAATGGGTCGCCTTTCTCGAGAATCATTCTGAACTCGAGGTTTTGCCGCAACAGTGCTTTTATGAAGTTATACTCCGAGCCGAACCGCATGCGGTCGACCCACTCCTCTCCCGCATGACTCAGGCAATACCCTTTGAGTTTGTTTCTGATCTGGTCAAACCCGAGTTTCTGTTCAAATGAATCCGGATAGATCATTTCTTCAGTTCGTTCGATATCATCTTCTGCTCGCGCAGGTTCAGAGAGTCGATCAAGGCCGTATAGATTTCCTCCATGACAATCGGATTTTCCAGGTAATAATCGAACGACAGTCTAAAGACCGAGTCGCTGACGCCCACCTGGTCAAATATGGCAGGTGACATGGCGCGAAACATCTGGGCAGTAGAATCGCGTGAAACGCCCACCGTTGCCACTTTCTGCTCAGCAAGATAGAGTTCCGTCATGGCGCGCACCATTTCACCCTTTCCTAACAGTCCTTGAGGCTTTCCATTACTGGAGCAGCCGGCGAATGTGAATAGAGACGCGAGCAGCACGTTCAACACACCCGCGATTAACGTCCCCCGATTTACTGATTTTAGCATCCCATACTTCATTTTGGGTGGGGAAAAATACTCATAATTGTTCTATTTTTGGCGGAAACGGCCTTGTTGCGACGAAGCAATTGCAGGTTAAGAGAACAAACTTTATTCCAACAGATAGACCGTGCGGGATCTTCTTAAGAAATTACGCAGATACGAAATACAAATCCGGAAGGCGATCAACAGCCAGATGCAGGGTGATTTTCACTCGGTGTTCAAGGGATCGGGTTTGGAGTTCGACGATGTGAGGCCCTATCAATATGGCGACGACATCCGAACGATCGACTGGAACGTGTCGGCCAAAGGGCACGGAACATTCGTGAAGACCTTCCGCGAGGAGAAAGAACAAACCGTCTTCTTCATTCTGGACGTGTCGGCCTCCGAAGATATTGGCAGCCCCGGAAGCACCAAAGCCGACATCGGGAAGGAAATCTGTGGGGTGCTGGCCCTTTCGGCGTCAAAAGAATCGGGCCATGTGGGTCTCATCTGCTATTCCGATCAGAAGGAAAAATACATCAAGCCGACCAAGGGTCACTTGCAGGCCTACGAGATAATCGCCACGCTGGCGCGTCTCAAACCGCAATCGGATAAAACTGACCTTTCAAAGGCAATAGCCTTCTCGTTGAATGCCATTCGCCGCCGCAGTGTAGTAATTCTCATTTCCGATTTTATCGACGAAGGATACGAACATAATCTGAAAGCCCTGGCGCGGCGACATGACCTGGTGGTGATTCATATCAGTGACAAACGGGAGACACGACTGCCGAAGCTGGGGATCATACCTGTAATAGACAAGGAGTCACATCGAACCCTGTGGGTGAACACCTCGTTTGGAGATTTTCGCACGAAGATCAGCACACGTCTGGCCGAGCGTCGGTCGGACCTGGAGAAATTCAGCCGTAAACATCAAATCAATTTCATATCACTGGATACAGACGAAGACTATGTGCCGAAACTTCTAAGACTGTTTAGAGTGAGAAACCAATCGTTAAAGACCTGAGGTGATGGTGATTCGTGTGATGGGTTTATGCTTGAGCCTGGCGTTGATCGGCATTGTGCCGGTGCGTGCGCAGGAGGTCCGCGTTCACAGCGGCTTCCTGACCGACAGCCTGGCTATCGGAGACGAGGGAGGTTATTTTCTGACGGCGCGGTATCCGAGCGAGTTGAACATTCTGTTCCCCGACTCCACCTACAACTTTGCGCCTTTTGAATATGCACGCAAGATTTATTTTCCAACCAAAACGACAAATGGCCAGAGCTATGACAGTGCCATTTATTATGTATCCACCTTCGAAATCGATAAGCTTCAGTCGCTGAGCCTTCCCGTATTTCAGTTTACGGAGCTGGACACCACTTCCTATGCGTCGCCTCGCGACACCATTCGGTTGATTGAGTTGGTCAGGAATTTACCCGACACCCTGGCCGTGCAGAATCTTCCGCTAAAGACCAATACGGCCTATCAACTCGTGCCGTTCCTGTTCAATTATCCCGTTCTGATGATCGTATTGGCCGTGCTGCTGATAGGTGCCCTGGTCGGATGGTTGATCTTTGGCAAACGTATTCGCAAGCACTTCCGGATCAAACGGATGGAAAAATCCTATCAAAAGTTCATCGGGGCATTTACACAACAGCTGGACGAGATCAAGCAGTCCTTTTCGCCCGTGCGCACAGAGCATGCGTTGGTGGAATGGAAGCGTTACATGGAACATCTTGAGGCACGCCCCTATACCAAACTGACCACACGCGAAACCATGCGCATGGAAAACAACGAAACATTGGGATCCAACCTGCATACTATCGACGGAGCCATCTACGGTCACAACACAAGCGTCGTGGAACCCCTCGAACACCTGAAGTCATTTGCTCATCAACGATTTTTCAAGAAGCTGGAGGAGGTGAAACATGGATAAGGATACGTGGCTTTCGCTCGAGTGGTTTCAGCCTTCGACGCTGCGGTCATTTGCCTGGGAAAATCCCCAGTTCCTGTGGATCATCATCGGCGTACCGTTCCTGTTTCTGTTGCGATGGCTTACGCGCCTGCGCTTCAATCAGAAACTTCCCGTAGCCGTTACGCAAAAAGACCTGCACGTTTCCCCCATGACCCTGGTGCGTTTTCTTCCCGACTTTTTTCTCATGTTAGCCCTGGCGTTGATTCTTACCGCCCTGGCCCGTCCGCAGAAAACAAACGAGAAAGTGGAACAATGGACAGAAGGTATTGATATCATGATTGGTCTCGACATTTCACAGTCGATGCAAATCGAGGACTTTCTGCCCAATCGCCTGGAGGCGGCGAAATTGGTGGCGCTTAATTTTATCGATGGCCGGATCCAGGATCGCATCGGTATTGTCGTCTTCTCGGGTGATGCATTTTCTCTGGCGCCACTGACAACGGACTATAAGTTGCTAAAATCCTATCTCGAAGAGATCAACTTCGACATGATAGAAAACCGAGGCACGGCCATCGGCAGCGCACTAGCCGTGGTAACAAACCGCATGAGCGAATCGGAATCCAAGTCGAAAGTCTGCATCCTCATCAGCGACGGCGATAATACTGCCGGCAACATTGATCCGATCACTGCGGCCAAACTGGCAGCGAGTTTCAATATCAAGATCTACACGATTGTTGTAGGAAAGGAAGGCCTGGTTCCCTATGGAAAGGATTTCTTCGGCCGCCCCAACATGATCGAAAACACGGTAGATGAAACCACGATGCGCCAGATTGCGAACATCGGCAGCGGAGAATTTTTCCGGGCCGCCGACAACAAGGCACTCAATCAGGTGTTTGCCCGTATCGATCAGTTTGAAAAAGCGGAAATCAAAGAAACACGATTCAAAGACACATCGGACTACTATTACATCTATCTGCAATGGGCGATTGGCTTCTTCCTGGTTTGGTTGGCGCTCAAGTCGTCGTTTATATCGAATGTGCTGCAGGATTGAAATCCAGGTTAAGTGAGCAGAATTTTGGGATCCAGAACTTGTGACCTTTTTAAAGGTGATGGGCGATTGATTGAAGGTGTGGCTTGATTGAAAGGAAAAAAATCCAGGATCGGAGAACACAGAGATTAATTTTTGGTGCGAAGGCCCTTAAGTAGGATCGTGTTGGGTGTGAAGTGAAGAGGTACCTATGTGTTGACCGCTTTGGGTAAGCGCCGCGCTTCGTAGGAAGGTTAAGGCCGAGGCCTGGAGGAGGGCCGTGAACCGGAACGTAGCTGCTTCGACGGCAAGCCGTCGAGAGCTAGCTGAGGCATTGTTAGAGGGGTACCCTCCTACGAAGCGCGGCGCTTACCCAAAGCGGTCAATAGACCGGTACATCCGCATTTCATAATCAGCACGAACCCTATTAAGACTACGTGCCAAAAGAAATCTCCGTGCTCTCCCATCCTGGATTTTTAAAAGCTTCCAATACTTCGCCACATCCCCCTATGAAATGCATCACTTCAATTGATGTCATCTGGAAATAGAATTAATCTCCCCGCGAAAACGATCATGACAATACCCAACACGATGTTCATGATTCGGATGAAGCGCGGTGTAATAAGCGTCCGCAGCTTGTCAGCGAGTTTCGCCTTGATCACGTCGGTCAGGAATACTGTAGACACGATCGAAATGAAAAACAGCGTTGCCTTGCCCGGATGCGCATATCCCAACCGTGTTGTCGCTACACCCACGGTTGCTACCCAAAAAAACAATACCATAGGACTGAGGGCATTGATGAGAACTCCCTTCCCTATCAGTTTGAGCCAGGGGCCGCCTTCAACATTTGACACTTCAAATTGAAATTGTGCCAGCTTGCGACGCTTTACGAGCAAATAATACAATCCAAAACCGAGCAGGATCAGCCCTCCTGTGTAGGCCATGTAGTGCCTGAAGCTTTCGGCTTCCATAAACTGAACAAGCCCCAGGTATGAAACGAGTATGTAGACAGAATCACTCAAGGAAACCCCAATAGCGACAAAAACGCCGCTTACAAAGCCCTTTTCAATGCTCGTTTGAATGATTGTAAAGAAGACCGGACCGATTAGAAATGCGAGGACGATCCCGGAGATGACTCCGTTAATGATGATCTCCATTGACGTTATTTTGAAGGAAGTTTTTCCAGTCTTCCAGCTGCGCGTTCTTCATCACCCTGGGAAATTTGTTTTGACCACCAACTTTGCCTTTGGATTCCATCCAGTCATAGAACGTCCTGACCGGGATCACGTCTACGAAAACTTCTTTTAGCGCAGCGCTTCGCTCAACAGCGTAGTCATCATTTAGTGCCTTCAGGTGCTCATCGATTTTGTCGCGCAGCAGTTTCTTGTCAACAGGGTCATCGGTGCCCACAAACCAATGATGGGCAAAAAGGGACTGATGCGGAATGCCTGCCACGGTGAATTCAGGAATGTTGACGTTAAAATCGTTGGAAACCAATTCAATCGCTTTGTTCATGTTGTCGACCGAGAGGTGTTCGCCGCAAAGACTAAGGAAATGTTTGGTGCGACCGGTGATAACGATCTCCGCCTCTTCCAGCGACGTGAACTTTATCACGTCTCCGATAAGGTAACGCCAGGCACCGGCACAGGTTGACATGAGCAGCGCGTATTCTTTTCCCTCCTCTACTTCATCGATCAGCAACGCGTCTGCGTTAGGGTTGATCTCGCCGTTTGCATTGAAGTTCTTCTCTTCAAATGGCACGAACTCATAGAAGATGCCGTTGTTCAACACCAGGCGCATAGTCCTACGGTTAGGATAGGCCTGAAAGGCGATAAATCCCTCGGAAGCGAGATAAGTCTCGATGTATTTTATGGGACGTCCCAGTAATTTTTCAAAACCCTTTCGATACGGATCGAACGACACGCCTCCGTGCGCATAGACCTGGAGATTAGGCCACATCTCGTGAATGTTGTTGAGACCGTGGTGTTTGATGATCTTCTCCATGAGGATCTGTATCCAGGCAGGCACTCCCACGATGATACCGATGTCCCATTCGGTAGCCCGTTCGGCAATCTCGTCGAGTTTGGCGTCCCAGTTACGCGTCTTGGCGATCTTCTTTCCCGGTTTGTAAAAATGTTGAAACCAGAACGGCAACCGCGCTGCCTGAATGCCGCTCAGGTCGCCTTCAAAGAAACTGCCGCGATTATTCAAATGCGTGCTTCCGCCCAACATCAAAATTCCAGACTCAAAAAACGACGGCTCCAGGTCATATTTCGAGAGCGTGAGAATCTGTCGGATGCTCGTCTTCTGAATCGCTTTCGTCATGTCCTTGGTGACAGGAATGTATTTTGACGATGCCTCAGAGGTTCCTGAACTCAGCGCGAAGTACTTCACTCGCCCCGGCCAGCACACGTTGCGTGCACCCTGAAGGGAAAGCTTCCACCATTCAGAATGAATCTTGTTGTACGTGAATATGGGCACTTCTTTCGTGAAGCGATGGTAAAATTCTTTGTCGCCCTTCCTAAAGCCCCTGAGCACGATTCCAAAGTTGTATGCCTTGCCAAACTCTGTCTGACTTGCAGCGATCAGCAACTCCTTCAGTTCTTTCTTTTGCAAATCGAATGGCGACGTATACTCCTGCTCCAACATTTCCCTGAGGGCGATTCCTTTTTTGAGTAATGTTCCGAGTATCGCCATATCTTGCGCCAGCTTTGGTAGTTTAAGGGCCTAAAATAGGCATGAATATTAAGATTAACATACAGAAAATATCTCGAAACTTGCCGCCCGGATGCGAGTTAGTAGCCGTTACCAAGACGAAAAGTGTAGCCTTAATACAGGAAGCGTACGATGCCGGACATCGGGATTTCGGAGAAAACAAGGTGCAGGAACTGGTGCCGAAATCCGAAGCGCTACCGAAGGATATTCGATGGCACATGATCGGCCATCTTCAGTCGAACAAGGTAAAATATATCGTGCCCTTTGTGCACCTCATTCACTCCGTCGACAGCGAGCGCCTGTTGGCCGAAGTCGACAAGCAGGCTGCCAAAGCAGGCCGCACAGTTTCGTGCTTGCTGCAGGTTCACATTGCCAGGGAAGAGACGAAATTTGGTTTTTCGATCGATGAACTGAAGCCGTTCCTCCGATCGGAACGCATCGCAACATTTAACAACATCCGTATTGCAGGACTGATGGGCATGGCTACGTTGACCGAAAATGAGACTCAGGTGAGTGCGGAGTTCAGCACGCTGCACCAAGCGTTCGAAGAACTGCGCAGCGAGTCCTTGTCAGCGAATATCGCGATGGAAGTTCTGTCAATGGGAATGAGCGGAGACTACAGCCTGGCCGTTGCAGCCGGCAGCACGATGATTCGGGTAGGTTCAGCAATATTTGGAGACCGGCATTGATCACCGTCGTGTCGCCGCTTGCAGCACAAAAAAAACACAACTAGGCTTACCAATCCTTATGAACCAGAGAACCACCCTCATTTGGGCTTGCATACTCGGAGGCACCGGCGTAATGATCGGTGCATTCGGCGCTCACGCGTTGAAATCAATACTCGAGGCATCAGGCCGGCTTGACACCTTTGAGACCGCTGTAAAGTATCAATTTTATCACGCGCTGGCTTTGTTGGCAGTCGGGCTGATGATACAACACTTCGGTGCCAGGGCGCTGCATTATGCGGCGCTGTTATTTGTGCTCGGTGTTATTTTCTTTAGCGGCAGTTTGTACGTGCTGTGTCTGACGGGCATTGGTGTGCTGGGTGCAGTAACGCCGCTGGGTGGTCTGCTGTTGATTGCCGGATGGATAACTTTGGCGGTGGGAGCGACAAAAAAAGGAAAAGCCCCCGAAAGGGGGCTCCACAATTACTGATTACTCATTACTAATTCTTTACTGCGGCTGAACTTTCTTTTCAAGCACGTTGGCCGTAAAAGAGATTTGCGCGCCATCGGCGTTGGAAGCATTCGAGATGATCGTTACGACCTTGTTCTGACGGTTGCTTTTACCGGCGCTGTTAAATGCGATGGTAATTTCGCCTTTGCCACCTGGCGCAATCGGATCGCGTGGCCAACCTTTCGGCGTGGTACATCCACAGGTAACCTGAACATTCGTGATGACCAGGGGCTCGTCGCCCGTATTTGTAAACTTAAAAGTCTCCTCTACTTTATCACCTTGATAGATATCGCCAAAATCGTGGGACTTCTTTTCAAAAGTGATCACCGGGCCGTTCGCTTTCGCGTTGGACACCTGGGCGAATCCTTGCCCGGCAAAGGCCAACACGATTAACAGGAAAAAGTACTTCTTCATACCTCGTTTTTTCTTCAAATTTAGCGGATTAGTGACAACAATACTGCCAGATTTTCAACTTTTTGTATCATTGGCAGCACCAGTCAACAAATTTTACTGCGAATGTAATTAATCGCATGTCAGAAGAACTGTCCCATATTTACGGCAAACGGTTACGCGTAAGGGTCTGCGGGTTATTGCACGACGACGAACGGTTGCTGCTGGTGAACCATCGCCTGCCGGGGCGATCCGCTTGGTGGGCACCTCCGGGCGGCGGCATCGAATTCGGCGAATCCCTTGAGCACACCCTGAAGCGCGAGTTCGAGGAAGAAACAATGCTCAAAATAACGGTTGGGCAATTCGCATTCGGCTGCGAGTTCCTCCACGAGCCGCTCCATGCCATTGAACTGTTCTTTTGGGTGACGCGCATCGGGGGAACACTGCAAACCGGACAGGATCCCGAACTGCCCCTCATTACCGATGTACGCTTTATGCCCGCACATGAAATCGCCGCTCTCCCGCGAGATACGCTGCATGGCATTTTACACATTGCCCCGACTCAAATAGATTTGCAACAATTAAAAGGCTTCTTCCGCATCTAGGCAGCCAATCCGGCAACTGTTTGTGATTTAAGCCTTAAAATATTTATACTTGTACAAGCTCCTGAAAGCATTCGCAATGACAGGCGCATTACCCGGTAGTTAGAGACATTGCAGACCACGTCGCTCACATATAAGCTCATCAGAAAAGTGAAGGACAATCAGTTTGATGAAGAACTGATTGATCAATATCACTTGTTGATGAATATTGGCACAAAAGACTTTCAGCTGCTCGTCATCGAGCCTGGCGAAAACAAAGTCTTGTTGCTGGAAGACTTCGTTCTGCCCGGCCTTTCGTCGAACGATGAGCTAATTCAGATCCTTGACCAGCTTTTTGATTCGCACGCTTTTCTGAAGGCCGGATTCTGGAGAAAGATCAAGGTGTCGGTCAAAAATCAGAAGTTCGTACAGGTACCGGATACGTTGTTCGCTCCCGAGTCGGCAGGCGAGTATTTGAAATTCAACGCTGCCATTGATACCGTGCGGGAGGAGTGCATGGCCAGCTACAACGAACGCGCGCGCGCAGTCACGGTATTTGCCATCAACAGCGACCTCAAGAACTGGTTGTTCAAATTGTACCCGAACAATCCGCCCATCATCACGCATCAGTCTGCCTCGCTCATTGAAGGCACCCTGCAATTTGCCAGCGACCGCTTTGACAAGCCGCTCTACGTTTACGTAGACCGTTTCAAGCTTCATATCATCGTTTGCGAACGCGGCCAGTTGTTGTACTACAACCAGTTTGCCATCAAGCAATTTTCGGAATATGTAAAATATATTATGCTCGTGATGAGTTCGCTCCACATGGATCAGCAGTCCAGCCAGGTGGTTTTATGGGGGTACATCGGGAAGAACTCGCCCCATTACCACGAGTTCTACAAGTACATCAGCAACGTGACGTTTGGATCGCCGCGCCCGGATAGTAGCGTTCTCACCCTTGGGCATGCGTTCGACGAACTGCCACAACATCATTATTTCGATCTTTACAGTATCAATCTCATTAATCAATAACGCGCCCGTACCGCCGGACTTACCCGACACTTGGTCTTCTCCCAATGAGCACTTTGAAACGTATAGCGCTTTTCCCCGGGTCGTTCGATCCTTTCACACGCGGTCACGAAGATATCGTACTGCGCGGCCTTCAGTTGTTTGACGAGATCATCGTTGCCATCGGGTATAACAGCCAGAAAAGCACGCGCTACTTTGAGATCGACATGATGCGTGAGCACATTCAGGAGACGTTCGCATCCTATCCCAATATCAGCGTGGTGACGTTCTCTGAATTGACGGCCGAATTCGCCCGTCGCAATGGGGCCCGGTTCCTCCTGAGAGGACTTCGTAACACGACGGACTTTGAGTACGAGAACAGCATTTCGCAGATCAATAAGAAACTCTTCGACGGCCTGGAGTCCGTCTTCCTGATCACCACGCCTCAACTGGCCTGGATCAGTTCATCCATCATCCGGGAAGTGCATCGCTATGGCGGCGACGTTTCAGATTTCATTCCTTATAAACTGAAGTGATTACCGGGGCGATCGCACCTCGGTCATCTGGTAATATCGCTCGAACACATGGCTGATGGATTTATACGAATGCTCGAGCGCGTGATAAACTTCCTTCCGATTCATCCACCGGGTTTCTTCGATGTCTTCAGCTACGGCCGGGCGCATACGGGCATCGTCGGCAACGTCCATCACATACCACTTCGTCTTCTTGATGATGGCGCGGTTGTTCATGGTATACGTGTGCCAGGTCGTACAGATTTTCTTTCCCAGCTTTACGGTAACATTACATTCCTCTTCCACTTCGCGCACAGCCGTCTGCTTGAATTTCTCGCCCCGCTCCTTCTTACCCTTCGGAAGATCCCACTTTTTCATTCGGTAAATCATCAGGAACTTATCCTTCTTGCGAACCAGTCCGCCTGCCGCTTTCACCACTTTAAATCGTCGTTGGAGAAAAAGTTTCGCAGCTTCGTATTCGTGTGCCGATACATACAGCGAACGAAGGCTGGTGGGTACTTTGGCATCGAGAAAAGAAAGAATGAGATCGAGTTCAATGTCGCCTACATTCTTCACCCAAACGTGGTTCAACAGCTTTGCCTGGGTCAATGGTTCGATTGACGCGTCCACAATATTATTCACGCTTCCCTGATCTGGCTCTTCTCCCTCATCCAAAAACTTGACGGGAATATCGTTGATAAAGACAATCATGTAGAACAGGTTTACCCAGGCTCCCGCAAAAGAGCAAATAATTGCCAAGCAGGCAAGAGATTTTCTCTTTTTTGCACGTTCCCTCAAAACTAATGCTCACGCGCAAAATTGCGGATCGGTGGTCAGCAATGGGATACGATTTTAGAATTACCTTTCGAAATCATGCCCATCATCAAGATTCAAGAACAAATGGCCCATCCGGTAGCGACCATGCTACTGAAGATACAGGCTATCAAATTGAGCACTTCCAAACCGTTTACGTGGAGCTCAGGGTGGAAATCACCGATTTACTGCGACAACCGGCTGTCTCTCTCGTATCCGGAGATTCGTTCAGCCATTCGCGATGGACTCGCAACCGCTATTCGCGAAAACTACGGAACAGCCGAGTGTATTGCCGGTGTAGCTACGGCCGGCATTGCGCAGGGCGCGCTGGTAGCGGATATGCTAGGCCTCCCCTTCGTCTATGTACGGCCGAAGCCCAAGGACCATGGTATGGAGAATCTCATTGAAGGTAGGGTGGTAAAGGGTCAAAAGGTGGTCGTGGTCGAAGATCTCGTTTCCACGGGAGGAAGTTCATTAAAGGCGGCGCAAGCTTTGCGCGAGGGTGGATTCGAAATACTGGGGATGGTTTCCATTTTCAATTATGGCTTCGAAATAGCGACTAAAAACTTTTATGACGCCGACGTATCCCTGGTCAGTTTGTGCGACTACAATAGCCTGATTCAGTCGGCCTTGAAGGATAAGTATATCGATGAAGACCAGGTGATCTCGCTCAAATCCTGGCGGACGGATCCTGCCAACTGGAACAAATAATGTCAGCCGGCGCTTCGCACTCAGGGGACCGGGAGCGGGAGGAAACCGTCCCGCCGAAGGAGACCGCTACGAAGGCCTCCGACGTAAATCTAAACACATTTGCGCCCAGGCAGACCGTTGTAACCGGTCCATCCGGGAGACTGCCGAGCCTGGGGAAAGGCTCGCGCGTGGTCGTCATCGGGGCGGGCTGTTTCGGCGGATGGTCTGCCCTGTGGCTTCTTCGCCGTGGCTTGCACGTCACGCTCGTCGATGCCTGGGGTGCCGGCAATTCGCGATCAAGTTCGGGCGATGAAACGCGCGTGATCCGCTCGACTTATGGAGCAAACGAGACGTATTTCGACCTGAATGTGCGTGCCCTGGAACTGTGGCAGGAGCACCAGTTGCTGTTCGGCCGGCAAGTCTTCATTAACCAGGGCGTGCTTTGGTTGTGCTACGGGGAAAAAACGCCTGTGGTCGATGACTCGATTCCATATGCTATCCGGCACGGCGTGCCTTATGAATATCTGTCTCGTCAGGAACTCGCGCAACGTTATCCGCATATTGCGTCTGACGACCTGCACCACGCGTACCTCGACCGGTCTGGTGGGTATCTGAAGGCGCGCGAATCGACGGCTGCGGTACTGGAACTGTTCCTTCGCGAAGGAGGTAACTATGTTCAGGGACGTGTCAACGTTCCACGAGTAAAGGAGGAGATGCAAAATATTTTCCTTAACTCAGGTAAAGAAATTTCCGGTGATGCGTTTCTGTTTGCCTGCGGGTCGTGGCTGGGTCAACTCTTCCCGGAGGTATTGGGTGATGTGATCACCTGCACCCGGCAGGAAGTCTTTTATTTTGGTACACCACCCTCGTCTGGCCACGATGATCTACCGGTATGGATAGACGTGGATGGACGCGATTTTTATTACGGCATTCCAGGCAATGCGGGACGCGGCTTTAAAGTTGGCGTTGACATACGAGGCGACGCATTCGATCCCACATACGGTGATCATTTGTATTCGCCTGAGGTTCTACACAAAGCCCGGACGTTCCTATCGCATCGCTTCCCGGGTCTCCACGACGCGCCACTCCTGGAGAGCCGTGTGTGTCCTTATGAAAATTCTCCGGATGGAAACTTTGTCTTCGATGTACATCCACATGCCGGCCATGTAGTATTGCTCGGTGGCGGTTCCGGACATGGATTCAAGCATGGCCCCGCACTGGGCGAATTAGTAGCCGATGTGCTCACCGGCCACCGGCAACGACCCGCGCTGTTTGCGCTTCAGCGTTGATATCTCCGGGAATACCTTTCCCCGACGCAGTCGTATGATTTGACCTGGTTCGTCCGCAAAAGAACACGGTTCTATACCGGAGGCAGCACGTAGCCGTTGTGGTATTTTGCTGCCAGAAAATTGTTGGCATCTCCTTCCTGGAACTTATGGGTGGCTTCATCCCAATGGACGGGCATACCCGTTCGGTAAGAGATGTTGCCCATCTGACAAACGGTTGCTACATGTGCGCCGGCGTGTATCGGGCACGTTAGATTCTCAAACTTCCGTGATTTTACGGCGTCCATAAAATTCCTCGTGTGCAGGTCCAGCCCCGACCCCTTGTTTGGCTGTAGAGGCAACGCGTCCATGCGCTTTTCATCAGAGATCACCTCCCAACCGCCGCGGTTAAGCACCAACGTGCCATTGTTGCCAATGTAGGAAATGCCATGATCTCGTCCGTAGTTGCCGTTGCTGATGCCTTGTGCCTGCTCCCACAACATGGTGAAATTTTCAAATTCGTAAGTGGTCACGAGTGTGTCGGGTGTTTCGTGTCCCCCATCGGGGTAGGCGTACTTGCCACCCGAAGCGTAAATCGATTTGGGTGTAGGATTGTTCATACCCAGCAGCGCATAGTCGATGAGATGCACACCCCAGTCCGTCATTAATCCGCCAGCATAGTCCCAAAACCAACGAAAGTTAAAATGAAACCGGTTCTCGTTAAACGGGCGCTTCGTCGCTGGTCCGAGCCACATGTCGTAATTCACACCGGCAGGTACCGGAGTATCCGGCAAGGCAGGAATGTTCTTCATCCAACCCTGGTACGCCCACGCCTTGACGGTGCGTATCTGCCCGATCTTTCCCGAACGTAAATAGGCCAGGGCATCTACGAAATGTGGCATACTGCGTTGCCACTGTCCGACCTGTACCGCGCGGTTATAACGTTTTTGTGCCGCGACCATGGTCTGGCATTCGGCGATGGAGTTGCCAATAGGTTTTTCTACATACACGTCCTTTCCAGCCGCGCAGGCATCCACCATTTGCAGGCAATGCCAGTGATCCGGCGTACCGATGATCACGACGTCAATGTCTTTGTTCTCGAGCATCTTCCGGTAATCGCCATACGTTTTTACCTTGATGCCATCCTTCGAGAGCTCGTCAACGCGCATCTTCATCACGTTCTCGTCGACATCACAGATAGCCACTACGTTGGTCTCTGGCAACTTCATGAATGATTTCAGGTCAGACCATCCCATGCCTTTGGTGCCGATCAATCCCACCCTGACGCGATCGCTTGGGGGCAGCGGAGCGGGCGCGGGTGTGTGACCTTTCAGCTTAGTCCAGGGCAAGGCAGCCCCTAGTGCCGCGCCGGCAACTGCCGCGGACGAAGTCAAAAATCTCCTTCTTGAAGTCATAATGTAGCCCTTTATGGATGCAGGCAATTAGTTAAAAATAGCTACTTGAACGGAAAGATGGAACTGGGAACTGACGAGCGGCGGCCGCAACCGACAATTTACGGCTTGGCGCGTCCCTCAAGGATAGATGCCGTAATGCGATTGAGCTCGCGCATTTTTTGAGCAAGGTCGCCCTTCAACTGCTCGCGAATTTTGGCCATGTTGTTCAGCAGGTCGTCGGTGTCTTCCGGCAGGGCCTCTTCCAGGTACTCGCGGAGCCGTTTAGAAATGGTGGGAGACTTGCCGTTCGTTGAGACGCCGATCTTCAGATTTCCTTTCGTAACGACCGACCCCATGTAGAAGTCACATAAATCGGGCGTATCGGCCACGTTCACCAGCACGTGCCTGTTTCTGGCAAACTTGAGAATGGTTTCGTGCAAGGCTCGGTTGTTGGCCGCCAGCAGCACCAGGTCTTTGCCCCACAGGTCCCAAAGCTTGAAATTCCGTTCCTCCAGCCTGACACCGGGGTAGTTGGCTGCAAGTTCACGTAGGGGTTGCTGAATATGCCGCGCTACGAGCGTTACGCGGGCTCCAGGGCTGTTCTTGAGTATGGCGTTGAGTTTCTCCAGGCCGACGGGACCACCTCCCACAATGAGGGTTTCAAGGGCTTCAAGCTTAAGAAATACAGGAAACAGGTTGTTGCGCTCCATGACCGACGGCAAAGTTCAGGTGTACAACCGTCACTACTGGTAATGAACGATCACCTCCTGGGTGATGGCGTTCAAAGCATGCAAATAGTTGACCACCTCTCCGACTACAATAACGGACGGCGAATTCATATCTGCAACGTGGGCCAGTGCCACAATGCTGTTCACTTTTCCCGTAATCACGCGCTGTGTGGGTAAGGTACCGTTTTGAATGATCGCCACAGGCGTCTCTCCCCTGCCCTCGGCGCTAAATCTTTCCATTATGTCGGTCAGCTTATTCAGGCCCATGAGGATCACCACCGTGGCTGTTGAACGGGCAGCGAGCGATATATCGCCTGAAATCTCACCGTCGCGGGTAGTGCCGGTAACGACCCAGAAGCTTTCGCTCAGTCCACGGGCTGTAAGTGGGATATTCACACTCGCGGGAACCGATATGGCACTGCTAATACCCGGTATCACGGCCGTGCGCAAGCCATGTTCGGTGGCAAAGGCAAGCTCTTCCGAGCCTCTTCCGAATACAAACGGATCGCCGCCTTTCAGGCGCACGACGTGTCCATAGAGGTAGGCGAACTCCACAATCAGCTCGTTGATTTCTTCCTGCTTGTAGGAATGCATTCCGGCGCGCTTCCCAACGCATAGGGATGGCGTTGTGGCAGGTATCCATTGCAATATTTCCGGCGAGACCAGGGCATCGTACAAAACAATATCGGCCGCCTCGATCGCCTTCATCCCCTTAAGCGTGATCAATTCGGGGTCACCCGGACCCGCACCGACCAGCGTTACTCTGGGCGCAGGATGCGACGAAGTATAGAATGCCGGGATCATTTTGCTATCGCCACTTTTTCTGCCGGTACCGATCTGGAGGTTGTCGCGGCGTCCGCAAACGCAAGCGAATCAGCGAGGAACGATGCAGCAAATGATTCGGAAGGTTCATTTTTGTTGATGCGCAGCACATGTTCCCGGAAACCACCTTCAAATGCGAATGCTCCGGTATCCACGAACTCACGTTGAAAGTCGTTCATCACCTGAATCTGTGTACTGGGTTTGATATCGCGTCCCAGTAAGAGTGCCTTCGCGGTGTTGATGAAGGCACTATAGCTTTGGTATATGGAATCGGCATACTGGCCGTTCTCAAAGTTCTCCCGTGCCCATGCCAGCTTGTCTTCTGAATCGTACAACAATGTCGCTACGAGGTCAATCATGACACCCGCACACTCACCCACTGCGGTGTGCAAAATGAAGTTTGCATCCTGACCCCAGTCGATGTACTCCTCCGGTGTTGTCGCCGTTACATCCCCCAGGGGCTTAAGGATCTGGTAGAAGTAATTCCGTCCGAGACGTTTGAAGTAATCGTGATAGTACTCGCCTTCCTGTGAATTGGTCTCGTAATCCGTGAGCAGATAACGGAGGGCCTGAGGGCCGCGTTTGCTGGGGATCTTGATGATCTTGTCCGAAATAATGCCTTCACCATTCTTCAAGCGACCACCACCGAGCAATACCACCAGCGCAGGCAATACTTTTCCTTGCTTGTCTTTGATGGTGCTGCCATGCAATCCGATGCCCGCCATTCCGTGCTGTCCGCATGAGTTGGGGCAGCCACTAATCTTGATCTTGATGTCGCTGTTGTAAATCAGATCAGGGAATTCATTGCGAAGGACCTTTTCCAATTCGAGCGATATCGCCGTGCTGTCTGAAATTCCCAGGTTACAGGTATCCGTGCCCGGGCAGGCAGTTATGTCGGCTACACTGTCAAAGCCGGGTTCTGCCAGTGCCATAGCATCGAGTGCCTTATACAGCGGCCTGAGTGCCTCCGGACGAACAAACCGCAGCAGGTAGCCCTGGTTAATGGTAACGCGAACATCGTTCGACGCAAAACGGTCAATGACGTCGGCGAACTGCCGCGCGCGATCCGACGAAAGGTTACCCAGTGGTACACGCACATTAACGCCGAAGAATCCCTTTTGCTTCTGCTCAAACACGTTGGTCCTGAACCAACGTCCGTAACGCGTTTCATCGAGGCTCACAGGCTCGTACAGAACTTCCGCGGGAATGGTTGGTTCCGGAAGAATGGCTGTGTCGATCTGGTATGACTTGTTTTTAATGGCCTTCTTCTCTTCTTCCACCAGCTGCATCACTTTTTCCAGGCCAATGTCTTCGAGCAGGAATTTGAAGCGCGCCTTCATGCGGCGGTTGCGTTCGCCGTATCGGTCAAACACACGAATGAGTGCTTCGGCAAAGGGAATGATCTGATCTTCCTCAAGGAATTCGTAAGCCAGTTGGGCCAGCGTGGGATTCGCCCCCAATCCTCCACCGATCACCACTTTAAAACCGCGCTTTCCAAAGGCTATGCGAGGAAGGAAGCCGATGTCATGGATAAACGCAAACGCCGTATCTTCTTCGCTCGAAGAGAAAGATATTTTGAACTTACGACCCATCTCCTGGCAAATGGGATTGCGCAGAAAATAGCTGAACAGTTCGTGTGCATAAGGCGATACATCGAACGGTTCCAGCGGATCAATGCCCGCTGTAGCGGATGCCGTCACGTTTCTCACGGTATTTCCACACGCCTCACGTGTTGTCACATCATCCTTCGCCAGCTTGGCAAAAAGCTCCGGCGTACGATCGAGGCTTACGTAATGGATTTGAATATCCTGACGCGTAGTAGCGTGAAGGGTCTTGCTCGCATACTCATCCGAAAGGTCTGCGATTCTTCTGAGTTGATGGGTAGAGACGCGTCCAAAGGGCAGCTTGATTCGAATCATTTGGACACCTTGCTGGCGCTGACCATAAACGCCCCGCACGAGTCTCAGGCTGCGAAATTTTTCGCTATCCAGGGTCCCGTCGCGGAACAGACGAATCTTCTTCTCCAGGTCAATCAGATCGCGCGCAACAACCGGATTGTTTAAGTCTTCTAATTCGGAACGAAAGCTTTCCATATGGACTTTTTTGGTGGTTCTTCTCCTTTTCGGTTGACCCTGAGCGGGCCGGTTATTCACATTTCGTCATTTTTTCGCCGCTGTTGGACTCTCGGTTCGCCTTATGATCTCCTCACTAAAAAGCCTTTCCTGTCGCAGAAAAGGCCTCCATGATATTGCTTCTATTGCTATCAATACTCATGTGCCCTTCGCCTTTACAAGGAGACAGCATTCAAAATGAAGATTAACAAGTTTAGGTTGGCGTATCAATTGTCTACTTAGTGAATAGGCATTAAAGGTAGACGTTCAGGAACAAATATCAAATCATCGGTGACAAAAAAAGTCTATCAGACGACTGGACATTAGCGCAAACCGTTGTTAATGGAGACTTCTTGGGGCAGGTAACCATTGCAGCATGCAAAAAATTCCGCTAACAGACGTTAGGAATTAACAATTGGCAATTAACATTGAGAATTAGAATCGGCCCTTGTGGGGTCGTCTGAAATGGAAAAAGCCCCGATCGGGGCTTTCAATACTTGTAAATTTTGAATTGGCAATTGTCAATTATTCCCAAGCTTATCCATCTCCTTATTAAAAGTTTCCTTAAACTTTTCGTAGTCGTAGTCGATTTTCAGACGATCGTCTTTCGAAAGGCGTTCGTTGTAAGTGGCGACGAGTTCTTCGGCTGAAAGCTCAATGGCGATATAAGTCTTGTACGTGCTGTTGCTGGTCTTCATCAGCTTCTCGCAAATGGTCTTTACGCCGGTCAACTTTTGATCAACGATCTCACGGTTGAGTTGTTCAAAGCGCTCTTCCACCTGTTCCTTGTTATTCATTTCACGTGAGTTCGTGTAGTTATCGGTTACCGCCTTCACGGTTGTCTGAATGCTGGCTGCCAGTTCAGCGCGTGCATTCGCCAGTGCTTTCTTCTTGGAGGTCACCTGATCCTGGCTTTCGCCGATGGAGTTGGCGCGGAAGTACTTGGTGGTGGTGAAGAACTCCGATCCGGAGCAGGGTACTGATACTTCAGTTTCCCCTTTAGGTGCCTTTTCCTTGCTCTTGCAATTGACCATAAATACGGCACCTGCAAGTAATACTACCAGCGTAGAATACGTGATTCGTTTCATATTAAATTTGAAATTTGGGTAAATTATAAGATGCAATTTAGATACCAAACTAAACGTCGACAGATTGCCGCGACGGTCGCTATTGAAGCACTGTTTCAAGCATTTCCGTCATTCGTTCCTTCTCAAGTGTCTCGATAGCCTTGTTGTAGGCGTCGATGCTGGACTTGTCGTAGTCCAGGCCATATCCCTTGACGCGATCGAGCGTTGTAGCATAGATCTCCTTGCCGTCCTTCAGGGTAGCTACCCGGATCACACCGGTGAGGTAGGTCACATAAATGCTTCCGGTAATCGATCCTTTCTCCGAGTCAGCATGCACATCGAACCACAATTCTGCCTTGTCCTTTTCCGTCGTGAATTCGAAGCCATTGTTTGCCAGCAAGTTCTTGAGCTTATTGGTGATCTGAGCGTTGGATTTGTCGAATCCAAAACTCTTTTCGGTGGCCGTGATGTACACTACGGGACGGTGCACCTGCAACGCGATCTGGGCAGCAGGAACGTTGAACGTGGTGATCAACAGCGAATAGAGCGGCGAAAGACCCGAACCCGCGAGGGCGTTGATATCGAGCTTCACCGCTACGGTTTGCTCGAGTTCGCGTGACCCGATCTTGTTCATGAGAACTTTTGCCTTGCCGGTGTCGTCCGATTTATAAGAGGGGAAAACGTCACCCGATCCTTTTTCAAACGATGCGTTTAGGGGTACGTTGGGTGCAGGTTTGTTACGGTCTTTGTAAGTAACCATCGCGATGGCCGTGGGTGAATCCATGCTGATACGGCGGTTGATCGCAATGTGAGAAGGTTCGGCTCGGACAGCAACGTGGTCCAGAATTCCCTGAATCGATGAGTAGGCCTCATTTACCAGTAGCATCTCGCGGTTCTCCACATTTACCGTAATGGCTTCACCCAGATACTTCTCGACCGACCGGAGACATTGGAAATAGTACGTTATCGCCAGAATGCGATCGCCTGCCGCTTCTGCCGCGCGGGCCTTTACGAAAAAATCAAGCGCCAACGTAGTGGCTGTGCGTCGTTGCTCTTCCTTGATCTGTTTGTATCGCGCGATGGACAGGCGGTAATAGACCCAGTAATTTGCCTCATCCTCCCAGGCATCAACCAGCTCAAATTCTTCGATCTCGTCGGCCGCCGTAGTTTGTATCACTTGCTGATATTGCTCGGTAAGCTTCTGGTTGGTTTCCAGCTGACTCAATATAGACGTGCTGGAAACGTTCACGCGGATCTCGGACACCAGGTCGTCCAGGGCACTCTTCTTGGCGCTTTGGATGTAATTGTTGTTCCCAGACTTAACGCTGTGTCCAATGCCCGTATAATACCCATCCTGGTACGGCGTGGTCTTTAGCCAGGCTGGCTTGAGAGAATCGGGATCCGGGGGCTGCACTTTCGGGCTACAGGCCACCAGCGCAAAAATTAAAAGAAGGGGTATTCTCACAAAATAACCGGTTTCCGGTTTACGTTTGGTTAGAACTACATCCGTGCCAAAAAAAATACGCGGCGCGTGCAAATCTACGGGCCACAAGGCAGGAATGTGGTAGAAGTTAGTCCATTTTTTTTAAATTTAGTTTCGCAACTGAATGAACGTATGAGGAGAGCATTTTGGGGATTGACCATGGCGGCAAGTCTGCTGGCCTGTCAGGAGAAAGAAGAGATCAAAACGGAATTTACCGGTAATGAGTCCGTTTATGCCCTGCTGCAGGCATCCGATTACGACGTTCAGGGTACCGTTACTTTCCGCGAACGACTCGATGGTACGGCATTAATCGATGTTGCATTATCCGGTACGGAGGGAGCTATCGAACATCCGGTTCACCTGCACCTGGGCGATATCTCTGCCCCTAGCGCCAGCGTTGCGGCCTTACTATCGCCCGTGATCGGATCCACCGGAAAAAGTGAAACCATCCTCACCCGTCTGGCCGACGAAACGGCCATCACGTACAAAGAACTTCTGTTGCTAGATGCCTGCGTGAAAATTCACCTTTCTGCGTCGGGCGAGAGCCGCGATATCATCCTTGCAGGAGGGAACATCGGTGCCGCCTCAACGCGCGACATCCCGGGTGGCCGCTCGGGCTTTGCCGTGTGTAAAAGCAATTGAGTAATCAGTAATTACTCCAAGGCTGCCTCAGGCACATTGTCGGCGGTTGGTTTACAACGACCTGTCCCGGCAACCTCACAGGGCCGCCGGCCCTGTGGTCAAATAAAGTCAATCAACCAATCAACCAATAATCAGTCTGCTCCGCCCTTTGATTGCACTTCATAAGAAGTGAACGAGGCACCCAGGTATTCGCGGTTGAGACGAGCGATATTGGTTAGGCTGATGCCCTTGGGACATTCGGCCTCGCAGGCACCCGTTACGGTACACGCCCCAAAGCCTTCAGCGTCCATTTGATTTACCATCTTTTCAGCGCGCTCTTTGCGTTCGGGCTTTCCTTGAGGAAGCAGCGCCAGCTGCGATACTTTCGCGCTTACGAATAGCATAGCCGAAGCATTCTTGCAGGCGGCCACACAGGCACCACACCCAATGCAGGCCGCGGCATCAAACGCTTCGTCGGCAATCTTCTTGGAGATGGGAATTTCGTTCGCATCCGGTACCCCACCCGTATTAACGGAAACATAACCGCCCGCCTGTTGAATGCGGTCGAAAGCCGAACGATCAACCACAAGGTCTTTTATAATAGGAAACGCTTTGGCCCTCCAGGGTTCAATCGTGATCGTCTCGCCATCCTTAAACGTGCGCATATGGAGCTGGCACGTGGTGGTTTGCAGCGGGCCATGTGGACGACCATTGATATACAAGCCGCACATCCCGCAGATACCTTCACGGCAATCGTGATCGAAAGCAACCGATTCTTCACCTTTGTGAATGAGATCGTGGTTCAATACGTCGAGCATTTCCAGGAACGACATATCGGCGGAAACGTTGTTGAGCTCGTAAGTTTTGAACGCGCCTTTCGTATCCTTGTTCTTCTGGCGCCAGATCTTGAGCGTTATCTTCATAGTTACTAATGGCTGCGTGATTACTTGTAGCTGCGTTGGGTCAACTTCACATTCTCGAATATGAGCGGTTCTTTGTGGAGCACTTCGGGCTGGTTGTCTCCCGTATATTGCCAGGCGGATACAAACGCAAATTCGTCGTCTTTGCGGAGGGCCTCACCCTCGGGAGTCTGCGATTCTTCGCGAAAGTGACCGCCGGCGGATTCAGAACGATTCAACGCATCGTCTACCATAAGCTCGCCGAGTTCGATGAAGTCACTGACGCGCCAGGCCTTCTCAAGCTCCTGGTTCAGTTCATTGCCGGACCCCAGCACGTTCACATTCTTCCAGAATTCAGTCTTCAATGCCTGAATCTTGTCTTTTGCCGTTTTCAGACCTTCGGCCGTGCGAGACATTCCACAATAGTTCCACATGATCAATCCGAGCTCGCGATGAAACTCGTCTACGGTCTTTTTGCCTTTTATGGAAAGCAACTGGTTAACCATCCTGGACGCGCTTTGTTCTGCTTCCTTAAACTCGGCGCGATCGACACTTATCCTTTCGTTGGGAAGGCCGGCCAGATAATCTCCGAGCGTATACGGAATCACAAAGTATCCATCCGCCAGACCCTGCATGAGCGCGCTGGCTCCAAGACGGTTGGCACCGTGATCGGAGAAGTTCGCTTCGCCTAATGCATATAGTCCTGGTACAGTAGTCATGAGGTTGTAATCCACCCATAGTCCACCCATCGTATAGTGAACAGCGGGATAAATCATCATCGGCATCTCATAGGGATTGTCGCCGGTGATTTGAGCGTACATATCAAACAGGTTGCCGTATTTTGCTTCAATGGTCTTGCGACCATCGCGCTTGATGGCATCTGCGAAATCGAGGAATACCGCGAGGCCTGATCCTACGCCACGCCCTTCGTCGCACATGTTTTTCGCATTGCGCGAAGCCACGTCGCGGGGAACGAGGTTACCAAATGAAGGATACTTCCGCTCGAGGAAGTAGTCGCGTTCCGATTCAGGAATTGACGATGCGTCTTTCGCCTTGAGGCCTGGCTTGGCAGTCTTAGGCACCCAGACGCGTCCATCATTTCGCAGAGACTCCGACATCAGTGTAAGCTTCGATTGATGATCGCCCGAAACCGGAATACAGGTCGGGTGTATTTGCGTATAGCATGGGTTGCCAAACAGGGCACCCTTTTTATGTGCGCGCCAGACAGCCGTTGCGTTGGATCCTTTGGCATTAGTGGAGAGATAAAAGACGTTGCCATATCCGCCCGTACAAAGCAACACAGCGTGCGCGCTGTGCGATTCGATCTTACCGGTTACGAGGTCGCGTGTGACGATCCCGCGGGCCTTGCCATCGACGAGTACGACATCAAGCATCTCGGTGCGATTGTACATCTTTACTTTGCCACTGGCGATTTGGCGGTTCAATGCCGAGTAGGCACCCAGCAAAAGCTGCTGTCCTGTCTGACCGCGCGCATAGAACGTCCGTGATACCTGCGCCCCGCCGAAGGAGCGGTTGGCCAGCAGTCCGCCATACTCGCGGGCAAAGGGAACACCCTGCGCCACGCATTGATCGATAATACTTACGCTGCATTGCGCCAGTCGATACACGTTGCCTTCGCGCGCGCGATAGTCACCGCCCTTGATCGTATCGTAGAACAGACGATGAATGCTATCGCCGTCATTCTGATAGTTCTTGGCTGCATTAATACCGCCCTGGGCGGCAATGCTGTGCGCACGTCGCGGACTGTCCTGAAAGCAGAATGCCTTCACATTGTAGCCCAGTTCGCCCAGCGACGCTGCAGCAGAAGCGCCGGCCAGTCCGGTCCCCACTACGATAATGTCGTATTTTCTTTTATTCGCCGGATTGACAAGCTTCAGGTTGAACTTATGCTTGGTCCATTTCTCTGCGAGGGGACCTTCCGGGATTTTTGAATCTAGCTTCATATCGCTTCAGTACAGAAAAGATCGTTAGGAAAGGAACATCCAAATGGGAATCAGCGCGAACAATGCGGGTACGATGATTGCAAACGCCCTTCCCACAAACTTGATAATCGGATTGTATTTCAGGTGATTAAGACCAAGTGTCTGGAAGGCACTGGCAAAGCCATGCCAAAGGTGGAACGCCAGCACGCACATGCTGATTACGTAGAGCGCTACATAGGACACGCTTGAATAGGCTTCGTCCACAACCCTGAACAGGTTTTTATACGGCTTACCTTCATAGGTGGCCATATCAATATTTCCCCAGTGCATTTGCGCCCAAAAACCCCGTAGGTGAATGATCAAAAAGATGAAAATCAGCGTGCCCAGGATGCCCATGTTCCGGGAAGTCCAGGCCGAGGAGTTCCTGGTCACGGCATAACCCACCGCGCCACGCGCGTCGCTGTTTATCTTGGTTAGCAGAAAGGCCCACACGATGTGTACGAGGATCGCCGCATAATTCACATAGCTGACCGTCTTGATAAGCGGGTTGCTGGTCATGAATGCCGCGTAAATATTGAATGCCTCCCCCTGATCGTGCTTCAGGAGCTGCAAATTTCCGATAAGGTGAACGATTAGAAAAAGGATGAGAAACAGGCCGGTTATCGCCATCATTACTTTTCTGCCGAGAGTGCTCGTCAGAAGTCTGGAGAACCAATTCATATCAAGAAGTTAGTGCCGTTTTTTGACTGCGGTCAAAATTACTCCCCAGCGCGATTAACACCAAAGGTGGTCGCACTTTATACGGATTCTAAATAGTTGCGGAGGTAAAGGATCCCGTGGCCGGTGTCGAGCAATGCGTCAGAGCAACTCGAACACAGTAATAATCAATACGATCGCCAGGATGGCGACGAATAAGAACCATTCTTTCTTGAAGAAGTTAGCGACTGCATCGAACAAGCGTTTCATTGCTGAATCTGGGTGTTTGACAGTATAGATCCAATAATCAGGCCCGATGTAAACACCATTGACGGCCAACTAATTAGGAAAACCCGTCAAAATGCAAACGGTTTCAGCCAGTACCAGAAAGGACCGCGTGTCCCAGGGATGGAAATAGGAGTCAGGTGGATTGGAGGGCGTTGGGTAGTGGGTTTCGCGCTGGTCAGTCTGAAGACTGGAGGTGGCGGGGCACCAGTCTGAAGACTGGCGCCAACGACGGGCACCAGTCTGAAGGCTGGCGTCAACGACGGGCGCCAGTCTGAAGGCTGGCGCCATCGCGTCAACAACCGCGCAGACAATTCTCATTTTTCAGCTTCTCAATTGCCAATACCACGTTAACTTTACCCCACAACCACTGTTTTATTAATGTATTTGATTTTTGACACGGAAACCACAGGCCTTCCGCACAATAAGTCTGCACCCATCACAGACGTCGACAACTGGCCACGCCTGGTGCAACTCGCCTGGCAGCTGCACGACAGCCGGGGTGCCTTGCTGGCCCAGCACAACCATCTGATAAAACCCGATGGATTTGATATTCCCTACAAGGCCGAACAGGTTCACGGGATTTCGACCAAGCGAGCCACGGAGGAAGGTCGCCTGCTGCAGGAGGTGCTGAAAGTTTTTGTGGACGACCTCACGCGCACGCAGCTTCTCGTCGGACATAATATCGAATTCGATATCAACATTATTGGCGCGGAATTCATCCGACAGAAGGTATCCACCGATGCGCTGCTTGAGCTGAACAAAGTCGATACAGGTGTCGTCTCCACTGAATTCTGTCAACTCACGGGAGGTATTGGCGGCAGGCTTAAGATGCCCACCTTGCTGGAGCTTCACAAGAAACTGTTCGACCGCGACTTCGGCGACGCACATGATGCTGCTTACGACGTAGCCGCCACGGCCCGCTGTTTCTTCGGATTGGTTACTAAACAAATAGTCAAACCGTTGGCTGACGTCGCCGCTGCGGAGGTCATCTACCAGGAACCCAATCTGGAGGCGGCAAATTCCGCCAAGCGCGAGAAGCGCAAGGCCACGACGTATTCACTCAAGGACTCGGCGGCATCGGTTACGGACAAGCCATTCTTTAACCTTCACGCACACTCTCAGTTTTCAGTGCTGCAGGCGACTGCTGACATCAAGTCCATTGTGGCCAAGGCGAAGGCGTTGGGTATGCCAGCGATTGCCATTGTCGACATCGGCAACATGTACGGCGCATTCAAATTTGTTCGTGAAGCATACAACCACGAGATCAAAGCTATCGTCGGCTGTGAACTGTTTGTAGCGGAAGAACGATTGAAGCTCAAGTTCACGAAAGACAATCCCGACAAGCGCTTCAACCAGGTGCTGCTGGCCAAGAACAAGAACGGGTATCACAACCTGGCCAAACTCAGCTCCTTTGGTTTCACGGAGGGGCTATACGGTATACACCCTCGTGTAGACAAGGCGTTGATCAAGGAATACAGCAAGGACCTCATTGGCCTTACCGGTTCCCTGGCGAGCGAAATCCCCTACCTCATCCTCAACGTTGGTGAAAAGCAGGCAGAAGATGCCTTCAGATGGTGGCATGGCGTATTCGGCGATGACTATTATATAGAGTTGAATCGCCACGGCTTGCCCGAGGAAGACCGTGTAAATGAAACCCTGCTGCGATTTGGTGACAAATACGGGGTAAAGTGTGTTGCCGTGAATGAAGCCTTTTACCTGGGCAAGGAAGAGGCCAACGCACACGACGTATTGCTGTGCATTAAGGAGGGTGAGTTTCAATCCACACCCATCGGCCATGGGCGGGGTACGCGCCTTGGTCTGGCCAACCAGGAGTATTACTTCAAATCGCAGGATGAAATGAAGGCGATCTTCAGCGACATGCCCGAAGCGATCGACAATCTCAGTGAGGTGCTCGACAAGATTGAGGCCTACACCCTTGAGCGGACTGTGCTGCTGCCGAAGTTCGACATCCCCAACGAGTTTAGCACGGAAGATGACTATCTCAGATACCTCACTTACGAAGGAGCCCAAAAGCATTACAGCACGCTTACACCCGAGATAACGGACCGGCTAGACTTCGAACTTGAGACCATACGGAAGACGGGTTATCCCGGATACTTCCTTATCGTCCAGGACTTCACCCGCAAGGCGCGAGAAATGGGTGTGTCCGTGGGGCCGGGACGCGGATCAGCGGCGGGTTCTGCTGTAGCGTATTCTATTGGGATCACGAACGTTGACCCGATCAAATACGATCTCCTGTTCGAGCGCTTTCTGAATCCCGATCGGGTGTCACTCCCGGATATTGATATTGACTTCGACGACGAAGGGCGCGACCGCGTGCTGCGCTATGTCATCGACAAGTATGGGAAGAATCAGGTGGCCCAGATTATTACCTACGGGACCATGGCAGCCAAGTCGTCCATTCGGGACTGCGCGCGCGTCATGGAACTACCGCTCAGCGACGCAAACATGCTGGCGAAGATGATTCCCGAAAAACCAGGCACATCCCTGAATACCGCTTTTGACGAGGTGAAAGAACTGGCGGCCATTAAGAATGGCAGCGATTTAAAAGCGCAGGTCCTGCAGCAAGCACTCATTCTCGAAGGATCTGTTCGCAATACGGGCACGCATGCTTGCGGCGTGATCATTACACCCGACGACCTTAGAAAATTTGTGCCCGTGGCGACGGCGCGTGACAGCGATATGCTTGTTACACAGTTCGACAACAGCGTGGTGGAAAGCGCCGGCATGCTCAAGATGGACTTTCTTGGATTGACGACGTTGTCAATCATCAATACGGCGTTGAGCAATATTGAAAAGGGAAAAGGTGTTACGATCAATGTCGACAGTATTCCCTTGGACGATGTGAAGACGTATCAGCTCTTTCAACGCGGCGAAACTACGGGTACATTCCAATTCGAAAGCGTCGGCATGCAGAAGTACCTGCGCCAGCTGAAGCCCGACAAATTCGAAGACCTGATTGCCATGAACGCCCTTTATCGACCGGGGCCCATGGAATACATTCCTACCTTCATCAATCGAAAACATGGCCGCGAACCGATTAAGTATGATCTGCCGGCCGTGGAGGAGTTCCTCGCGGAAACGTATGGCATTACCGTTTACCAGGAGCAGGTGATGTTGCTGTCGCAAAAACTTGCCGGATTTAGCAAGGGTGATGCTGACGTGTTACGAAAGGCGATGGGTAAGAAGCAAAAGGCCGTTCTCGATAAGATGAAGGACAAGTTCATCGCCGGGTGCAAGAACAACGGCCACCCCATTGAAGTGTGCGAAAAAGTTTGGACGGACTGGGAGGCGTTCGCTCAATACGCATTTAATAAGTCACACTCCACGTGCTATTCTCTTATTGCCTATCACACGGCGTATCTCAAGGCGAACTTTCCCGCCGAGTATATGGCCGCGGTACTCACACACTCGCAGAGCAACCTCGACAACGTGACGTTCTTCATTGAAGAGTGCAGGAGCCTGGGCATCAAGGTGCTCGGTCCGCACGTCAATGAGTCAGGTGTTTACTTTGCTGTAAACAAGGAGGGGCAAATACGCTTTGGACTGGGAGCCATCAAGGGCGCGGGCGATGCAGCCGTGGAAGCGGTGATCAACGAACGCGAGGCCAATGGACCCTTTGTCGATATATTTGATTTTGCCAAGCGCCTCACGAGTAAAACGGCGAACAAAAAAACGTACGAATGCCTCGCGTTGTCGGGAGCGTTCGATTGTTTCCCTGGCGTTCACCGACGGCAATATGTGTTCGCAAAGGACAACGACGTAAGTTTGATTGAAAAGGCTATTCGGTTCGCCGCACGCACCCAGCAGGATGAGCAAAGTGCGCAGGCCAGTCTCTTCGGGGGCACCAGCGGTACCGCGATGCCCAAGCCACGAATCGACTACGTGGAACCTTTTACGGAAATTGAAAAGCTGAACCTTGAAAAGGAGGTGGTGGGCATTTACATCTCAGGCCACCCGTTGGACAACTTCAGGTTCGAGATGGATGCCTTCTGTAAGACCACCTGTGGCGAGTTGACCGAGTTGGAAGCCATCGTCGGACGGGATATCAAGATGGGTGGTATCGTTTCGGGCGTTGAACACAGGACGACCAAAACGGGTAAGCCCTTTGGAAAGTTTACCCTTGAAGACTATACGGGTAACTATACTTTTACCATGTTTGGCGAGGACTATCTTAAGTTCAGAAACTTTATGAATATCGGATGGTTCCTGTTTGTGGAGGGCATGGTCATGCGCAATACCTGGGGGCAGCAAAACCTGGAGTTCAAGGTCAGAAATATCGACCTGTTGAATGAGCTCGGCATCAAACGCAGCAAGGGCGTACAGGTAAAGTTGAATGCGGCTGACTTGACGGCCGAAATGCTGGGCGTAATCGAAGACGCATGCGTTACCCATGCCGGAAGCACCCCGCTTTACTTTAAGATCCAGGACGCCGGCGAAAACATCCAGCTGGAGCTTTTATCAAGAAAGTTCCGCGTTAACCCGGTGAATGATATGGTTAAACAAATGAAAATGGCAGGTGAACTGGATGTCTCGGTCGTGATTTAATGACCTGCCAGCGGTGGATTTCGTTGGTTTTGAAGGGATGGCTCGTGAAAAACAGCCGCCGAGCTTGAATGAAATGGGGCCAAACGTATATTCCTTAGGATGCAAAGTGTGTTCTTACCGGGTTTGAACTAAATGATATACCTTTGCGTTGGTGTAATTGTAAAGGCAAACAACATATTAATTATATACGCTAATGGGAAAAGCAATTGAACTCAACGACGCTAACTTCGATCAGATCATCAATTCTGATAAGCCGGTACTAGTAGACTTTTGGGCTGAATGGTGCGGTCCTTGTAAAATGATTGGCCCTGTTGTGGAAGAATTGGCAAGTGATTACGAAGGCAAGGCGGTTGTCGGAAAACTCAACGTTGATGAAAACCCGTCAGTAACCGCGCGTTTCGGCGTGCGCAGCATTCCTACACTGTTGGTATTCAAGGGCGGTCAGATTGTTGACAAACAAGTAGGCGCAGTTCCTAAGTCTGTGCTCAATCAGAAACTGCAAGCGCAAGTAGCGTAACAGATATTGGAATTTGACATTTGGATGGGGGTTGTCGAAAGGCAATCCCTTTTTTTATTCGGTTAATTTCTCCGCCAAATTCAAATACTGTTTTGGCAGGTGATGCTGCCAGATATTAGGATTGTCGGGGGCATCACTGTACAGGTCAAAATAGTCTTTGTCTGCATAAAGTATGATGGTGTTCCCTGCTCTCACGTAATAGTTGCTGTTGTAGTAGGCGGGTGTAACCAGGTCAGGAAGTTGCTTGCTGACAGTTTTAGAAATCATCTTGCCTAGATATTTCTGGTAGTTCCGTTGGGCCCTTTTGCTGGGCCTGCTCAATTTATTGTAAACGTGCTTTAGCGCAATATTCTTTGGGAATTTTTGCTTTTTGATTATTGCTTTAGCACCACGAAACGGATTGACGCTGGTAAAGTCCGACACCGTCTGAACGGAGAACGGAACATCAGGAACCCAGTCAGCGGTATTCACAACATTGTAGGCCCAGCCATTTCTCGTCATGTATTCATATTCATGGGCATAAAACAAATTGCCGGGTTTGGGTCCCGCACTGCAATAAGTTTTGAAGCGAACGTCCTTCTGGATTTTGTCTTCACGTTTTAAATTTTCGAGATACGAGTTAAGCAGAAACGTTATCCCGGCACCCTGGCTATGACCCGTTAGAATAAAGTCCCTAATGCCAGCTTTGTAACACGAATCAATTTTATGTTCGATACTCTTTGACAAGTACGCCATCGCCACCAGCCAGCCCACGTGAACTGCGGCATCAGGGTTGTCAGACAGATGATAATTAAACGTATGGTCCTTTTCCAACTGGAGCTTCCCGTTTGCCGGAACCATCGCAGCATAAAGGTTAGCAAGAAAGCTTGCTGCCGTAGGTACACTTCCTTGTATGGCTAAAACGGCAATTGGCTTATTCTTGTGAATCCATAAATCCCATAGGTTGTCGAATGCAACCGTTGGCGAGCGATAAATGAAATTGAACTCCCCGGGATCTGGTAAGTCTTTAGATTCAGTCCAACTACCGAGCGCTATATGGGCCTTCTGGTTTATTTTAAGCATTTCAATGTACTCTGCCTTTTCAAAGCCAGGCTTTAGAAGCTGCGCAACTATGCCCCGGGTTGAACCAGCCAGGAAGAACAAACCGTACAAGGCTAACGTTTTAGTCATTAGAATTTCTTTAAACATTTTACGCATCAAAAGTTTACAGCGAAGAGGATCAACCACGCTCGTAAATGGCTGGTTCTGTCTCACTGTCATTGCACGACGCGTTTCAATCGTTCTACGATGTCAAGAACCGCCGGGCACACGAGGGTATTGCGATAAGTAAGGTCAGTGATTTGCACCATCTTCTTCCGATCCGTGTGAGGATACTCGCGGCACGCTTTTGGCCGATCTTCATAAATAGCGCAGTAATTTTCCGAATCCAGAAAAGGACAAGGAGAACTCTTCAATACAAAATCATTGTCTTCGTCAACCCGGAGGTACTTCTCAACAAAGGCGCCCGGCTTCATGCGCATGCCCTTGGCGATGCGGTCGATGTCGTTTGGATAGAAGATGGGACTTGTGGTCTTGCAGCAGTTCGCGCAATGGAGACAGTTGGTTTCCCCGAACACTTCGTCGTGAAGCCTGTGAAAAGCTTCATCAACTTTCCGTGGTTCGCGTTGCTTGATTTTCTGTAAGTATTTCCTGTTTTCGGCGCTACGGCGCTTCGCCAGCTGGTTGAATTTGTCCTGGTCCAGCATGATCAGCGGGAGACTGTCTGAACGTGATGGGCGCTCAATTCCTCAATAAGATCCACGACGAGATCTTTCGCCTCATCGGGCGACTCAATTTCAATCATGTTGCCATAGGTCAATAGCCAACGGCACAAGGAATGCAGGCACGATGACAGGAAATGCATTCTTACCTTGCCATCCAGTACCTCTTCTGAGGCGAAACCATAGTAATAACGGGCCTGCCTGGCAAATCGGGCAATGGAATTGTCGAATGACACGACAACGCGATGAACCTCGCGATTTGCCTGTACAATGGTTGTCAAATACTCCTGAAGGCTTAGGAGATTGCGCGGGTCAAACTTTTCGCCTTCGTTACGAAGCGTTTGGATGCGGTCGGTGCGAAAGTCGCGATAGCTGTTTCGCATTTTGCACCAGGCGATCAGGTGCCATGACATGCCGTAGTAAAAGAGACCGATCGGCTCAACGATACGGCTAGACGCTTCTTCATTATTGTTGAGGTAGTCGATTCTGAGGGACTCTTTTCCGGCAATGGCACGCTGAATGTCGGTCAAATAATTGCTGGAAATCATTTGCTCGCCGCGTGCCATCCGCCCAAACTCGATGTGCGCATCCAGACTCTCCAGGTGATCTTTACCTGCGTCGGGCAACACGGACTTAATCTTGTGCAAGGCAGAAGAAAACGCATCACGAACCGACTTATCAGCCACTTTCTCTACGATCTTGGCGGCGAGCAGCATGGAGTTAGCCTCATCCTGGGTAAACATCACGGGGGGAAGATGGTAGCCATCTACGATAAAATACCCTTTGCCGGCCTCGGAACCGATGGGTACACCGGCTTCCATCAGGGCTTTCACATCGCGATAAACCGTGCGCAGGCTCATCTCGAAGCGCTCGGCAATTTCCTCTGCCTTCACCACCCGTTTGGTCTGCAGGTGGATGAGAATAGCGGTTAAGCGGTCAATCCGGTTCATGCGGGAAGGTACGAAAATTGATAATTACAATTGCCCACACACAGTCGGAGTTGGAGCCCTTTCGGGGGCAGGAAGTTTGCGGCCCTGAAAGCGTCGACTAGTTACAAAAAAGAAGGGCCGAGGCCCTCCTTAATTGTCAATTGTTCATTGTTAATTCTAAATTTCTACTGTGGCCCGACCACCGGCGCGCTTCCCTCCTTCGGCTCGTTGAATTCGATCTCGTTACGTGGTACATCAAAGTAGCTCATGTAATTGTAGTTGATGAATGCGTGTGTATTGACCGTTGTGGACCCCGTCACGTTCGACAATACTACTGCATTGGCGCGGCCTCCACCCTTACTCTTATCATCCACAATACCCAATCGTCTCAAGTCGTAAAACGCCAAACCGCGGAACAACAGCGCAATGCGTCGCTCCGTGCGAAGTTCCTCCAGCGCCTCAGCTTTTGTTGCGCTGGCAATCGAAGTGAGTCCTGCACCCTGCATGGTCCGGATGTCGTCAATGATCGCTGTGCCTGCGGCGATGTTTCCACTCTGGATCAACACCTCGGCTTTCATCAGTTCGTTCTCCTCATAAGATCCTGCGAGGTACGTATCGTCAACCCCATATTGATCCGTATGTGCATAGGTAACAACGCCGGGCATGTCGTTGCCCCCATCCACGAGATAGTAACGCGTCCCGAAGCCCAGGCCACGCCCGCGCATGTTCACCCGGGGAGAAGTCATCAGGGCAAAGTTATTTTCCATACGTTGATCGTTCGCTTTAAAGTCCTGGATCAGGCGTTCGCTGACGAAGAAAGTCTGACCATTCTCCGTCGCCGTGTAAGAAGCAGCGCTACCAAAATTGGGATCTATCACCGAACGGTTGAAGTCTTCTGTGGTTTTCACGACAAATACCGGATCGCCTTCCTGAATGCCGGCGTCCGTAAGGGCGCCGATCGCCGACCAGTCTCCTGCTGACATCTCGCCCACGCGTTTGTTAACCAGCAGGCTACGCGCCTTCATGGTATTGATGTTCCTGATCCATTCATCCGGCGTGGGAATCCCGCCCTTGCCCTGCTGGCAATAGCCTGGAATTACCGTGCTCAAAACATCGCCATACGGACCCGTGTCACCAATGCCGTTGAGTTCAGCAATGGCATGGTCAAAATTTTCCATCGCCTCATTGATAATTTCCTGGTTCGTGACAAAATCGCCGTTTGTTTTGTTGGCTTCATCGGTAATGATGCCGGCAACGTACAGGGAGCCTATACGGGAGTAGGCGTAACCCTTCCACCAGTATGCCCACGCGCGTAGCGTTGCTTTCTTAGTTTCCTCATCGCCGACGAACGTGGCGCCATCTACGTAACTGAGCAGTACGTTCATGGCATTGTTAAGGAAGTACATGGGGGTCCATTCCATCAGCAACGTGTTGGCGGCGCCATAGGCGCGATCATTGCGCAGCCGTAGCTCGAATGGCTGTGAAATACCGATGGGGTTCAGTACCAGGCTCCCATCATCGAGCGTGAAGTCTGTAGGGTTGTTAGCGTAACGATAACTTTGATTACCCCACGGCACATAGATGACGTCGCCCATGGATTCATGCAATCCATAGATCATCGTCGTAACATAACCCAGATTTTTACCCGTCCTGGGGCCAAGCTGGTCATCTATTGACGCATAATAGGCACCGAAGCCGCTGATGTACACGCCACCTTTTGCAAATGCGCTGAGTCCCGCTTCCGTATCCAGGGCAGAGGCATTGGGTTCATTCTTGTTAGTCACCTCCGAAAGCTCATCCTTGCAGGCGGTGAACAGGGCAAATGAAGTTAGGAGTATAAATATTTTCGTTTTCATCTCTTATACCATTAATTGAATGAGACATTCAGACCAACCTGGAATGATTTAAAATTGGGGTACGACCAGTAGTCGAGTCCGCGTTGTGTGGCCACCTGAGGAGCTGCCGAGGTTGTTGCACCGCCAGAGGTGTTCTGACTTGACTCAGGATCCATTCCCGAGTAATTGGTGATCGTGTAGAGGTTTCGACCGGTTACCACGAGCTGGAGTCTGGTGAAGCCCTTCATTGAGAAAAACCGTGCGAAGTCAAATGCGACGGAAACATTTCTCAGACGGGCGAATGAAGCATCTTCCAGAAAATAATCCTTAGTGCCGTTTGCTTCAGAAGCGTCGTAAAAGCTTTTATAGTAAGCCGTCCAGGCACCAGATTCGCCATTGATCGCGATCGGCTTGTCGTAGTCCCCGTGCAGACCTTCGGAGTACATCCACTCCTTGGTCTGGTTATACATTTTGGCGCCACTCACCCAATCGATCTGGAAAGAGAAATTCAGGTAGCTCTTGAACGTAAAGTTGTTGATGAACGCCATGTTGAACTTGGGAGCTGTGTTTCCGAGGAAGTATTTGTCGGGCGTGAACTGCACGGTCTTGCTTTCTTTGTTTACGACGCGTCCATTCACGAGTTCATATTCGCCGGCTTTCGTTTGATCGAGGTAGAAATTTCCCTGAGGGCTTTTCTGGTCAATGCTCGTGAGGGCTTTGTAGCCGTAAATTGTTCCAATCTGCTCTCCCGGACGAAGGGTGTAAGTAGCCGCATTGGCCCATACAAGTGGTATATCACGTCCGTCGGTCGTGCTCATAAGCCATGACTTCTGCGTGCCGAAGTTCGTTGTGAAATCCCACTTGAAGTCGTTACCGTTGTAGATATCCGCGTCGATGCTGAACTGCACACCTTTCGATTCCAGGTCGATGTAGTTGTCCCATATCGTTTCGGATCCATTGGACACCGGTTGCGTACGCTGCCATACCACCCCTTCGCTCTGCCGTTTCCAAACGGATACGCTACCGGTCAGGTAGTTGAGCCATGAACCATTCTTGACCGGTGATATGCCCAGGTCGGCACCATATTCAAATTCGCTGGTTCTCTCCACCTGCAAGCCAGCGTTCGCAACGGTAGGGTTGGCATAAATGATGGAACCGTTATCTACGGTTCCTGTTTTGAATGTAGTTGTACGCAAGTAATGGTTAGGCACGGGTCCTGCGAGGTCGCGTGATCCATCCAACGTATAGGATACTGGCTGGATGCCGGCTTCGCCATATGCGGCGCGCAATTTAAATTCAGGCAAGAGTGATTGAAGGGGAGTCCAGAACTGCAATTGAGACAGACGGATGAACGCATCGCCGCGAGGAAACGTGAAAGGAGATTTCGCGTCGCCGAAAGTAGAACTGTAGTCAGAGCGGAAGCCACCGGAGATACCGGCAAGATCCTTGTACTCAAAACGCTGGTTCACGAGGTATCCGAACGTGATAAACAAGTCTTCATATTCGCTGGTGCTGTTTGATGATGATTGTGCACCGGTGATGTCGTCCACATCGCTATACGATGGAAGGCCCGTGTAGGTCGCGTACGAACGCTTGAAGCTGCTCTTGCGCCAATCGAATGCCACCTGCGTGGTGGAAACAATCGGCAGTTTCCATCCAAAATCCTTGTCAAAGTCGAACTTCGCCGTTCCTGTCACCAGTGAGTTGAGGTTGAAGATATTGGTAACGGATTTTGAGAAACCGCCGGCCAGACTTTCACCAATGAAATTATTGTTCGCGACCGATGCGGCATTGCCCTCCTGGTTGAGTGTATTGCGCGCAAAGTTGTTCATGGAATAATTCACACCGACCTTGTAGTCAAGATCAAAGTATTTGTTGGCTTCATAGTGCAGGTTGATCGTGGGAATAATGTCGATCACTTTATTGTCGAAGGTCTGATACTGAAAAAAGTATAGGGGATTGTTGTTGTTTGCACCTGCTCCACCGAATTGATACAGGTAGTTGTCATCCCCGTCCCGATATTCCAGGTCAGCAAAAGGATACGTGTACATGGCTGAAGATATCGGAGCACTGTTCACATAATAGGGATTAACCGAATTGTCGGTGTACACGAGTTGCGTGATCGATCTAAACGTCAGATTTTTAAAAAGATCAACACCTATGTTAGTAGTGAAGTTGTTTCGATCAAGTGTTCCTTGAACGATGGACTCCTGTTTGAGCTTCGAGAATGTAAAAGCATAATCCGAATTCTCCTTACCGCCTGACAGTGACAGGCTATAGTTGGACGTCTGCACAGAGCGGAATGTCTGCGCAATGTGGTCATTGTACTTTACGTTGCCGATATACGGCTTGTTGTTTTGTGCGCTACCCGTGTTCTCCCAATTGATCTCGCCCCACAAGCCCAGTTCGTCCTGTTGAAGTAGGCCGCCGTTGTTATCGAGCACGTTTCCACTGGCGTCGGTCGTAAAGGAATGATTAAGGGGTTGATGGAGGTCTCCTATGTTTATGACATCGTCGACGCTGACTCGTGCGGAAGCATCAATTCGCATAGGGCCTTGTTTGCCTTTCTTGGTAAATATCTGAATCACCCCATTGGCGCCCTGGGCACCATAGATGGTGGCTGCGGATGCACCTTGCACCACCTCTACCCGCTCAACGTTATTCAGGTCGAGTGTATTGAGTGAAGTAGCGCGCATCTCGACGCCATCTACCATAATCAGGGGCTGCGTACCTCCCGATAGCGTGTTGATGCCGCGAAGTTGAATGCTGACAGGCGCACCGGGGTTTCCTGAGGCCGACATGATCTGCGCGCCGGCAATCTTACCAACAAGGGCCTGATCAATTGACGCGGCAGGTATGGGTGGAAGTTTGTCGCCGGAAATGGACTCGACGGAGATGGCGAGTTTTCGTTTGTCTGTGGCCATTCCCACGCCGGTCACAACCACCTCAGAGAGTTGGGTGACGTCGGCCTTCAGCGCTACATTTAGTGTAGTCTGACCGTTGTAAGAAATCTCCTGTGTCTGGAGGCCGATGAAGGAGAAGACAATAACACCCGATGCTGCCTCTGGTAACGCAAGTGAATAGATACCATCCGAACCGGTCACTGTGCCGGTGGTAGTTCCTCTCAGAACAACATTGACGCCGGGTAACGGTGTGCCATCATCAGCATCGGTGACCTTACCTGTAAGGGCACGCTGCTGTGCGACTGCCATGCATGCCATGCCTAGCATGCCCGCGAGCAGTAGAAATTTTCTCATAGTATGAAGGTTTAGTTTAGGAATTACTACTTCTTCAAAGCTTGAGAAACCCGCAACAAAATGAATCACCACAAACTCGTGAAGTATCCACGTTGAATATCACGCAATACGGGTGTAGTTACTTTGATAAGCGTCATCAGTTTCCGGCAACGTCCAATGAACAGCCATTATCCGTCAACGAGTGTTAACGAGCAACTACGCGTGGAAGAGGGTATTTCGGGGCAACCTGGATTGAACGCAAAAAAAGCCCCCAGCCGGGGGCAATACAAAAAAAATCGACACTGTCCTCTCCCCTTCACAAAGGGTACCCACCAAATCGATAACCTGCCAAGGCAGGACTACTACTAATTTCTAATTACCAGAATATCGTATACAATGCCGTAATAATCCCCAGCACGAGAAGTGATCCCGCCAGGAAGGCAGGATGCATGCGGAACATCGAACGGTCAACCTCCAGGCCCTTAGGCACTACCCCTCTCGCGTTATCTACTTTGGTGATGATGAACATGCCGACCACGCAGAGTATAAAGACGAATCCCATACGATCAAGGAAGGGTATTTCGTAAACGCCAGTGCCATTGTCTTTTGAGAAACCCCATCCCGACATCCAGGAGAGATCGGCGAACTGCGGAAGCAACTTCAGAACCAGCGAGAAGATAAAGCCTCCGATAGTAGCAAAAAGCGCTGCATTGGAGGTGGTTTTCTTCCAGAAGAAACCGAGAATGAACATCGCGAAGATACCCGGTGATACGAACCCGGTATATTCCTGAATATACTGAAAGCCCTGTTTGCCTTCTCCCATAAGCTTCTCGCCGATAAGCAGCGAGAGCAACACGGCCATCACCATCGATACAATCACAGCGATCTTTCCGACACCCACCAATCTTGTTTCACTGGCATTGACGTTAAAGGCCTTCTTGTAAATATCGAGCGTAAAGATCGTTCCTATACTGTTTGCCTTACCCGCAAGTGATGCGACTATCGCGGCCGTTAACGCGGCGAATGACAATCCCTTCAAACCAGAGGGTAGCAGGTTCAGCAGCGAGGGATAGGCCTTGTTAACGTCGACAATGCCCTTCGAATCGAGCATCTCTTGCTGAAACATTCCTTGGCCGTGCAGTACGTACGCCGCGATGCCTGGGATCACGACAATAACGGGCATTAAAATCTTCAGAAAGGCCGCGAACAGTATCCCGTTCCGGGCGGTCTTCAAGTCGGCGCCCAGTGCGCGTTGCGTGATGTACTGGTTGCAACCCCAGTAGTTCAGGTTCGTAATCCACATTCCGCCTATGAGCACCGTTAGTCCCGGAAGGTCCATGTAGTTCTCATTATCCTTCATGAAAATCATGTGGAAGTGATCATCGGCATCTTTGGTGAGCAATTTGAATCCGGCAAGCATACCTTCCTGGCCGGCGCGTTCAGCGACGAGGTTCAGTGCTATGTAGGTTGCCACAAGGCCACCCAGTACAAGGAAAAATACCTGGATTACGTCGGTATAGCCGATTACCTTCATACCGCCCAGAGTAATGACGATCGAAAAAGCAGCCAGCAGGAAAATACAGAGAAAAATATTGAGTCCCGAAATGCCACTGATGGCAAGAGCTCCCAGATAAAGAATGGACATCAGGTTCACGACGATGTACAACAGTAGCCAGAAGACCGCCATGATCATCGCCACGGTGCCGTTATACCTTTCGTTGAGGAATTGTGGCATCGTGTAAATCTTGTTCTTCAAATACACGGGGATGAAAAATATAGCCACGATAACAAGCGTGACCGCCGCCATCCATTCATATGTTGAAATAGCCAGGCCCATCTTGAAGCCGGAACCGGACATTCCAATGAACTGCTCGGCCGAAATGTTCGACGCGATCAGCGAAGCACCAATGGCCCACCAGGTGAGCGAACCTTCGGCGAGGAAGAAGTCTTTAGAGTCGGTGACGGCCTTCTTTTTGCGATTGTAGATCCAGTATCCATAAAAGGCGACTACAAAGAAATAGATCAGGAAGACGATGTAGTCTGAGGTTTGTAACTGCTGCATTACGGGAATAGGTTAATAGGGCACGGGGGCTGAATAGGTTTAAGTGCAGCGGTAGATACAAGTAAGATCCTCCTCATTCGATGCTGCACACGTTTTAACTTGGCTAAAATCACGTTCTTTTCGAGAAGAACAAAAGAATCTGCATGATTTTTTGGTGAGCGGATCTAAAGTGCGAGATGCCAGGAATTTATCTGTGTGGGAGAAATAGGGATTTTTCTGGCGACAAGCCAGTCTGAAGACTGCAGGGATGCATCTCCGGATTACGTCTGGCACAAGTCTCCCGGGACATGATTCTGCCGCTTATTTTGCATGGGAAGACTTGCGCCAACTGTCAGGGAAGACTTGGCCAACTGTCGAGGCCACTCCCGCTACTTACTTTGATAGCGTTAAGGCAACCACCGATTTGGCCGGCAGGGTCACGATCAGGCCGGTTTTGGATTTTTTGGCACCATCAAAGGTCTGCGGCTTTACCTGCTGGGGCCTGTCAAAGGTATTGTGATCCGTAAATTTAGGCGCAGTAATCACCTGACCGCTCACTTTGAGCGCCTGCGCTTCTGCGAGGTCGAGCACAACCTCCTGGTTATTCGCAGGATCAATGTTCACCAGGGTGAGTGTGATCGTACCATTCTTGTCGATGGAAGCCGAGCCGTTAATTGCCGGTAGTTTCTCATTGCCCTGCACATAATCCTTCGTTTGAATTGACAGGGGAATCAAGGTAGCGTCCTGGTGTGCCTTGAACAGATCAAACACATAGTACGTGGGTGTCAGTAGCATCTTTTCCTCGTCCGTTAGAATGAGCGCTTGTAACACGTTGATAGTTTGTGCCAGGTTGGCCATCTTTACGCGATCACAGTGATTGTTAAAGATGTTCAACTGCGAGGCCGCAATGAGCGCGTCCCGGAGGCTGTTTTGCTGAAACAGAAAACCGGGATTGGTTCCGGGTTCAACGTCTGTCCAGATTCCCCATTCATCTACCACCAGCGCCACGCGCTTGCCAGGATCGTATCGATCCATAACGGTGCTGTGCTTTGCAACGAGTTCTTCCATGTGAAGGCAGCTCTTCAACGCTGAGAAATATTCCGACTCTCCGAAATTGGTCGCCGAACCTTTGCTTTCCCACGTCTTGGGAATGGTATAGTAGTGTAAAGAGATCCCCCACATCATGTTCAGGGGGACTTTGCGCATAAGAGTTTCCGTCCAGTTGTAGTCGGAGGAGTTCGCGCCTCCTGCAATTTTCATGAGGCGTGTATCGCCATAGTTGCGCGCATATGTCGCGTAACGTTTGTATTGATCCGCGTAGAAGTCGGCAGTCATGTTTCCGCCACAGCCCCAATTCTCGTTGCCCACTCCCCAATACTTTACTTTGAAAGGCCCGGGGTGGCCGTTCTTCTTGCGAAGGTCTGCCATGGGGCTTACACCATCGAAATTGAGATACTCTACCCACTTCGACATTTCTTCAACGGACCCACTACCCAAATTACCGCAGATATAAGGCTCGGTCCCCAACAGTTCGCACAGGTCCAAAAACTCATGCGTACCGAAACTGTTATCCTCCACAACCCCTCCCCAGTGTGTGTTGATCATCCGGGGCCGCTGGCCTCGGTCGCCGATGCCGTCGCTCCAATGATACTCATCCGCAAAACAGCCACCAGGCCAACGCAGGTTGGGTATATTAATTTTCTTGAGCGCATCAACGATATCGGTGCGAATTCGTCGCGTATTAGGAATCGCGGAATTCTCTTCAACAAAATATCCGCCATAGATGCATCTTCCCAAATGTTCTGAGAAGTGTCCATAAATGTGCTTGCTAATGGTATACTTCGCCAGCGAAGGAGAAACGATAATACGGTTCGACGGTTGTGCGAGTACGGCGGTGATACACAAATAGAGTGCGGCAGAAAGTAAGGAGCGTGCTTTCATGAAGTTGAGCGTAGAATAATGAGTTAATTAATAGATGACAACTAGGGAGAAAAATCTGGTTAGCAAAGGTGCGGAGGAAGCAATGTATTTTAACCGCAAAGCCGCAATGATGCAAAGTTCCGCAGAGATTTCTTTATCAGTGCTCATAATAAAGTGAGTAGCCAGGTTATCGCTGTACAATGAAATGATGTCTAAAAAAACTTTGCGGAAATTTGCATCATAGCGTCTTTGCGGTAAAAGCCTTTGCTCTCTTTGCTTCCTTCGCTGCTACACATCGCAGATATTTACTCCCTGACGAAGTGAGGCGATTTTGTCGGGACGTGCAGGAATGAATTCCTGCGCCACGAAACCTTTGTATCCGGTCTCCACAATCGCATTCATAATAGCCGGATAGTGAAGCTCCTGCGTTTCGTCTATTTCATGGCGGCCGGGTACTCCTCCAGTGTGGTAGTGCGCAATGTATTTTTGGTATTGCTTGATCGTAGCAATGACGTCGCCTTCCATGATCTGCATATGGTAAATGTCATATAGCAGTTTAAAGCGATCCGATCCCACTTTGTCACACAAAGCTGCTCCCCAAGCCGTGTGATCGCACATATAATCTTTGTGATTAACTTTGCTGTTCAACAACTCCATCACCACGGTAACCTTATGTTTTTCAGCGATCGGCATCAAACGCTTGAGCCCGATAGCACAGTTCTCCATGCCTTTTTCGTCATCCATGCCCTTGCGATTACCGGAGAAACAAATGATCTGCGTTAGCCCCGCGGCGGCCGCTTTCGGAATGACCTCGGTATAACTCCTGACGAGTTCATCGTGGAGAGACAATTCATTGAAACCGTCAACGATGCCCTTACCAGCGCCATTTGGGAGCGCTGACGTAAGACCATATTTTTTAAGTGTAGGCCATTCCTCAGGACCGGTGAGTTCTATCGACGCGATGCCGATATCTTTTGCCGATTTGCACAGATCATCAAGCGAAATGTCTGAGTAGCACCAACGGCAAACCGAGTGGTTAACTTTCCCCTTCAGCGTCGGCGCAAGGGATGATTCAGCCGCAGCGATACGATTCGACAGCGACGTTCCCAGCACAACTGCCGTGGTGCTTCCTGCGATTTTTTTGAGCGCACTCCGACGGGATGCAGTACCGTTTGTGTTTTTCATCGTTGAAAGTATTGTTTTTAGGTTCGTTATTTTTTTGCCTGGCTACGCATCCCATCGGGCATCTTGCTGAAGGCATGTGCAGCCCGGCTGCTCATCCTGAACACAAACATTAAACGTCACAGATGTTCACGCCCTGACGAAGTGAGGCAATTTTGTCTGGTCGTGCGGGAATAAATTCCTGCGCTACAAAACCTTTGTATCCGGTCTCCACAATCGCATTCATGATAGCCGGATAGTGAAGCTCCTGCGTTTCGTCTATTTCATGACGGCCGGGCACGCCACCGGTGTGATAATGAGCGATGTATTTTTGGTACTCCTTGATCGTGGCAATGACGTCGCCCTCCATGATCTGCATATGGTAAATGTCATACAACAGTTTAAAACGATCCGATCCCACCTTGTCGCACAAGGCTACTCCCCACGGAGTATGGTCGCACATGTAATCTTTGTGATCTACCTTGCTGTTCAACAATTCCATTACCATCGTAACTTTGTATTTCTCGGCAATAGGCATCAGGCGCTTCAAGCCGATCGCACAGTTCTCAAGACCCTTCTCGTCGGCCATTCCCTTCCGGTTACCAGAGAAGCATATAATCTGTGTAAGTCCGGCCGCTGCGGCTTTGGGAATAACTTCCGAATAGCTCTTCACCAATTCGTCGTGCAATGACAATTCGTTGAATCCGTCAACGATACCCTTACCCGCACCCCAAGGCAGCGCCGATGTGAGTCCATACTTCTGCAGGGTGGGCCATTCCTCGGGGCCAGTAAGCTCTATCGATGCGATACCGATGTCTTTCGCCGACTTGCAGAGGTCATCAAGCGAAATATCGCGATAGCACCAACGGCATACAGAATGGTTAACTTTCCCTTTCAGCGCGGGCGCAAGGGATGATTCAGCCGCAGCGATGCGATTCGACAGCGACGTTCCCAGCACAATTGCCGTGGTGGTTCCTGCGATTTTTTTGAGCGCACTCCGACGGGATGCACTACCGCTTGTGTTTTTCATATCGTTGGAAGTATTGTTTTAGATCCGTTATTTTTTTTCCTGGTTACCCACATCATCTGGTACCTCGCTGAAGGCAAACACAGAAGGCCGGTCATTATTCCGCGACACAACGAGGCGTATCGCGCCGTTTTTAAAACGCAGCAACGCCATATCGCGAATATCGCCTGTTAAGTATACATTAGAAAGGACCCCATCATTTAGTTTCATAGAACCATTGGCATACCGCAGCACTGTACCCATCGAAGCATCACTTCGCCCAAGTTGCGGTTTAAAACCATAGAAATTGCCCGCCGACAGAATGGCGTTTTCTTCTACTTCCGGTGGCAGCGCGGCAAAGCCCTGTGTGCACGAGAGCTGCGCCAGCGGTGGCAGCTTGTGCACTCGAAATGATTTCCCATCCACATTTTCAACCCAGGAGGATTCAAAAGTATAGGCCTCGAACTTATAGCTCTTTTCGAGCTGTTCCTGACTGAGTATATCGTCGATTGTGGCAGTCGCATATTCCTTGTACCGGGTGAACTTCTTCCGCAACGGTGCCAGTTGATCAAGTAGTTCGTCGCGGGTTGCGAGCGGATAGTTCTTATCCATAATCCGGTAACAGAGAATCGGATCGATCACATTGTCCTGATTGAAATCACCGGCGAAAAGCTGGACCGGCTTGTCCGCCGATGCTTTGAACTGCATATTCAGTCCCGCGTTGCCTAACAGGAAGTCCGTGTCGCCATCGTCGTCGACGTCGTCCGCCTTGATGTTTGTCCACCAACCGTGGGTCTTCTCAAATTCCGGCCCCGCGTACGCAACGAGTTTGCCTTTTTCATTGATGAACACGCGTATGGGCATCCACTCCCCTGCGATAATCAAGTCTGGCCACGAGTCCTGGTTCACGTCGGTCCAGGTGGCGGCCGTAACCATTCCCATCGAGCCGAGATTTGCATTAACGCGGTCGGTGACATCGATGAATGAGAGATTTCCCGTCTGAGAGTTGTTCTGTAAAATGGTACTCCTGGGAATGAGTCCATAACTTCCCGGCGTGTGGCGCCCGCCCACGAATAGGTCAAGGTCGCCATCCTTGTCGAAATCAGCGGCAGTTACAACGCCGCCACTAGCGGTCTCCCTGGGCAACGCGGCATTCGCTTTCGAAAATATTCCATCACCACTATTCACATACATTCGATCCTGGTATAACGCCGAACCGGGTGGATGTTCGTCTCCCCCGCTGATCACAAACAGATCGCTGTCTCCGTCTCCGTCAGCGTCAAAAAAAAGTGCGTCAATATCTTCTGCCGCCGCGTCGTCACGCCACGGTTGGGCTGGAGCTTCATAAAATGTTCCATCGTCATGACCCAAGTACAGCGTACCGGACTGTCCGGCGGCACCGCCGAAGAAGACGTCGTCGTTCCCATCCGCATTCACATCGGCCGCGGCAAACTTTCCACCCAGCCTCGAGAGCTGGTAGAACAACAGACGATGTGACTTGAAGTCCACATAGGCATTTTCAGTGTGCTTGAAATGAATGCCGGAATCGTCCGTTACATCCCGCAGAAGGGAGGGAACGGGGCTTGCCCCACCTTGCGCGTCGGATAGCAAATCCGCGGTCCGGGGTGCAGATCCGTCAAGGGTTATCTGAGAAGGGGATTCTGGCGGTCCGGGTAATGCAGAAGTTTGATCAATCACCAGCGTTTGCCCGGCCTTTGCATGGGCCACAACGGATATGGTACCATCGGGCCACGTAACTTCTACTTCCGTCGCTTCCTCCGCTGCGCCCAGCCCTACCGTGAGCACAGGATCTACGCTCGATGCGTAGCCGCGCGTCGTAAATGCTTCGCGGTATTGCGTAGTCGAATCGGTACGCACCACAACGCGCGATCCTGTGCCCTGCGTATTGGGCTTGCGCCCCTGCAGGCGAATGCGGATAAAGTGATTGGATTTCTTCTGCTCCGCCCGATTCTTCAGCATCGTGGGCGAATCATTCAGGTTATTGGTCACGATGTCATAGTCACCATCGTTGTCAAGGTCGGCATAAACCGCCCCGTTGCTCACGGCCTGCCGGGTGAGTCCCCATTGACCGGATACATTTTCGAAGGTCAGCCCGTCGATGTTCCGAAACGCATAATTGGTAAGCCTGGTTTGTGGAAGCTGTTGAACGATGGCCAGATAATCCACGGGTTTATTAGCCTGGCGCGCCTCCTGATATACGCCACTGGTGTACTTCATGAAGTCAAGGTTCGTGAAATCGCGTAAGTAGCCGTTGGTTACAAACAGGTCCGACAACCCGTCGTTGTCCAGGTCAACCAGAAATGGTGACCAGCTCCAGTCGGTATTACTTACGCCAGACAATTGCGCCACCTCGCTAAACCGTGGAAGGCTATCTGTGCCAAAGCCACGATTAAGTTGCAGCGTGTTGCGCATATACTGTTGATGGTACCCGCTGTCAACAGCCAATTGATATCGGTCATACTCGTCGGGCCCTTTCAGGAGCTTTTGTCGCCGGTTGTCTTCAGGCAACATGTCCAGCACGATGACGTCCTGCATGCCATCGTTGTTGATGTCGGCGATATCCGAACCCATACCAAACTTGGACAAGTGACCAAACAGCTTGTGCGAAACCTCCCTGAAAGTTCCATCCCTGTTGTTCAGGTAACAAAAGTCCTGCTCTTCGTAGTCGTTCGTGATGTAGATATCGGTCCAGCCATCGTGATTGAGGTCACTCAGGGATGCGCTAAGGCTGAAATTGAGACCACCACCGTGCAAACCGGATTGGTCACTCACATCCGTAAAGTGTACATCAGTAGTAGCCTTACCGTTGGCATCGAACTTTGTGTCGTTGCGGAACAGTTTGTTGCCAAAATAAGGATGACGAAGATTCCGAAGACGGTTCGTATTGAAGAACGCTGCGTAGAACATGTTGGCATGATTCAGCAGCAGCATATCCAGATCGCTGTCGTGATCCACATCAAAAAAGTACGCCTGCGTGGAGAAGGTGCCCACGGCATCGAGCCCATAGGCGCTTGCACGCTCGATGAACTTCGGAACCCCGCCGGCTTTACATCCCTGGTTAATAAAAAGTTCATTCGCCCTGGGCTGGTAGTTGCGTATTACGGGCAGATTGTAACCCTCGCCGGGTGCGTTGCCCGAATAACAGACATAGATGTCCAGCCAGCCATCCCCATTAACGTCCATCATCGTCACACCGGTCTTCCATCCCTCCTTACCCGAGGTACCCGAGAAACCTGTAATGTCCTCGAACTTCCAATCTCCCTTATTTGTGTACAGTTTGCTGGGTGCTGAATTGCCAGAAAAATAGAGATCTACGAGGCCATCGTTGTTGATGTCGCCAGCGGCAACCCCCGCGCCATTGTACGTATACTCATACGTCATGATATTGGTTTGCTGCGTCTCCACGATGTCATTCCGGAAAGCTATGCCAACTTGTGCCGCGTCAACTTCTTCGAACTGCCGCGTATCCTGCGCGCACGATACCCATAGGGAACTTGCTAATAACACTAACCACCCGCGTCCCATCATGGCTTCGATTTACCTTTCTCTTTTGCACCCGACGCCATCTGTTTTAAACTGATGAGTCTTGACTTACCCTGATGGTTATACACGGTCATCTGTGATGCCTCTCGGGGTATCGGCACGCTTCGCGACGACTGTGAAAGATATCCGGATCCATAATAAAACTCCACCCGTTGTTTCGTCCCATCGCCATACTCCACGAGTGCCCACTCGTCCGTTACTTCGGGATCAAAGTATACGGCATCCCCTTCGTCGCGGCGCACAAAGGCTTTCAGACTATCCTGATTTTGTGACGCGATAATTAATTCCCGGTCATCTACGGTTCGTATGCGAATCAGTGCTTTGGCATCACCGCCCACCTCGAAACGGCTGGCACATGCGTTCATGAAAGTAAATCCTCCTTTTCCATCGCCCAGCAGAACGCCTCCATTGAACGCGTCGAAACGTCCTGAAAAGACCTCATTGCCATAGTCGTTTCCTATGAGTAACACATCAGGCTGATTATCGTGGTTTACATCCTGGACAACCATTCCATTCAGGGGTGCTACCTGAACTCCGGACGGTAGTGCGCGTAGCTCAAACGTTGTGTTCCCTTTGTTCTCGATATAAGCGCTCTGCGAAAAGTTAGCCTCCAACACCAACATTCCTGACTGATCGTGTGGCTTGAGCAGGGATGCCATGGTGGCCTTGCCATACTTCTTATAACTGCTGAATTGTTTTCTGAACTTCGGACTCTGACCATTGAGTTCGTCCCAGAAGTGCACGGGGTACTCTTCCTTGGTTCCGGCTTCCGATAAAAAATAGCAGCTGAGGATAGCATCTATACTGCCATTCGTGTCGAAGTCCTTTGCGTACACACGAAGGGGCGTCTCGTTATTAAAGTGGTAGTAATTGTTAGTGCCGAGGTTACCGGCAAGGTAGTCGGTGTCGCCATCGCCATCAAAGTCTGCCGCTGCCAGGCTGTTCCACCAACCTGTATATTTCTCGAGGCCCGTAGTGCGTGAAAGGCGAAGCGATTTTCCGTCGTTCACAAAGGCCGTAACGGGCATGAACTCACCCACTACCAAAAGGTCGATAAGACTGTCATTGTTTAGATCGGTCCACAAGGCATCGGTAATCATTCCGGCCTGTCTGAGCTCGGGGGCGTACGGGATTGTAACGTCTGTGAATTTTCCATGATCGTTTCTCAATAAATAGCTGTCGGGTGCCAGGGGATAGGAACCAGCAACGACGCGTCCTCCTACGAAAATATCCAGGTCACCATCATCGTCGAAGTCGGCGGCACGCACGCAAGATCCGCTGGCGAGGGTATTGGGCAATGCATCGGTGGCCAGCGAAAAATGGCCTTGTCCGTCGTTGAAGTAGAGCCGGTCCTGATAACGCTTGTCTCCGGCTTCCCCCTCATAGCTTCCCCCCACTGCATAGAGGTCCAGGTCACCGTCGGCATCGGCATCAAAAAGCAACAGACCTTCATCTTCAGGGTTTCGCTCCGTGCCCTTAGGTAATACGGTTGAAACGAATTCTCCATTGGGACGCTGCGCAAATAAGGTGGCATCAAATTGCGCCGACCCTCCTACAATAAAGTCCTCTCTCCCATCACCGTTAACATCTCCGGCAGCAAGCGCAGGACCGGCCTGCGAAAACTTATGCGGCAGTGTTCGTTGGCGATAATAGTCGACTTTGTCAAACTCCTTGTGGCGGTAGGCGATCCCGAGGCGATGGGTGACGTCCTCGAAGAGGCCCGCTTGCTCCTTCTGCCGGAGGGGATCGACCGCCGTGATCACAGCATCCTTCCGATAAAGATTGATCACCTGGTTAGTGGCCACGGCGGTGATAGTCTGCACCGCAAAATCTGGCCATACAACGGTAAGGCTATCAACAGATGCGTTTCTTCCCACGCCGAAATGAATGATGTCCTCCACGGTCGAAAGGTATCCCCGATAGGTGCTAAATTCATGATATTGTTTCACAGCCTTACAGGATATGATTACCCGCGCTCCTTGTCCGCTGGCATTGGGTGCTGATCCGTGGAGCCGTATTCGCAAGAAGTTATTTTTCTCCCGTTTATTATCCCCATGCTCGTCGTTGCTCTTATACAAAGTATTTTCATACAGAAACGCCGGGTCGTTGATGTTGTTCACCACGTAGTCCAGATCACCATCATTGTCGAGGTCGCCGAATGCCGCGCCATGCGAGAATGACGGTCGATTCAAGCCCCATTCGGTCGTGACATTCGAAAACGACAGTCCCCCGTTATTTTTGAAGCCATAATTGGAAACCTTCAGCACAGGAATAGAATCGATGAGGGACCGGTGATTGTTAAAGGCCCCTACCTCACGTTTAAAGTTCACATAGTCTTTGTCAGTAACATCTTTTGGAAACCCATTCGTGATAAGCAGGTCGCGGTCTCCATCGTTGTCGACATCTACAAATAACGGTGACCAGCTCCATTCCGTTTGGTGCACCCCAGCCATCTGTCCGACTTCGCGAAAAGTACCGTCGCCATTGTTGACCTGCAGCATATTTCGCATGTATTGGTACTCGTATCCGTATTCATTGTTGTTGATGTAGGTGTAGTAAGTAGCTCCGGCACCGGATACGGTTTTGCGGCGAAGATTATTTTCGGGAAGCATATCCAGCGTAATGATATCCGGATGAATGTCGTTGTCGATATCAGCAATATCAACGCCCATGGAGAAAAGCGATTGATGCTTAAGCCGATCTTTGATCTCGTTGCGGAAGGTACCGTCGCGATTGTTGATGTACAGGATGTCGTTCGATACATAGTCGTTACCAATGTATAGGTCCGGCCACCCGTCGTTATTGAGGTCGGCAACGCCGATTCCCAAGCCATAACCCTCAATGAGAATGCCTGCTTCCAGCGTTACATCTGAAAAAGTATTATTGCCATTGTTTCGGTAAAGTTTGTCATTGTTCAGCGCCGAGCCGTCCATGATCCGGGGACGGTAGCTACTGGGTATCTTATCGCTTTCGAGGTTCGTAAGCACGTAGAGGTCGAGGTCGCCGTCTTTGTCATAGTCAAAGAATGCGGCGTTCTGACTATAACCTTTGTCGTCGACGCCAAAGGCGTGTGCCTCCTCTTTGAATACAGGAACGCCGGCGGCATCGGGGCCCTTGTTTATGAATAGCGAGTTGGCTCTCGCCGCAGAGTCATCACTGATCGTGGCGCACACGTATATATCGAGCAGGCCATCGGCGTTGACATCGGCAAGGGCGACTCCGGAATTCCACTTATCGCCGGCACCAACGCCTGCCGCCGCGGTAACGTCTTCAAACTTCAGATTACCACGGTTGAGGTACAGGCGATTGGGGACCATGTTGCCGCTAAAGAATACATCCGTGAGACTATCATTGTTAAAGTCCCCTAGGGCAACGGCGGCGCCGTGATACATGTATTGAACGGTGAGGATATTGATCGAATCTTTTTCCTCGACAAGATTGACGAAATCAATTCCGGATGATTCAGCAGGAACCAGTCGGAACAGGGTATCGGGTGCACGTGAACAGCCGATGGAAAGGACCACCATAGTAATGCATGTTGCCGTTCTGGTCATCGCGGTAAACAAGGATGTAGTCAATTCATCTATGGTTAGGTCATTTCAAACAATAAAAAAGCCGTCCTGCCTGGGCGGGACGGCTTTCGTTTATTAGTGATTTAATACAACGGATTCTGTATCAGCGTCGTGTTTCGATTCATTTCTTGCTGGTCGATAGGCAACCAATACATCTTATCGGCCCAGGCACGGTCTTGCACTTTATTGCGCGTGTACGTGACTGTTCCGGAGAGTGCTTGATTGATCACAATCCCGTTGCCTGGTCGATTCATAGCAGCAGGGGCAATCATCCAACGGCGGATATCGAAATAACGGTGCTGCTCAAACACCAACTCGACGCGGCGTTCGTTCCGGTAGCGATCCATCAATGCCGCTCCCGTTTCTGTGAATGCAGGCATGCCCGCGCGTGCCCGAAGCTGGTTGAGTACCGTCTGCGCTTCAGCGTCCTGTCCGAGTTCGATGCAAGCCTCGGCATAGTTCAGCAGGATCTCACCATAGCGGAAGAAATGCCATGGCGCTTCCTGGTTTCCACCGGCAGCAGCGTATTCGTGAACCACTGTAGGATCGACAAACTTGCGTAAGTAGTAACCTGAGTAACCACCATTCCAGTCTTCGACCGGACCGTCACGGGTATCGAGCCCTGGAAGAAATACCCCGGGAGCTGTCTCTACCGTGCGAATGAGCACTTTGCCAACGGGATCCATCTCCTTCACGTCGGCCGGGCGCGGTCTCCACAAAGATTGATCGTGCAGGATACTGGCAGTCATACGAGGATCACGGTTTGCATAAGGTGCAGCGGCATGTACAGGATTGCTCCAGCTGAATTTGGTGCCATCCGTCAGTTCGTAATCGTCAACCAATTCCTGGATCGGCGTGTTGCCGCCCCAGTTGTGGTATCCATTGGGACCGTTCGCAAGACCGGGGAGAGCGCCGTCTTCCCATCCGCGGCTCTTGACAAAGTAGCGGCTGAAGATAGCTTCCTTGCTGTCCTTCAACAGGAACAAGTCCGTGTAGTCCTTAACCGGGTTGCCGGTGTTCTGGAGTGAATACAGACCCAGATCCATTACTGCCTTGGCAGCATCTTTCGCGGCCTGCCATTTGGCAGTCCTGTCGCCTGGAGCCGCAATCAGTTCCGGGTTGCTAAAACCACCTGCATAACCTGTCTCGTTGTAGAGGTCGCTGGCGGCGTACAACAGGATGCGTGCCTTGAGGGAAAGCGCAGCTCCGCGCGTAGCCCGGCCGATATCTCCGCCACCGGATCCATAAGATAGCGGGAGCAATGCGGCTGCTTCGTCACACTCAGCTACGATAAAGGCCACGCACTCGGCCAACGGGCTTCTGGCAACCTGAAAATCGCTGGTGAGCTCGTACGCCTGTCTTACCAGGGGCACGCCACCATACAACCTTACGAGATTATGATAGAAGTAGGCATTCAAGAATGCTACCTCGCCCTTCATGCGCGCGCGCCACAGCTCATCCTGTTCATTAAACGGCACCTCGTCGATGCGTTCTTTAAACAAGTTTACCTGGCGAATGCGAATGTATAGCTGTGTCCAGTTGAACTCGTCAAAGTCGCCCCGTGAGAACGAGCCTACGTCTGCCGGCGTTAGGTTCGATTGGACCACCTGGGAGGAACCATAGTTATGGATAAATTGAGATTCATCGGCCAACGATCCCAGCATGAGTTCACGCATGCCGTGGTTGAGACCACGATACATTTCATTTACAAACGCCTCAACAAGAGCCGGATCCTTCCAAACCACGTCCTCGCTGAACCGATCCTCTGGATCAACGTTCAGAAAGTCCTGGCTACACGACGTAGAGTACAAGACCAATGCAATACCGAGATAATACTTCAATAGTTTTTTCATGGCATGATCTTATTTAGAATCCAATATTAACACCCGCGTTGAACGTCATCTTCTGAGGATACACGGTACCATCCTGATTATCTGTTTCCGGGTCAAACACCTTGAAAGAATCCCAGGTAATGAGGTTGATAGAGTTCACGTATACACGTGCTGTGCGCATGCCTATCTTGCTGATTATGGCCGAAGGCAACGTGTAACCCAGCTGAATATTCTTCAGACGGACGTAGTCGGTATTTCGGAACCAGTAGGAGTTGTCCTGCGAGATCCAGTATTCGTCTTCGCGGTTAAACGTGCGCGGCTTCTCGGAGCTGGGATTTTCTGTCGTCCATCGTCCATCAGCAAAATCCTGCAGGTAATTTCCGAAGTCACCGGATTGCGTACGGATGTACGACCGTGCGCCGGTAGCGGCCTGAAACAGGATGTTCAAATCAAATCCCTTCCAGCCTGCCGTAAGGGTAAGTCCTCCCTGAAACCGTGGAATCGTGTTGTTCTCCATGCGGATTTTGTCATCAGCATCGATCTCACCATCGCCGCTCACATCTTCAAATCTGATATCGCCAGGCCGAGCGCCGGACCAATGCGGATAGGCATCGACATCTGCCTGAGTCTCAAAAACGCCGATTGCCTTGTACATGAGTCGGGTGTCGTTAGGACGTCCCGTTTGGGTCTGCCATGGGAACGTGGTCGCGGGCTCGTCGTAGAAGATCATTTCATTCTTAGAATAGCCGCCGTTCACGCTGATGCCATAGTTAAAGGTCCCTACGGAATTGTTGAAGTTCAGCAGGAAGTCAATGCCATGGTTTTTAAGCTCGCCGATGTTTTCCTTCGGAGGTGTAAATCCGGCAGTCTTTGGAATGGACGCGTTCCGGGTAATGAGCATTTGTGACCGTTTGTTACTAAAGTAATCTACTTCAAACGAGACCTTGCCTTGCAACAAAGTACCTTCTAAGCCGATGTTAGAATTATTAGCAACCTCCCAGGTGATATTCGGGTTCGCGATAGGAAAAGCAGTTGGCGTAATGCTGGTGGTCAGGGTGGTGTAATCAAAAATATAGTTACCTCCGAAACCAAAGTTGTTGGCAAACTGGAATTCATCGTCATAGACGTTGCGTGCACTCATGCGATCGTTACCCAACTGACCCCAGGAACCACGAAGTTTCAAGCGATCGATGAAGCTAACGGACTGCATAAAGTTTTCTTCCGAAACAACCCAACCAGCTGACACGCCCGGGAAGAATCCCCAGCGAGAGTCTTCAGGGAAAATGTAGGAAGCGTCATAACGCCAAACCATCTCCACCAGATACTTCTCGCGGAAAGCGTAGTTGATACGGCCGAAGTAATTAAGACGGGTTCTGTTGTATAACTTTCCGTCCAACAGGTTACCGTTCCAGGCATTCGTACTGGCATTCTGATTTCCAGCGAAAAGCTCGTCAACAGCTGTGGATATGTACCCGTTCCTGAAACCCATGAAGACGTTGCCCTTCAACACCTGCTTTTCAGTACCTGCCATCAGGGCCAAAGTATGGTCTGTTCCGAAGGTATGAGAGTAGTTGATATAGGCGTTGGTCGTTTGGGCAGAGGTTCGTTCCAACTCCTGCTGAAGTTCGGGCGCGCTGAGACCGCGTTGTGAACGAAGGAGCTCAGGCTCACCATTGTCATCATACGAGGTATAGTCCCAGGTATACAGATACCAGGGAGTCCTGAACCGTTTAATCGGACGGAACGACTCATCGAAGGCCGCGTTGAACATCACGTTCAGCCCCTTCACCCAGGGAATATCAATGCGAGCCCTGAGGTTACTGTTGAAGACGTTGTTAACATCATCCACGTACCCCGTGGCCGGTGTACTGATCACTACAGGGTTATCACCGTTCTCGATGTCGGGTCCTGGCAGGCCATTGGGCCAGTAGGCGGGCAAGTTCGGCTTGCCGCGGATCAACATCCGGAAGATCGTACTGGCATCCCGGGTAGGATAAGTCCGGTCTTCTTGCCGGCCAGCCAGGTCGACTGAAATGTTCAGCCAGTCGGTGATCTTGGCATCGATATTCGATCGGAAATTGTACTGCTTATACTTGGTACCACTGTTCTTGTAAACGCCATTTTCAGAGAGGCTTCCCAGCGACAGATAATACTTCACCCCGTCGTTTGTTCCGCCCGAGACCGATAACGTGGCAACGTCCTGCATGGCATTGTCTTTAATAACAGCGCCATACCAGTCGGTGTCGGGATGCGTCCACACGTCGGACCCGCTGCGATACTTTTCAATATCGGCCGCTGAATAGCGGGCGGGATTTCCGCGGTATTCATCGATTTCATTGAGCATGGTGGCATACGTAGGCGCGTCCGTGACTTCCGGCAAACGCGTCGGCTTGTTGAACCCGATGTTATAATTGAAATTGATCTGGGGTTTCCCAGCCTGACCGCGTTTGGTAGTTACCAGAATAACGCCGTTTGCTGCCTGCGCGCCATAGATTGCCGCCGAGCCATCCTTCAGGATCGTGATGCTTTCAATGTCGGCAGGATTGAGGCGCTCAAGGCCCCCGCTTCGGTTAGCAATACCATCGATAACAATAAGGGCATTGGGGTTTCCCGAAGTGTTCGTACCGCGAACCCTTATCTCCGAGCCATCTGAGCCAGGCTGTCCTGACCGGTTGATAAATACGGCTCCCGGCAATCGCCCTACAAGAGCGTTCGACAAGTTGGTTACCGGCGCCTGAGAAATCACGTCGCTCTTCACTGACGTAACGGCACCTGTAATGGTGGTTTTCTTTTGTTCACCATAGCCTACCACCACGATTTCCTGCAGGGATTGAACATCCTGCGCGAGCGTAATGTTGAGGTTGGTCTGCCCACCAACGGTAACCTCCTGCGAGGTGTAGCCGATAAAGCTGAAAATCAATATGGAAGATTCGTCGGGCACTTCCAGCGAAAAGTGACCGTCTACATCGGTCGTAGTCCCGTTGGTGGTGCTCTTGACCAGGACGTTTACGCCTGGAACGGCGATCCCCTGTTCATCCTTGACGGTTCCGCTAACCGTAATAGCGAGCGGGTTCACAGCGCTGGTGCCCATAGATGCCATGGCGGCAGGCTCAGCCGATTTCAGCACAATCTGTTTTCCGATCACGTCATAGCGAAGGCCGGATCCCAGGAGCTGGTTAAGCACACTGGAAAGGACTTCGTCTTCGACGTTCAGGGAGACACGCTCCCGGTTTTGTATGAGCCTCGGGCGATAGGTGAACTTGACGTCAGCCTTGCGCTCGATCTCTGAGAGAACTGCCTTGATTTCCGCGTTTTCGGCGTGCAGCGTGACCTTGCGGTCCAGCACTTCCTGCCCATTCGTGTCTATCGCATAGGCCATCATTACGGACACGCTGGTAATCAATAAGTTAATCAGGGTGACTTTCATAAAGAATAGCAATGCATTTCGAATAGGTTTAGACTTATTCTTCATAATTTTAGATGTTTTTGTTTGTTCTAATAGGGCAAAAACTAGGTTCCACCTCGATTTTATCGGGTGGCTACGACGGGCCGATGATGGTTCCAGCATCGTTGGCCCACATTTTTTTGGGTTGGGTTGAGTAGTGTGTTCTTACATAGGCTGTATGTGTTTAGTTGTTTGACTCCTCACATCCGGCGCTCTGAATGAGGACCCTGGCGTCCTGTACTTCATAGGTAGCTCCGATAGCGCGGCAAATAATTTCTATGCGTTCGTGAAAACCTTCTTCTTCCAGCGTGGTTGTCAACGTACATGACGACAGCAATCTGGGATCGAATACGATGTCAATGCCATAGTTATCCTCCAGTTCCTCAAAGATCTTGTCAACTGGCATGGCGTCATAATGCATGTGGAACAGCGTAGGCTTTGCGAGTATAACCTGCGGCGTAGCCACGATCTGTTTCAAGAAATTCTCTTTAACCATATCGTAGACTACTTCCTGATTGGGCGTCAGGATTACTTCATTCAAACCGCCACCGACGACATCATTCAATGGCCTTGTAACGGACACCCTACCGGTTTTCACAGCCACCTTCACCTCAGGATCGTCCTCGTAAGCCCTGACGTTAAAGCTTGTTCCCAATACTTTGACCATCACATTGTGGGCGTTGATAACGAAGGGCCTTGTCTTGTCTTTGGTTACATCAAAGAAAGCCTCACCTATCAGGCGCACCTCACGCAGGTTGTCGGCAAACTGGCGGGCATACTCGATCGTTCCCCGGGGCTGCAACCTGATCATTGAACCGTCAGGCAAGCGGTGTTCCTGCACGCTTTCAGATCGGTTGTTGATCGTTATGACTTCGCTGGATGCCTCACCATCGTAAATGGTATCGCGACTGGCATTCTTCCGGTTAATGAAAACAAATGTGTAGCCAACGATCGCCAGCAATAGCAAAGTTGCCGCAATGCGCATGGGTGCCCAAAATCGTGCGCGAGTCGGCCTGGCTTCGGGAAGTTTAGTGAAATCAATACGTCGTTTGATTTCGGCTAGCATCTTTTCCTGCAACGCCTGTTCCGCCAGCAGATCTGCGAGACGGGAATCGTCAATTTTTGTATCGAGTGATGCAAACCACTCCTCGACAACGGCCCGCTCTTCGCGCGTGCATTCGCCGTTAAGATATTTTGAAAGGATTTTAAAGAGGGGTTGATTTTCCATGTTCAAACGTGGTATCGATCGATTTCGGCACAAATGTATAGTCCGATATCTGCCCGGTTTACCCCCACCGGTTTGTGAAGAATATTTAAAAAAACTTTCTGTGTTTGCGCCGGATTGAATTGGGCGCTTTCGAAGCTGGAGTTATGGAAGGAAGGATAGAAAGTCGGCCATGCCGTCCGCTATTCCGTAGGTTCCAAAGGAAAAGAAGGTGAAGTGCCTGAGGTTCAGCTTGAGGACCTTGAGTGCTTTGCCGTATTGATTTTCGGCCGTCTTCTCGGAAATACCCATGCGGGTGGCGACCTGCTTGAGAGACAGATCTTCGTTCTTATGTAGTTTCACTATCTGGCGGCGCTTGGCGGGGAGCTTCTCAATTTCGCGTTCAAGAGCTCCGTTGAAATCGTCTAACAACACGGATTCTTCAGTACAGTTATTTTGAAGTGGAATGCCGCGTTTTTGTTGTTCATGCGTGTAGACGTGATGCGACATCTCGCGCGAAAGATGATTGATTACCTTGTATTTGACAGCGGTTGACAGATAGGCCGGCAGGCTATGTATGATCACCGTGCACCGATTTACCCAAAGACTCGTGAAAATATCCTGAACAATCTCCTCGGAGATTTCGCGCGACTGGATTCGCCGATACGCAACGGCGTATAGAACGCGCCAGTAACGACGGTAGATCTCCTCAAATGCTGGCACGTCCTGAGCTCTTAGCTGATCAAGGAGTGCACAGTCTGAATATGCTTTTAACTTATCCATCACTAAGTTAAGCACCTCACAGGTTAAAACGGTTAGGTAGCTGTCGCCGTGACAAGCTTTAAAGTGTCAATTATACATCTATATTAGTAAAAAGCAATGAGGAAAACGATTGCGGGCACGATTTTTTGGGGTGAGACCAGAGGCATTCAGAATTTCTCCCTGACTTCCAAGGCCTTAAAACTTGCCAGTTCAAGTCCTCAATAATTGCGCTTTGTCAAGTTCCGCTGAAATTCCGTCGCCGTGTAATTGTCGCTGCAGGTTCAAGATATATACATTATAATTGATCAACCGTATTTGCGGCAAACCCAACAGTTCAACCCCGAGTTAACGCCTGAGTATGACAAGAACTTCCCTTTCAATTATTGGTCTTCTCTGCACGGCCTTTGCCTGCCATGACAAGACCACCGACGTCGCCAAAGAAAAACACGACCTCGCCGATGTTATGGAAAATCATTCGCGCGCCGAAATCCTTGACAAATGGTATCCCCAGTCCGTCGATACAGTGGACGGCGGATTTCTCAGCACATTCACCTATGACTTCAAACCGACCGGGGAGCAGGACAAAATGATCGTTTCGCAGGCGCGGCATATTTGGACTAATTCGAAGGCCTCGGAAATCTATCCTGAGCGCAAATACCACCTCGAGGCGGCGCATCATGGCTTTGAATTTCTGCGCGACGCGATGTGGGACAAACAATACGGTGGGTTTCACTGGCTCGTCGATAAGAAAGGCAACCCGAAGGCTAGTGGTCAGGGCGAGAAGACCGCATACGGAAATGCGTTTGGCATCTATGGACTCGCGGCGTATTACAAGGCATCTAAAGATACGGCCGCACTGAGCCTCGCTAAAAAGGCGTTCATGTGGCTGGAGCAGCACAGTCATGACAGTGTTTATAAGGGTTATTATCAACACCTAAAGCGCGATGGCAGTGTCGTCGTGCGCGACGCCTCTGTTGCCTCTACGGCAGAAACGGGATACAAGGATCAGAACAGCTCCATACACCTGCTGGAAGCCTTTGCCGAACTATACCAGGTTTGGCCCGACCCACTCGTGCGCGAGCGGCTCGAAGAAATGCTTGTGCTCATCCGGGACACTATTACGCATCCAAAGGGATATCTCGTTCTCTTTCTTACACCGGACTGGAAACCCATCACGTTTGTAGATCAACCTGATTCGATCGTACATAAGCACCATGGACTAGATCACGTTTCATTCGGGCACGACGTGGAAACAGCGTTCCTTATGCTCGAGGCATCGCATGTACTGGGGATCGAACATGACACGCTCACGATGCGAAAGGCGAAGCACATGGTCGATCATGCGCTGGCCGTAGGATGGGACGATAAGGATGGCGGCTTCTACGATGAAGGCTATTACTTTAAAGACAAACCTGGTATTACCATCACGCACGACACCAAGAACTGGTGGGCACAGGCGGAGGGTCTTAATACGTTGTTACTGATGTCGGATCATTTTCCTGATGATGAGCATCATTACTATGAGAAGTTTCTGAAGCTTTGGCAGTATTGCGATAAGAATCTCATCGACCATCAATATGGGGACTGGTTTGAAGGGGGTATTGATAAGCAGCCGGAAAAGAAGACGGCTTTGAAAGGGCATATTTGGAAGGCGACGTATCATCAGTATCGGTCGATGATAAATTGTGTAAGGAGGTTGAATGGGGAGGAAGTGCATCCGTAAAGCTAGCCAGTCTGAAGACTGGCGGGGGTGGTGCGATAGAAAATGAGGGCACAAGTCTCCTGCTGGGCGTGTGGGATTTCCAAATGCGAAGAAGAAGACTTGCGCCAGCGCGCTGTTTACAGTTTCATCTCCCAGCCTTTTTCATAGCTGCGACTCCATAACGCGCTCGCTTCCTTGTCATCTTTGATGTGACCGTTCGATGGATCGCACTTTATGGCGCGGCCCACGCGGTAGGAGATGTTGCCCAACTGCGGCAGCAGGGTCGATTTGTGACCTTCTGAGACCGGCGCCGCCAGCTTTTCCTTGCCGCGAATTGACTGCAGGAAGTTTGACAAATGTAAACTGTCCAGCTTCTCTCCGGCGCCCATCGTATTGGTTGCGTCAACTTGCTCTAACGTGGTCTTCACGTCTTTCACCAGCTTATTGCCTGCATCGTAGATCTTATAGTCGTCGCCACCGGGGATAACCATAGTTCCTTTCTCTCCATAGAAGATCACCCCGCGACCCACACCTTCCACCGGGAAGTCATTGCAGCTGCGCCCTTCCCAGGTAAGGGCTGTATTGTTAGAAAACTCGGCGGTAATAGTTTGAGTATCCGGCGTTTCCCAATCATCCTGGTATGCGAACCGTCCGCCGGCTGAAACAACTTTCGTCGGATAGTCAACACCCAATCCCCAGCGCATGACATCGATCTCGTGGGTGCCATTATTCAGCGCTTCACCGGTTCCCCAGTTCCAGAACCAATGCCAGTTGTAGTGAATCAGATTGTCGCGATATTCTTTGCGAGGGGCAGGTCCCTGCCACAATTCGAAGTCAAGGTTGGCCGGGGGCGCGATCACCTTCCCCTTGCCAATAGGTTTCCTTGCGTTGGCGTACCAACCTTTGGCGAAATACACGCGACCGATCGCGCCGGCTCGCAGCTCCGCGATCGCTTCCATCACGCGCGGGAACGAACGCCGCTGGCTTCCCATTTGAATAAGCTTGTTGTACTTGGTTGCCGCGGCCACCAGCATCTCCCCTTCTGCCGGGTTGTGCGAACAGGGCTTCTCTACATAGACATGCTTTCCTGCTTTCGCGGCCAGCAACGCCGCGGGCGCATGCCAATGATCTGGCGCGGCGATGGCAACTGCATCAACGTCTTTGCGCTCGAGCAACTGTCGTATATCTTTGATCCCCTGAGGCTTCTTGCCCGTAATCTTCTCGATCTCTGCTGTGGTCTTGGCAATGACCTGACTGTCTACATCACAGATATAGGCCACCTCAACATTGGGAAGTTTCGAAAGCATCGTGGCCAAAAAGTGGCCCCGGCTGTTTGTTCCCATCACCCCCATCACTACTTTCTCGTTGGGAGAACATTGAAAACTGAAGACGTTGGGCATCGCCATCATTCCGGCGGAGGTGAGCATCGATTGTTTGATGAATGTACGGCGGTTAGACATAGATCTTAAAATTTGTATTGAGTCCTGAGTATTAAGTACTGTGTGGGTCGATAGTATAATAGTATTAAGAGTGTTCGAGTTGTACAATCAGCGGTAAGGAACACTAACGACTTACTACAAGTACTCCCTACTAGATAGCAAAAGATATCCGAATTACGCATGCCCTCTATACAACCGGCTATTCTTCCAGCATTGGCGGTTCCGGAAACTCAAGTCCGTTAATTTCCTGCACAGCGCCGCCCGCGATGCCACGCACATCGCCGTACAGCGCAGCCAGGTTCTCCATCGCCCGCATCAGCCGCTTCTCACGCTTGGCCCACTGGCTGGCAAACAGCACCTTCTCCTTAATCAGATCGTCCTGCATATCGCGATAGCTTTCGAAGGCAGCCTCCAGCTTCTGCTTGAATTCAGTACTCGTCACATAGTTATAGACCATCTGCATTTTGCCTTCCCGATTCTCCTGGGCTGAAACCACTTCGCCGATGCGAATCATGCTACTGCGCAACAGGACGGCCAGTGACCGGAAGTCGGCAAACGAACATATCCATACGCCTTCCATTTCACCGAACCGCGTTATGCCTTCGGGTAGGGCCTCCGTTACAATCACGGCGATCGCTGCCTGCTGCAGGCGCATATCGTCTTTCACCTTGGCAATCCAGTCTCCGCCAAAGTGTTTCGTGCGTTTGCTTTCATACAAGATCCGGCCACAGGCCACGCCAAATTGATCCACTACTATATGCACACAATCTCCACCACGTTTTCCTTTCGAGACCTCTTCGACGCGATCTCGCGAGAAAGAGTGACGGAGGAATTCTTCTATGGCCAGCTCCTGTACCTCACCCTGCATTTGCATGCTCCCTTGTTCCGTGCGTTTCTTCATCTCGTTAATGAGCCGGGACTGATCATCGAGCTTCTTCTGCAACTCCGCGCTTCGGAGCCGCTCTTCGTCGCGCACGCGTTCTGTTTCCTCCATTACCTTCCTCCTGGCTTGTACCTCCCAAAGTTCGCGCTCACGGGCCTGCTTCAGCTCGCGTTCACGGAATTCCAGGCCCGCCTTCTCGTAGGTCGCCTTCTCAACATGCTGCCGGATCGTCGTTTCACGCTCAAGCAAACGCTTCTTCATTTCCAACTCAATGCTTTCTTCGCGGTCCTTCAAATGCCGTTCGCGCTCTTCCACCGTGACCATCTTTTCCTCCAGCGACTTTAATCGCTTCGCCTTCGCTAACCTGTCCTCCTCGAGACGCTTCATCTGTTGCTGAAACTTTTGTCCCTCCTCAGACCGCACGCGTTCGGTCACGACCTTTAACTGTTCGTAATTCTTCTTCTCAAATTCACGCTCCAGCCGCGTTCTTAGTTCATGCTCGAGTGACTCTTCCGGTGAAAATTTGTTGCCGCAGTGCGGACATTTTATTTGTTGATCTGTTGATTGATTGATCTGTTGGTTGGTTTCGAACAACGACGTTGCCACAGACGGGTTGAGTTGGGTATTGGATTCCAGGGTACGCAGCATATTATTGAATCATTTGTTGATCTGATGATTGGTTGATTTAGTGCCGGGCGCAAAGGCGAAGTTTGGCGCTACAGTTATTTGATTCGAAGGTATATTGCGGCTGTGACAGATAGTGTCATTTGGAGATTTGGTGACCAGGATTGGGGGAAGGACCTGTACAGGACTTAAAAATGGTTGGATTATGAAAAAACAAGTAAGTAAGGGACGGGCCGGTTCGTGTCAAATCCCGCAGGCCAAGTTGTTGCGCCTGTTTCAGATCATCGCCGTGCTCAAGTCGGGGCATTGGACCATTCAACAGTTGGCTGAGCGATTTGACACCAGTCCACGGACGATCTACCGCTACCTCAATCTGCTGGAGGCAGTCGATTTCCTTATTGAAAAGGACTTTGACAACCGGTATTTCATTATTACGTCAGACGATGATCCAACGCAAGCGGTATTCACCGTGGAAGAAACGCGACTGATGAAAAAGCTGATCTCCGCAGGAACGAATGACAATCCGCTAAAGAACCTCCTGCTGAAGAAGCTTTCGCTCAACTCTGAAATTGACAGCATGCCCCGGCTGTTTCTCAAACAGCGCATCGGAAAATTCGTGGAGGAAATCGCGGAGGCGATCAGGAACAAGCAGCAAATTGTGCTGCAGAATTATCACTCCGCCAACAGCAATGAGATACGCGACAGACTGGTAGAGCCCATTCATTTTGGCGACAATTACCAATCCGTTGTAGCGTTAGACACGGGCGATCTGGTATGCAAGCAGTTTAAGCTGGACCGGATCGGCGCACTTGCGACCGGCCCGTCGGGCTATCAATTCGAATCCCAACACAAGAAGAATCAGGCAGATATCTTTGGTATGTCGGGTGATTCGAACACGCACATCACACTGGAACTCACGTTGCGCGCATATTTATTATTGCGGGAGGAGTTTCCACTCGCTATTCCCTACATCACGCAAATCGATGGCGGCTATGTGTTCACTGGCCCGGTGTCATCATTCGAAGGACCGGCACGGTTCGTACTCGGACTTGTTGACGAGATCGCTGTGGTGTCGCCGGATTCGCTACGGACCTTCATCGACAACAAGATCAAGGGGCGCAAGTCATAATTCTGCCCGCTACCTGCTAGCGTTGCTTCGTGCGACTTCTATGGCGTTCCGCCAGCTGATTCAGATCGCCAATATACCGTTTGAGGTGAATGAGCAACAAGTAAATGCCCTGGTAACCGCCGAAGTTCTCAACATCCCCATCAGCAAGGTCCCTCTTCACACCCGACTGTCGTTGCAATAATAACTCCAGATAGATGAGGCAACGGTCAAGCTGCTCGCGAAGCTCTGCGCGGGCGTTGTCAAGTTTCAGGCGATCAAAGCCTTCCTTCCACGAAACATCACTGAGAGTATCTTGAGGGAATTGCAGGTCCATCGGGCCACCGAGGTTGCGCGGTGATTTATTGGTGATGGCATCCAGGAGATTACGGCTGGTGGTTGCCAGATTGTACAAGAATTCAGCGACAGTCTCAGTCGCATTAATATTTTGACTGAGTAAACTTCCATCCACATCGAACCACGCATCAATGGCGGAGATTGATCGGATCATTTCATTTCGCAGGTTCAGTATAACGTTCTGCATTGTTGAGTCATTTAAAACAAAAAGCCCGGACATTTCAGGCCCGGGCTTTTATTATATCATTTAACAATGAGTCTAAATAAAACAATCCCGGACCACACCATGGCGCTTTAGCACCATGTAGAGGTTGACTGCCGATTGAATTGGGAATTGGTGAATCATAATGAGGCAAATGTATCGAAAGTTTCTGTATCTGCTTACAAAAACCGTTAAGAATTTATGAAGACTTGTCCATGCAACACTTCTTAAATTTCTGGCCGCTGCCACAGGGACAAGGGTCGTTTCTTTCGAGCTCCGCCTTTTCCGGGACCGCTCCCGTCAGCAGGTGGGCAGTATCCTGCCGAAAAGCCACCGATAGCAACTGGTACAAATCAGGATGATTCTTTTGAAGGAGGGTCGGGCGTTCAAAGAAGTACTCGCCAGCAACTGCCAAAAATTCCTTTTCATTGGTAGCACCATAGGCGTTTATGTCGCTCTTTCCTTTCATAATCAGGGCCGTCTGCTTATGAATCAGGTTAAGCCAGGGTACTGCGTAGGCTTTGTCTTTGAGCGTCGCGGGAATGCCATCGATGACACCGTCTTCCTTGTCCAGCAAGTGAATGAACTCATGAATGCCGATATTCTGTTTGTCGCTAGTGTTCTCGAAACCGCGATGAAGCGCAGGCTTGGACAAGATCATCTTGCCCTCCATCGTGCCGCTGCCCACCATTCCCAAAATGACTTCCTCCTTGCTGTTGATTTCGTATTGCTGATCGAACGAGCCGGGATAAAGCAGGACTTCGCTGAGGAAGGAATAGTGCCAGTCGGGAAATCCAAATACGGGGATCACGGCGCTGCTGGCAACCAGTAGCTTGTCCGTTATGTCCACTTCAACCATTACCCCCGTAATTCGCACCCGCGTCAGGAACCGAATGATCCCCTTCTCGAATCGCTCCTTTTCGGACTGATCAAGCTGTTGATAGAACGGCACCTTTTGATGGAGAACGGCCCGCCATTTTCCAGGAAATTCCGCGGGCATATTGGCCACGCGCTTCTGCCGCGTATAAAAAACGGCGAAGCCAACAAGAAAAATTAAGATGATAATGAAGCTGGTCATATACTAATCGTCCCGCCTGGTAAGCGACCGGCGAACGTCGCGCAGATGTTTCGATATCGGGTCAAAAATATCACTATATTTCTTCCCATCCAGTGGCGGTTGAGAGCACAGCGGGCGTCAAGGTGCGGCCGGCATAAATTCTTGCATTAGCGTATGATGGACATGCCTGGGGGATCTGACAGCAGCAAGCGGTGGAACAGCCGTCGAAGGGCCATGCTCCTGTTTGTCTCGATGTGTTTCGCGACAGTCGCCGGGTTTTCGCAACTCCCCTTTCAGCAGGGCGTCAACCTTACCCAGTGGTTTCAAACTACTTCCGTTCGGCAGGTGCAGTTTTCCAAATTTACACGGACCGATCTGGAACAGATCAAGGAACTTGGCTGCGATGTGATTCGCCTGCCGATTAGTCTGCACGCAATGACCTCTGGCGCTCCGGATTTTGTAATCGATCCGCTGTTCTTCGTATTTATGGATCAGGTGACAGACTGGACGGAGGAGCTCGGCCTGCATCTGATCCTCGACAATCACACGTTCGACCCTAACGATGCGACCGATCCCAACATCGGTGTGGTACTCAACAAGGTATGGGGCCAGATGGCCGCTCACTTCAAAAATCGCTCAGCACGCATCTATTACGAAATACTGAACGAACCCCATGGCATTACTGCGGCGATGTGGGGGCAAATTCAGCAGGGAGCGATAGAGGCAATCCGTGCCGTTGACAGGGAACACTACATCATTGTAGGTGGCGTGAACTACAACAGTTACAACGATCTGGCTACACTACCGAGTTACACCGATCAAAAACTCATTTATACATTTCATTTTTACGATCCCTTTCTATTCACCCACCAGGGAGCAAGTTGGACGGATCCCTCCCTGGAGCCTCTGGCGGGAATCCCGTTTCCTCATGGTGCATCGGCTATGCCTGTGTTACCCGCATCACTCCGTAGCACCTGGTTGGAAAGTGCCTATAACAACTACCCGCAGGAAGGAACGGTAGCGCGTGTCAAGCAACTCATCGACATCGCCGCGGCGTTTAGCGCCAGCCGGGGCGTGCCCGTTTACTGCGGTGAGTTTGGGGTATACCTACCTAACAGCAATGATCAACAACGGGTGGCCTGGTACAAACTTGTCCGGGATTACCTGCAAGAGAAGAACATCCCATGGACGACCTGGGATTACCGTGGCACCTTCGGACTCTTTGAAAAGAATACCGACGAATTGTTTGATTACGATATCAACGTTCCTTTGCTCGAAGCACTGTCGCTGAACGTTCCTCCTCAGGCCAATCCGGTTCACCGCCTTCAGACCACCGCCTTCGATATTTACGACGATTACATCGGGGCAGGGATCGTAGACGCGAGCAATACTACTGCTGGCACCCTTGACTACTACCATGATGATGCGCACGATGGTAAGTATGCCATCCACCTGGCAAACGTTGATCAGTACTTTGCCGTAGGCCTGGATTTTCGCCCCAATCTGGACATGTCGCTTTTGCCAGATAATAATTATGTCCTTGAGTTCTGGGTCAGGGGAGATACACCGGCAAGTTCATTTGATGTGAGATTCGTTGATTCCAAGACTGGCACGCCCGATCATCCCTGGCGTCTGGGGCTCACGATCGATCAGGCTGTGGCGCCATGGGACAATGCCTGGCATTACGTTCGCATTCCGCTGTCGATGCTGCAGGAAAAGGGTTCATACGACAACGGGTGGTTTCCTCCGGAAGGCAAGTTCTCCTGGCACGAGGTAGATCGGTTAGAGATTGTCGCCGAGTCGCAATCACTAACAGGCGTCAGTTTTCAATTTGACGGGATCCGTGTAAGCGGTGACCCCGTGGTGACTACCGCTGTCTCAGAAGGTGTGCGCAACGCTTCGGTCGAAGTTTTCCCCAACCCGGCCACGGCTACTGTCCATGTGAAATATGATCTGAAGAATGACGAAGTTGCCGGCGTGACCCTGACAACGGTAATGGGTAGTACTGTTCGGACATGGCATCCAGCGTGCCGGAGCGAAGGGCCGGACGAAACCGTGTTTGATGTTCGTGGCGTGCAGCCAGGATTGTACTTCCTGCACATCAGCACGTCTCAGGCGACCTACACTGAAAAAATCAGGATCGAGTGATCTTAAGCGGAACGGCGACAACTCCAATCAACAGATCAACAGATAAATCAATCGAGCCGTGCATATAAAAAGTTGGCGCAGCAAAGGTTTGTTCTCCTATCTTCCCTATAAACCACGCATAAACTTATGAATCGTTCCACGCCTTTGAATCGCCGGGAATTTTTGTTGAAAGGATCCGCCGCATTGTCGACAGTCGCATTATCCGCCACGGCCTTGCGCGGTGCACCAGCCATTATTAAAAGTCTCGGCAAACCCGACTCAAAGTTTGCGGGTGTTCAGATTGGTGTCATCTCCTATTCGTTCAGGAGCCTGCCTTGTAATGCTGAGCAGCTGCTTAAATACTGTATCGATTGCAACATCAGTGCAATTGAGCTCATGGGCAACACCGGCGAAGCATTTGCCGGTGCCCCGCATGCGTCAACTGAGCCTATGAAGTTTACGCCTGGTGCTCCACGTCCTCAACGGACGCCCGAACAAGAAGCCGAGCAACAACGGAAAGACCAGGAAACGGCGGCATGGCGAGAGAAGATCTCAATGGATGCTTTTAGCAAACTTCGGAAGCTGTATAACGATGCCGGAATTTCCATCTACGCCTGGAAGCCCAGTGCGTTGGGAGAAAAGAATACCGATGCCGAGATCGAATACGCGCTGCGTTCAGCCAACGCGTTAGGTGCTACCCATGTCACAGTTGAATTGCCTACTAATCCCGAGCAAAGCAAACGCCTGGGCAAGTTTGCCGATAAGCACAAGGTTGGCGTGGGTTACCACGGCCACTTGCAACAAACATTTACGGCTTGGGATGAGGCCCTGGCACAAGCAAAATACAACGGTCTTAACTGCGACATTGGCCACTATGTAGCGGCCGGCTTCGATCCGATTCCATTGCTTGAGGCCAAGCATGACCGTATCTACAGCATGCACATCAAAGACCGTAAGTCGAAGGCCAACGGTGGCGATAACATGCCATGGGGCGAAGGCAATACGCCGGTGGCATCGGTTCTTCAATTCGTGAAGAAGAATAAGTACAAGTTTCCCGCGACAATCGAAATGGAATACCCGGTGCCCGACACATCTGATGCCGTTAAGGAAGTGGCCAAATGCGTAGACTTCTGCAGGAAGGCCCTGGAGAAGGCGTCGTAGTTTGACGGCTACCGGCGAAGGCGCCGTCCGTACGAGGACGGGTGGTCTTAAAAACCGATCAGCGTATTGATCGGTACTTCAGCAATCTCAAATCAATTCCTACCTTTACATAAGGGCTGCCGGGTGCGGCCGTTGGTGGTCATTCTTAGAAATAGTTTGCCGGGGACAGATTTCCGCGCAAAAGATATTTTTGCTACGACGTACTAGCCTCTTGGCATTGGAAAAGACACGAATCGATAACTCGGAATTGCATGCCTTGCAAGAAATGTCGCAGCTGATCGAGCGCCACGATTGGTCGAAGACCTCGTTGGGTTCTATGGATCACTGGAGCGACGCGTTCAAATCGGCGGTACGACTGGCACTCAACACCAAGGCACCCGTCCTTATCGTAGGAGGTGTAGAGATGATCCAGATCTACAATGCCGCCTTTGCCGCTATGATCGGTTCCAGGCATCCGACCGCGCTGGGTGCGTTGGGAAAAGAGTTCTGGAGCGACCAGTGGGACTCCGTTGGGCCTATTGTAAAGAATGTCTGGGCAACAGGCGAAGGTGTGTTGCTCGAGAATCACCGGCTTGTGCTGGTACGGAAAGGCTATCCGCAGGAGATGTACTTCACGACTTCTTACGCACCCATTGCAAGCAACGCCGGTATCGAAGGGATTTACATCAACATTACCGAAACCACAGCGCTCTTGCGCAAGCATGAGAATCTCCAGTACCTGAGAAATCAATTGGTGGGCGAATTGTTCATGCATGCGCCCCTGGCATTGTGCATACTTCACGGACACCGATTTGTCGTGGCCTTCGCCAATGACCAGATGCTGGAAATGTGGGACCGTCAGCCCGGCGAAGTCATCAATCTCCCGGTATTTCAGGCGTTTCCCGAAACCGAGAGTCTGGGTTACGAGGCCTTGCTGACGCGCGTCTACGCAACAGGTGAGAAGGCCATCCTGCCTGAGGAACACGTAAACATTCTACGCCACGGGCGCGAAGAGGAACTGATTTTCAAAACGGTATGCGAAGCAGTACGCGAATCGGATGGCACCATCACGGGGATCATGATATTGTCGGAAGAAATTACGGACGAGGTTTTATCGAGAAGGCGCATCGAAGAAAGCGAGATACGCCACAAGTTGGCCATTGAGGCTGCCTCAATAGGAACGTTCGACTGGGATATCAAAGCCGACAAGTTTCAGGTATCCTCTCGCGTGGGTGTCATCTTCGGGTTTGAATCCGGCTACACCGCCTCGCATGAAGAACTGATAAAACGGATTCATCCGAATGACCTGGCCGTTCGCGCACGCGCGCATAAGGATGCCGTTGTGGGTGGCTCGCTCATGTACGAGGCGCGAGTCGTGTGGACTGACAATTCTCTGCACTGGGTGAGGTTTAACGGAAAATTGATTTTCGATGAACACCACCAACCTGCGCGTATGTATGGCACTATGCTCGACATCACTGATCAGAAAATCGCCACAGAGCGACTGGAAGAACTGGTGAAGCAGCGTTCCCGCGTACTGCAACAACGCAATGTCGAACTGCGCAATAGCGAAGAACGATATCATCGCGTCGTGGAAGAAGTGCAGGATTATGCCATCATCTTGCTTGATCGGGACGGAATCGTCATTAACTGGAACAAAGGCGCGGAACAACTGAAACAATTCGACGAGAGCGATGTGTTGGGAAGGCACTTTCGGATATTTGCGGCAGAAGAAGATCAAAAGAATAAGGTTCCCGAAAGGCTATTGCAGGAAGCGCTTGAAACAGGCCGATCCATGCACGAAGGCTGGCGTCTGCGAAAAGATGGTAGTCGCTTTTGGGGAAGTATTGTAATCACGGCCCTGCACGATGACAAAAACAACGTGACCGGCTTCACGAAGGTAACGCGCGACCTCTCTGAGCGTCGCACTGCTGAAGAGAAAATGCTCGCTTACACGCTCGAACTGGAAGCACAAAACAAGGAGCTCGAACAATTCGCATACATCGCCTCGCACGATCTGCAAGAACCTCTCCGAAAAATCCGTACGTTCACCGAGCTGGTTCAACAGAATATTCACGACCGCGCATTTGCTGAAAAGTACTTTTCAAAAATCCATGCCTCGGCGCACCGGATGAGCGAATTGATTCGATCGGTGCTCACCTACAGCAAAATTTCCAGTGATAACAGCCTGTTCGAACCAGTAGATCTGAATGAAGTCATGAGCAGCGTGATTTCGGATTTCGAACTCTTGATCGAAGAGAAGCACGCGCAGGTTATCTATGACAACCTTCCGACCGTGATGGGAGTTGCCGTGCAGCTGGGACAACTATTCAGCAATCTCGTTAGCAACGGACTGAAGTTTTCCACCCGTAACCCGATCATCAAAATAACCTCGCGCCGGCTGTCGGCCGATGAAGTGAGGCTTAACGAAGTGCTTGCACTGGCTGATTACTATGAGATTTGCGTGACCGACAACGGTATCGGCTTCGAGCAGCAATACGAAAAAAAGATATTCAATATGTTTCAACGATTGCATCGAAAGGAGCAATATGCAGGTACGGGTATAGGGCTGGCTTTGTGCAAGAAGATCGTGGAGACGCACCAAGGAAATATCATTGCAAACAGTACCGCCGGAGAAGGAACCAGTTTCTTCGTGACGCTGCCTGCTGCGAAATCTTCGTAATTTATTAACTCAAAACTTGTGTCGTAGTGCAAAAAAATGAATCACCCCATCGCACATCGTTTATGTGTGCTTTCAAACTTGCCGCCCTTCTGCTTTGTATGCAAATTCCGCTAACGTCACTTTCTCAGTCAAAGCCTGATGAAAGATTCCGGGTGTTGGTACTGTCGGAAACCGGTGGGCACCACGTTCAGTACTCGGCTGCCGCAAAGCTCTTTCTGGACAGTCTCGCCCTGAAGGAACACTTCGCGATTGACTACATCCACGACACAAAACTGATTGATCGTACTTTTCTCGGCAACTACCAACTCTTCATTCAGCTCGATTATCCCCCCTACGCCTGGGGAGACAAAGCCGTGGAAGCATTCATTGTCTACATGAACGACAAATCACATGGCTGGATCGGATTTCATCACGCGACCCTGTTAGGAACCTTTGATGGCTATCCTATGTGGGAGTGGTTCTCGTCATTCATGGGAGGCATCCAATTCAAGAATTACATCGCGACCTTTGCCGATGCGCAGGTAAATGTGGAGGACACCAAACACCCCGTCATGCGCAATGTCGCAAGCACTTTCACCATAGAAAAGGAGGAATGGTACACCTATGACAAGAGTCCTCGTGCAAAAGTACACGTCATTGCCTCTGTCGACGAAAAAACCTATCGCCCTGAAAGCACGGTCGTGATGGGTGACCATCCAGTGGTGTGGACCAACGAAAGTATGCCGGCGCGGAACGTTTATATGTTTATGGGTCATGGACCATGGCTCTTCAACAACACTGCTTATCGCCAAATTTTTGCCAATGCCATTAATTGGGCCTCAGGTTACGAAAAGAAATAGTTATGAAATACGCCGGCTCGCTGCTCATTTGCCTCTGTTTTTCTTTTAGCGCATTGGCACAATCCGCGCCTGCGATTTCAGACCAGATGACCGAGGTCGCACCCCTCATCATTCAGTTCCATGCGGACGAAGGCAGCCTGCTGAGGTTCTATACTGTTGCCAATTCGCCCGAGCGCCGTCAGCGATTGACGGCGTTTTACAACGACTATGGTACACGCCTGAAGGCCATGCCTTTCGAAAGCATGTCGGTGGGTGGTAAAGCAGATTACTTGCTGTTCCAGCGCACCCTTGATAATTTGTTGTTTCTTTTGAATGAGGAGGGCCTGGAGTATGCAAACGTCGATAAGCTCATCAACTACGCCGAACCCATTTATACCCTGGAGAAAGACCGCAGGCGGGGCAAGCATCTCGAAAGCACAGCAGTAGCCGGTTCGTTGAATGCCATCCTGAATGACGTGAGGGAACGAACAAAAAACATCGCACGCACGGAAGACCTCACCCGTGCTGATGTCAGACGGGTCACCGGAATTATTCAGGGACACCGCGCCGCCTTAAAAAGCGTATTCGAATTTTATGATGGATACGATCCGGATTTCAGTTGGTGGATTACGAAGCCCTATCACAAACTCGATACCGCGTTGATGCAGTACGCCGACGCGATGCAGACCAAGGTGAATAAGCTGGCACTTCCCAAGGATGACGGTAGCGGCATCATCGGCTATCCGATTGGAGTGAAGGAGCTTACCCGACTGCTGGAACTGGAAATGATACCTTATTCCCCCGAGGAACTGATCGATATAGCCAATAAAGAGTTCGCCTGGTGCGATCGCGAGTTGCTTAAAGCCTCGCAGGAAATGGGATTTGGCAACGAGTGGAAGAAGGCGCAGGAGAAAGTAAAACAATCTTTTGTAGCGCCCGGGCATCAACCCGAAGCAATGCTCGAATTGTATGACCAGTCCGTCGACTTCCTCAAGAAACACGATCTGATCACCATTCCACCCGTTGCCGAAGAAAGCTGGCGCATGGAAATGATGTCGCCCAAAGATCAGTTGGTCAGCCCGTTCTTCCTGGGCGGAGAAGTATTGCAAATCTCTTATCCAACCGACGCGATGACGCACCCCGACAAGCTGATGAGTATGCGGGGAAACAATCCTCATTTCTCCCGGGCCACCATTCACCATGAACTGATCGCAGGTCATCACTTACAGGGCTTCATGATGGAGCGCTACAAAAACTACCGGCATTATTATTCGCCCTTCTGGATGGAAGGCTGGGCATTGTATTGGGAGATGGTCCTCTGGGACATGAAATTCCCCAGAGGTCCGGAAGATCGCATCGGCATGCTGTTCTGGCGGATGCACCGCTGTGCCCGGATCATTTTTTCCCTGAACTACCACCTGGGTAAATGGACGCCGCAACAGTGTATAGATTTTCTGGTGGATCGCGTTGGTCATGAGCGTGCAAACGCCGAGGCAGAAGTCCGGCGCTCTTTCACCTCTTACTATGGGCCGCTCTACCAGTTGGCCTACATGACGGGCGCCTTGCAATTCTATGCGTTGAAAAGAGAATTGGTGGATAGCGGGAAAATGACCTTAAAGCAATACCACGATGCCGTTATGCGCGAGAACGCCATGCCCGTGGAAATGGTACGGGCCATCCTTATCAACGCGCCGCTATCACGGGATTTCAAAACATCGTGGAGGTTCTACGCGCCACGCTAAGTCGAGGTCATGTTCGGATAATAACGTCACCTCGCATTGCCTACAACGCGCGAAGTCGTTGCACTTAGCGGCAACTTGTAGAGATTACTCTTCAGCCCACACGGAGACCAGGTGGTAAGTGTCGCGTCTCTCACAGTGTAAATGGTGCTGATTCACGTCTTTTTTTATCCTTACTGCGCCAATGGATTCTTGTTTCATCCTTTGGCACGGATTTTCAATGTATATCATCAGATTCTTAAACATAAAAAATACAAACATGAAAAAAGTACTCTTTATAGTAGCGGGGCTGTTGTTTATGGCAACCGTTACATTCGCGCAAGACACTACACGCACACAGCAGCAGAGTCCTGAACAAACACCAACGCAAAGTTATACGAAGGACATGGTGAAAATTACGGCCACTGATCTTCCGGAGGCAGTTAGACAAACTTTAGCAGCACCTCAATATCAAGGTTGGGAATCGGCACCGGTATATCGAAGCAAAAATAACGACATGTACATCATCGAAATGGGTACCGGAGACCAGGCAAAGACTTTTCGCTTTGGAGCGGATGGTAAACCGATTCTGGAGTAACAAAAATTCCTTGACGTAATCGCCGCTGTTGACCACGCACTATCGCATCGTCCACTCTCGCGATTAATTTCAAACTAAATTCAGTGGGCTTAGGCCTGCTGAACCTGGAGCTGTCGGCAGCCTGGTGCTGTCGGCAGCTCTTTTTTTATTGGCCTTCACCCGGTTTGTTGTTCAGCAATGATGCATTAGTCATCCACCGGATGTCGTTCGCGTTTGATCCACACCTTTGCCAGCGGTCCCACCTGGATCGGAACCTTCTCGATTTCAATATTGGCAGCCTCAAGTCCATACATTTCCTCCGTAGGCAGGCTGAATGATTTGATCATGCGATACGAAAGGATGACGAAGCGCTCAAAAGCGGAGATGACGCTGTCAGACGATGCCCACGTGTGGAGGGAGATGAATTTGAAATCGCTCATCATACTGTACTTGTGCAATGCGGGATACGGGCTCGTTAAATCAATCTCGCCGTTGTCGGCCATATCATGAATAACCTTGTTGAACAGGGTACTCACCCGATGGGGTTGTTTGAACCCGAGTTTGATACTGACGAAAAAGGCCCGCTTAGGGATAATCGTATCAACTTTGTAACGGCTGGCAAATGGGCTGTCAACCGTCTCCACATGAACGAACCAGTACACGTCTGCGCGTTTGGGTCGCTTTCGAAAAATCGAATAAACGATGTTGCAGTCTATGTAATTCTTGCTGTCTGCTACGGCGAGGTATACAAGGTTAGTTGCCTCCTTAGGTACGGTATCATCTTCCTGCAGGTCCTTCAGCATGGATTGATAATGACGGATGTCCACAAACTCCGTATGTCTTTGTCGCAGGATACGCGCCTTCAGGAAGATAAACATCGGAACAAAGAACATACAAGCGATCAAGAGCGTAAACCAGCCGCCATGCTCGAACTTGTGAAGATTAGACGCGAGGAACATTCCCTCGAGCGTAAAGAAGCCAAGGCCAAGAAGGGCAGATCGGAAACGCGACTGCTTCGCCTTGGCAAAATAAAACACCAGTAAGGCGGTGGTCATAAGCATATTCACCGTGATGGCAAGGCCGTATGCACCTTCCATGGCTGCCGACTCTCGGAAGATTAGTACGGCTGTGATACTGCCGGCCATGAGCGTCCAGTTCATCTTGGGCACATACAGTTGCCCCATCGTGTTACTCGGGAAAACGACGCGGGCGGCGGGCCAAAGTTTTAGTTTCATGGCCTCATTGATCAACGAAAAGGTGCCGGTGATGAGTGCCTGACTGGCGATTACCGTGGCTAGCGTGGCAATGATAATTCCGGTGACGAGGAACCAATCCGGCATGATAGCATAGAAAGGAATCTGCCCCTCCAGGAAATTGCCACGCTCCGTCAATAACCAGGCACCTTGCCCGAAATAGTTAATGAGCAGACATATCTTAACGAAGACCCAGCTCACACGGATGTTTTCCTTGCCGCAGTGCCCAAGATCAGAGTACAGCGCTTCTGCCCCCGTGGTGCAAAGGAATACGGCGCTCAGCAAAACAAACCCGTGGGGATAATTTAAAACCAGGCTCCAGGCATAATGAGGATTTAAGGCTTTCAACACGGCAGGATTCTGCACGAGCTGATAACCTCCCAGCGCCCCTAGCATGATAAACCAAACCGTCATGACCGGACCAAAGGTCTTCCCGACAACGACGGACCCGAATTGTTGGAAAATAAAAAGGAAGAATAGAATGGTAATTACAATAAGAACCGTAGGAACGCCAGGATAGATCAGTTGAAAGCCTTCCACGGCAGACGTCACGCTAATAGCTGGAGTAATGAATCCATCGGCGATCAGCGTGCAGCATCCAATAATGGCTGCGTATATCACCCACCGCGCATTGAACTTTCGAACGAGCGCGTACAAAGCAAAGATGCCACCTTCACCTCGGTTATCTGCATTCAACGCCAGCCAGATATACTTGATGGTAGTAACCAAGGTGAGTGTCCAGAACACACACGAAAGACCGCCCAGCACCAACGCATCGGTAATGGGACGATCTCCCACTAGGAACTTCATGGTGTAAAGCGGCGAGGTACCAATGTCACCATAGATAATCCCTACGGCTACCAACAGTCCTGCCCATGAAAGTTTTTGCTGATCGGCGGTGGCGTCCATTAATGTGGATTGCCGCCCTCAGCTTGCTGCGCACAAACGGTTGCGTTGAAATCCATGTATGAATATAAATTTAATGAATGGAACTTGTGCGGTGTTGCACAGATAATTCTTGTTGGCGGCAATGGCATGGTTTTGTTGGCGGCTGTCGAAGATAGATTCTCATAGACCATTAACAGACAAAAGCCATGGAAACACAGGAAATAGCCGAGAAACTGGTTAACTACTGCAAGCGAGCCGATTGGACTGCTGCGCATGACACGCTGTATGCTAAAGACGCCATTAGCGTAGAGCCCTTTGAAACGCCTGACTATGAAAAGGAAACCAAGGGCATGGATGCGATCAACAAAAAAGGTGAAAAATTCAATTCAAGTGTAGAGAAATACCACCAGATCGACGTGTCAAATCCACTCGTTTCCGGCAATAGCATCGCTTTCACCATGACTATGGATATGTCGGTTAAGGGAAAAGGCCGAATGAAATCTCCCGAGCTTTGTGTTTACGAATGCAAGGATGGAAAAATTATTGCCGAACGATTCTTTATGTAGCGTTCGCGGATGTTGGTAATGCCCATGAGGAGCTATCAGGTTCGGAATGTTTTCGGAAATTTTGATGAGGATTGCACCTCTCATGTGTTACGGACGGACGCTGTCAGCGATCAGCGTGTGGCCCCATTCAAGGGTATGATAACCTCAACTCGTGTACCCACTGCGTTGCCATAACGGTCCTTCAGGTCGAGTATGCGTATGAGACTTCCCGAGCCACCGCGATCGAGCGTGCGCAGTCGTTGTTCTGCCACCCGAATACCCGATTGTGATTTGCCCTTCGGGCGATGCCCCGACAATTGCTCGGCCCTTTCCCTGCCAACGCCGTTGTCTTCGATCGTGCACACGATCGCGTCGCGTTTTTCTTTCACGTGTATGCGAAGGTGCCGGGTGTCGCCTTCTCCCTTGTGTGCCAGTCCGTGCCACAACGCATTTTCAACAAAGGGCTGAAGGATCATTGGCGGTACCATCACATCTGCGGCATCCGCCAGGCGATCGACATTGATCTCGAAGTTGACCTTCTCTTCCATCCTCAGCAGTTCCATCTGCACAAATGATTCAATTTGCATCAATTCGTTGTCGAGGGAAATGCGTCCGGTTTCCAGGTTCTCCAATGAAAGTTTGAGCAAGCGCGAAAGCTTGTTGAGGTACAACGAAGCATTCTTGTTGTCGCCAGCAATGATTAAACGGGAGACAGACTCCATACTGTGGTATAGAAAATTCGGGTCAAGTTGGGTCCGGATCAGCTTAAGTTGTATGTCCAGTTGCTCGTACCTTGCGGACAGTGCATTCAGCGAAGAACTGCTTTCCCGAACCGTATTCGTTGCCCATGCACGTTGCCGCAGCAGGTACACGGTACCCGCCGTTAACAGGCCGACCAAAACAATGACAATAATGATCGCATTGCGCAAAGTATTCTGCCGTGACATTTCATTATCTACCAGTAGCTTCTCGGTAGCAACCAGTTGGTCCTGCTTCGTTTTGCGCACAGCCTCCCGGCGAAACTGCCTGTCACGTTCATTTTGATTCACTACGCTGTCCTTCCAGGCATCGTACTGTTTTCGATAGTGAAGTGCCTGCTCTAATCTTCCCGTGCGTTCGTATATCTCGGCAAGTTTCTGGTTGGCATTCCGGATATCGGGCACGGAATTGACGGTCCGCGCTCTGCGCAACACATCCTCCAACCGCGCGAGTGCATTCCCATAGTCTCCCGTTGCCTGATCGACAACGGCCAGGTTATACGTCGCGGCTATGATTCCGGACTGGGACTCAATCTCGCGCGATATTGCCAGCGATTCCAGCAGATACGATTCTGCTTCCGAGTAGTCCCTGCCCGAAATCATCACTTCGCCAATATTATTGAGATCAATTCGAATATCTTCGCGATAATCATTCTTGCGATGTAGAGCGAGCGATTTATAATAATTGGAAAGCGCCAATTCCCGTTCGCCTTTTTCCTTGTAGATGTTGCCCACATATCCCAGGGTCAGGGCCGCACTGGCATCATCGCCTTTCAACTCGTAGATGTACAACGCAGCATGGTAGTTTTGAATGGCCTTGATATCATCTTCGAGTTCGCGATAAGCATTGCCCAGATTAAGAAGACAGGACGCCATGAGGACGGTGTCTTTCAATTCTTCATACGTCTGCAAGGCACTGTGCAGATGTCTCACGGCTTCGTCGAGCTGGTCTTCACTGTACTCGAGCAGTCCCAATTGCATGTGGTAAGCAGCGGTCGATCGGGGATCATCCAGGTAGGTCAGTTCGCGGCGCATCTTTTCCAGCGCTGCGCGTGCCGCCAGCAGGTTGCCGTTGTTGTCGTGCGTACGCGCCAGGCGCATGTAGTCAATTACCAGCTGCTCGTGATTGCGGGAATTCGCGCGAAGGGCGGTTGCATTGTCGGAAGTTGCTTGCGATGTCGTATCATCAAAGTCTTGTGTGGTCTGCAGTTCGTAGCTCGCCGGCGGACTGTTTTGTGAAACCGGCATACGCTGTGTGTCAGCCGGAGGCTGCCCCAGAGCCCGTGGGGCAGAGATTACCAGAAGAAGCGCAACTACGAGAATACGGTGCATACAGGGGTATCCGGGATTGGCAAATTAGTGCTATTGCACGGGCTGATTGATGATTTAAGTCGTTGTATTTCGACCACTTACGTCATCAACGCTCACGCAAATCTTAAAATGATTCAGAGGTATTGAAAATCAGCCAGTTACCGCGCTCAAAATGGGAAATCTGGAGAGTGGCGAGGTGGAAATTAGTGTTATATGTGCTAATCCAATGGAAAATGCAGGTTGGGGAGGCCACGGAGAAATTTTTTCATTCTTAGTATATCCACTTTCGGCGGGATAGTTAGGATGGTGGGGCTAGACCGGTAACCACGTTCATTAGAACTTTAAGGTTTCAATCCAGAGGCCTGGAGGAGGGCCGTGAACCTAGAACTCTCCTGCTCACAACGCTACGCGTGGAGCTACTGGCGTGAGACATTGAGTTTGACTACCATAAACCGCAGCCTGAAAAGTATATCGTCCAGGAGTACAACTCAA
>Ga0193752_1000116_pt1 | contig 106075 bp, 97 predicted proteins | sample H1c1metaG_FD_144924 | JGI IMG/M metagenome (GOLD analysis project Ga0193752, IMG submission 144924) | Soil microbial communities from a riparian zone of the East river system, Colorado, United States - H1c1 | ecosystem: Environmental > Terrestrial > Soil > Riparian zone | place: USA: East... | reverse complement strand
AGGCCGGTAAAATAGAAATTGTAATTTTTGATATGCAGGGCAGGTTGGTTAATAAGCAAACGCTTAGTTTAATTGCCGGCTTCAACAGCCTGCCGGTTAATGTGGCAAACCTGTCGCCCGGAACTTATACCATTAAAGGCAGTATGGCCGATGGCCGGTCTAAAGTGATACGGTTTGTAAAACAATAGTTTAAAGAGGCTTTATGGCTGCCGCACCCCTGCGATAGGCCTCCGGGAGTTCCTGAAAGCCTGCCGCACCCCTACGGCAGCCAAAAATGATTCCCCGAAAGCCTGCCGCATCCCTGCGACAGCCAAAAATGATTCCCCGAAAGCCTGCCGCACCCCTGCGACAGCCAAAAATGATTCCCGGAAAGCTTGCCGCACCCCTGCAGCAGCCAAAAATGGACCCATTTTTATTGATTTATTAAAAACTTAGGTTTAAGTTGCATCTTTTTTGGCAAACCCGGTGCCGGCCATAAAGTACAGGCACTGCTTATTTTTAATAAAGGGATGAAAAAAAATTGCTTACTGCTGATAGCAGCGTGCTTGTTTTCCGTAACCACATTTGCCTCCGATACTATTCATGTTGCAGGCAAAGCTGATAACCGTATTCTTGATGCGATAGGCCCTGTAATTACTTATACTGCTATAACCAAATCCAGTTGTTTAACTACCAAATCTTTCCAGGCTACTATAACCGATATTGATGGCGTAAATACAACTTTAGGAACGAGACCAAGGTTCTATTATAAACGGAGCACTGATGCAAATACATGGAATGGCAATACAAGTGCTACTGCCGGCTGGAAATATGCTGAAGCAACTAATACCAGTACTCCCTTTAATTTTAATATTGATTACAGTTTATTATCCGGCGGCACAGGTATAACTGTTGGACAAACCATAGAATATTTTGTGGTGGCTCAGGATGTAGTGGCTACTCCTAATATCAGTATCAACAGTGGTAGTTTTAATGCAGCGCCGGCCTCTGTTAATTTAACCGCCGCAGCATTTCCAATTTCCGGAGCCAACAGCCATACTGTTGTGAATGCGCTGAATATGTACATGACTGTTGGTCCATTAACTGGCGAGTTCAGTACTTTTACTCCAGCAGGCGGTTTATTTAATATTATCAATAATGTTGGGTTATCGGGTAATACGATTATAGAGATTGTTGATCCATTGCTAACAGAAAATAACAGCCAGACGTTAAATCAAATACAAAATACTGGTTGCAGTGCAGGGGCTGTTACTTTGTTGATTAAGCCTGCTGCCGGTGTTACAGCAACAATAACCGGTAATGTAGATGCTCTGCCTGTAATGACGATTTTAAGTAGTAATGTTACCATTGATGGCTCTAATAATGGAACAACTAGCCGTGACCTGACTATTCAAAATACATCGACATATTCCCTCGGTTCAAATGTTTTACTGCTTGGTTCATTCGGTACTGTTTATACTACGGGTTTAACATTAAAGAATACCATTATTAAAAACCAGACAATTGCTGCGGCTTCTATTGTTATATCGGATGGAGCTGGAGGCGCTTTTCCCGGGTACTTTAATAATATTATCATACAGAGTAATAGCATACGAAAAGGCTTGATTGGCATACAATGTGTTGCCCAGCCTGTGGTTGGAAATGGACAAATTTTTATTGCAGATAATGAAATTAATTCTGTTTCGCCCAACCAAATAGGTGGAGTTGGTATCTATGTAGAAGGACTTGACGGGGCAACCATCAGCAACAATAATATAGGAAATTTTGAATCTGCAGTTGCCTCGCCACGGTATGGAATATGGATGAGCGCCAGTACCATCAATACAACCATTTCGGGCAATACTATTTCCGGTATTAATTACACAGGAACCGGTTCGGGAGCAACCTATGGCATTAATGTAGCACCCGGTGTTGCAAATAGTGGAAATAATATAACCGGAAATACGATCAATAATATTACCTCCAATTCATCAGGTACTGCCTCCCAGCAAATAGTTTCTGGTATAAATGTATCATCAACTTCCGGTGGTGTTACCATTCAGAAGAATAAGATCAGTAATATAAAACACACCAATAGCGCAGGTTACGGTGCTTATGGAATTGGCTTATCATCATCTTCAACAAGCGCAAATATTACGGTTGCGAATAATTTTATTTTTGATATTGCAGGATATGGCCTGGCAACAGTAGCGAGGAACGGCTATGGTATTTATCTTGGTTCAGGTGGCGGTTACAAGATATATCACAACAGTGTACTCATGAACACTAACCAAACTAATACAGTTGGGTTTAGTGCTGCACTTGCAATCAATGGGGTTATTACAGCATCATCACTTGATATACGCAATAATATTTTTGCCAACACACAAACGGGCGGAACACCTGCAGCAACACGTTATGCTATTTATAGCACTAATGCTAATACCATTTTTTTACCTATTGATTATAACGATTATTACAGTGGCGGTACAAACCTGGGCTTCCTCGGCATCAACCGCACCACACTTGCCAACATTGTAACCGGTTTTGGTGGTAATGCCAATTCAATAAACTCGCTGCCTGATTTTGTTTCTTCAACCGACCTGCACTTAACATCGTCTTCTCTTAATTGCCCCATTAATAATAAAGGAACTTTTATTGCAGCCGTTACTGATGATATAGATGCACAAACACGCAGTACATCAACACCTGACCCGGGTGCCGATGAATTTACTGCAACAGGTAATACGCTTGCAGGTATTGCCGGTACACCTGTTTGCGATAACAAAGCAGTGTCAGTTGCCGGCACTTTGTACACATCGGGCTGTAACCTGATCGCCACAGTAGTTCCTTCTGGTTTAGATCCTGTGGGCGGCAACATCAATACATGTGTTACCCTGGATGCAACCCAGCAATATTTTAATGGCGAGCCTTATGTGCAAAGGCATTATGATATAGAACCTGCTGTCAGTAATCAAACAACAACATCAGCTACCATTACATTGTATTTTACCGATTTGGAATTTTCAAATTACAATGCACTCAACCCAGCATGGCCACCTTTACCAACTGTAGTTGGAGGTGGTAGCGGTGACCCCAACCGGGCAAATTTAAAAATTACCCAGTTCCATGGCGTTGGTTTTGGTTCGCCAACCAGCCCGGGGAATTATCCCGGCGTAAGGGTATTGATCGATCCTGTTGATACAGATATTTTCTGGAATGGCAGTTATTGGGAGGTAACATTTAATATAACCGGTTTCAGCGGTTTTTATGTACACAGCAATTATTCCAATACACCATTGCCGGTTATTATCAATTATTTTACCGGTAGAAAACAAGGCGCAGATCATTTATTGAACTGGAAAGTTACCTGTGTTAGTTCGCCCCGTGTAACCATGATCCTGGAACGTAGTGCAGATTCCCGAAACTTTACACCGATAAACAGTATCACAGCTGATGCAGTACGTTGCAATCAACCTTTTGACCATACCGATACCGATCCATTAAAAGGGATGAACTATTACCGGCTTAAACTGGTGGACGCCGATGGTAAAATTTCTTACAGCAGCATCGTTGCATTACTGAATGCTGTTAAAGGATTTGAGTTAATGAGCATTGCACCCAACCCTGTTGTTGATGATAATTTTAAACTGAATGTTGCCAGCGCACAAGCTGGTAAAATGGACATAGCCATTTTTGATATGCAGGGACGTTTGATGAACAGGCAAAGTATTTCTGTAATTGCAGGTTTCAACAGTGTGCCGGTTAATGTAGATAAACTGGCTGCAGGTACTTACAGTATCAGGGTTAGTGTGACTAATGAACGATCAAAGCTGTTGAGGTTTGTAAAGCAATAAAACTGTTACAAATAAGTTTATTAAGTCTCTGGTAATGACCGGGGACTTTTTATTAAACCGGAATTACAATTAAAGGTGCAGTTGCTACACTTATTGTGTAATAACAACGAAGTTTAATATTTTGACTACCTTGTTTAAAATTCTCCAATGAAAAAACTTATACCCTTAGCCTGTATTGTGTTGGGTTCTGTCCAAACATTTGGCCAAACTATCAATATATCAACTACACAGATTGATAGTTTTATGTCGGTTATACATGTTCCGTCGACTGCAAAACCATATATTGTTCAAGGCACTGGCCTTACAAATGATATCGTAATTCACCCACTTTATGGAGAATCTGAGTGTTCACTTACAAACAATCCTTTTGTTCCAAGCACTAACCTGCATTTAACTCCGGTTGCAGGAGTGGTGCAACCTACTACAGTATATGTACGAATGGTACCTACTGTTTACCCTTTGTCACTTACAACCGGTGACATGATTGCACATACAAGCACTGGTGCTGTAACCAAAAACCTGATTGTTACCGGCTTCGTTCTAGCTCCTGAACCTACCGTACAGAGTACTCTCAGTTTTGGACCCAGTACTAATAATTCAATTACCTTAAATGTATCCGGCGGTAGTATGTTCCAGCTATTAGTAGCTAAAGAATCGGCTCCTGTTGATTTTGAACCCCAGGATTCCCGTGCGTATAGTTATGCACCAAGACAGTTCGGTGTGGGTTATTCAGCTGTTGGAAACGGTAATTATATTGTTGCAGGCCACCAGTTATGGTATGGTGGCCCGGTTATTATTACCGGCCTTTCACCCAATAAAACATACCATTTTGCAGTTTTTAATTATGAGATAGGAATGTACGATGGCCCTTATGGAGATGCCTATTACTCAGAAAATTATTTGTTACCTGGTGGTACCGGTAATGCTACTACTTTAAACCTGGGCCCTTTACCCATTGTTATCAATTACATTAATGGAACCAAACAAGGCAGCAAACATTTGCTCAACTGGAAGGTAACCTGTATCAGCTCACCACGTGTGACTATGGTATTGGAACGCAGTGCTGACTCCCGCAATTTTACTGGCATTAACAGCATTACTGCCGATGCAGTGCGTTGCAACCAGCCTTTTGACTATACTGACATTGATCCATTAAAAGGAATGAATTATTACCGCCTTAAAATGACAGATACTGATGGTAAGATATCTTACAGCAGCATCGTTGCTTTACTGAATGCTGTTAAAGGATTTGATATAGTCGGCATTACACCCAACCCGGTTGTTGATGATAATTTAAAACTGAATGTTACCAGTGCACAGGCCGGTAAAATAGATATTGCCATTTATGATATGCAGGGCCGGTTGGTGAACAGGCAAAGTATTTCATTGATAGCCGGTTTCAATAACCTGCCAATTTATGTAAGTAATCTGTCACCCGGTACTTACACAATTCAAGGTATTGTTGCTGATGAAAGATCGAAGATCATACGTTTTGTGAAGCAATAGTATAAATATGGCTACCAAAAAGCTGTCAGGTTGAGCTTGTCGAAACCGGGGCTATATTAAGTTAACCCGTCTTCGACAAGCTCAGACTGACATAAAATTGTTAATAAGGATTTCAAATTTGTGCACTCACAATTACAAAATCAAGGGCTTTTTAATAGTTTAATACCAAGGTAAATAAGAAAAAATGCTATTGTAACATACTGCCAGCTGCCCTTTATACGTTGTATGCCTGACTATGAAAGCCCTATACCTATTAATACTGGCATTAGTATTCTTTTCACCTGGTGTTTTTGCCGGCCCGGAAGGGACAGGGAAACCATTGGACCTGTCTGCCCCCGGTATCAGCTACAATTCATTTTCAATTTCTAATTGTTTAACAGGAAAATCTTTCTCAGCTTCCATAACAGATAATGACGGTGTAAATATTACTGCCGGTACCAGGCCGAGGGTATATTACAAAAAGAGCACCGACCTGAACCAATGGAACAACAATACCAGCGCCACACATGGCTGGAAATATACAGAGGCAACCAATACAACATCACCTTTTACATTTAATATTGATTATACTTTATTGCATAGTGGCGGGGTAAGTGCCGGAAATACGATCCAGTATTTTGTAGTGGCACAGGACCTGGCAGCCACACCTAATATTGCCATTAAGAACGGCAGCTTTTCACTATCACCAACAACGGTTGCATTAACTGCCGCCAATTTTCCGATCAGCGGAAGCCCGAACAGTTACAATATTGTTACGCCTTTAGGCACCACAATAACTGTTGGCCTTTTAGGAAATTATACTTCACTAACAGGTACTAATGGCCTTTTCAATGCCATCAACACACATGGCCTGTCGGGAAATACTACTGTAAACATAACAGATCCATTGGTTATAGAAACCGGTAATGTTGAATTAAACCAGGTCAATGCGCCAGGCTGTGCTGCTGCCAATTATTCTTTATTAATAAAGCCATCCGGGCTTGCAACTGTATTACTGGGTAATTATGATGGTACATTGATCAGGATACTGAGCAGTAATGTTACACTGGATGGTTCTTTCAATGGCGGTAACGGGAGGAATCTCACTATTACCAATGTAAATCTTTTTTCGCCTTCTGTTATATTACTCGGCTCATCCGGTACAACACCCATCATTAACAGCACTCTTAAAAATACAACCATCATCAACGGTCTCAATACCGTTAATCCCGTGGTAATATCAGATGGAGATAACCCGGGTACGCCTGGATATTTCAACAATATCACCATACAGAATAACAGTATACAAACCGGTTATGTGGGTGTTTTTTGCCTGGCTGTACCCACACCCGGCAACGGAAGTGTGCTGGTAACAGGCAATGATATGAATTTGCCGGGCGCCAATTCCATCAGGCTGGTACCCATATATGCACAGGGGGTTGACGGGGGTGTTTTTTCAAATAATAATTTGGGGAACATCTTAAACCTGGCAGAGATGGATATTACGGGCCTCTGGCTTTCCATCGGTACTGTAAACTGCACCGTAAGCGGAAATACGATCTCGGGTATCAATGGAACAGTGGGAGCTTCCAGGGGTATCGTTGTATCATCAGGTGTAGCTAATGCCAACATCAATATATCCAACAATATCATCAACACGCTATCAACTTCAAGCCAGGGGGTTACCAGCGGTATCCTTGTTTTCAATACTACCGGTGGCGTCAATATTCAAAAGAATACTATTTATGGTATCAGTAATTCCAATCTAACCAGTTCCGGTTGTAATGGTATTCAATTGTCTTCATCTTTAACAGCAGCCGATATCAATGTTCAAAACAATTTCATTTATGATGTATCTGGTTTTGGAAAAGCAGGTGCAGAAGTCACTGACAATGGCTATGGCATTGCTGTAACATCAGGTGCAGGATATAATATTGATCATAACAGCGTTAATTTAAATACTGATCAACTTGCAGCCGGTACAACGGCAGCCATCAATATTACTTCGGGTGTTGATCTTGCAGGAACGATCAACCTCAGGAATAATATTTTTGCAAATAACCAGAGCATACTAAGCGGCCTTAACACACGCTATGCAATTTATAGCGGAGCTGCCAACACTGCTTTTGGTACCATTAATAACAACGATTATTATTCTGCCGGTCCCAATCCTGGAAATATTGGCGGTATCAACAGGCCCGATCTTTTCGCTATACAAAGCGGTTTTGGTGGCAATGAATATTCTACCACGGTTAAACCAAATTTTACATCATCATCCAACTTACATTTAGTAGCTACAACTAATTGCCGGCTGGAAGGTTACGGAACTGTGTTGGCAGGAGTGACCACTGATATAGACAACCAGGCCCGCCATACAACTGCACCCGATATTGGTGCCGATGAATTTACAGGCTCACCTGTTGCAAGTGCCATAACAACAACATCGGGTTGTGATGCAAAAAATATGTTGGCAGGAGTAACCAAATACATTGATGAAACCTGCAGGCTTATAGCCAGCATCAATCCAACCGGGGCCAGCCCTGTAACCGGCCCGGTAAACACCTGTGTAAGCATTGATGCCACCCAGCAATATTTTAATGGCCAGCCTTATGTAAGAAGGCACTATGATATTGAACCGGTTAATGCCAATCAAACCACTACTACAGCAACCATTACATTATACTTTACAAATGCCGAGTTTGTTAATTACAATTCGGTAAACCCTGTTTACCCGCCCTTGCCTACACTGGCCGGAGGTGGTAATATAGATCCTAACAAGGCCAATGTAAAGATCACCCAGTTTCATGGCGCTGCCACGGTTTCTCCATCAACACCGGGCAATTATCCCGGAACAAAAGTTTTGATCATTCCGGATCTGGCGAATATTATCTGGAACGGTACTTTCTGGGAAATAACATTCAACATAACCGGTTTCAGTGGTTTTTATGTACATACCAATGTGCTGAATGCACCGTTGCCCATTGCTGTTAATTACCTGAACGGCTATAAACAAGGCAACAATCATTTACTGAACTGGAAAGTAACCTGTGCAGGCACTCCCAGTGTAACCATGCAACTGGAACGCAGTGCAGATGGGCGGAATTATTCAACCCTCAATACCATTACGGCAGATGCAGCCCGTTGTGCACAACCATTTGATCATACAGATGCCAACCCTTTAAAAGGAATGAATTATTACAGGCTTAAAAATACAGATGTTGATGGCTATGTATCCTACAGTACAACAGTAGCACTTTTAAATGCGGTGAAAGGTTTTGATATGACCGTATCGCCAAACCCGGTTGTGGGTGATGAATTTAAACTGAATGTTGCCAGTGCACAGGCCGGCAATATCCATATCAGTATTTACGATATGCAGGGACGATTAGTACAGCGACAGGCTATTCCGCTAATTGCAGGTTTTAATAATGTGCCTGTGAAAGTAGATAATCTCTCAGCCGGATCATATACCATCCGCGGCAATACAACCGATGAGCAGATCAAAATCATACGTTTTGTAAAACAGTAGGCTCTTTTTAAATGCTGATGCAAACTCCTGAGCACCATGGGCAAACACCGATGCGCCACGGGCAAACACCGATGCGCCACGGGCAAACACCCATGCGCCACGGCAAACACCCATGCGCCATGAACAAACATCCATACGCCATGAGCAGACACCGATGCGCCACGGGCAAACATCCATACACCATGGGAAAACACCCATACGCCATATTCAAATTCCTTCCTGCCACATGTGAGCTCCCACTTGTCGTGTAAAATGTGGAAATCTTAACGGCTTATTAATCTCAGTCAGAGCAACTATTTTATGCAAATGGGTATCTTGCACAAAATCCCGGCACTTATTTTGACCGTAAATATCCTTTAAATTACCAACCTTATGTAACCATAAACAGCAACTGGTTGTAAAACCAGGGGCAATTTTATTTTAAACCTCCCGATAATTATCGGGATTAAATTGAGATGATGAAGAAAGTTTACGTTTTATTTTTTTTGATCTTAGGAAGTGCAGGTGTTTGGGGCCAGGTGAGCTTAACCAATGGCAGCCCTTCCGCTACAATTGATTTCAGTAACACCACACCAACAGGCGTTGGTTCTAACCCTTCTACAGCATTTTCGGGTGCAGGTTTTGATGTTAATACGGCAACTGCAGGAAGATTGAATTCAAATGCATGGGCAGTAACCGGCTGGACTGATGGAGCTTTAGCATTTGGAGCAACCAGGATAACAGGAGACTATGCAAGAGGTGCTACTGCTGCGGCACAAACAACCGGTGGTATGTATGCTTTTACAGGAGCCCCGGGATCTGCTGCTAATCCCACACTCATGATTCAACCAGGTGGAAGTGATTGGGCGCCGGGTACATTAACCCTTCGTATTCAAAACAACGGCACATCAAATATTACGCAGCTTGCCGTGAATTATAACATCTACATCAGGAATGACCAGGCAAGAGGTAATTCATTCAACTTTTCTTATTCATCCGATGATGCATCGTATACTACTGTGCCTGCACTTGATTATACTTCAACTGCTGCGGCAGATGCTTTAGGTTGGGTTATTGTTGGTACAGCGCCTTCAAGAACAACAACCATTACCGGACTTTCAATTATACCTGGTGGTTATGTTTATATCCGCTGGTCTGGTGCCGATGCTGGCGGTTCTGGTTCGAGGGATGAATTTGGCCTTGATGATATTAATATGACCGCAACTTATGCTGCAGCCGGAGGACATACCATATCGACAGGGGCAGTAACCACTCCGCCATTTTGTGTGGATGCAACCAATACTGCATCAGGCAGCGTTGCCTTTACCACTACTGGTACTTATGCCGGCGAAACCATCACCGCTTTATTAAGTGATGCTGCAGGAAGTTTTGCTGCTCCTGTTTCTGTAGGTACAACAACTGTTACCGGTGTTGATCCATCAGGTTCTATCGCCATCACCATACCTGCCGGCACGCCAACAGGAACCGGTTATAAAATAAGGATCGATGAGTCAACATTGCCGGTTACCGGATCTGAAAGCAGTGCTTTTAAAATTGTAAATGGTGTAGAAAATATTACTGGCTTGGGCAGTTCATTTACACCCACTACAGTCACCTTAAACTGGACCAATCCAACATCATGTTTTGATGAAGTGTTGATTGTAGCCAAACCACTTACTACTATTGCCGGCACACCAACAGGTGATGGAACAGCTTATACTGCTGACCCTAATTTCCTGGGAGCAGGTACTCCATTTGACGTTACAGGTAAAGTGGTTTATAAAGGTAATGGTGTTACCGAAACTGTTACTAATCTCACAACAGGAGTTACTTATTTTTTCAGGGTGTTCTCCCGCTATGGAACCAACTGGAGCAATGGAGTTGAAATTAGTGTAACTCCTGCATTGGCATCCAGCCCGACTGATTATTTCAGATCAATAGCATCGGGTAGCTGGAACGTAACCACAACCTGGGAAAGTAGTGCTGACAGCAGTGCCTGGATACCAGCAACATTAATACCAGGTGCATTGGCAGCGCATGCGACAGTGCGAAGCCCGGATTCTGTTTACCTGGCATCCAATACCATTACAAATAACTTAACCGTTAATTCAGGAGCCATTGTAAATGCACTTACGTTCACCATGACAGCAACTGTCAGGTTCAATTTATTGGGAACTGCATCTTTTTACCAGGGTGGCACATCTACTTTCGTTCCGGGTATTCAACAGGTACTGGCACCAACGAGTAATTATCATTACAATGGAGTTCAAAACGGCCTTAATTCAGGTTTGTATCCCGAATTTGGTAACTTTTTTTGGGAACCTGCTGCAACAACTGCCGGTACTTTCCAAAATACAGCTGTGTTGGCGCCTGCTAACTTAGGATTGATGGTGAGGGGTAATATGACGATCAATATCCAGGGAGCTACGCCGAGGGAAATAAGATTTGCAACCGGGGCTTCCATTACGAGAAGCCATGTTGTAGATGGCAACCTGAATATTATCAGCAGCAGCTCTGTAGTGGTAATAACCAATGGTGGCCTACCTGTTCAATCTACACTTACAGTTGGCGGCAATATTAATATCAGTGCAGGTATTTTGCAGGGTACAAGTTCTTCCGCAGGAACAAATGGAAACGCTGTATTGAACCTGCGTGGTAATATAAATAATACCGGTGGTACCATACAAACCGGTGCAAGCACAGCAGGTTTATTCAGTTTGAATTATGTTGGAACATCGCCACAAAGTATTAATAATACCGGCGGAACTTTCAGCTTTACTGCAAACCAAAGAGATTCGATCAATAACTCAGGCAATGGTGTCACACTGAATACGCCAATTACACATAATGGGATCATCAACTTTTTATCAGGTATTGTAAATACAACTGCTGCCAATCTTTTAACCATGGGTGCAGCATCCGGTGTTTTAAATGCATCCAATGCCAGTTATGTAAACGGCCCGGTTAAAAAGATCGGTAATACAGCCTTTGTTTTCCCGGTTGGAAAAGTAAATGGTTATGTGCCATTAGGTGTAAGCAATTTTACAGGTGCTTCTGCAGCAACTGATGAGTTAACAGCAGAATATATAAGGTCTAGTGCAAGGTTATTAGGGCCTATAACAGACCTGTTTGTTCAACACGTAAGCGGATGTGATTACTGGACACTTGACCTGAACTCTGGTACCCCAACTGTAGATATCACCGGCTACTGGAATGCCAATAATCCTTGCGGCGGTACGTACATAAATAACCTGGCTACATTGGCACTGGTACATTTTAATGGTACCAGTTGGAATTCAAGCAGCGTGGGCTTTAATCCGCCACCAAACGGAACTGTAGCGGCAGGTGATATTACCTGGCCAGGCGTGTCAACATTCAGTCCATTTGCATTAGGTAGTTCAGATGTTGATAATCCACTTTCCATCACTATTAATTACTTTAATGGCACAAGAAGTAATGGCAATCATTTGCTGAACTGGAAAGTTACCTGCGTAAGCACACCAAGTGCAACCATTGAAATGGAACGAAGTACTGATGGCCGTAATTACAGCAGCATCTATAATATTTTTGCAACCGCATTACGCTGCCAGCAACCATTTAATTATACCGATAACCAGCCGGCAAAAGGCATTAATTATTATCGTCTTAAAATGACAGATGCTGATGGTAAAATAACATACAGCACAGTAGTTACTTTAATAAATGCAGTTAAAGGGATTGATGTAATGAATATTGCACCAAACCCAATTGTAAACGGTGCATTCAATTTGAAAGTTAGCACAGCTGAAAAAATACAGATGGAACTGGTGATAACCGATATGCAGGGCAGGATATTACAAAAGCAATCTGTGCCTATGATCGCAGGTTTCAATTCAATACCAATGAATGTAAGAAACCTGGCAGCAGGTACTTACCAGTTGTTTGGCAATACAGCCGATGGAAGAACAAGGGTATTGCGATTTGTTGTTCAATAAAGTCTTAATTATATAAAAAAAGTCCTGCCATTGGCAGGACTTTTTTTTGTAGATTTATATCACCCTAAAATGCAATACCTCCTGATCAGCCATTAACAATTAGCGTTTGATTATGAAAAAAAAGGTATTTCTTTTAATTCCGTCCTTATTCTTTTGCATAGATGCGTTATGCACTTTAAATTTTTCCGGAACTGTTGATCTGCCTAAAACAAATCCTTTATTCTCCAACCCTACAGATCATTTCCGTTCTATACAAAGCGGTGACTGGGCTACATTATCTACCTGGGAATCATCACCCGATAATGCAACATGGTTGCCTGCCACCCTTATACCCACCAGTGCAGCTAATACCATCTTTATTAAAAATACGAATACCGTAACAGTAACTACCAACGAGAATATGGACGAGGTAATTATTGAAAGCGGTGGAATATTATTCCATTCAACCGCAACACTAACCATTAATGACGGAACCGGTGATGATATTATTATACAAAGCGGTGGAGCATTTACTTTGGCTTCGGTCAATAACCCTCCATTATTTTCACCGGCAACTGCAACAGCAAATATTAATACAGGTGGTATACTAAGGGTATCGGCAGGGGGCTTAACTTTTCCAGGCGCTGGCGTAAATGCCAATAATTATATTTACCAGGATGCATCCGTATTGGAGTATACGCCTGCTCTTGCATTTGCATCAGCGGGTGTAACTTTTTTCCCCAATGTAAATGCAACCACTATTCCCATTTTCAGAACAACTAATAATGTAGGAATTGTAGGTGGAACCGCTGCTACCACATTCAACGGTTTGTTTGAAGCCAACGGGAATATTACATTTCAAGGCACAGGTGTCAAAACTTTCCGCAATGGAATTATAGGGACCGGGAATATCAATGGGTCCGGATCAGGCAAATTCCTCATTAATGGAACTACGGCAAAATTTGGTGGTAGCGGTACTCTTATCGTATCAGCTGCAAATGGAATGGATATTGGCGGCTCAACAACTGTTACGATGGTTTCCAATAAAGTAATGACCGGTAATATTACTTTACTGCCATCAAATGCATCATCCTGGATAATTTTAATTTAGATATAACAGCAGGCAATGTAAATGGAGGTACCGCAACATCACATGTTGTTACCAATGGCACGGGAAAATTAATATTCAATTTTATTACAGCTACTCAAAAGATATTTCCAATAGGGGCCAATACAACAACGATAAATTCAATGGCTATTTCTAATGGCGGAGGATTAAGCTACGGCGCAAGGGTAGAGATCGGTATCAATCCGGCAATAGCTGTTCCTGTAAATGCAGTCAACCGCACCTGGTTTGTTACGCCCACTGGTGGTACACCCGGAACTGTTAATACCAATTTCTTTTATGTTGCGGGAGAAGCAAATGCAGGATTTAATTATTCAGCCAACCTGGAATTAGGACAATATACCGGTGTGTGGAACGTAATCCAAACAGGGCTTGTACCTTCCGGGTCTTACCAGGTTGCTACAACCGTAAGTACATTCGCCAATAATACCGAAGCCCCATTGGTACTTGGGAACCTGGGTGCTATTCTTGCAGTTGATGATGGGGTATCGGTAAATTATTTTACCGGGGTAAAACAAAGCGGTAAACATTTATTAAAATGGAAACTTACCTGTAACAGCACGCCTGCAGTTACTATGGTTTTGGAACGAAGTACGAACGGCATTGATTATGCAAGTATATTTTCTGAGTATGCTACAGCATTGAGTTGCCAGCAATCATTTTTTTATGATGATGATCAACCAGCAGGCGGTGTAAATTATTACAGGATAAAGATGACAGATGTGGATGGAAAGATATCCTACAGTACTATAGTAAGTTTAATAAATGCAGTTAAAGGAATTGAAGTAATGAATATTGCACCCAACCCTGTTGTTAATGGTTCATTCAATTTAAAAGTTAGTACTGCTGAAAAAATACAGATGGAACTGGTGATCGCCGATATGCAGGGGAGGATATTGCAAAAGCAGGCTGTTCCTATGATCGCAGGCTTCAATTCAATACCAATAAATGTAAGAAACCTGGCTGCCGGTACATACCAGTTGTTTGGCAATACAGCTGATGGAAGGACAAGGGTATTACGGTTTGTAGTTCAATAATGATCGCCGGGATCTGAAGATATTATTCGCCTAAATATTTCTTAACAACAATGTAGCCGATGATAACCAGCAAGAGCAGTGTAACTATTGTAATATAAAGCCAGGGCTGGTCTTTCAGTTTGCGTTTTTCTCTTTTTGCTTTCTTTTTTGCAGTTTGTTTTTTCAGTTCTGCATTAAGCTGTTCTACTACCAATGAAACATCTTTTTTATTTCTGAAACTTTCCAATCCCTCCATGGCATCATTCATAAACTCGTCATCAGCCATTTGTCTTTCCACTTCATGGGCTTCGCCAGCCGACAGGTTCTTATTCAGGTAGTCAAGCAGTTTACCCTGCTCAATATCTTTATTAAGGTTGGCTAATATGTCTTTTAAATCCTTACTCATTGGTTTGAATGCGTTCCATAATGATCTTTAAATTACGTTTCCCGTTTTGTATATGGCTTTTTACCTGCAGGATACTGAAGTTGGTTTGCGCTGCAATTTCCTGGTAACTTTTTTTCTCCAGGTAAAACAAAGTTACACATTGTTGCTGCTCTTTGTTCAATTGCAGTAAGGCGCCTGCCAGGTTATCGAGTGTTTTGTCTTTCTGAATATGTATGTTGTTACTCTCCGGTTCAGCAGGCGTTGTTAAAACCTGGTCATTGATCTCTGCACTAAACCTGCCTTTATCACGCAATTTCATCAGGCAGTGATTTTTTGCGATCATGTATATCCAGCTTTTAAAATACTCCACTTTGTATTTATGCAGCTCATTGATCGCTTTTAAAAATACCTGTTGCACGGCATCTTTGGCCTCTTCTTCATTCTTCAGGTATTTCATGCTCACACCCAACAGCAACATGGTATAGCGTTCCAGCAAAATACCCAGCCACTCATTATTATGGTCGGCATAAAACTGGCTAAGCAGTTCTGTATCGCTGATATGTTTGTATTTGCTGTTGCTCAAAACTAAGTGCCCGATTTATTTTCAATGTACAGCTTACTTCACAAACCCAAACATTTTTTTTAATTTTTTTGTTGATTTACATTCCTGTTTTTCAATACCAGGTATTCAAGCCACAAGGCTTTGTTGTAAGCCTTGCAATAAAACGAGTAGTTGAGATAATTAAAATGAAGGAAGATTTGTTTTACCGGTGTTGGTTGTGCAAAGGCAGCCCTGGCCTGGAAAAAAACAAATTTGTTTTGATCTGTTCTTTCAAAATCTGCAATAGAATTGATGGAAAGATCCGGTACTTCTGCGCCTAATCTTATCAAAGCAGTGCGTAAAATGATGCGGTCCATGATATTGGTTGCTTTTGAAAGCAATTTGACTGCGTCATCAATTAACTGCTCCCTGTATAATTCCAGGATAGTAATATCAAAGGCATCCATCAATCTTGCAATGTGGTAAATAAGTACCGAAGATTTTACATAGGAAGGCGAAACATACACCGGCCGTGTCATGTATTCCCTGTTCTTTAATATTTCCGATAGCAGAAAAATTGTTGCACTGTCCTGCGCAACCAGCGGCAGTTTTTTTTCAAAGTTGAAGTATAGGATATTGCATTGCACAGCAAGATCAAAATCGGGATGCATATTATCTCCCAGGTAAGTGCTGTAAGCAGGGATATCCCTGTATTTTTTAAATGTGGAGTTGATCTTTCGCTTTTTTAAATTGCTCGTCTGTATCAATCTTTCTTTCAAAGTAATATTATCGTTATCATTATTGTCTGAAGCAAGTAATATCATTACGCTATCATCTGAATCATCACCCTGTGCAAGCATTCCACTAAGGCGGTTTATAAAAAAAGCATGAGGGAGGATAGGGGAGTTCGCTGGCCAGAAACTATAATAAGGCTTGCCATTCGGGTTTCGGTAATATGGATAAGCAGCAGCAGCATTTTTACTTATGTTTGTCGTTCTTGCTTTATCCTCATCGGTTAAATGTGGTGTAAGTTTATTTAAAGTAAAAGCTGTTATTGCCGTAAAAAAAATATTATTATCTGGTTGATAATTGTGTGGAGAACCGTCACATTCCCTGTACGCCTCAAACATACCCCTGTAAAATTCACCATCCTGTTTAACCTGCGATGCTTCAATATCTTTGACCAGGGCGCTTATCAATGCTGAATCGGTTTGTGCAGGCAAACAACCCATACCAGCAAACAGTATAAAAAATATGCAAAGCAATTTTTTCATCCGGGAAGTTTATAAGCATACCATAACCACTTTAAAAAATTCCGGGGCTTTTCCATGTCTACGATCATATCTTTTCGTTGCAATTGCCACCAGTTTATTTTCTTACCTGTTTTTTTCTGTAAGCGTACAAACTGGTCAAGGGCTACCAGGGATCTGGCATTGATGGTATTCATCACAAAACAAAACGCTGTTTTATTTTTTTTTGCATAAGGCAGCTTCATGATCTTCTGATTTTGTAAACGAACCCTTGCTAAAAAATTTCTCCTGAGTTCTGTAAAATCAGTACAGGTATTTACCAGTGTATAAATATTATCCCTTGTATCTTTATACAGGTCGAAAATATCATTGCCAAGCTGGTATAAGCTGCCTATGCTGAACAACACTTGTTTCATTTGTTCATCAGCCGCATCATCAATGCATTGATGATAAATGATAACTGAAACCGCTCCTTTAGTGTAAGTGATGCGTTCCAGTTCAGTTATGGATATGCCGGGATCTGTTTGCCTCGCTGTTTCGATCTGGATTTCCAATACATTTTTAGCGGCCTGTAAATAAGCCTCTTTATTTGGAACATCGCTCAATAGAAAGGTTTGTATCTCTTTTGCCACATTTGCCGAAAACGTTGTTGCATGATAGTCCTGGGGATCGTATGTAATGGCCCTGATGCTTTCCATATCAAGTTTATCTTCATCAAAAAGATCATCGCCAACGGGGGTTAAAATACCAAAGAGCGTCGCTCTTTTTCTTTCAGCATCTGTGAGAGATCTGCCATGGAGTTTGGCATAGCTGCTGCATAAAAAGGAAGTGATAAAAAGGCCATAATAATCCAGGATCTTTTTTTTCTGTTCTTCACTGAATTTTCCGCCGTACCTGTTTTCGAGTTGTTCAAGGTATGGAACCAGGAAGGTTTTATTGTACTGCTTTTGTTTTTTTATTTCTTTATAAACGCCCCGGGATATGCTTATATATTTGAATAGCCTCATTGTTGAATGGTTCGTGCAGTTTAGTTATGAAATCACCCGCCATCAGTTTTATTTAAATGTATCGCAGCATCCGGATCATGATCTACCTGTGATTGCTTTATATCAACACCAGTTTTTTTGGGCTTATCCAAAAACAACATCTTTATTGCAATAACGATCATCAGCACTGCAAATACTTTTTTAAGCGTTTCCTGCGATATGGATAAAGCTAATTTACTTCCAAAAAAACTGCCGGCTAAAAAGCCAATGGCAAGCAATCCTACGATCCTCCAATCAACATGCCCCTGTTTATAATATTGCAGTACGCCCAAAATACCAACCGGCAGCATGATCAAAGCCAGTGAAGTGCCCTGGGCGGTCTTCTGGCTGAACCCAATAAAATAAACCAATGCAGGCACAATGATGATACCTCCACCCACACCTACAAGGCCACTCAATATACCGGCTGCAACCCCTACCAGTATAATGATAAGAATAGTTTGTATTTCCATTGGTTTAGTTTTAATGGTCATTTAGGAAATGTTGTTTTGTAAAGTGCGATGGATTCATTGATAACCTTATAGGCAGCTTCTGCATTTTGAAATTCATTTATTTCCACTATCTTATTCTCCAGCACTTTATACTGCTCAAAATAATTACGCAGTATGGCAATAAGGTGTTTAGGCAGTTCATCCACAGATTTTATATAATTCACACCCGGATCTTTGGAAGCAACGGCAATTATCTTATCGTCAGCAACACCGGTGTCGATCATTTGCATGTTGCCTATAACTGTAGCTTCAACCAGGCAAAGCGGTTGAATGCTTTCGCTGCACATGACCAGGATATCAAGCGGGTCTCCATCCAATCCCAGGGTTTGTGGTATAAAGCCATAATTGATAGGGTAATGAAAGGATGAATAAATGATACGGTCTAATTTTAATAAACCCGTTTTTTTATCTATCTCATATTTGGTACGAGAACCTTGGGGAATTTCGATGAGACCATTAACCACCTGAGGAGCATGATCTCCAAAATGGGCGCCATGCCAGGGATGAAGTGTATACATTGGTTTATTGGTTTAATAGTTTAGCGTTTAACTCAGGAGTTCCCCGTTTCACGTTTCACTACTCACGCCTCACGAACTTTTCATTATTAGCTGGTATCCCGAAAAAGTTGCTGCAATGCCTAATACCACACTTAAAGCGATATACAAAAAAGCCATTCCTGTTTTTCCGCTTTGCAACAGCTGCATATTCTCTAATGTAAAGGCAGAGAAGGTTGTAAAGCCGCCACAGATGCCGGTAGCCAGGAACAGTTTCCAGTTGTTTGCAAAGTTCTCGTCTTTAATACTGAAAGCCAACACAAGCCCTATGATAAAACTGCCGGTGATATTTACAGACAGGGTAGCGTAAGGAAGTTTTTTTTCGCTTATCAATATTGTGGTAACATACCTGAGTATAGAACCGATACTCCCCCCCAAACCAACCAGTATTATATTTTTGATCATTGGCGTTTATAAATTTCCTGAGAAAGTATATTTCAGGTCAACAAGCCATTTATCTGCCGGCCTTACCAGTTTCAGGGTAGTTTTATCTGCCCGTTTATAACTATTGCTGTAATTAAAAATAAACACACTGTCGCTTACATAGCTGGTTTCATTCACTATAATTTCAGCTTCCTTGTATTTATCAAGAATATCTTTGTTCTGCCGGTTGTATTGTTTTTGAAAACTTTCAAACATCTGTAAATTGGTAGTGTCTTTTAAAAGATACTGTTCGGCCTCTTTAAAATCATTGTCTAATAAATTACGCACAAAAGTATTGGCTACTTCAATATCTGTAACAGGGGCTTTTTTCTTTTCAGGGCCACAGGAGTATACTGCAACAGCAAGTATAATCAGTGAAAGGTATTTTTTAATCATGGCTTAAAGTTAAACATCTTTACATTAAGGCAAAAAAAAGCATCCCAACAGTTTGCGGAATGCTTTTTCAAATAAATTTAAAAAACTTATTGTTTTTCCATCTTTTCACTCATAGAATCTAAAGCCTTTAAGCCTTTTTGCATAAGCATTTTTAAAGAATCCGGGTTCATTTGTTTTAATTTTTCCAGGCCTTCTTCAATATCCTTCCCGCCTGGCCCCATATCGCCTTTCATGCTGTTAAACATACCATCGCCTGAGTTAATAAGTGATATTTTCCATGCACCGTCTTCTTTTAAGAGGTTAAATGTGTGGGTATTCACTTTTCCTTCTTCAATAACTTCGGCATCAACAGTAGCTTTATCGCCATCGATCTTTTCATTCTTTAAAGTATATTTTACATCTTTTACTTTTGCTTTGAACTGCTCTGACATTTTTGCCTTCATCTTTTGTATTGCCTCCGGATCGATAGAGCTGGCAAACTTCTCGGCCGATTCAAAAAAGGCAACATCTTTTTTAGTGATAAATTTTTTTACATCATCTATATTACCATTTTTCATGGCTGTAAACATGGCATCAATAGAAGCCGAGGGAGAGCCCTGGTCGCTTTTACTGTTACAGGCAGCAAAACCTGCAAGCAGGCAAAGGGCGAAAAATATTTTTTTCATAATGTGTATTTTGTTTTTGAAGGTTAAAAATAATTTTATTTTTCATCTTAACGTCGTTTTTATTTACCAATAAGCTAAAAATCTATGTTAACGGTATTCGGAATAAAAAAGAGGCAGCTATAAACTGCCTCCGGTATAGATACAAGGTTAGTAAACTCAGGGTTGTGTTGGCTTTTTGGCTTCGCCTGTTTTATGGTCAATTGATTTTGCATCAGTAACTCTTACATCATCTTTATTGTATGCTTTGATGATCTGTTTAACCAAACGGTGCCTTACCACATCTTCTTCATCCAATTCAATATGGGCTATGCCTTCAATATTCTTTAAGATACGGGCAGCCTTGAACAAACCGCTCTGCTGGTTTTTGGGCAGATCAATTTGCGTCGGATCACCGGTAATAATGGCTTTGGCATTGGGCCCTATCCTGGTAAGGAACATTTTTATCTGCAGGTCGTTCGTATTCTGCGCCTCATCTAAAATGATAAAAGCATTGTCCAATGTGCGGCCACGCATGTAAGCAAGTGGTGCGATCTCGATGGTACGGGTACTCATATAATAACCGAGTTTATCGGCAGGTATCATATCATCCAGTGCATCATATAAAGGGCGCAAATACGGATCGATCTTTTCCTTGAGGTCGCCGGGTAAAAAACCAAGGCTTTCACCGGCTTCAACAGCAGGCCTGGTTAAAATGATCTTCTTAACCGATTTGTTCTTTAATGCCCTTACCGCCAAAGCCACAGCAGTATAGGTTTTACCCGTACCGGCGGGGCCGATGGCAAAGAGGATATCGTTCTTGTCGCAGGCTTCCACCATCTTTTTCTGGTTGGCCGTACGTGCCCTTACCGTTTTACCGTTGGGGCCAAATACCAAAACATCGTTGGGGTTGCGGTCCATGAAATTGTCAACCACCCGTTCATCATCGCCACCGAGTATCTGTTCAAAATAATTGGCACTCATGTGGCCGTTGCGTTCAAGATAACTGAGAATAAGATCGATCTTTTCCCTGGCGCCTTCAATTTGTTCCGGGGCTCCGCTTAATTTTAACTGCGTGCCACGACTGAGAATTTTTAAAAGGGGAAATTTCTTTTTGAGGATGTCTAATTTACCGTTGTTTACGCCAAAGAATTCGATAGGGTTTACGGTTTCGAGATTAATGATCGCTTCTGTCAATGGATTTTTGTTTTTGCCACTGTTTCTGTCATGCTGAATTGAATGGGGCATACATAGCAGCGGTTAGTTATCAATAAAAATACAATTGCTTACTAACTTGTCTCCTTTCCAAATTTAACGAAATGCATTTGATAGACAATGGATTTACTTATCAACAGAATGTTAATTAAATAAAATGATCGTTGTAAAATAAATCAACTCAAAAAGTGTAAATGAATTTCGTTTCTATACAACAAAGCAAGACCAATAATTGTTTTATGAAGCGCTATACTTTTTTATGATGTATAGATACGCTTCAAAAATACTTTCATTACTGCATGCTTCTGTATCGTTAAAATATAACTTACAATAACCGTGCAGATATTCTAATGTTTCACACGAAGCTCTTAAATTAAAAGTATAAAAGCCGGCTGTAAATCTCCGGCAGGCAAGTATTCTCCTAATATATTTTTTCCTTAACCCTTTACATTTCACATTTTTTTTGTTAGATTTGGTATATACCTTCCGGTACGCTAAGAAGGCATGCAGACTATCCCATTAAATGCTGCTAATATTCCCTATCCGACGCTTTGAAAATAATAAGGCCATTGTATATCCAACTGGTAAAGAATTTCTTTCAGGCTGTCATTGGCTTTTATTCTGTGCATTAAACAAGTAGAAACCCGGTCTTAATTTTTATAATACCTAAATTCTATCACATGTATACAGAAACACAACACCGCACACTTCTTGATGAATGTACCCAATGGCTTGGCGAACTGGCCTCTAACCGGTCCAGGATGAATGAGCTTAAGAATGAATTGTATTATTTTGCGCCGGGCAAGACCGATCGCAATGTATTACTGGGTATTGAACATTTTCACAACCAGTTCCATATACAGCTTATCAATATTCACGACCTGAAACATGAGATCAGGTATCATGTGAGCGAAGCACAAAAACATCCAACTTTCGGCCACCGGATACCGCATCATTACATCAAGGAAAAACTCGACATGCTCCTCTCAGACCTTGATAATCTTGACAGCGAGTTTCATGCTTTCATAAAACAATAAATTCTTAAAAACCAGCCAGCTTGTAAAAAGCTGGCTGGTTTGGTATTGTACCATTCATGTTCATTAAAATTTATGTTATGGCAACTTATGATTCCAAACACGTAAAGAATATTGCCCTGCTGGGCCATGCCGGCTCCGGTAAAACCACGCTTGCCGAGTGCATGCTTTTTGAAGCAGGTATTACAAAACGCCGTGGTAGTATTGCTGCAAGAAACACAGTAAGTGATTACCACGAACTTGAAACAGAGCGGCAAAGCTCTGTGTTCTCTTCGCTGCTGCATACCACCTGGAAGGATTATAAGATCAACATCATTGACACACCAGGCTATGATGATTTTGCAGGCGAAGTGATCAGTGCCCTGCGGGTGGCTGATACCGGCGTGATGGTCCTGAATGCAACCATGGGGGTAGAGGTAGGAACAGATATCATTTGGGAATACACCAACACGTTTAAAACACCCACCATTTTTGTAGTTAATCAACTTGATGATAAAGATGCAGACTTTGACCGCACACTGGCTGATACCAAAGCACATTTTGGTGGCAATGTGGTAGCCGTTCAATATCCTGTGCAAACCGGAGCCGGCTTTAATGGTATCATTGATGTGCTCAACATGACCATGTATAAATTCGGGCCACAGGGAGGCAAGCCTGAAAAAGTACCAATACCCGATGAAGAAAAGGCAAGAGCAGAACAACTGCATAAAGAACTGATCGAGACCATTGCATCTAATGATGAGAACCTGATGGAAAAATATTTTGACCAGGGCGAACTGACCGAAGAAGAAATGAAAACCGGCCTGCATGCTTCCATGATCATGCATGATATATTTCCCTTGTTTTGCGCAAGCGCCGAAAAAAATATGGGTGTTGGCCGCATCATGAGTTTTATAGATTATGTATGCCCGGCCGCTTATGAAATGCCTCCGCAAAAAACAAAAGCCGGTGCAGCATTAATCTGTGATGTGAAAGGCCCTGCCTGCATTTTTATTTTTAAAACAATTATAGAACCACATATTGGTGAGCTTAGTTTGTTTAAAGTGTATAGCGGCAGTGTAAAGGCAGGCATAGAACTGGTGAATGAAAATACAGGCACTACAGAAAAAATTAACCAGTTGTTCTTACTGGAAGGCCATAACCGGTTGCCGGTACAGGAACTGGTGGCAGGCGATATTGGCGCCACCATTAAATTACGTTCTACCCATGTTAACAACACGCTGCATGATAAAGGTGTGAACCTGGAACTGGAACCCATTGTTTTTCCAAAGCCGAATGTAACTGTCGCTATCTCTTCAATTAATAAAGGCGATGAAGAAAAACTATCCAATGCATTACATACGTTGAGGGAAGAAGATGCCAGCATGCATTTTGAAGTATCGCCCGAAATAAAACAAACATTGTTGCATTGCCAGGGCGAACTGCACCTGAAAGTATTGCAATGGAAAATTGAACACATTCATAAACTACATGTGAAATTTGATAAACCAAAAATTCCATACCGGGAAACGATCGGCCGCAGGGCAGAAGGAAATTACCGCCACAAAAAACAAAGTGGTGGCGCCGGGCAGTTTGCCGAAGTATACCTGCGCATTGAACCCTGGTACGAGGACATGCCCAATCCCCAGGGGCTTAACCTGCGCAGCAAAGAAGAGATCAACCTGGACTGGGGCGGCAAACTGGTGTTTTGTAATTGTATTGTTGGCGGAGCAATAGATACCCGTTTTCTTCCCTCTATTTTAAAAGGCGTGATGGAGAAAATGCAGAACGGGCCATTGACGGGTAGCTATGCAAGGGATATCCGGGTAAGTGTGTATGATGGCAAGATGCATGATGTGGACAGCAATGATATCTCTTTTAAGATAGCCGGGCTGCATGCATTTCGCCAGGCATTTATAGAAGCCGATCCGCAATTGCTGGAACCTATTTATACCGTGGAAGTATTTTGTCCTGATGAAATGGTTGGCGCTGTAATGGGCGACCTGCAAACCCGTATGGGTGTGGTGGAAGGCATGCAGGCCGAAGGGCATTTTGAAAAGATAACAGCCAAAGTACCGCTGGCGCAAATGCATCAATATTCATCATCATTGCGAAGCTTAACACAGGGCCGTGCCCGTTTCAATATGTACTTTGATTCCTATGCGCCGGTTGCTTATGAAGTGCAGCGGAAATTGATGGAGGCACATAGTAAGCATGAAGTGTTGCAGGATTAGAAGGGCCTGTATGCAGCACCTTTTTTGTATATTTGGGATATGAAAGCAATAGTAGTAACACCAAAAAGCGATAACGAATTCAAATTCGTGGCAGATCTGCTCAAAAAGCTTGGCATCGGAACTTCTACTCTTACAAAGAGCGAAATAGAAGATATTGGAATGCTGAGGCTTATGAAAAATGCCGACAAATCAAAACGGGTCAGCCGCACAGAAATAATGAAAAAGTTAACTGCTTAATGAAAGTTATATTTTTAAAGGAATTTTCAAAAGATATCGATGGAATATCATTGAAGTCAGTGAAGTTATCTTTGAAAAGAGTGATTGAGAAAATGGAAGCCGCTGATACATTAGGTAAGATCCCCAACACAAAAAAGCTTCAGGGCCATAAAACAGCTTACAGAACGAGAATAGGAGATTATCGTCTGGGTTTCTTCTTCGAAGAGGAAACAATCTTTATTGCACGCTTTGTACATCGTAAAGACATTTATAAACTTTTTCCATAGCACGTATTTATAGTACATACAACATATTCGTATGCACCGGTTGCTTATGAAGTGCAGCGCAAGTTGATGGAAGCACATAGTAAGCATGAAGTGTTGCAGGATTAAAGGAAAATAATTGTTGCAGAGAAAATGAATTGCACCGCCCTTTAGGGCGGTGTTTAATTTGAAGGTGTCTTGGCTTTAGCCAAATAAAACTATTGGGCTAAAGCCCGGATGCAGAGAACTTATTTTCTCCCTGCCTTTCAAGGCAGGGCAATTAAAATCTTTAAATAATGAGAGGAATGATAATGCTCCGGCCGGTAGGACACCGACTATGGAGGAGATTATTGTGTTTTGAAAGTTGTCTTTGTCTTAATTGCTTCTAATGTCTTTGGTTCTAATTCTTTTAATTTATTATCGACAAATTCGATTGCTTTTAAGAATAAGCGATTAAATCTTCTCACTTCGGTTAATGTAGGAAGTCTTTTTTTGTCAGTAAAAAAAGTTAACCATTCTTGTCCTGTATGTTGCGATTTTAAATGAAGAGGGAATGTAATTTCATTCAATGTCGGTCCACTATGTGCAAAATATAAGTGTCGCAAATCCATAACTTGTGCATGAGTTTTTTGAATTGGGGTTGAACATTTTTTAAAAACCTTTGATGCTTCAAGTGTAGTTTTGTCACCACCCGAACTTTTAGTGAACCATTTTGCATAGGTCACAATAGCTGTCGTAAAAAGTGATTGGATAATAAGCGTATTGTACGTTTCAAGTTCAAGTTTAGCAGTTTCAAAGTCAATTTTTTTTGGCTTTGTTGAGATATTGCTATTAAACTTTCCGAAGACATATTTATGCGTTAGTAAATCTTCTATTGTTTTATTTAGCTCTATGGCTGTTCTATAATCTTCATAAATTAAAGCATAGTTGGAATATCTTTTAAGGAATATGTCGTCTATAAGGTTTGAATTATTTAAGATTTGATTTGCCAACCATTTGGGGTCGCCAATTCTTTGTATATGAAACTGTCTGCTCATTTTAATTTGATGGTAACATATAAATATACGCAACTCGAATTACACTTTTCTTAACAGATAGGTTAAGTAGAGCCATACCGTAGAAGAGTGCGACGCCACTGCAGCTTAATAGCAGCACAAAACCATGGCCCATAACCTATTCATTACTTATTTAGAAACAGTAACAACCGGAATATTGTATTGCGCCACTTCATTTAAAAGCGTTGCTTTTCCGGCTTTAAGGCCCTTTAAAAAATTATCAATATCATTGCCATAACTGCGAATGCTTACACCAAATAAGAGAACACCTTTCTTGCCAGCCTTATCAGTAAATATTTTGTAGCGGTATACATTGCGTTCAACAATATCAATTGTTTTTCCATCTGTAGCGTTGGCGCTTAATAAAAAGTCGAGCAGGTATTCCCCGTTCTTCTGGAACACTTCATAGTTAACCATGGGGTTTGTTTCTTTCATTTTTTTAAGCTCATCCATTTTTGCACCAACAATATCATTCAAAATGAAATTGCCCAGGTTCACATCTAATAAAACCATCGACTTGAATTTGTTTACGTTATCACCGGCAGGAATGTATTCCTGCTTGTAAAAACCTGCGGAAGGATTGGATGTCCAGGTCAACACATGCGATTTCTTACCGATGACTATTGGCCCCGGTACATTTAATTTATCAACAGGCTTTTGGCCATAGGCAAATGAGGAGAGAAAGATGAAGACAAACAGGATCGATCGCATGGTATGTTTTTTAGAAGATTGATATTAAGGAGGTGAAAAATACTATTTTTTAGGAATGTTTTAGGTTGAAATATTATTTAACTAATGAGCTGTCAGGTTGAGCTTGTCGAAACCGGTATAGTATAATTAAAACAACCCGCCTTCGACAAGCTCAGGCTGACAACTCACTAAAGCGCCCACTCATCAATTTTACCATTTTTATTTGCAACAGATTATTTAGCTTGTACAAAATTCTTTTATGAAGAAAATACCTGTATTGGTTTTTATGTGCCTGTTTGCAATGAATATTTTTGCCTGCACCACTTTTTGTATCAATAAGAACGGGCATATTGTTTTTGGAAGGAACTACGACTGGGTAACGGGTGCCGGCATTGTAAACACCAACCAGCGTGGACTTTTTAAAACCGCTCTGAACAAGGCGCACAATGAAAGCCTCAGCTGGGTATCAAAATATGGCAGCATTACTTTTAACCAGTATGGCAAGGAATTTCCTACCGGTGGCATGAATGAAAAAGGGCTGGTGGTTGAAATGATGTGGCTGGATGGAACGGTTTATCCCGGCGGCGATCCCCGGCCTACTATTGACGTGTTGCAATGGATACAATACCAACTCGACAATGCAGCAACCATCGATGAAGTGATCGCTTCAGATACCAAATTACGTATCACCCGTAAATCGGCGCCGCTGCATTACCTGGTGGCCGATGCTTCAGGAAATGTGGCCAGCATCGAATTCCTGGAAGGGGCGATGGTTGTTCACCGTGATAAGAGCATGCCTTTTCCTGTACTTACCAATGATACATACGCATCTTCGGTTGCAACAGCAAAACCAATTGTTGGTAAGAAGGAAATAACATTGGAAAATAATTCGCTCGACCGTTTTGTGAAAACCTGCAGCATGGTCAAGAAATTCAACGAAACAGAAATGAATGTACCTGTTACGGATTTTGCTTTTTCAATTTTAGATAAAGTGGCGCAGGGAAGCTTTACCAAGTGGAGCATTGTGTATGATATCACCAATAAAAAGATACAGTTCAAAACAGAAGCCAATAAAACTGTAAAGACGGTATCATTTGCAGCTTTTGACCTTGACTGCAAACAGCCTTATAAAATGTTCAACATGAACCAGGATGGTACAGGCGATGTGAGCAGCCGTTTTACCGTGGCCAATAAAAAAATTAAAGCCCAGGTAATGACGCAGGTGGTTGCCGAAAGCAGCAGCCGTGTTGCTATATCAAAAAAGGAAGAGGAAGAATTATTGAGTTATGAAGATGGAGTAAGCTGTAAAAAATAATGAATGCCGGCCAGCAGCACTCATTATCATTGATGGGGGGTACACAAATAATTTACATAGTGATCGTACCTTGTATAGAATCGTCTAAGGTTTGGCCTGTAGCCGCACCCATTAACCGTTTAACAAAGGAAACCAGCTTTCCGTGTTTTGTATCCCAGTAATACCCTTCAGAGGCAGTCACTGTTATCAACGTTATCCGGGGGTCATTTTCTCCTTCGGTGAACCATGTCTTCATCATGGGATTCCATAATTCTTTGATCATAGCCTTATCCCTGCTGATGGTAGCTTTGCCATAGAGTGTTAAAAAAGAATCGTAAGAAGAACCCTGGAACAGGAGCTGCACCATCGGGTCCTTTTCAATTTCTATATTGTGGTTACTGTCTGATGCACTCAGGAAATAAATATTCCCATCATCATCTGTTTTTTGAGCAGCCATGGGCCGTGTAAGAAAAGGGTTCCCTGTCCTGATATCTGTACAAAAAAAACAGGTGCCTGCTTTTTCAACCAGTTGCTTTACTTTTTCAACTGCTTCTTCACCCAGGAGATCTTTTTGATTTTCTTCGGGTTGATTTTTATTGATGCTGTTCATAATGATACGTTTTACAGCATAGGTTTCAAATACCGTTCCAGTACTATAAAAGCGAAGTTTTGTTTCAGTATTTAATAAAAGAGGTAAAAAATTGTGCAACAAAAGGGAGAAGATGATAGTATACATGTGGCGAACTGTGTAATTTTTTATACAGCATTTGGTAATTGAATACGTGTTAGAGGGTATTGCATTAATGAAGCAGGATCTTTACATTTATTAAAAATCAAAAACATGAATACTTCTTTTTTACCCCGGATAATCATACTGGCATCATTTACCCTTATTCCTGCAATGTCTTTTTCACAGGCAACACGTACATGGGTATCGGGTGTGGGCGATGATGTAAACCCCTGTAGCCGTACAGCTCCCTGTAAAACTTTTGCAGGGGCTATCAGTAAAACGGCTACGGGCGGAGAGATCAATGTGATAGATGCGGCGGGCTATGGTGCTGTCACCATTGCCAAATCCATGACCATAGATGGTAAAGGTGCACAGGCATCTATACTGAGCAGCCTTATGAACGGCATTATCATTAATGCCGGCCCTGATGGCATAGTTACCATTCGTAATTTATCAATTAACGGCGCAGGCAACGGTATTAATGGCATTAGAATAATAGCAGCAAAAAAAGTGATCATCGAAGATTGTATACTGGCTGGGTTTACACAAAAAGGTATTGAAGTGAATACAGTTGCTCCCTGTACCGTTATCCTTAATAATGTTACTGTTCACCATGCAGTTGACGGGCTTGGTATCACCAATGAAGGGGGTTCGGTAATAATAGATAACTGCAGGTTCCAGGTGATTGGCAATGGGGGTATTAATTTAGTGAACGGGCAGGTAATTGTAAGCCATTCCAATATATCAGATTGTAAAACTGCTGTAATAACAGCATCAAAAACCAGTATTTCTCTTTCAGGAAACGTGATATGCAATAACGATACGGCTTTGCAGGCTTCAGGCACAATTACTTCTGCAGGCAATAACCTGGTAACAGGTAATAAGGTGCAGGGCACAACAATGCCTGTTATTAAATTGCAATAAAGATGTTGTTATCTCTTTGTAAACGCCACTGCTATCTTAGCGCCCAAGGCTGCATTGTGAAGTATCAATGCAATGTTTGATTGCAGGCTTTCTCCATCTGTATGTGTTGCAAGATATGAGAGTAAGAACGGTGTTATTTCCTTCCCTTTTATCTTTTCTTTATCAGCCGCAGCCAAAGCGGTAAGGATATGAGCTTCCATTTCATCGGTTGGTATTTCCTGTCCCGCAGGTAATGGGTTTGCGATGAGTACCGAACCATCAAGCTCCATGGCCCATTTGGTGTGCAGCATCGCAGCAATTTCTTCCGGCGTGTCAAGCCGCAGGGGAGAAGCATGCCCGCTGTTGGAAGAATAAAAACCAGGCAATTGATCCTGCCCATAAGTAACAACAGGAATTCCTTTTGTTTCAAGATATTCCAAGGTTAACCCGATATCTAAAATTGATTTTACTCCAGCTGATACAACTGCTACAGATGTTTGCGCCATTTCGGTAAGGTCTGCTGAAATATCCATGCTGTCGGCTGCGCCACGGTGTACACCACCAATGCCACCGGTCACAAATATTTTTATACCGGCCATGGCTGCAATACGCATGGTTGCTGCAACGGTAGTTGCACCATTTAAATTTTTACTGAGCACATAAGGGATATCACGCAGGCTAACTTTCCATACGCCCTTGGCATTACCGAAAAGTTCAAGTTGCTCATGAGTTAAACCCACATAACATTTTCCATCCATGATGGCAATGGTGGCAGGTATGGCGCCGTTTGCACGAACCATATCTTCTACAGCCAATGCAGTCTCCACATTTTTTGGGTAAGGCATACCATGCGAAATGATGGTACTCTCCAATGCAACAACAGGTTGCCCCTGTTGCAACGCCTGTTCTACTTCCGGTAAAATATGTAAAAGGGAATGGCCCATTATTCTTCGTAGTATTTAGACACCTGCTGCAATAATTTTTCCTGCGTAAGGTGTGTGGCAATGGCGCCTTTTACCTGTAATATTTCTGCACTCAACGTATGTGCAGTACGCAGGCTGTTCAGGTTATCCTTACCAAAATATTTTGAGAGGATAAAGCCGCTTACCGATCCATCGCCGGCACCGGTGCAATCCACTACGCTGGCATTGGGTGCATTCAGTTTAAGGGTCTCTGTTTTTTTGTACAGGGCCGATCCATCAACGCCCTGGTGCAGCCATATATATTGTACACCCCTGTCCAGCAGTTCTTTTATCTGTTCATCTGTGGTGGTAGCTGCATCGCTGCACAAGGCAGGCAGTTCATCTTCATTGGGAGTAATTAAATACAGGCCATTCAGATTGGCGGCGGCTATCTTTTTTGCAGGTGGCACCGAACAAGGCTCAATGATCATCCTGATCTTGTTCAGGTTGGTAAAGTTTACCAGCCAGTTAACCGAATCCACGCTGATGTTAGCATCAACCAGCATATAATCGGCACTGCCCAGCAGTTCTTCTTTTCGCTGTAGATATTCAGGCGTTATCAAATGCAATGCTGCATTGGTAAGCAGGGCTGTGAACATAGAGCCATCGGTATTGATGATGGCCGTGTACTTACCGGTTGGCACTTCGGCAGTAATGGATGCATCCAGCAACATGCCCGTATCGGTACATTCCTTTTTCAGCCATGTGCCATCGGCATCATTGCCAAAAACAGAAATAAGTTGTACGGGAATATCCAGCAAACTCAGCTGGTGGGCAATATTGCGGGCCACACCACCTGCGGTACGGGTACTGCTTACTTCGTTGGTGGTGTGCATCATCATTTTTTCTCTTGCATGAAAGAGCTCGTCCACCAACGCAGCGCCTATGCAGATAACAGGTTTTGACATGTGGGCAAAAGTAGTGAAAGTTGGAGATTGGAGAAGAAAAGCCTGCAGTTTGAAAGTTCTCAGGGTGGGCCACCCTCTTGGGGTGACTCACCCGGGAACACCCGAAAAGCCTGTCGCACCTCTGCGGGAACCATTCCTGAACTCCGGAAAGCTTGCCGTACCCCTACGTCGACCATTCCTGAACTCAGGGGAGCATTTCACACCCCTACGGCAGCCATTCCTGAATTCAGGAAAGCTTGCCGTACCCCTACGGCGGCCATTCCTGAACTTAGGAAAGCCTGTCGCACCCCTGCGGCGGCCTTCCGGGAGTTCCCGAAAGCCTCCTGCACCCTGCAGCAACCCTTCGGAAACGCCCGGAACGTTCCTGCACCCCTGCGGCGGCCTTCCGGGAACTCCTGAAGGGCTGCTGCAGCCCTGCAACGGCCCTTCGGGAACATCCGGAAGTACTTTACACCCCTGCGTCGGCATTTTACTGGTGCCAGGGTTGCCAACCTTTCAAAGGTTGGCAACCCTTTGAAAAATATTGTTGTCTTCCGGTCAATCAACTTTTAACTGAAAGATAAATTTCAACTGCTACATTACTCCAATCCTTACTTCGCTCATCATAAACCTCAAAATCCATTTTGTACGCTCTTGGAATATCAGAGACCCATATTTCTTTCCAGGCATTTATTACACAATCGGGCATTATCCCTTTTGCATCAATTTTCTCAAAAGTTCCCTTGGGAATGGTTAAAGTTTCTAAACCCGGGGGGGCTTCTGTGCCTGCTTTTACTTTGCAACCGATGAAATATGAATAAGGTTTGGTATGGTCGCCTTCATATTGATGATAAACGGCCAGTATTTCATCAGTCAGTTTGTTGGGAATTATTGCTGCATATTTTCCTTTTTCAAACTCCTGCCATAAATTTCCACAGTCAATGCCCGCCTGGCTATTTATATTGGTTGTTTTTCCTTTTAGCGCCAGGCCAATTAAATTGATCTCTTCCATTTCTACTGTGTTCATAGATAATTTTATTTGTATTGTAATGTTGTTAAACGTAGCCGCTGACAGTTGCAGATTTTAGTGATTGAATATATGCTTAATGTGAATGCCTGCGGCGAAAATCTAAAACCTATTCAAAACTTCCATTGCTTTTTCAGCATCTTTTTTATCAACAAATATATGGTCGTGATAAAATGCAGCAACCACATTACAGCTAATACCTTCCTGCGAAAGAGCGGTAGAAAATGCAGCGGTAAGGCCAACAGCTTCTAAAGATGAATGCACGGTTAGTGTGATCCAGGCAGCTACAAAAGTATAGGCAAGGCCCGCAGCATCGGCTGTTTCTTTTTTTATGATAAGGGTAGTGCCTTCCTGTTCTTTAAAGAGTAAAATGATCTCAGCAGCAGGTATTACACAGGCATCGGCAACAGAGCAAAAAACATATTCGCCTGTATTGAGTACAGGTTTCATTGTTTGGAGTAAGATGGAGAGGTTTGTTTCGCCTGTTGTGTTCATTGTGTTGTTGTTTGTGTTGATGAAGATACTGGAAAAGGATGCAGGTTTTATGGTGGATATTTAAGTTTCTGAAGATTGAATTGCCCCGCCCTTCAGGGCGGGGATAATGATTTGAAAATGCTTTTGGCTTTAGCCAAATATTACTATTGGGCTAAAGCCCGATGATGGAATGCTTATTTAACCCCGCCCTGAAGGGCGTGGCAATTGAAAGAGTTTGCTGGTTGTTGCAATATAATTGTCTGTTCACTAGAATCCTGATCCGGCAAACCATTCGTACCCTACAATTTTCTTGTATTCGTTTGGCACATCATTTAAACGTTTTAGTATTTTATAATTACCGCTGTAAGATTCGTCGCTGGAAACAATAACTTTTCCTGTTTTTTCTCCTTTATCATTTTTCTCATAAGAAATATATTCCAATGTATCAACTGCCTCTCCATTCCATTTGTACTTATACATTTCTGTTTCACCGGGGTGTCCATAACAAACACCCCTGATTATTTTTTCCTTTGGTGAGAAAGTTGGATTAATAAACTCAAAGTCATTTGAAAATGTTTTTTTGTCAGGTCGTAGCAAATAAACGTTGCTAAAAGCCTTTAAGCAACAACCACTACTCCCGTACCAGTTTACAACAAAGTCTTTTAATCCGTCGCCGTTAATATCCCGAATGGTATCATTGACATATGTCATATCCGATTCTTTGTGTGATAACACTTTAGAAAACTGATCGCCGGTTATTGAAAATATATCAATGTAAATTGAACCCGGTGTATTGCGCCTGATTATTAAGTGTGGATTCCCGTGAGTAAAATAAAACTCACTGCTTATATCAACTTCTATCTGGTACGGGCTTTCTGGAATCGTTTCTACATACTTCTCTTTAAATTTATCCAGAACTTTATAATGCGAAGCTCTTTTTATAGCATGGGTTAAATTTTTATCAAGATTAATACTATCAATTCGATCTTGCTCTTCAATTTCTTTTATTTTTTCTAATCGTTCTTTTTCTTTGTCGATAAGACCTGCCTGTAACGTGTCACTTACAATGGGAGTTTTCTTTGTGGCCTTTTGTTGATCACACGAAAAAAATGATATTGATAGCCCTAATGCAAATATGTAAAGTGTTGCTTTCATCCAGTACTGCTAAAACATAAATATACATAACTCTCTTTACAGTCCTCACTCCACAATTACCTTATACACATACACCATCTTCTCTGCTGTGCCTTTATTCTTTGAGATCAAAAAACCATTAGCCAGTGATTCGATTTTACGGGCAGCTGTCATCCTCGGGTCTTCCTCAAATTGGAATTCGCCGGGGCCGTGTAAGGTTCTCCTATTTTCGTTCCAGAACTGGAGATGTATATGCCCGGCAAAATCAGATCCGGGATAACCACTGGGCCTGATAGTCTCAAAAGAGAATTCACCTTTAGCATCTGTTTTCAGGTAGCCAAATAAACGGGCATGTTTAAAGTCGCCTGAATTAGTGAGTACGTGAACACCGGTATCAGCATACCAGCCTCTATCATCTGTCTGGTAAAAATACATGAGTACATTTTTCTGCGGTTCACCATTTTTGTTTACCACCACGCCGGTAATAATTGTTCTTAATCCCGGTTCTTTATCTGTTACAATTTTAATTCTTTCTGCTTTGGCATTTGCTTTTATCATTTCCCGGAATGGTGTAAGCGAATGCAGGTGCATCAGCGAATCGCTGCTGAGTACTTTGGTAATGGTTGTTTTCCCTTCTTTTAATTGTTGATTGATGTTGGTGATTACATCACCGCTGCTCTGGCAACTTGCCAGTTGCGGGATGATACTGCAAAGCAGGAATGCTGCCGTTATAATTTTTGTCATGGCTGTTACTTTTATTAAATAAACGAATTATTATGTAACAGCGAAAGTGGTTTTACATAAACGGTGAAAAAGTCTTGACATAAAAAAATCCCCTCGTGAAAAGGGGATTTAAATATGCTAGAAATAACTCTTCAAATAATCAGGCTGTCAGCCTGAGCTTGTCGAAGGCGGGTTCATTATTGTACACCGGTTTCGACAAGCTCAACCTGACATACTTCTGTAACACTCACAGTCTTCGTTAAATATCTGTAGCCTCGCCATAAGCCACCGCTGTTGCTTCTTTCAAAGCTTCGCTCATGGTAGGGTGAGGGTGAACTGCATTTAATATTTCATGTGCTGTTGTTTCCAGTTTACGGGCAACCACGGCTTCGGCTATCATATCTGTTACACCGGCACCAATGATATGGCATCCTAAAAATTCACCGTACTTGGCATCGTAAATAACTTTTACAAAACCTTCGGTGGCACCGGCAGCAACTGCTTTACCACTGGCAACAAATGGAAACTTACCAACCTTCAGTTCGTAGCCTGCATCTTTAGCTGCTTTCTCGGTATAACCAACACTGGCAATCTCCGGACTGCAATAAGTACAACCCGGAATGTTATTATAATCCATTGGTTCGGGATGATGGCCGCTTAAATGTTCAGCTGCATTAATGCCTTCTTTGCTGGCAACATGTGCAAGCGCCTGTCCGGGTGTGCAATCGCCGATGGCGTAAATGCCGGGTACATTGGTTTGGCCGTTTGCATCCACAACGATCTTTCCTTTTTCGGTTTTAATACCCAATGCTTCAAGTCCTAAATTTTCGATATTGGCAACAACACCTACAGCGCTTAATAAAATATCTGCTTCCAAAACTTCTTCACCGGTTGCAGTTTTTACCGTTGCTTTTACACCGTTGCCACTGGTATCAACTTTGGTGATCTCGGCACTGGTCATGATGGTCATGCCCTGCTTTTTAAAATTCTTTTCAAGTTCCTTGCTGATGTCATCATCTTCAACCGGTACCAGTCTTGGCATAAATTCCACCATGGTAACTTTTGTGCCCATGCTGTTGTAGAAATATGCAAACTCACTTCCGATAGCACCGCTTCCGCAAACGATCATGCTTTTTGGCTGCTCCGGTAAAACCATCGCTTCACGGTAGCCAACAATTTTTTTACCATCAATAGGCATGGTTGGTAATTCACGAGCCCTGCCGCCTGTTGCCAGGATGATATTTTTTGCTTCAAGCGTTTGTTTGGTTCCATCGGCTGCTGTTACTTCCAGTTTGGTGGCAGCAACCAGTTTGCCGGTTCCCATGATCACATCTATCTTATTCTTCTTCATCAGGAACTGGATGCCTTTGCTCATTTTATCGGCCACACCGCGGCTGCGGGTGATAACGCCGCCAAAATTGGCAGAAGGGTTTTCTATATTGATACCATAGCTGGTAGCATGTTTGGCATATTCATATACCTGGGCGCTTTTTAATAATGCCTTGGTAGGGATACAACCCCAGTTGAGGCAAATGCCGCCGAGGCTTTCACGTTCTACAATTGCTACTTTTTTACCAAGCTGGCTTGCCCTGATCGCTGCAGGATAACCGCCGGGGCCACTTCCGAGTACTATTACGTCGTATGCCATGTTTATAATTATGAGTTATGAATGATGAATTATGAGTTGCAAATTTAAACGGAAAGGGGGGATTAGCCAAAAGCGAATTTGGGAGTTATTTACGGGAATTTTGAACCACATAGAAACATAGGAATGTAAGGAAACATAGTTGGCTATCTATGTGTTTTCTATTGTGCTCTATATCCTATGTGGTAAAAAGAAGGATTTAACGTTTTGAAGAGTGGCACTTATTTTTTTCTGTGTAATTTTAAGGATGATTAAAAGATTATTATTTCTCTCTACTTTTTTAGTGCTGGTTGCAGTGGTTAATGGCCAGAAAATTCCCAAATGGAAGATAGAAGATGTGGTTAAATCCTTTTCTGCAAAGAATGACACGACCTATGTGGTTAATTTCTGGGCAACCTTTTGCAAGCCCTGCAACGAAGAGATACCTGATTTTATCAGGCTTGCTGAGAAATATAAAAAACAGAAAGTAAAATTAATGTTGGTGAGTTTAGACTTGCCTTCTTATGTTCCTGTAAAATTGCCTGCATTCATAAAAAAGTATAATTACAAGACCAACCATGTATGGCTGAATGAAACCAATGCCGATATTTTTTGCCCGATGATAGATCCTAAATGGAGTGGTGCTATTCCCGCTACCATCATTGTAAATAATAAAACCGGTTACAGGAAATTTACCGAAGACCAGATAAGCCCCGAAGACTTTGAAAGATCTTTAATGGAAGCCATAGGAGGGAATGCATTGAATAAATATGTGGCGCCGATGAATGGGGCGGTGGCTATTTATGACAACCCTGAAGACACTGCCCATGTGAAAAGGGAGTTTGTAATATTCAAATCGGATGACAGTTCAGTTTATGCTGTTGCAGGAGGAAAAGTGAGTACAATAGCCAAAATAGATCACATGAAAGTAGTGATCATTGAAAAGGATAAGCTTTTCTATACTTATTCAAACCTGGGTTCAACCCTGGTAAAAAGAGGAGATGAAATAAAAGCAGATCAACTGATCGGTTATGCCGCACTTGATCTTGACAGGCAGAAACCTATGTTAGAACTTTATATTTCTGATGCAGAAAAAAGTATCATGCTTACTAAAGCAGATTTTGTAGGCCGGGTTGATAAAAAGTTCACTGATCATTCTATTGATTCTAACGAACCTCAATAAAATATTTTCAGATACTTTACTTAATTAGGAGCTTTTCAATCAAAAGCTTTCGCCTCCACTGCCGGCGGGCAGTGTACCTGCACCGCCGCTGCTTTTTGCCCTTTGAAAAAATATGCTTCGCATTTTTTCAATTCCGGCTTTGCCGGAACCAGGCAAAAGAGGTGGCTCATGCAGGTACTGGTGTAAATAAAAAATCAGTTTGCCGGTTCTGACAAACTGATCTTATTTATAATTCTCTTTAAATAATTTTACTCCATAACCACAAACCAAAAACTACAAACCACCAATCCTTACTTATTTCTCTTAATCGTACATCCCACACTACGGCTTTCTTTTACCGTAATTTCTTTTCCGCTAACCATTTCATTAATGGCCACCTGCAGGTGAATGCGTGAGATGGCTGTAACATCAGATGGGCTGTCATCTATAGCGCCATGGTAAACCAGTTTCAGGTTCTTGTCAAATAAAAAACACTCGGGTGTGCGGTTGGCACCAAAAGCATCGGCCACTTCGTGGTTCTTATCAACCACATAGTTCCATTTGTATCCCTGTCCTTTTGCATAGTCTTTCATGGCATCATAGCTGTCTTCATTGCCGCGGTATGCTTCGTTGCTGTTTAAAATGATAACACCCACATTATTCTTTGTTGCAAATTCGCTGATGGCAACAGTGCGTTCCTGGTTCTTAACCACATAAGGGCAGGTATTGCAACTGAACATAACCAAAACGCCATTCTCTTTTTTAGCATCTTTCATGGCTATTTCTTTTCCGGAAACGTCCTGCATTTTAAGATCAGCCTTAGGCATAGCGCTGCCGATCTGGATAGGATCACCAAATGTAAAAGCGAGTGTTGCCAATGAAACAACGGCTATAGAGCCAAACAATATTTTTTTCATGATATTTTTTTTATTTAAAGTTATACAATCCCTTACAGTATCTATAACCACTCATGTATTTTTTTGTTCGGCAAGGTCCAGTTTTTCTTTGGCATCACGTTTTTCGGCCCTCGACTTCAGTGTTTTGATACTTACATTAAGTTCAAAGCCAATAAGCAATACAAGTGAATTTATAAAAATGAGCGCCATTAAAACAATGATGGCGCCAATAGAGCCATACAAGGCATTATACCTGCCAAAAGTATTTACAAAATAAGAAAAGCCCAGGGAGGCGATGATACATAAAAACGTGGCCAGTATAGTGCCGGGAGAAACCAGTTTCCATTTTTTTTGAACGGCCGGGGCATACTTATAAATAAATGCAATGGAATAAAAAACAAGGGCTATGATCAATAGCCAGCGCAGGTAAAGAATGACCGCCAGCCAAAAGGCGCTTTTTAGACCAAAGAATTTTAACACAGCCCCCTGCGTGATAAGGATCACCAGGCAACCAAGCACCAGGCCAAAAATGAGTATGGTCAGGCGGATAGCTATCCAGCGGGTGTGCAGGCCCATTCTTCTTTCAAAGCCGTGGTAATTCTTATTGAAAGATCGCATCAGGCCCATCATGGCATTGCTTGCAAAAAAAAGCGCCAGCAGCAAACCAAATGACAGCAAACCAAAAACCGGTGTCTGGAAAAATGTAGCATCAATAAAAGTAATGATCGTTTTGTTATACCCTTCCGCAGGTATGATATCTTTAATGATGAGCGAAAGCTGCCTGAATATCTCCCGTTTTTTAATAAAGGGTAAATTGGGGATCAGTGTAAATAGAAAAAGAAGAGAAGGCGGTATGGCCATAATGAAATTATAGGCAATAGCCGATGCCCGTTCTGTTAATCCAACGGTTTTTACCTGGCGGTAAAAAAAACGCACCACATCATACAGCGGCACACCTTCAAAACCGGGCAGGTACCAATGCTTGCTTTTATTTAAAAGAAAAGCAATGGGCGTTCTCGTGATTATGATTCGCTCTAGTTTGGTCATGTAAATTGATATGCAATATAGCAATTAAACATTTCAACAGCCTGCGGGTTACTTTATGTTCACACTGTCTAAAAAGTGCTGGTAATTTTTTGCATTCACAAGGTGTTCCTCATAAGACTGGGTAAAGTTGGATAGTCCCGACCAGTCGGGCTTTGCTACAAAATAAATATAATTGGTTTGCGGTGCATTTAAAACTGCATCAATGGTTTTAGTTGATGGTGTGCAAATGGGGCCAGGCGGCAAACCGGCATTTATATAAGTATTGAACGGTGAGTCGTAAGAGAGGTGAACAAACCGTATTCTTTTTAATGCAAAATTTTTCATTGCAAATTTTACTGTCGGGTCAGCCTGTAGTTTTATACCGGTATTCATCCGGTTCATATACACACTTGCAATTAAGCCTTTGTCTTTTTCTTTATTGGTTTCTTCTTCTACAATACTGGCCATGGTATACACCTGCTCCGGTGTAAGATTGATAGCTTTTGCTTTGCTCAGCCTTTCGGGGGTCCAGAATTTTTCTTTTTCTTTATACAGTTTATCAATGATCTTTTGAGGTGGTGTGTTCCAGAAAATGCTGTAAGAATTCGGGATGACCGTGGTCATGAATGTATTGCTGTTCACATTGTATGCGGCAGCAGTTTTTGGATCATTCAGCACTGCCATCACACTTGCCGAATCGCATTCAAAATTAGCTGCGATCTTTTGCGCCAGGTCTTCCTTTAATCTTAATTTGATGATGACGAGGTTTACCGGTGCCTGGTTGCCGGCACGTAACATACGCAGTAAACTCAGCAGGCTGCTGCCGTTCTTTACCTGGTAACGGCCGGCTTTAACCTTTGAGGGGTATTTTAATTGTTTCGACAACAAGTCGAAAAACCAGGTGTTGCTGATGATCTTTTGATCGATCAGCGATTGCCTTACTTCATTGTAAGCAGTGCCTGTTCTGATATAAAAATATTTACTTTCAGGCGCTGAAACCGTTGGTCCGAAAACCTGCCAGGCTGCATAGCCGCCTACCAGTATAATTATTAATAAAATGCCGAAAACCAGTTTTTTTTTCATAGAGAGCAAAGTAAATTAAAAAACCCCGCCAGCAAGTGACGGGGTTCAAAATTATTTTGTAAAATATTATTTTTTACCAGCGTTGGTATCAACTACTGGAGGAGTAGCCGTATTTGGCGGGGTTGTTGTTGCCGGCATTTTGGTATTTACATTCTCGATCAGGTCTTTATTTGGTGCAGAGCCTGAACCTTCTTTTGGTATAAAGGCCGGGGAAACAATACAAAGTATACCTACAATAGCTGCAAATAACCAGGTACCTTTTTCCAGTACATCGGTAGTTTGCTTAACACCCATGATCTGGTTACCAAAACCACCAAAACTACTTGATAAACCACCACCTTTAGGGTTTTGAACCAAAACGATCAATCCCAGTATCACTGAAGCAATTATCACTAAAATTCCGAATAAAATCAACATATTATAATCCTTTTAAGTTTTCTAATTTGGCTGCAAAGTAAGTGCTTTTGGCAGGATTGAGCAAACTTAATTTTTGGTATACTTCGCTGGCCTTGCCCATTTTACCCTGGCTGGCTAACACCTCGGCCATGGATTCGGTCAATACTTCGGTCTCTGCATTGCTGTTTTCGGCCATAACCTGCACATTTACATCGGCTTTTCCCGGTGTTTCAGCCTCATTTTCCACATGTATTTTCTTCATGGTCTTCAGCCATTCTGTAAAGCTTTTAAGCTGCTTGCCCAGTTTATCGCCCATCTGCACTTCATCTGTTAATTTAATACCCTGCGATGCAAAATAATCAACCATGTGCATGGGCTCAAAAAGCATGGCTTCATCCAGGTTCGCCTTTTCCACAGGCATTTTAAATTCTATCCGCATGGGTTCCATTTCTTTTTCCTCCTGGTAGCTATCGGGATCGGGGGCATCAGTATTATCGGGCAGGTCATTAATTGTTGATTGTTCAGGCTCAACGAACATTTCCTTTAAAACGATCCTGGGTTCAGCAGCAATAACTGCAGGGTTCGTTTGTTTCACCTGGAAATTCAGCCAATGCGGATTGTTGAAAAGGATATTTGTTTTCACAGCCTGTTTTTCAAATGCAGCGCTGTCATCTTTTATATTTTGTAAGAGGAAAAACTGTGCCGGCGAAAAATAGGGGTGCCTGTCTGTAAGTTCTTTTAAAAAATCAGTATTGCCCGTATCTGAAAAATTCCTGTTGAACAGGGATTCAAAGATTGCTGTATTGTGCTGCATGGTACAAATCTACATTATAGCGACTATACATTATAAATAGTCTATCGGTTTTTATGTCGGTATCCCGATAGCTATCGGGACCCATCTAATATTTCAACGCAGCCCTTCGGACTGCTTATAAAATAAAGATGGTATTACCAGTTAGAAAAAATCTTATTAAAAATAGCATCGGTCAGGTTCCTGGAAATTTCTTCTCCTTTGGATTGCTCAACCTGGGTGAGGCTTAAGTTTGCGTCAAAGTCAATGCTGTAAGTTACATCGGCCTCAAAACTCTTTTTCTCGTCAAGTGTATTTTTAAATATAAAGATGAAAGTTGCTGTTAACCGGTTAAGGCTGGTATTAGTGCCGCTGATACCGGTTGTACTGGTATAATATTGCGAAACATACCCGCTGATATCATAATGGGCATCGTCATCATTGGTTTGCCTCAGGCGGGTGGTACCTATGATCTTTTGCTTGAGTTTTTCTGTTAATGCCGGGCTCAACTGCGGGTTTTTATATTCGGCCCTGTTCTCAAAAAAATTAACACGAAAGGTTTTTACTTCGGGTGCTAACCCACCAATATCTTTAAACCCGTATTTGCAGGTAGCAAAGTTGCAGGTTGCAATTATGAGAAGACCACAGACCACAGACCACAGGCCACGAATGCTATTCGGTCTTTGTCGTCTGTCGTCTGTCGACCGTCGTCCGTTGTCAACGTTATTCTTCAATATCATACTCTTTTAATTTGCGGTATAATGTTCTTTCACTAATGCCAAGGTCGAGCGATGCATCTTTGCGTTTGCCTTTATGTTTCTTCAATGCTTTTATGATGAGCTCTTTTTCTTTATCCATAATGCTCAACGATTCCTCTACATCTTCATGCTGGTGTATGGTTTCGTTGTTATGCGGTAAAAAAACAGGTTTTGACGAAGACTGATTTGAACTGTTGCTATTTAATTCGGCAAACGACTGATCATTATACACAGGCGCATGTTGCGCCATCTCGGGATGCTGCAACAGGTCGAAGAACATTTTTTTAAGCTCGTTCACATCTTTCTTCATGTCGAAGAAAAGTTTGTAGAGTATATCCCTTTCATTTGCAAATTCACTCTGGCTTACCGAACCTGCGCCACCCGCCAGTACCGGCAACCGTGAATAATTATGCTCGGGTAAAAAACTCTTCATGTTATTTGCATTGATCGCTTTATCCTGGCTCAATACCGATATCTGCTCTGCAATATTCTTCAATTCACGCACATTACCCGGCCATGGATAGTTAATTAACACATCTTTCGCCCCTTCATCAAGCTGCACCGGTGTGCCTTTGTAGCGATCGGAAAAATCAGTTACAAATTTGCGGAACAATAAATAAATATCTTCCTTCCTGTCCCTTAATGCCGGAACTCTGATGGGTACTGTATTTAAACGATAGTAAAGGTCTTCCCTGAATTTATTTGTTTGTGTATATTCTATCAACTCTTTATTGGTTGCAGCAATTACCCGTACATCTGTCTTTTGCACTTTACTGCTGCCTACACGAATGTATTCACCGGCCTCCAGCACACGTAACAAACGTGCCTGTGTACCCAATGGCAATTCACCTATCTCATCTAAAAAGATTGTACCGCCATTCACGGTTTCAAAATATCCTTTACGGCTGTCAACAGCGCCGGTGAAAGATCCTTTCTCATGGCCAAATAATTCCGAGTCTATTGTGCCTTCAGGAATGGCACCGCAGTTAACTGCAATAAACGGATTGTGTTTGCGTGCACTCAATGAATGTATGATCTGCGAAAAAACTTCTTTACCCACGCCACTCTCACCATTGATAAGTACACTAAGGTCGGTATTGGCAACCTGTGCCGCAACATGCAATGCATGGTTAAGCCCCGGCGAATTGCCGATGATGCCGAAACGGTTTTTTATTGATTGTAGTTCCATAAACAAGGCCCTCCGTCCCGATATAATCGGGAAACTTTGGAGTATGATTATTTTAAGTGTTTTTAATTACGCTTCCTATGAGTGTTCCTGCCGTGCAGGAAGAAATAAATACTTCGGTATATTCTCCAACTTTCAAATCTCCTTTTGCAAATACTACTACTTTATTCTGATCGGTTCTTCCGTACAGGTCGTTCTCACTTTTTTTAGAAGCACCCTCGATCAATACTTTCCGGATCTTTCCTACTTCTTTTTGCATAGCCAGCAAAGAGTGGCCACGGTGCAGATCGATCATTTCCTGCAACCTTCTTTTCTTTACATCCAAGGGTACATCATCTTCAAACCTGCGTGCAGCAAGCGTTCCAGGCCTTTCACTGTAAAAATACATATAGGCCAGGTCGTATTTGCAATATTCCATCAGGCTTAATGATTCCTGGTGCTCTTCTTCTGTTTCGGTACAAAAACCCGTGATCATATCGGTTGAAATACCACAATCGGGAATGAGTTCCCTGATGCGGTTTACCTTGGCGATATACCATTCACGACTGTAAGTACGGTTCATCATCTGTAATACACGGCTGCTGCCACTCTGTACCGGCAGGTGAATATAATTGCAGATGTTTTCATATTTCGCTATCGTATGCAACACATCATCGGTAATATCTTTTGGATGCGAAGTGGAGAAACGAACACGCAGCAGGGGAGAGATCAACGCCACCTGTTCTAATAACAAAGCGAAAGTTACAGCCCCCTCTATCTCCCCCGAAGGGGGAGGAAATGTAGAAGATTGAAGCGAAGATATTTTTTTTTCTTTAGCCGGGTGCTCATAAGCCCCTCCTTCGGAGGGGTTTGGGGAGGCCGGGGCCTGGTAATAACTATCTACATTCTGCCCCAACAAAGTCACTTCTCTATAACCCTGCTCAAATAAAGTTTTGCATTCGCTGATGATGGATGCTGCATCACGGCTTCTTTCTCTTCCTCTTGTAAAGGGTACCACGCAGAACGAACACATATTGTTGCAACCACGCATGATGCTTACAAAAGCATTCACACCATTGCTGTTTAAGCGAATGGGAGCAATATCAGCATAGGTTTCATCACGGCTCAGTAAAACATTTACCGCTTTCTGGCCGGTTTCTGCTTCTTCAATAAGGCCGGGTAAAGTGCGGTAGGCATCGGGGCCAACTACTAAATCAACCAGTTTTTCTTCTTCCAGGAATTGTGCTTTCAACCGCTCGGCCATACAACCAAGTACACCCACCAGCATACCGGGCTTTTCTTTTTTTACCTGTCGGAATTCAGTGAGGCGTTTACGTACTGTTGTCTCCGCTTTTTCACGAATGGAGCAGGTATTGATGAAAATAAGATCGGCCTGTTTATAATTATTTGTGGCGGCAAAACCATTATCTATTAATATAGAAGCCACCACTTCACTGTCGGCAAAGTTCATGGCGCAGCCATAGCTTTCTATGTAAAAGAATTTCTTATACGGGTTGCTGTCTATTACAAAAGGGGCAAATGCTTCCCCCTGCCTTGCTTCATCGTGTTCTTTAATAGCTATATTCAACATGAACCTGCATTTTTTTAGAGCAGCAAAGATAGTTAAATGCCTCCAAACTGTGACAGGATGGCAGAAGCATTTATGATCTCTTTACAAGGGTTGCCAACCCTAATAATGAATCGGGCCCATTCTTTATTAAAAGCGTAATTTTACCTGCCAACCTTCTTTCCTTTCCACCTTCTTTTGCAGGAAACGTAAGAATTAAACCCGGTGCTTAATTATGACTAATAACCTCTATATCGTTCGCCACGGAAAAATGCTGATAGAAGACCGGAACAAACCCGATTATCTTCATTTATCAAAAGAGGGTCTTGATTTTGGCCTGTACCTGGATCATTATTTTAAGGACATCTATTTTGACCATATCCTTTTCCAGTCAATAGACATAAAAACATCTGATCCCTATAACCGCTGCCGCAGCACCATCAGGGGCACCAAGGGTATCAAATCTGAATTTGACAAAACGCAGTTAAGCAAGATGTTCAGCGATATCAATAAAGTTGAGAACGGCCGGCAGAATGTATTGCTGTGTTACCGCACCGAAGCTTTTAATGTGATCAGCAATATTGTGGGCACCGATGACGATGAGTTCTTTAATAAGGATTACAACCGCATCTTTCACTTTAATTTCAGCAGCAACAATTACAGTTTTGTAAAGAAGGTGAATACAGAGGAAAAGTGACTATACAGTGCACCATCAAGCCTTAGTCAGTTTCATCAAGCTGGAAAATAATTTCTACTGGTGTTTCAAATACACCTGCCATTTTAAGAGCCAAAACAGTTGAGGGAACATATTTTCCCGTTTCAATGGAATTAACGGCTTGCCTTGATACTCCTATCTTTTCAGCAAGTTCAGCCTGTGTCCAGTTTTTTTTTGCCCGCTCTACTTTAATCGTGTTTTTCATTATCAAAATTGTATTTGCGTTTTGAAATGAAAAGCCCGATGAAATAGAAGATCGTAAAGTAGGGGATCAAATGCCTGTAACTCCAATCTTCTTTGTTTAAAGTGACTACCAGGTCCAGGAGCCCTAATGTCATCAGCAATAAAAGCCCGAGTGCAAAGCCGGTTACGGCAGCTTCCATCTGTATTTTTATCTGTACCTCATCTAAAAAAATAATACTCCTGTAAAATTTATAAATGAATAGTGCGAAAGTAATGCAAGGGATCACCGTCAGCATTATGCCGGCTTCTTTGGGAATTGTGAGGTTTTTGAGTGCCAGCAAACTTCCCACATAACTGATCAACCACAAAGCTGCATATACATACACACGGTCGTGCAAATGTTTTTTTGAGTTATCCATCGTTTCTTAACTTTTGAAGATGATAAGATAAAGATAGGTAAACATTTCTAAATGTAATGTAAACATTACAAAAAGAATTGAAAAGAAGTCATATTTATCGAATACATGGCAAAATTGGTAGAGTTTGCGGGGTAAAAGACGGAATGTTTCGAAGCACTTTGATTTCCTCAGGCTAATACCAGGTTTGCTTTTTCGTCTGCTATACCAATTGTAGCAATTGCACCTGAATTGAATTTTAAAAAATCTGATTCAATTCCGTCTGAAAAAATAAGTCCGTTGGTTGGCATAAATGATTGTATAATTAATTTAGATTGGCCTGTTATAATTCCTACGGCCGTTTCCACTTTTGTCTTTTTACTTGCGAACGGTTCTCTAACTGCAAATATTAACTGGTTGTCTTTAAGCTTTGTATATTTTTTCTTTGAACTGTCTTTCTCTATAAACTTGTGAATACCAAAACTCATATTGAATATAGAACTCAACCAGCCTGTTGAACCCGCTTGTGTTGAAACAATAATGCCGGACGACGATTGTTCTTCTGTTTTATTGTTGTACGTTATTTGGTAACGAGCCGAAACATGAGAAGTTGCGCCGATAAATAAATCATTAAATGCTATAAGTCTTTGCCCATCATTCAATTTTGCTTCTGCAAAAGAGGTTAATTTTGAATTATAATTGTTGGTAATCACTTTATTAACTGCAGCTAAAAAATTTTCTGAATTAAATGGCAGCAAAACACCATCAAATCTTTCCTGGTCTGGGTTTACCGCAACAATAGGGATTTGCTTTACATATTTTGCAGTGTTTGCAACTAAACCATCTTGTCCAACTGTTACAATCACCTGTTTTTCGTTGAAAATGAATGATGGTAAAAAACTACGTTCAACAATTTTATTTTTTAAAACTGTTGAAAGATTTCTTTGAACTGTTGAAAGTGAATTATGAAAAATTTCGTGTTCATTTTCATAATCGTTGAAATCTCCACCTGAACGCTCAATATAAAACTTAGCCTGTGCTTTTGTATTAAACCTTTCTATTAAGGTTTCAAGTCTTGTTTTGTTCTTTATGATAATAGCGTATTCAACACTCATTTTTTGTCTTTCTTATCGTTCAATAAGTTGTCAAGCAATTCCGGACTAATATTTAAATTGCCAATTTTACCTGCATTTTCTGCTAATTCTCTAAAAGCAAGTGAAATATTAAATTTAGGATCTGTATTGTTATTTAAAGCTGTTAGTATTTTCCAATCTAAATTTTTGTAAGGTTTTAAAGTTGTTTCTAAAACGTAACCCTGGGCGTCAGCTTCTTTTCTTTCATTGGTTGTTTTTTGTTCCAGTAAAATTTTTCTTTGATTTTCAATGGCAATATCTGCCTGAACTTTCATTTCTCTAAGCTTTAATTCATTTTCCGCTTTTTGTACATCTGTTTCCGCTTGTTTTTCTGCAATTTGTTTGTTCTTTTCTTCTATTGCAATTTCGGTATTTAATTCACTTTCTTTAATTTTTCTTTCCTGCTCAACAGCAAAATTTCTTCTTGCATAAATAGCTTGGTCAGCTTCCTGTTGCAGGTTTTCTCTTGTCTCGGTTTCCAAAGCTCTTTCCATTTCAGGGGTTGCTCTGATTGCCAGAATGTTTATACTTAATATTTCTATACCCAGCAATTTTATTGCTGTTGAATTTAAAAGCCCTTCGGTAATATTTTTTTCTACTGATTTTGCAGAACGAATTGCTTCTTTAAGGCCGAGTTGATGAATAAATGATGAGGTTGCAGTTTGAGATTCGTTTACAATAGTTTGATTTAATTTTTCGGTATCATCTTTTTTATAAACTCCGTTTTCATTAACAGTAAAATCTAAAACATCTGCCAATTGTTTTGGGTCTCCAATTTTGTAAGTTATTTGTCCCTGGATGGTTACTGTTTGGTAGTCTTTCGTTGTCTCATTGAAAATGAAAGGCAAGTTTGAACTGCCAATTGGAACAGCTGAAATTGAAGTTGTTGGTGCATAATAAAAAAAGGAAAGTCCACGACCTTCTTTTGATACTTGTCCGTTTTTAAACTTAATAACATAGGTCATTGAGTCGAACTTGATAAAATTTATTCCAAACATAGTTTTGTTTTTAAAAAGTAAGTGTCAAAAAATAGCAGATATATCTGTCTTGGTTAAACTCCTGTTCAATTCTATATTACTTTACAATAAGAAACTGAACAATGGTTGTTGAATAAATGCAATCTACTAAAAATTATATTGTATCATCACCCCACAAAAAAACCGCCTCAGTTTACTGAGGCGGTTTATAAAAAATCTATTTACATCTTACCAGATCTTAGTCCTTTGCTCCGGCGCTTTGTACATCTTATCTCCCGGCTTCACATCAAAAGCTTTGTAAAAAGCTTCCATATTGGTAAGCGGCCCGTTGCTACGGTGCATGCCTGGTGCATGGCTATCGGTTACAATACGCTGTGCTGCGGCTTCGGGTAAAATATTGCTGCGCCATACCTGGCTCCAGTTTAAAAAGAAACGCTGGTCGGGTGTAAAACCGTCTATCTTTTCAGTGCCCTGCCCTTGTTTGGTGTTTTTAAAAGCTTCGTATGCAATACTTAAACCTCCGAGGTCGGCAAGGTTCTCACCAAGTGTTAATTTACCATTTACATGTAATGTATCTAAAACGGTGTACCCATTATATTGCAGCACTACCTGGTCGGCACGTTTTTTAAATTCATCAGCATCTGTTTTTGTCCACCAGCTTCCAGGTTGCCATCGGCATCAAACTGGCGGCCCTGGTCATCAAAACCATGTGTCATTTCGTGGCCTATCACAGCGCCAATTCCTCCGTAGTTGATGGCATCATCGGCTTCAAAATCAAAGAAAGGAAAACGTAAAATGGCTGCCGGGAAAACGATCTCATTTTTTTGAGGACTGTAATAAGCATTAACCGTTGGCGGCGTCATAGCCCATTCAGTTTTATCAATGGGTTTACCCAGGCGGCTTACATTATCGTTATAGGCCCACTGGCTGCAGCGGCGCAGGTTACCATAAAAATCATCTCTTTTAATTACGATCTCGGCGTAGTTCTTCCATTTATCAGGGAACCCGATCTTTTTAGTGAAAGCATGCAGTTTGCCCAATGCCCTTTGCTTGGTCACTTCACTCATCCAGTCTAATTTTTTAATGCGGCTGTCGAAAGTGGTTTGCAGGTTGTTTACCAGCTCAAGCATTCTTGCTTTAGCGGCCTGGTTAAAATATTTGTCTACATATAATTGTCCAAGCAGGTCGCCCAACTGGCGGTCAATTAAATTACTCATGCGCTGCCAGCGTGGTGTTTGTTCTTTTTGTCCGCTTAGGGATTGATTGTAGGCAAAATTCGCATCCACAAATTCACTGCTCAGGTATGGTGCAGCATCTTTCATCACATTCCATTTCAGGTAAACCTTCCAGTCATCCAAGGGAACTTTATTCAATAATGAATCAATGAACATCATGAATTTAGGATTGCTTACGATCACAGTTTCCTGCTTTCCTTTGTAACCAAGTTCCGGTAAAATAGTTGCCCAGTTAAGGTTTGGTGTTTTGGCGCTTAAATCGGCAATGGTGAATTTGTTGTATAATTTAGTAGGGTCACGCATTTCAACACGGCTCATCTGTGCCTGTGCCAGGGCGGTTTCCAGCTGCATTACCGTAACTGCATTGGCCATCGCCTTCACATTGGTTTCGCCGGTAAGGGTAAACAGTTTAATGATGTAGGCAGTATAATCAGTTCTTATTTTCTGGCTGCGGGCATCGGTCTTTAAATAATAATCACGGTCGGGTAAAGTGGTACCACCCTGGCCAATGTTGATGATATATTTTGTTACATCTTTTGCATCCTGTCCCACGCCAATGCGGTAAAGCGGAAAAGCTACCGTCTGCGAACGCAGTGTGTTCATATGCTTTAATACCTGTGTTTTGCTGCTTAAAGCAGTTATATCATCCAGGTAAGATTTGATAGGTTTGTAGCCCAGTTTTTCAATGGCTGCGCTGTCCATGGCGCTGGCATAATAATCGCCCACACGTTTCATCAGGTCGCCTTTGCCGGCATTTTTTGTTTCAGTATCCGCAACATTTTTTGCATCATATTTTGATGCATCTTCAAGCAATGTTTTCAGGGCCTGGGAACTCTCTTCAGCCAGTGCATCAAAACTTCCCCAGCGGGTTTTTGAAGCAGGTACAGGAGTCTTTTTTATCCAGGCGCCATTGGCATACTGGTAAAAATTATCTCCTGGTTTTACAGACAGGTCCATATTTGCAGGATCAATGAATTTTCTTTTTGAGGGATTGGAAGGCGGTGTTGAAACTACTATGGGAGTACCCGAAACTGTAACAGGGCCCGTCTTGCTTTTGGAAGGAGCCGGCGCAGTTTTAAGAGCCTGGGTAGTTTGAGCTTTTTCCCGTTCTTCAGCTAATTTACGGTTCTTCGCACTTTGAACCGGATCAGGGTCAGTACCTGTTTGCGCAAGGATCACTTGCGGACTTAAAAAAGTCAAAAACATTAAAACTAAAAACGATACATTTTTCTTCATACATGAATATTTATCCGATAAAAGTATAAAAGTTGCCTCAATTAGCAATACCTATATTATTTAAGCGGCGTAAATATTTGGTTAATGAAACAAAAATGCGATGGTTAACTTTTTAAAGGATCTTGATCAGGCGGAAAAAGAGATTGCCTTTGTCTGCTGATACGGCATAACCAGCAGAAACGGTAATACGGTTATAAGGAGTGAGGATAATACCGCCGCCAACGCCTGAGTGCCAGGTATTTGACTTTTCTCCCGGCATCCAAACACGGCCAATATCATACAAAGCCAGTAAGCCAAGCTTGCCATTATATAAATATGATCTTACATCTTTTACCCAACGAAGCTCATTCTGGCTATAGGCTGTTGTTTTACCAAAGAACCTGCTGCGGCGGTAACCCCTTAAAGTTCTGCCACCGCCTATAAAGTTGTATTGATAAAATTCGGGGCTGCCCGATAGTGTAGCGCCGCCGGCTTTCATGTACAGCCCAAGGGTTTTTGTAAAAGGAAGAAATGCCTGCGCCACCCCTTCAAACCGGATGAAATTATTACTGTTTTGTACATTATCGGTATAGCTGATGTTTGCTGTAAAGCCAAACCCCTTGGTTGGTAACAGCGAATCATTTACTTTCAAAAAGCTGTATTCAATTTCGGCGCCGGCAAATTGCCTGGTCTTATAAAGATCAGGTACGTATGTTACAAGGCTCTTATTGAACGGGGCATCATTTATTACCTGTACAGTCTGGTAAAAGCCTGACAGGCTTATCTTTTGATAACGCCCAAAATTATTGCTGAAACCTGCCTGGGCTATATATTCTTTGGTACGAAGCCTGTTAAAAAGCCTCGTTGTATCAAGCTGTATGGTTTCATTTCCGAGGCCATAAAAATTTGTCCATCTTACAAAATCATAGTTCGTGTGTAAATTCAGGTCCCATTTCTTTATTACATCTGTAAATGTTCCCTGGTATGTTGCGCTAAAAGCTTTTTCGTTGATAGAATATTTTACATTCAACTTTTGCTTGTAGGCAAAGGGTTCTTTTCTCCATGCATATTTTGTGGCGCCATATTCAAGGCCTATAAAAATGCGGTCCTCATTGCTGTAAAATAAAAGTGGTTTGATGCCGCTTTTGTTGTAGCGGAATTCATCGTACCTGTATTTATTGATCTCCGGGTCTTTTGAAAGGTGAGCGCCTCTTGCACTTCCTTTAATCGTGTTACCCGGGTTATCGTATATTTTTACGGCTCCCGATGATCCATTCACCAGGTATTCATCCTTGGCCGGCCCACCGATCAATCTCACTTTAATGGATTTATCTGCAGGGCCACTTACTTCATAAACATCCGGTGCATCCAGTCCATATAAACGTATCTCCTTTGTTTCGTTGCTGTAAAAAGTACGGGAGTAAAATGGCTGTTCTTTTGTTTTTCCCTGGTTGGTTATTTTGTAAATATTTACCGTGACAGAACCATCCTCATTCCTTTTTATCTCAAATTTTTCATTGTCGGCCGAACCAGGCACATCTACTTCTTTAGCTAAAAAAAGGTAGTAATCACGGGCATAATCAACCAGTTTATTTCGCCGTTGTTTTAAATTATTGATGATTTCATTACCCGAAATGGGGAAAATTTCAGGCGGTAACTGCTTTATGGCTGATTCTATTACATTATCTGTAAGTACCTGCTGTAATTCGGTTGCCTGGGTTACCCATTGCTGCTGGCTTACTTCATTGGCCATACGGCGGTCAAGGTACCTTGCAGGGAAACCGAAGGTTTTTACATTTTTCATTTTAGGGCCAAAGCTTTGAAATTTTCCGCCCCCCAATCCCTTAAAAGCACCTACCAACAGCCCATCAAATTTTGTATATGCCTGGTCCCTGTCACGGGGTATGGGTTTATAAATTGTTTTACTGCCCTGTTTATCTGCTGCCCATCTCCATTGGTCTTCGTGGCGGCCCCAATCGCCAATGAACATATCAAAAATGCGGGACCGTACATATAAAACCTGGTCAACTTTTACATCGTTGTCTTTTTCCAATGCTTCCAGTAATTTATCCGTACTGATGATATTTACAGAACTGCCAAAATTGGAAGCGTTGGCCCAGTTACCATCGGGCCTTTGTTCAAAGAGATAAAGCGCATCGCCATATTCATTATTGAATTCACCAAGCCTGCCTTGTTTTGGTATATAAATGATAACAGGATTTGCATGCAGTATAGTAGCAGCTTCCGCCATAGAAGGAATGGTCAATGCTGAATAAGGGTGGCCAATAGATACCTGGTCATTTGCAATGCCTGCAATAAAACTGCCTTTTATTATTTCGGGAAATGCACCTTCAAAAGTTTTGTCTATGCTGCGTAAAACATACTCTCTGCCGCTTGCATCTTTCAGGCGTAAAGACTTACTTTGCCTGCCTCCGCCAGCCTGGTAAGGAGTAAGTCCGCCAGCCAGGGTATCCAGCATCACTACTTTAAAAAGTGCCGGCGTTTTCCATTCTTTACGATAGTGTTTGCCCCATAAAGTATGATGTAAATTGCTCCTGTAGTATTGCTTGCCTGCAACAGTTGTGATAGACTGCCCTGCTTTTTGTGTTTGTGCATTCACTATTTTCCACTGAAAACAGGTAGTTAAGATGGAAAAACACAGCAGGCAATATTTTATTTTGAAGTACTTATCTCTCATACACGAAATGAATATGCAAAACCATGCCATTTATACAAAAAAATAATTTTTATAAGTGTAAGTGGTAATTTTGATAATATCAATAGAAAAGCCTTGTTTAAATATATACTGCCTTATTTTTTGCTGTTTATTTCAAACAGTGTTCTTACCCAAACCCCGGATGCTTCACCAGGTATTGTGATCGGAACTGTGCTGGATGCAGATAACAGCAAAGCCATCCCGGATGCAGCGGTAACTATCATATTGCTTACTGATACCACTGTAAAAACCACTCATCTCAGCCTTGCCAATGGCGAATTTCTTTTAGATAAGCTTCGTTTTGGTTATTACCGATTACGGATCACGGCAGTTGGATACAGTTCATTGACTATTGACAGTATTCATATCAGGGCCGAAAGATTTGATTTTGACCTGAATGATATCAGGCTTAATAAAAATGCAGCCGTGCTGAATGAGGTAACTGTTTTTGCCGAAAAACCTTTGATCGAAAATAAAGATGGCAAGATCATTTTTAATACCGGCGAATCGGCTTTGAGCTCGGGCGCTACCACTACCGAATTATTAAAACAAACGCCGCTGGTGAATGTAGATAATGATGGAAAAATTTTATTAAAAGGAAAAGAAGTAAAAATATTGATAGATGATAAACCGGTGGAACTGGATGCCAAACAATTGCAGGACCTGATGGAAAGTATGCCCGGCAGCATGATAGAGAAGATAGAAGTGATGACCACACCTCCGCCACAATATGCCAATGAAAGGGGAGGGGTGATAAATATTGTAACCAAAAAAGGTAAGGTTGGTTTCAATGGCCGGGTAAATATTAATTATGGTACCAGGGGCGAAGCAGCCATCAGTGGTAATGTAAGCTACCGCAAAAATAAACTGGCACTTAATTTTTCTGCCGGTTTTGGTTACAGCGAATTTAATGGCAACAGCTACAGCAACCGGCAAAATTTTTATACCGATTCATCAAATTATTTTTATACTGTTGGGAAAAGTGGTAATCATAACCGCCGGCCAAATCTCAGGCTGAGCCTGGATTATGATCTCAACAAAAGGCAGAGTATGAATTTTACTGCACTATACAACAGTAACAATTCAGAAAATGCAAACACAACCGGTTACAGCAATGCCAACAGGAATAACCAGGTGTATAAACTAAGCAATCGTATTACATCAACCGATAACAGCAACTTTAGCCCGGTATTAAATTTTACGTATACTATCAAAGGAAAAAATCCGAAAGCCATTTTTAAATTCATCAGTGGTTTTAGTTACAATGCTGCTGATATTGAAAAGGATTTTTACCAGCAATACCTTAACCCGGATAATACACCAACCGGATCAGATTCAACACAGGAGCAGAATACATACAGCCGGAACCATAGCATCAACCTGAGTACTAATTACGATAAGCCATTGAAGAATAATAAAACATCATTGAACTTTGGAGCCAGCTTCAGCCGCTACAATAACCATAATATCCTCAACACTGCTTTTATGAAAAAGCCCGAAAATGTTTTTGTAAAGAACGAAGCGCTGAGTAATGATTTTCGTTTTCATCAAACCATTTACGGGGCAAGGGCAGCGGCACGTTATGATTTTATACCTGACTTTTTTATTAGCGGAGGCATGCAGGTTGAATACACCCAAACACATTTCGATATTAAAAATAACAGCAACCGGTATTTAAATAATTACTGGAGTATGTTGCCTTTTGCTACCATTCTAAAAAAATGGAAGAACGATGTAAGCATCACATTCACTTATAAAAGAACGGTGCAAAGGCCCAGGCTGAATGAACTAAACCCAAGCCTGGATTATGCCGATCCTTACAATACCCGTTCGGGAAATCCTTATGTACAGGCTTATTATGCTGATAATTTTGATTTGATCTTTGGAAAATGGAACAAGAAATACAATGTGAATGCATCGGTTGGTTATAATGCCCTGCAGAAAATTTACAGCTCCATAAGAACCCTGCAACCCGATGGCAGCACATTCACTACCTGGCAAAATATAAGCGGCCGTAAAGAGTATGAAGCCAGTGCATGGGGTGGTTATACGTTGAGTAAAAAAGCAAAAGCAAACCTCAGTTTTGGCTATACCTACAATGTATATAGCTTGTACGACCGAAACATAAGGCGTTTCCGAAATGGAGGTTCATTTTTTTCAACGCTGAACGGAAGTTACCAGTTTACCACTTTAATGAATGCCAATGCAAGTTTTACTTTTAACCGGTTCGCAAATCCTCAGGGCTCGGTCCGTAATACACTCAGCATGAATATTGGCATTCAGCAAAAATTCTTTAAGAAGAAGATCACGGTAACACTCAATATCATTGATCCGTTTCGCCAGCAGCAGAATAAATATGTTACCTACGGCAGTAATTTTAACCTGGAAAGTTTTACTACAACCAATAGCCGTAACTACCGGCTGGTGCTGAGTTATACATTTAAGAGGCAGGAAAAGAAATCGAATAAGGCTGCATTGCTGAAGAAATTGCAGAAGAAATAATCACCTAAAGTTTCTAATCTTTGAAGATTGAGACTGCTCGATTTTTAAGAAGATGTCAGGGTGAGCTTGTCGAACCCGGTATGTTTATAATGAATCCCCCTTCGACAAGCTCAGGCTGACAGCCTAAGAGTGTAAAGGCCACTAACCTAACTTGTTTTCTCAGAGAAGTTCACACGCTTTGCAAGCCAGCTTTCTTTCACCGGGATGATCCATTTCCCGATCATTTCTTTTTTAGATAAAACAGTATTATTGAAATACAAAGTATTGCCATTGATGAAATTATTCTCCACCGCATATTCAAGCTGGCTAAGCGGAATTACTTCTATTTTATCTTTTACTATAAAAGCCAGGTTCTGCCTGTCGAACATTTGTACGTTGTACTTTTCTTCAATGGCTTTGATGAGGTGAACGGAACTGTCGGTGCTGCAGCCGCTTACCCCGGTGGCAGTTTCATCGGCCATTAAAACAATAAAGCGGCCAAAAAATAAATTTGCAAAACCTTTTACGGGTGCGCTATGGCTTTTCCAGTTGGCAGCAAAATCGTTCAGCATATCTTCCATCTCCAAAGCTTCGCTGATGAAGAATAAGCGGCTGCTTTGATAGATCCATACACGGGAGCTGTCTGCAAAATCATCTGGGATATGTTCTGTAATATCTAAGTCCATTTTTAATTCTTCATTTTTAATTTTTCATTGAAAGGGCAACCAACTCCGCAATATCCAGCACCTTCACTTCGTCTTCCTTATTGCTGTTCTTTACGCCATCCGTCATCATGGTATTGCAAAATGGGCAGGCTGCTGCAATAACGCTGGCACCGGTTTCCAGTGCTTCATCACTGCGTTCAAAATTGATACGGGTTGTACCTTTTTCTTCTTCCTTAAACATTTGTGCGCCGCCGGCACCACAGCATAAACCATTGCTGCGGCAACGTTTCATCTCAACCAAAGAAACATCTAATGCTTCTAAAACTTTACGGGGAGCTTCATAAATATTATTGGCACGGCCTAAATAACAACTGTCGTGATAAGTAATTTTTTTGCCTTTGAAAGAACCGCCTTCGGTCATTTTTATCTTTCCTTCATCTATCAGTTGTTGTAAAAAAGTAGCATGATGAATTACTTCATAACTGCCGCCCAATTCCGGGTATTCATTTTTAATGGTGTTGAAACAATGCGGGCAGGCTGTTACAATTTTCTTGATGCCATATCCATTTAGGATCTGGATGTTCTGGTAAGCCATCATCTGGAACATGAATTCATTGCCTGCACGCCTGGCCGGGTCGCCGGTACACATTTCTTCTTTTCCCAAGATTGCATAATTGACGCCCACTTTATCCAATATGGTTACAAATGCTTTTGTTATTTTCTGTGCCCGTTGATCAAAACTTCCGGCGCAGCCAACCCAAAATAAAACTTCGGGACTTTCACCTTTAGCCATCATTTCTGCCATTGTGGGAACATGCATAGAATAAATTTTTATCTCTGAAAGTTAGTTTAAAAAGGAATATGACGTTCATGCAAAAATAAGCCAATCTGGTTGAACCACATAGCTGTATAGAAAACATAGGTTACACATAGATAGCTTATGTTTTTTCTATGTTCACTTTGTTCTATGTGGTTCAAACTTTAGAGTTTTCTTTTAATCTCATTTCGGGAAACTCCATTACATTTTAAATATCTTCGCAGCAATCTACAAGAAGTGAGAAAACTCTTTAACCGAATTTCGAACTGGGAAGCCTGGCCTTTTAAATTATTATACGCACCCATTACGCCTGTGTGGGGCTGGTATATGCTAAGGTCCTGGTCGATCTGGTTTTTTACACCCAGCAATCCCAAGATCACTTTTGGCGGTATGGATGGCGAACCTAAAAAGGAAATGTACGACCTGCTGCCAAAGCATTTGTATCCAGCAACTTTTAATGTTTTACCAGGAGAGGATTTTGAGGTACTAAAAAAGGACCTGCAAAACAGTGGCATAGAATATCCTTTTATTGTAAAACCCGAAGTTGGTTGCCAGGGAATATTGTTCCGTAAAATTGATACTGAGGCTGAATTGCACAACTATCATGCAAAAGTTCCGGTTGAATATATTGTACAGGCCCTGGTAATTTATCCAATGGAAGTGAGTGTGTTTTATATCCGCCACCCGCAGCAAAAAAAAGGAACAGTTACGGGCTTCCTGCATAAGATCCCTTTGCAGGTTACAGGTAATGGAAAAGATACACTTGAACATTTGATCCAACAACATCCAAAGGCGCAGAAAAGGCTTGGCGAAATGTTCAGCAAGCACAAGGAGCATTGGCAAACAATTATTCCTGCCGGTGAAAAATATATGCTGAGCTATGCGGCCAATCATAACCGGGGTGCTCATTTTATCGACCTGAAGGAACATATTGATGACAAACTGGTATCTATCTTTGATGAGATAAGCCTGGGCATCAATGATTTTTTTTATGGCCGTTACGATATCATGTGCAGCAATGTAGAAGACCTGAAGAATGGTAAAAACTTTACCATCCTGGAGTACAATGGCTGCGGCGCCGAACCCAATCATTTTTATGATACCGGATACACTTTGATGGGGGCTTACAAAGAAATTTTAAAACACTGGAAAGTTCTATACCAGATCTGCAAATACAACAGCAGCCTGGGAATAAAGCCATGGCCTTTTCAAAAAGGAAGAAAATTCCTGGCTGGTATCAATGCACATTTTAAACTGATCAGGCAGATTGATGCAACGGTAGATTGATGATCTCTGCAGCATCGGTGACAGGCTTTGTCTTTTTAAATATTGCTGCATACACTTTTGCAACAGCCCAGTTCCCCAATGGAAAATACAATGCAAAAAATAAAGCCATACCAAGGCTGAAATTCTGTGGACTGAATATCTTATCCAACATGTTATCCGGGTAAGCATAAGAACTCTTAATAGCATAGCCACCAAATTCACAAAGTGACATAGCTATCAGCCCGTAAGCATACTGTGCATGAAAGGGCAGGTTTCGCAACAACAATGAAATGGGAACCATATACAAAATGTAACAGGTAATTACCTGCCACCAAAAAGTGAACCTTGCTATCTGCATATAGCCGCCAAAAAAATGCATGCATATGCCCCAGCTAAAGTAGATCAACACATATACAAGTATCAGTTTTTTATCTACCTGTAATTTTTCTTTTGCATAGTTGATAAAAGGTTTCATACAAATTTAATTAATGGTGAAGGCTGCATAATTGCCGTGATGTGTTATAGAAACGGGTATTTTCAGGTTTTGTTTTTTTCGGTAAAGGAAAGGTATATTGTTTTTATCTTTTAGTATTATTAAATTGTCTTTATCCTCATCCTTGATCATAGCATAACTGGCAACCAGTTTTTTATAAATGAAATTTTGTTGATCGGCATAAACCTGTTGCGGTATTCCGAAGCAATCATTTAAAAGATCTGGCTGTTCTCCTGCCAGCCTGGCTATACTGTAAATATAATCTTTTGTAGACTTGGTAGTAGTTTGATAAATATTATTATGGATAGTTACCTGGCCGGTCGTTTCACTAAGCAGCTTACATTTTAATTTTTGTGGTAAAAAAAAACGGCCACCATATTGTCTTGTGTAAATTTTGTAAGCGCTTTCTTTCATGCTCCAAAGCCTCCATACCATTTGCCCGGGTATTGCAGCATGATGGATATACTGCTGTTCCTGCTGTGTAAATATTTTATCCAGGAAACCTTTCCGTTCCCAGTTGCTTTCAGCAGCGGCTGTTGCAATATCAACGATATCATTGCCTGTCACTTTTCGTTTAATTTGGCTGTTATGATGTCTATAGCAGCTTTTACGTTCAGCATTTTTTCCATCGATTCATTGTCTATAATAATGTCGAACTCTGTCTCTATATCCAGTATCACATCAACGAGGTTTGCTGAATTTATTTTGAGGTCATTAAGAAAATCAGAATTCTCTGTCATGTTTTTAAAGCCTTCTTCGTCCTTAACATACGGCTTTACGATCACTTTCAGTTTTTCAATTAATTCTTCTGTGTTCATGCGTTATATTTTTTAAAAATGATACAGGCATTTATATCGCCAAAACCAAAACTGGCTTTTGCGATCACCTGCAAATTATTTGTTTCTATAAGTTGCCGGGGTATTTTTTCTGCGCTGATGATGGCAGCAATATCGGGGTGTAAGTCTTCACAATTAATAGAAGGAAAGATAAAACCATCATGCAATCCCAGCACAGCTGCTACGCTTTCAACAGCCCCCGCAGCGCCCAGGCAATGGCCCGTCATGGCTTTTAAAGAATGTATATAGGGGAAATCTTCGCCCTTCCTGTTTAACGCAACAGCCCAGTTGTTTATTTCTGTTGCATCTTTTGTTGTTGCTGTTAAATGGCCATTTATCAGGTCTATCTCACTGGCATCAATTCCTGCATTTTCAATTGCCTCTTTAATACAGCGTTGTACAGCTTCATTGTTTGGGGCTGTCATGCTTCCGGTGCCACGCTGGCCACCTGCATTCATAGCACCGCCGAGTATCTCACCATAAATTGTTGCTCCACGTTCCATTGCACTTGATAAAGATTCCAGTAACAATGCACCTGCACCGCTTGCAGGCACAAAGCCGCTTGCAGTTACACTCATAGGGCGTGATGCTTTTTCAGGCTCATCATTATGTTTATAGGTCATCACTTTCATAGCATCAAAACCTCCCCACACGTAAGGGCCATCATCACTGCAACCTCCCACCAGCATACGTTTTGCTTTACCGGATTGTATGCGTTCAAATCCCATCAGGATCGATTCTGTTCCGGTACAACAGGCCGATGAGTTGGTGGTAACCAGGTTACCCAAACCAAGTATACCGCTTAAATAGGCAGAGATACCGCTTGCCATTGTTTGCAAAACTGCAGTGCTGCCCAGCGTTTTAACATTGCCTGCATCTATTTTATAAAATGATTCCCGCAATTTTTCAATGCCTGAAACACCGGTTCCAAAAACTGTCCCGCTGTCCCAATCTGCATCGCCATTTTCATTGATTGGTAAGCCTGCATCTTTCCAGGCATCTATCCCGGCTATGCAACCATATAAAATACCGTTGCTGTTAAAATTTTTTAGTTGAAGAGGGGATAAGTACTGCTGTTTTAATTCTTCGGAAACCTGCGGAATACCGGCAATACAACATGAAAAGTTTAGGTCTTTAAGTTGCTGGTAATAACGAATGCCGGAGATGCCATTTTTGATAGCGGCGGTAAAATCAGGAATGCCAACAGCATTGGGTGCTGCTACACCTAATCCTGTTATAACAACCCTGTTATTCACACTTTTTGGATTTTAATATCCCGGAAATATTACCGCTGCAAACAACTTTGCCTGCACTGTTCATCATTTTTACATCGCAGCTGAGTTTTCCAAAACGGAAATATTTTTTCTGGGAAGACACGGTTACTTTTTCTCCGGGGAAAACCGGGGCATGAAAATTTATTTCTGTAGAAGTAAGTGCAATATCAGGCATGGAGAAAGTTTTTGCGATCTTCTCCTGGCCAAGGTAAATACCTACCGTAATAACAGCTATCTGCGCCATTGTTTCTGTAAGAATTACGCCGGGTGTTATGGGGCAATCTTTGAAATGTCCCTGGTAAAAATATTCATCCACTTTGAATGTGTAACTCCCGGTAGCTCCGTTCTCTGAAACTTCAAGCAGTTCATCAACAAATAAAAAAGGCTGTGAATAAGGCAGTAAGTTTAGTATTTCTGTTGTTGTCATGTTAGTTGATATGTTCTCCACCATCAGCAATAATTATTGTTCCATTTATCCAGGCTGCTTCATCTTTTGATAAAAGATAAACAACATTTGCCACATCTTCGGGAGTGGTTAGCCTTTTAAAAGGGTTTCGGTTTAAAATATTTTTTTTCAATATCTCGTGGCCAGGGATCGCCCTGAAAGCTTCCGTATCTGTTACACCGGCCTGTACACAATTTGCTTTTATTCCAAAGGATGCAAATTCCAATGCAATATTCCTGGTTATGGCTTCCAGTGCTACTTTAGCTACTGATACCGCTGCATAGCTTTTAAAGGCTCTTTTATTTCCTTCGCTTGTAAAGCTGATGATCCTTGTATCGGCTGCAAACAATTTTTTGTCAAAAAGCGCTTTTGTCCAGTCGTATAAACTGATAGCCATTGATTCTAAGGTAAGATGAAAATCATCATTTAGCAAAACAGGATTTTCATCATCATGCATAGGCTTTAAATTTCCCTTGGCAATGCTGTGTACCATGACCCTGATCTTACCCGTTTCGCCCAGCTTTTCCCCTATGGCTCCTATCATATCTGTTCTTTTTTCCACAGATATGGCATCTTTATTAAAAGTCAGTAAGTCAACGCCCGTTGCCCTGATCTGGTCAAATCCCTGTTCAATTGCTTCCGCATCCGATTTACTGTTACGGTGTACTATAATAATATTGCAACCATGCAGGGCTAGTTTTTTTGCGGAAGCCAATCCTAAACCCGAGGAGCCACCCAATACCAATGCCCAATAATTCTTATTTTCAAATTCTTTTACCATTGTAATAAAACACTTTGTGCCGAAAAACCAGGCCCAAAGCTAAGCATTAACCCTTTATCACCTTTAGCAATGTCTTTTTCCAGGAACCTTTCAAGTACATAAAGTACGGTTACGCTGCTCATATTTCCATATAGTTTTAAAACTTCTCTTGTATCGTTGATATTTTTCCCCAATGAACCAAAGAGTTCTTCCACCGTCTGCACGATCTTTCTGCCGCCCGGGTGAAAGATCAGGTGCTCAACCTCGTCAATATTCGTATTGTTTCTTTCAAGAAAAGGATGAACGATCTTGGGAAAATGCTCCGATATGGTTTCAGGAACGGTTTCATCCAACACCATGCGGAGGCCTTTGTTGGTGAGTTTAAAACCCATCATGTATTCTGCATCATAAAAATGATACATTTCCTGGGCAATCACTTCGGGTCCTTCATCTTCTTCGCAGGATGACAGCAATATGGCAGCAGCGCCATCACCAAATATGGCGGCACTTACAATATTGGCCATCGAAAAATCATCTAACTGAAAAGTGGCGGTTGGCGATTCTACTGCGATAACAGCCGCTTTTTTCCCAAGGTTCGCCTTTAAAAAATTCTTTGCATAAATAATTCCGGAAATACCGGCCGCACAACCCATTTCTGTAACCGGTAGCCGCACAATACCCTGTTTCATTTTTAAGTTGTTTACCAGGTGTGCATCAACCGATGGTATCATAATTCCTGTACAACTTACGGTGATCAAAAAGTCAAGTTCATTGGCGTTCCAACCGGCTTTGTCCAATGCATTTAGCAGTGCCTGCTCAGCCAGCTTTGTACATTCACGAACATAGATATCATTCTTTTCTTCAAAAGATGTACTGGTAAAAACTTCTTCAGGGCTCATGATGGAATACCTTTTATCAACGCCGGCATTTTCAAATATCTTGATCACTTTCCTTATGAACCGCTCATCCTGCCCGGCCAGCCAACTCTCGATCAAAGGCAGTATATCTGCTGTTTCACGTGAGTACGGAGGTAATTGCTTTGCTACTGCCTTTATTTTTACTGCCATATTTTTTTTATTATCCATTGATACCTGAAAGCCCATTTCCACCGAACAGAACTGACTGTGTTTTTTAATTTTTTACTGATAGCGATCAATTCCTTTTTTCTAAATCCTCTTAAAACTGAAATGGCTCCATCTTTTTTTACCATCGGGTTCTTTATAAAAAAACTCATGGTTTTAAACAGGTAATAAGCTGTCCTGCTTCTGTGCAGGTCATTGATAACTACACCTATTCTTACGCTGTTTACAATTGGAAATAGCAGGCGTTCAATTTCCTGCGCTGTAAAATGGTGTAGGAATAGGGTTGAAATAGCTATATCAAATGGTATGCCCGAAAACTCATCCGAAAACACATCCATTTTGAGATAACTGATCTCAGGATAGTTTGCCGACAGTTTGCGTGCATAATTTACGGTATATTCATTAGCATCTATTCCAATTAGCTTAAAAATAAAATTATTTTTCCTGCCATAGTCTGCTATGGCACGAAGCATGTCGCCACTTCCGCAACCCAGGTCAATGATGGATATAGCAGTATCTTTTGGTTCAGTTTTCAATAACGTGTGGATGCCGTTGATGGTTGCCTTGTTTCCACCCAGGCGCTTATTAATAGCTGCTATCTGGTCCAATGTTTTTCGCAACATTTCACCTTCCATGTCCAGATCGTCCATGATCTCCTGTTCTGTGCTACGGTATGTTGTATTTACAAACAGGCTCATAATACAGGTACGTTTAAAACCTTTCCATGGGTTTGCTTGATAATAGCGGGTAATACGCCGGGAATATGTGTAAGGCCATACATTACCGCCCTGGCAAGATTATCTTTCCCGAAAAATTTTTGCAGGATCCTTCCTGTTGTGATGCGTTTCTTAAATGCTTCATTCCATTCCTTTTCGTACGCCGTTTCCAGTTCATGGCGTGTTTTTATTTTTGAATTGAAATGATCAATGATCAGTTCCGAAGCGATCTTGGCACTGTGTATTGCCATCGCCATGCCGTTGCCGCACAATGGGTGGATCATTCCGGCGGCATCGCCACACATCAATATATGATCTTCCACGCTTGTTTTATTTGAAAAGGAGATCTGGCTGATGGTTAATGGTTTTTCAAAAACAGGATCAGCAGTTTCAAATATTTTTTTTAGATGCGGATTTTTGTAAAGCACTTCCTGCTGGAAGCTCTCTATATTTTTATACTGTTGAAAGCTTTTATAATTCGAGATATAGCAGGCATTCAGGTTGCCATCCTCCACCTGCGATACACCACAGTAGCCTCCTTCAAAATTATGCAATGCCACCAGGTCATCCGGAAAATTACCTTTAAGGTGCGTTTTTACAGCAACAAAAGGAGATTTATTTTCTATGAAACTGCGTTCCAGTTTAACATCCATATTACTTCTCTTGCCAAAAGCACCAATCACAATTTTTGCAGCAAGTTCATTTCCTTCTTTGGTGGTTACACTGAATGTATCATTTGCAAAATGTACATCCGAAACAGTATCCTGGATGATCGTACAATTGTTTTGAATCGCTTTTTGCGATAAAAAATGATCCAGTGTATACCGGCTTACACCAAAGCCGCCGAGAGGAAGTGTTGTTTCAATTGTTTTTCCACGGGTAGTACTTAATAAAAACCGGTTGATCTTTTTTGCTCCGGTTATCATCGGGTCTGCATCAAGATATTGAAGGTAGGGCAATACCTCATTGGAAATGTATTCACCACAAACCTTGTGCTTTGGGTATTCATTTTTTTCAATGAGCGTAACAGCTAAACCGGCTTTTGACAGGTGTATAGCACTTACAAGGCCAGCCAGGCCGCCGCCAATAATGATGATATCTGTGCTATAATTATTCAAACCAATGTACAGGTATTTTTCAAATCAAATATAGCGATAGTTTAAGGATACATTTTATAACATGCTCTTCAACGATGATGCCAACCGCTCATGAAATGCGAATTCTTTGCAAAATATAAATGGAACGGTTCTTGTTTTACAAACTTTAATTAAATTGTGGGTATGAAAAAAATATTCTGTTTACTTGCTGCATACTTTATGTACACATGTTGTATAACAGCTCAAAGAGTATTATCACCCATTGATGGTAGCAGTAAAGTGCATTTTGTGATCAAGAATTTTGGTATAAAGACCGGCGGTGATTTTAAAGGATTGAAAGGGATCATAAAATTTTTGCCTGCTAATCTTCCCGCTTCAGTTTTTGATGTTACAGTTGACGCAGCTACCATAAACACCGATAACGAGAGCCGTGATGAGCATTTAAGAAAAGACGAGTATTTTGATGTTGCTGCTCATAAAACCATACAATTTAAAAGCACTAAAGTTACACTCTCTTCCACCGCAGGCAGGTATTACATGTTTGGGAATCTTACCATTAAAGGCGTAACAAAGCCCGTTGAATTTGGATTTTCAGCCACACCAAAAGATGGCGGATATGTTTTTGATGGTGAATTTAAAATTAACCGCAGGGATTTTGGCGTTGGAGGAAGCAGCGTATCTATGTCAGATAATTTAACCGTATCCTTAACGGTCTTAGCAAAATAAAGATTCCATTATATTTTATCTTCTATTTTACACTGACGGTATATAAGCCCTGCTTATTATCTTTGCCGGATGCCAAAGTTGTTACGTATTTTTTTGTGGGGTTTACTTATAAGTTTCCTGGGATCACTACCGCTTGGTACGCTTAATGTAGCGGCTATGCAGATAGGTATACAGGAAAGTATTAAACACGCCATGTACTTTTCCTTTGGCTCTTTATTGGTAGAGATGATCTACGTACGCATTTCTTTGATTGGAGTAGATTGGATACGTAAGCAGGAAAAACTGATGAAAGCCATGGAATGGTTCACGCTTATCATCATCCTTGCATTGGCTGTGGGCAGTTTTATTGCTGCAGCCAGCAAAGATGACAGCGCTAAAAATGTGATCCTGCAAAATAACATGCACAGGTTTTTATTAGGCATGTTCATGTGTGCCATCAATCCTGTGCAGATACCATTTTGGTTTGGATGGAGTACTGTGCTGTTTACCAAAAAAATACTGCAGCCTGTAAAAGCACAATACAATATTTATATTATCGGCATTGGCCTGGGAACCCTGGTAGGGAATTGTGTTTTTATTTTTGGTGGAAAATTGCTGGTGAAAAGTATTGCCAATAGCCAGCAATATCTTAACTGGGTCATCGGCGGCATATTTGCGTTAACGGCAATAATACAGGCAATTAAAATGATCATGCATAAAGATGCTGTGCATAAATTTACACATGAGGGAACAGGTGAGGACCAGGCCAGTTAGTCCACAATAAACAGCGTACAGCCATTTGTTGATCGGCTTCGATGGGCATCGCTGTTGTCGCCAACCTGGTAGCTCATGCCTTGTGATAAAATAAATTCTCTTCCATCTTCCAACTCTGTTGTCATTTCCCCACTGATGCAATAAATGATATGGCCTTTCTGGCACCAATGATCGGCGAAATAATTGGCTGAATATTCAACCATACGTACCCTGATATCTCCCATATTGAAAATTTTCCACAGGGCTATACCTGTAGTTCCTTTACGTTCTTCAGCTGTTATGCTGTTCCAGTCAAGGGTCTGAAAAGGAAATAAGTTCATTTTCATAATTATTGTATTGGTCTGTCAAATTTGCAATAATGTTAGCAGATAAAAAATAGTATATGACTAAACTAATTAGTATTTTCGATGCCCGATGAATTATGCAATTGTAGATATTGAAACAACTGGTGGCCATGCATCAGCAAATGGCATTACAGAAATTGCTGTTTATATACACAATGGAGAAAGGGTGATCAAACATTTTGAAACGCTCATCAATCCGCAACAACTCATCCCTAAATTCATTACATCGTTAACCGGTATTGATAATGCCATGGTTGCTGATGCTCCTACTTTTGATGAAGTTGCAGATGTGCTTTTTGAGATGCTGAATGAAAATGTTTTTATTGCACACAATGTGAACTTTGATTACTCTTTTGTAAAACACCAGCTAAAACGATCAGGCTACGAACTAACTGCAAAAAAATTATGTACCGTAAGACTTGGCCGGAAGATCTTCCCGGGCCTGCCATCTTACAGCCTGGGGAACCTTTGCCGTTCTTTACAAATAGGAATTGAGAACAGGCATCGTGCAGGAGGGGATGCTAAAGCAACAGTGCGGTTATTTGAATATATGATGACTAATGGTGGGCAAACACATATTGACCACATGTTGAAGAGAAGTTCTGCAGAACAATGGCTGCCGCTGAACCTGGATAAAGAAGTGATCGACAAACTTCCATCCAGACCCGGCGTTTATTATTTCCACAACAATAAAGACAAAATTATTTACGTAGGTAAAGCCATCAACCTTAAAAAAAGGGTAAGCAGCCATTTTACGCATAATGACCCAGATCAGAAAAGACAAAATTTTATACGTACTATTCATAAAGTTTCTTTTAAGCAATGTGCAACAGAACTGGAAGCCATTGTGCTGGAAAGTACCGAGATAAAAAGATTATGGCCACGCTATAACAAAAGCCAGAAACAGCCGGAAGTAAAGTATGCTTTGTATGCTTTTGAAGATAACAGGGGGTATATGCGACTGGCGATTGATAAAAAGAAAAAGAATTTTCCACACTTGTACAATTTTAGTTTACTCAATGAAGGATTGGTGCTCGTAAAGAAAATGGTAGAAGAGTTTGGACTGGATGCAAAGCTTTGCTTTATTGATAAAACACCTTTCACTAAAAGTGAAGCCGAAGCATTAGAACCTCCGGTTATTTACAACCTGAAAATTAAAAAAGCGCTTGATGCATTATCTGCAAACCTGCCCACTTTTGTTTTGGTAGATGAAGGTATAAAGGAAGAAGAAAAATTGTGCCTGTTGGTAGAGCGTGGAAGTTTTTGGGGAATGGGTTACCTGCCTAAATCCTTTCCTGTAAACGATTCTGTTGAGTTGAAAAGCCTGTTGCATCCTTACGCAGATAACGATTATATCCGCAATAATATTTACTCATTTGCAGAAGCAAATCCACATAAGAGAATTCATTTGTAGACAGCGTTGCCAACCATTCAAAGGTTGGCAACGCTTTATCATGCGGTTCTTATCAAACTTATCCGTCAGCTTTGCTTTAGTATCTTTGTATTTTAATAATTTGTTTTGCAAAAAGCCTTATACAATTTAAAGATCCAAAAACGAATTGCGGCATTATCTATCCTGCTGCTGATTGCAAAAGCATTTGCCTGGTATATTACCGGCTCTGTTGCAATTTTAACCGATGCATTTGAAAGTATTGTAAATGTTGTTGCAGGTTTGATAGGTGTGTACAGCCTGTATATTTCTGCCAAACCCCGCGACCAGGACCATCCATACGGACATGGGAAAGCTGAATTTATTTCTGCAGCCATTGAAGGTTCTTTGATTGCCATTGCAGGCTTTATCATAATCTACGAAGCCATCAATAACCTTATACATCCGCATACCATACAACAACTGGACTACGGAATTATATTGGTAGCTGTAACCGGGCTTATCAATTATTTTGCCGGTGCAGTTTGCATAAGAACAGGCAAGAAAAATAATTCACTTGCACTCATATCAAGTGGTAAGCATTTGCAAACCGATACCTGGTCAACTTTGGGTATTGCTGCCGGATTGATATTGATCCTGGTAACCAAACTGGTTTGGATAGACAGTGCCGTCGCTATTCTGTTTTCTCTTTTTATTATTTATACCGGGTATAAGATATTAAGGAGTTCGGTTGCAGGGATCATGGATGAAGCAGATACAGAACTGCTTAAAAAAATGGTGCAGACACTTAATGAGAACCGCAGGGTGAACTGGATCGACCTGCATAACCTGCGGGTGATCAAATATGGAAGCACCATTCATATTGATTGTCATCTTACCGTACCCTGGTATTTAAATGTGCACCAGGCGCATGAAGAAATAGATGCGCTTTCTGAACTTGTTAAAAAAGAATTTGGCGAATCGGTTGAGCTATTTGTTCATTCAGATGGATGTCTGGAATTCTCCTGCAGGATATGCTCAAAATTTGAATGCACAGTACGGCAGCATGCATTTGAAAAGAAAATAGAATGGACAATGGAGAATATCAGCAGTAATCATAAACATCATGCTTAAATAAGTCAAAAGTCAAAAATAAAAAGTAAAAAATAGGTTGGTACTGAACTACATTTTGATTTTTTACTTTTTAATTTTGACTTCAAGGTCAATGTGCTTCAAATAATTTTGCAACACCAAATGCTGCAGCAGCAGCTATTGCACCGATCAGCGTAACTTTTATTGCTCCCCACCATGCATTCACACCCGTCATGCGGCTTTTAAAATAACCAAAAACAAAGAGGCAAACCAAAGTGGCAATAACTGATATTTTTAACGCCTCCACTGAATCATCAATAAAAAAATATGGGCTTAAAGGAATGATGCCGCCGGCGACGTAAGAGAGCCCGATATTCAATGCGCTTTTGGTAGCCCGTTTTGGGTCGGGCTTGTCCAGGCCCAGTTCATACTTCATCATAAAGTCAACCCAACGGTCTTTATCCTGGGCAATTTCTTGCGTGGCCTGCTCCTGCAAAGCAGGGCTCAAACCAATGTTTGCAAAAAATTCTTTTGTCTCTTCAATTTCCCTGTGGCGCAGGTTTTCAACTTCATCATATTCCCTTTTCACTTCGCTTTTATAATGGTCCTGCTCTGTTTTTCCGGCAAGGTATCCACCCAGTCCCATGGCAATACTACCTGCCGCAACTTCTGCAATACCGGCAATCACAATGATACTGCTTTGATCTACCGCACCACTTAAACCGGCAGCCAATGCAAAGGGAACAGTAAGGCCATCGCTCATGCCAATAACCACATCTCTAAGCAAATCGGAACTTTTTAAATGTGATTCGATGTGGTCGTGATGAAGATGTGTGTCCATAAAATTATTTGAAAACTAAGGTACAGTTTTGCCAATTAAAAAAACCGCTGAATATTATTTCGCGGTTTATGTCAGATATCTTTTATGCAAGCTGCTTTAAACTTTTATCAATTATATCCACACATTCCATCACCTGTTCTTTAGTAATGACAAGCGGTGGGGCAAACCTTATCTTATCACCATGCGTTGGCTTTGCAAGCAGGCCGTTTTCTTTAAGCAACAAACAAAGTTCCCAGGCTGCGTCAGGATTTGGATGTTTAATAACTATTGCATTCAATAAACCCATCCCTCTAACTATTGAAACATAAGGTGAGTTTATTTTTTTCAATTCGGCTCTCAATAAATTACCCATGGCTTCTGCATTGGCAGCCATGTTCTCATCTTTTAAAACCTGCAATGCAGTCATCGCAACTGCACATGCCAGCGGATTGCCTCCATAAGTACTGCCATGCTCACCAGGTTTAATGGTCATCATAATTTCATCATCGCAAAGCACGGCACTAACCGGTAACACACCACCGCTTAAGGCTTTTCCTAAGATCAAAATATCAGGGCGCACATTTTCATGGTCGCATGCCAGCATTTTTCCGGTACGTGCAAGCCCGCTTTGTATTTCATCGGCCACCATTAAAACATTATACTCAAGGCAAAGATTTCTTATGCCTGTATAATAACCTGCATCGGGTACCATAACACCGGCTTCGCCCTGTATGGGTTCAAATAAAAAGGCTGCTACGTTCTCATCCTGTAATGCTTTTTCAAGGGCAGGCAGATCGTTATGCGGAATGCTTTCGTAACCACTAACAAAAGGCCCGAAATTATTGGTTGCTGTTGGGTCGCTGCTGAAAGAAATAACATTGATGGTGCGGCCATGAAAATTCCCATCGCATACAATGATCTTTGCTTTATCTGCAGCAATGCCTTTTACTTCATAAGCCCATTTACGGCAGAGTTTAATGGCAGTTTCCACGGCTTCAACGCCTGTATTCATAGGCAACACTTTATCGTAACCAAAATACTCAGTAATGTATTTTTCATATTCTCCCAATAAATTACTGTGAAAAGCACGGGAAGTAAGCGTTAATTTTTGTGCCTGTTCAATAAGGGTAGCAATGATTGTTGGATGGCAGTGCCCCTGGTTAACGGCAGAGTAGCCACTTAAAAAATCGTAATAGCGTTTGCCATCAACATCGTACAAAAAAACACCTTCGCCCCGGTTTAATACAACCGGCAGCGGATGGTAATTATGGGCACCGTATTTTTCTTCAAGGTCTAAATACTGTTGTGCATTTGATGATATGGAAATAATTGAATTCATGATCTTTAAAATAAAAATGTTGAAAAAGAAGGTAATAAAGCTATGATAGCCGGGATATCCTCCCTAAGGGAGGCACAAAGAATTTATCCTCGATGATTGAGGAGATCGAGATTAGACTGAAGAAAACAGTGTATGTGCTTTTTGTTGCTGATAAAACTGTAATTTGATGCAAGATAATAAAAAAGGAAGGATGAAAAAAATCATTAAATATACTGGGCTGGGTTTGCTTACAATTGTAATTGCCTTTTCCGCATACGCCGTCATCAGTGGAAGAATTTACCTGTTCAGGGCCGTGTATCACAATTTTGCCAATGTAGATGACTATAAAATATTTGAAAATAATATAGTGCAGGCAGACAGTATTCAACCCTTTGATATTTCGAAAAATTATGGAAATGTTGTTGTGCCGGACGATCTGAATAAGCTATTGGAAAGAACAGCCTCTATAGCAGTAGTTGTAATAAAAAACGATTCACTTGTTTTTGAAAAATACTGGGATGGATATTCTGATTCATCCTATTCATCATCTTTTTCGGTAGCAAAAACAATAACTGCTATGCTGATCGGTGTAGCGCTTAAAGAAGGAAAGATAAGATCGTTACAGGATAAAGTAGGCGATTATTTACCTGAATTTAAAGAAGGAGATAAAGCCAATGTAAAGATCATAGACCTGCTTACCATGAGCAGTGGCAGCAACTGGGATGAGTCTTATGCAAATCCTTTTTCTGTTACAACCGAAGCATATTATGGTGATGATGTTTATAAAGCTGCAACCGGGGTAAAAATTATCCATAAACCGGGAACCCTGTTTGAATACAAATCGGGCGATACACAATTGCTTGGGCTGATACTGGAAAAGGCAACAGGAAAAAGCTTAAGTGATTATGCCTCAGAAAAATTGTGGAAACCATTGGGAGCAGTTCATGCTGCATATTGGAGTACGGATAAGAAGAATGGAAATGAAAAAGCGTATTGTTGTTTTAATTCAAATGCAAGGGATTTTGCAAAGATCGGGTCATTGCTGTTGCACCAGGGAAACTGGAAAGGCCGGCAGATCATTGATTCAACTTATTGTGAGCAGGCCATTACTCCATGCATGATAAATAATGCAGGAAATAATCCATGTACCTATTATGGTTATCAATTGTGGATCTTGCCCGACCGCCCACAAATTTATTTTGCCAGGGGAATACTGGGGCAGTATATTATTGTTGTTCCTGAAAAGAATATGGTGATCGTAAGGCTGGGAAAAACCGTTGGCCCCCGTAGCCAGAATGGGTTCCCCAAACTTGTATATGACCTGGTTTCCTGGGGAGAAACGCTCTAGATCGTCTTTATAAAATAATCAGCAGGATAGTTGTTTACAATAGTTGCTGATGAAGTAAAAATACCAAACACTGTACTGCCGCTGCCACTCATAGCTGCATAGATCGCTCCCTGTGCATACAATGTTTCTTTTATTTCTTTAATAGCAGGATGAGCAGCAAATACCGCCAGTTCAAAATCATTTTTTAGTTCTTCTTTCCAGGTGTTGACGGGTTGCTGAATAATTTCTTTAACAGATTTAACTGCAAGGGCAGGGGTGATATTTGAAAATGCCCAGCCGGTATTGATATGTATGCCGGGGTTGATCAATACCATTTTGTAAGAAGACAGATCAACTGCGATCTCTTCAAGCAGTTCTCCACGGCCTGTTGCAAAGCATGGTTTATTGATGATGAAAAAGGGGCAATCGCTGCCGAGTTGCAGGGAATAATTGATGAGTTGGCCAGTTGACAGGTTGAGATGAAATCTATCATTCAATAGCTTGAGCATAAAAGCTGCATCAGCAGAACCTCCGCCCAGACCGGCTCCCATGGGTAGCGCTTTATGTAAATGAATTTTTACAAAAGGTAAATCCGGAAAATCTTTTTTTAATAAATGGTATGCTTTAATGCAGAGGTTATCTTCGGTCTTACCATCAACAGTCATTCCGGTTGCGGCGAATTCAATTTTAGAAGATGCTATTATTTCCAAAGCATCCCTGAAGGGAACCGGGTAAAATATTGTTTCCAGGTTATGAAAACCATCTCCTCTTTTACCAGGAATATGTAAGCCGAGATTTATTTTACAATTGGGAAAGACAATCATTATTAAATTAAGAATTAAGAATTAAAAATTAAGAATGACTGCGAAACTGAAATGACTATGAATAGAAAACATTCTTAATTATTCATTCTTCATTTTTCATTTGGATTTCCTGCTTTTTATTTCATCCCTGATGGCTATGGCCCTGATATAATCTTCCTGGTCCAGTACTTCGGTCAATAAACCTTCCAGTTCTTCCAGCGATAAAGATTTTAAATTATCACTGCTGCTTGCTTCTGAAGTTACAGGTGCAGCAGTTTTTGTTTTGCCCTCATCTTCCATTAAAATACCTGCCTGGTCCAGAATATTATCGTAGGTGTAAATAGGGCAACCGAACCTTACGGCCAGTGCCAGTGCATCAGAGGTACGGGAATCTATCTCAACAGTATCATTAGCCGAACTGCAAACCAGTTTACTGTAAAAAATACCTTCCTGCAGATCGTTGATCACAACTTCGTGCAGGTCTACATTAAAGGCCATCATAAAATTTTTCAGCAGGTCGTGGGTAAGAGGGCGGCTGGGGCTCATACGTTCCAGCGCTACTGCAATGGCCTGGGCTTCAAAACCACCAATTACAATGGGCAGGCGGCGTAAGCCATTTATTTCTCCCAGTACAACCGCATAGGAATGTGTTTGTGTAATACTGTGTGATAAAGCCACTATTTCCAGTTCTATTTTCTTCATACTATCCTTATTCCCGTAAGGGAGTTATCTATATATTTTTTATAAAGGCAAATATAAAAACAAAACTGCCTTAAAATGCAATAACTACTCTTTTCTTAAGGTCGCTTTTGTTGCTGATTTTGATTTAGGTGCACCCGGTTTGGCAGGCTTCTTTTTCACGGCTTTTTTTGCAGGGGAAGGCGGGGCAACCGGAACTGTGTCAACTACTACCATCGTGTCTTCTGCAACTTTTTCTTCCGTTACCGGATAAACCATATCCTTCCTGTTCACAAAATCAACCGGTATCAAAAATTCATTTTCATCTATAGCCCCTGGTTTAATATCTATAGCTTCTGCTGTTATAATATTATTTTTTTTAGAACTGCTATCTGCCAATTCGCTGAAGGGATTAATGATCTGTATATCCGCACCCAAAACGATCCTGTTCTGTTGTATCATCAAAAGTTCTTTATTTCCGGTAAAAGCACCGGGAATGTGATAATACAAACTGTCTGCCAAATAAAAAATGATGTTGGATGTACCCAACATACCCCCCAGTAATCCGCCGAGGCCCGTATTCTCGGGCAGGAGTGGGGTGGTGCTGTAGCCATTTATCAGTTTTTTTTCAGGCTTTTGTGCCGGGCCTGTCAGTATCAATGTGGTTTTCTTAAATGTTTTTTCCTCAAAATTTACATTGTACACTGCTGCAGAATCCAGGTTTATTACCAGCGCTTCTTTTTCATACTCATCCTTTTCTTTGAACATTACTTTTAGTTTCCTGGTCCCGAACAAAACCTTCAATTCGGCATCTGGTTTTTCCCCTTGATTGGAGTGCAGGCGATAGGTAACAGATCCTTCAAAATTTTTTTGTGCAGATACAATACTGCTTGTACAAAGAAGGGTTAAGATCCAAAATAAATGCTTCATGTGTGCTGGTTAAGAAACAAATGTAAAAAATAAAGCCTTCCAAAATCTGGAAGGCTTTAAACAGGTGAATTATTTAAGTTAAACTCCTTTTATTTTCTTAACTGCTTCAATGATCTTCGGCATCACTTCAAAAGCATCGCCTACAATACCATAATCAGCAGCTTTAAAGAAAGGCGCTTCAGGATCTTTATTGATAACTACAATTACTTTACTACGGTTTACACCGGCAAGATGTTGTATAGCGCCTGAGATACCAATGGCAATGTATAAGTTGGGTGCAATGGCAAGGCCTGTTTGTCCAACGTGCTCATGATGCGGCCGCCAGTCGCTGTCAGCAACAGGACGGCTGCAGGCTGTTGCGGCGCCTAATAGTTTTGCCAGGTCGGTAACCATCGCCCAGTTCTCGGGGCCTTTTAATCCACGTCCGCCACTAACAACGATCTCCGCTTCGCTTAAAGGAATTTCTCCAACCACTTTATCAGTTGCTGTTACCTGAACTTTAGCAGCATCAACTGTTGCAGCAAATTCAGCAACTTCTGCAGTGCCTGAAGTTGTTACAACGCTGTATGAATTTGGATTCAATGCAATGATCTTTACATCGCTTGTAACAGTGATATTGGCAAATGCTTTACCACTAAATACATTCTTCTTTACAGTAAATCCATTGCTTGTATCAGGTAAGGCAACTGCACCGGAAACCAGGCCAGCTTTCAATCTTACACTCAGGCGTGGTGCTATTGCTTTGCCATTAAAGTTATTGGAGAAGATGATCACTTTAGCATCAATGGCTTTGGCAGCATCGGCAATTATTTTGGTAAATACCTGTGCATCTACATGGTCCAATGCAGCATTTTTAACGGTATGCACTTTTTTGATTCCGTAGTTTCCCAGGGCAGCCAGGTCATCTGCAACATTACCTAAAACAATAGCTTCGCCAGTTGTACCTAAAAGTTCAGCAACCTTAGCGCCATAGCTGGCTGCCTCAAAAGATGATTTTTTTATGTGGCCTTCTGATTGATCTAAAAAAACTAATACCATGACAATGGATAATTTAATAATGGATAATTGATAATTTATTTGATTTTAAGTTTACTCGTTTTTACACTTGCAATAAGCAATTTTAAAAGTTCTTCGCAATCCTTATTTATTGATTCAAACATCTTTTTATTTATGAATTCCGTAGCAAAAAGCAAGTCCAGCCAGTATTTAGACTCATTTGCTTCTTTTAAACCAATACTCAGTTTGTGTACAAAATCTTTAATGCTTTCTGCATGTTCAGCCTCTCTAACAATTGCACCAATTGATGTTCCGCTTCTTATTAATTGCTGAGATAAAATGTATTCACTATGTTCTTTCTTGAGAAATTTATAAAGATTTACAATTCTTATCGCAAAATTGAAGCTTTTGTCTTTTAAGATGTTCTCTTTCATAATGTATAGTTTTAGGGTAACAAATGATGTTCTAAATTTAAAACATTATCCATTATTCCATTATCAACTATCCATTAAATTGCTTTTGCCTCTTCGTGTAATAGCCTAACCAGTTCTTCCGGGTGCTCAGCTGAAACTAATTTAACGCCTGCTTTTGCCGGCGGTAACTCAAAAGCTGCAACACTTGTGAGCGCATCAACGGCAACAGGTTCTACAGCATTCAAAGGTTTGCTCCTTGCGCCCATGATACCTTTCATGTTTGGTATACGCTGTTCGGCCATTCCTTTCTGGCAACTAACAACCAGCGGTAATGCCACTTTATTGGTTTCTTCGCCACCTTCAATTTCACGAACAATGATCGCATCTGTTCCTTCCAATGTAAATTTTGTTGCTAAAGAAACATAAGGCAGGTCAAGCAGTTCAGCTACCATACCGCCAATGGATGATCCATTGTAATCAATGGTTTCCTTACCGGTAAAAACCAGGTCGTAGCTTCCTTTTTTTGCCACTTCGGCGATCTGCGAAGCAATATAAAAACTATCATGGCTGTCGGCATTCACACGAATGGCTTCATCACCGCCTAAAGCAAGTGCTTTCCGTATGATGGGGTCGCTGTCTGCTCCGCCAACAGTAACTAAATGTATCACTGTCGACGGATCAGCTTCCTTCAACTCAATGGCCCTCACCAGGGCATACCATTCGTCGTATGGATTGATGATCCACTGAACACCATCTGCAGCGAATTTCGTATTGTTATCTGCGAAGGCTATTTTTGCAGTGGTATCAGGGGTTTTACTGATACAAACTAAGATCTTCATGTAATGAAATTTAAAATCCTGAAATAAGTTGTTTATGCAACTAATGCAAAGATAAGTGTTGCGAAGATAATCAGGATACAAAACGTAAAAAAATATATGAGCAGGATAGAGAAATTACTGGAATACATCAATGCACAGGGTAAGGACAGCTTTCTGCAGCATGCACTGGCGCTGGAATACATCAAGATCGGCAATGATGAGGAAGCCCGTAAGCTCTTCAACGAAATTTTGCTGCGGGAGCCAACCTATATTGGTTCCTATTATCACCTGGGAAAATTATTGGAACGTGTCGGTGATTTTGATAAGGCAATCAGAATATACAAAAGAGGGATTGAAGAAGCCCAAAAGGCGAATGATCATCATACAAGGATGGAATTGCAGGGGGCGTTGGAGGATATAGAAGAATAATGACCTCACCCCAACCCCTCTCCAAAGGAGAGGGAACTGGAAGATGAAAGCTGAGATAGGAGTTTAGTTTTCTTTGTTACGAGCATTTGTTTTTCATAGCATCATCGTTGTGTCACTCACTTATACAGCATACCAATTTTGAACATTTTACAATGAACCTTTTAAATAAATTCAAAGCATACATCAAGCAGCAAGATCTTTTTCAACCAAAAGATAAGCTGCTGCTTGCTGTAAGCGGGGGAGTGGATTCTGTTGTGCTGTGTGAATTGTGCAGGCAAGCTGGTTATCATTTTACCATTGCACATTGCAATTTTCAATTGCGTGGAGCAGAGAGTGAGCGTGATGAAAATTTTGTGAGGGCGCTTGGAAAGAAATATGATGTAGAAATATTGGTTAAAAAATTCGATACTGAAAAATATGCAGAAGAAAATAAATTAAGCATCCAGGTGGCAGCAAGAGAATTGCGTTACGCATGGTTTAATGAACTCTTATCTAAAATGAAAAATGACTTCATGCCTGAAGCTCCAAACTCCCCCTTTAGGGGGCCGGGGGGCATGGTTCTTCTTACCGCCCATCATGCCAACGACAATATTGAAACCCTTTTGATGAACTTTTTTAAAGGAACCGGTATCAACGGCCTTCATGGAATTTTGCCTAAGCAGGGTAATATCATCCGTCCCTTACTCTTTGCTAAAAAAGAAGAGATCAGCTCATTTGCAAAAGCTAATGAGCTGGGTTTTGTGGAAGATTCTTCCAATGCTTCTGATAAATACACCCGTAATTATTTTCGCAATCAACTTATCCCTGGTCTGCAAAAAGTGTTTCCGCAGGTAGAAGATAATTTGCTGAACAATATTGACCGCTTCAGGGAAATTGAAATATTATACCAGCAATCGGTTACGCTGATCAAGAAAAAACTACCGGAGCAAAAAGGAAACGAGATCCGTATACCGGTTTTAAAATTGCTCAAAACAAAACCGCTTGATACTACTGTGTATGAGATCATCAAAGACTATGGTTTTACCGCTCACCAGGTTAATGATGTTGTTTCGTTATTAAATTCCGATACAGGCAAATTCATTCGGTCTGTATCGCATCGTATCCTTAAAAACCGTAACTGGCTTATCATAACGCCGAATGAGAACACCAAAGCAGAAACCATTTTTATAGAAGAAAAAGATAAACAGGTTGAATACCAGGACGGAAAATTAAGTTTTGAAGTTATGCCAACCACAAACCAAAAACTACAAACCACAAACCAGATAGCGCAACTAAACGCATCAGAAATAAAATTCCCTTTATTGCTCCGCAAATGGAAACCCGGCGATTATTTTTATCCGCTGGGTATGCAAAAAAAGAAAAAGCTAAGCCGCTTTTTTATAGATCAGAAATTATCGCTTACACAAAAAGAAAAAACCTGGGTCATTGAAATGGATAAAAAGATCATCTGGGTGGTTGGCATGCGCATTGACGACCGTTTTAAAATTAAAGACAGCACTAAAAATATCCTGCAGATCAGCCTCCACCAAAAGTAATGACCTGGTCTAACCGTAGATTTTTTATATGGCCTATAAATTCACTCAGTAAAGGATATTTACCCGTGGCTTCACATATTGCAATGATAAAGACCGCCCCAAATACCGACCCCCAGATATGTGCAGAGTGATTGATCGTTTTGTTATTGCTTTTATCAAGCTGGTATGAAATGAGCAGGTAAATAAGCCCGAATAAAAACCCTGCAATGTAAACAGGGATGAATACCAACCCGATCCCGTTTATAGGGTCAAGTACGATCTTTGCAAATACCACTGCAGAAACACCACCTGAGGCACCCAGGCTACGGTAATAATAATTGTCTTTGTTCTTGCTGTAAGTTGGTAACAGGCAAATACCAACAGCACCTGCATACATAACGAAATACAGCAGGTATCCTGCTTTACCAAAAACATTCACAAAAAAAGATTCTACCCCGCTGTTATGCTTCAGGCCATCCATACCAATATAATCCTGCCCGGTTCCAAAAAGATATAAGGCATACATGTTAAAGATCAAATGGGGAATATTTGCATGGATAAGGCCGCAGCTAAAAAAACGATACCATTCATTACGCCGGCTCACCGCAGGCGGATAAAAGATCAACTTATCCATTAGTTGCTGGTTATTAAAAGCAGCTATGGATGTAATAACGGTTGCAATTATTATTAATAAAGTAACGTTTACAATCATGGTATTTTGTCTTTGGAAAGCAAATGAGAAATAAAGATAAGATTGCCAGGGCAATAAGCAGCTTTGAAGCCTTTTGAAAGTTGAACGAAGCCTGTTTGAAGTTGGCGGATGCCCATTTGAAGTTGGCGGATGCCCATTTGAAGTTGGCGGATGCTCATTTGAAGTTGGCGGATACTCATTTGAAGTTGGCGATGTCTTTTTGAAGTTCAACGAAGCCTTTGAAGTTTGAACAGTTGAAACCCTTGTAAATAAATCCCCGTAAGTGTTGTCATAAATGTGAACAACTTATTGTAGAAAATACCCTAAAAAGTACCAAGTAGTAATACTAATATCACGATAAATACGTTTAAGTAGTTATTATTCTACAAATTTTCGGGTAGAAAATATAGTAAATGGGTTGTTTACCAGGCAGTTAGCTATAAGCAGCACATTTCTAAACCAACAAATATCCAAACAGATGAAGCCAGACTTACACAAGTTTAAAGGTAATGTGCAGCCCCTAACTGCGAAAATATTACCTGGAATACCGCTATTTTTTAAATTATTTAAAAGTGCTTCATCAGCATTGGCCCGTAAGCATTATCCAAGCTTATCCTAAACAAAGACAAAATGAAAACAAACTCTACTAACCGGCAATTTATTAAGCGAAAGACCGTAACCCTATTAACAGGGTTATTGTTGTTATTAATAAGTACTGCGGCAACTGCACAATTAGGGGTTTATTCTTTTACGGGACCTGGTGATTGCACGAATGGTGCGATAAACAGCCAGCCTGCAAATGCAATATTTACCAATTACAATAATGTTAACGCGGATTGCGAGCCCAAGCCAAATGAATTTGAGACGAAGAGCTGGAATCAGAATATGACGGTGGATCTTACCCAGTATAATCAATTTACCATCACACCCAATGCGGGCTTTACATTAACATTAAGCAGCATCAGTTTCACCCAAAGCGTTAATCAGGTTCCGAGCTCAGGTACAACCGAATGGCACTTCCGCTCAAGTGTGGACGGATATGCGACCGATATTGCAACAGGAACATGCATAGTAAGTTCACAAACCCCAACTATAACCTTGCCTGCAGGAAGTTTTACAGGTATTGGAGCAGTTACTTTTCGATTATATTTAACCAATGCAAATGGCGGAGGTACCAGGTGGACAAATGATGAAGTTACTGTTATGGGAACCGCCAATGGCGCAGGTCTTGCCGTTCCTCCCAACCCAACCTCAAACTCACCACAATGTGCAATAACCGGTGTTACCATGAATTTTAACGGTACTGCACCTGCCGGTGAAACCTGGTACTGGCAAACGAGTGCCACAGGCACCAGTACTGCCAATTCAACTCCAGCCTATACAGTTAACAGTTCAGGAACTTATTATGTAAGATCTCAGGACAATACTACGTTGGCATGGAGTAATGGTGCTGGAAGCGTAACTGTTGTTGTTATTTCAACAATTGTCGGCACCCCGGTATTTACTTTAGGTGCAACATCAACCCGTTGCCAGGGAGCCGGATCAGTAACATATACTGCTACAGCATCTAACACAACAGGGATAACTTATACATTGGATGGCGCCAGTTCAGGATTTGGCAATACCATTAATGCAACAACAGGTGCTGTAACCTATCTTGCCGGTTGGAACGGTACCTCAATCATAACAGCCAGTGCTGCTGGTTGCGGAGGCCCGCTAACAGCCGATCATGAAGTAACGATTGACGCAACAGTAAGTACACCGGTATTTGATCTGGGGGCAACATCAACCCGTTGCCAGGGAGCCGGAACTGTAAATTATAATGCTACAGCAAATAATGCTACCGGCTTTACATACAGCTTAGATGCAGGAAGCCTGGGTGCTGGTAATACTATTAACTCAACCAATGGTGATGTTACTTATGTTGCCGGCTGGAGCGGAACTTCTTTAATAACGGTTACCGTAACCGGGTGTAACGGACCAAAATCGGCTTCTCATACAGTTACAACAACTCCTACAGTTGGTACGCCTGTATTTACACTGGGTGCAACATCAACCAGGTGTAAGGCAGCCGGCTCTGTAATATATACCGCAACCGCTTCGAATGCTACGGGCATAACCTATAGCCTTGATGCCGCCAGTATTACTGCGGGTCTTGGTATAAACGCAACCACAGGATCTGTAAGTTATTTTGCAGGTTATGTTGGTACAGCAATTATTACTGCTACAGCAGCTGGTTGTAATGGCCCGGCAACGGCCACACATACGGCTACAACAAATGATAATGTACAAACTCCTGTATTTGCTTTAGGCGTAACATCAACCCGTTGCCAGGGTGCCGGTACGGTAAGCTATGCTGCCACGGCAGCCAATGCATCAGGCATAACCTATACCTTAAATGCATCTGCCATTACAGGAGGAAATACTATTAATGCTTCAACAGGTGATGTAACCTATGTTGCAGCCTGGACAGGTACTACAATAATTACTGCAACAGCAGCCGGTTGTACCGGGCCAAGAACTGCTACTCATACAGTGACCATAACAGCTTCAGTAGCTACACCTGTATTTACATTGGGTGCAACTTCATCCCGTTGCCAGGCAAACGGTAATGCGAATTATACCGCTACCGCTTCCAATAACTCAGGCCTTGTTTTTAGTTTAGATGCAGCCAGCCTGGCCGCAGGGCTTACCATTAATGCTTCAAATGGTACGTTGAACTATACAGCCGCCTGGACAGGTACTTCAATAGTGACCGTAACAGCTGCCGGTTGTAACGGACCAACTACTGCAAACCACACAGTAACAACCACGGTACTTATAGGTGCCCCGGTCTTTGGTTCCGGTTCTACATCAACCCGTTGCCAGGGCGCAGGTACAGTTACTTATACTGCAACTGCTGCCAATACAACCGCCATAACGTACACTTTAGATGCAACAACAGATGCATTTCCGGGCAACTCGATCAATACAACAACCGGTGCTGTAACTTATGCAGCAGGCTGGAGCGGCCCATCAACCATAACAGTAACAGCAACTGGTTGCGGCGGCCCGTTAACTGCAACGCATACCGTTACAACAACACCTACAGTTGGTAACCCTACATTCACTTTAGGGGCTACATCAACCCGTTGTATTGGTGCAGGCACGGTTACTTATACAGTCAATGCAACCAATAATACAGGAATAACTTATAGCCTGGATGCTACCAGTTTAGCCGGCGGTAATACTATTAATACAACAACAGGAGCAGTAACTTATGATGCAGCCTGGACAGGAGCATCTACCATAACAGTTACAGTAACAGGTTGTAATGGCCCTAAAACTGCAAGCCATGTTGCTACTACCAATAACAATGTTACGGTGCCCGTGTTTAATTTGGGAGCAACATCGGCACGTTGCCTTGGATCAGGCTCGGTTACCTATACAGCAACAGCATCCAACGCAACCGGTATAACCTATAGCCTGGATGCATTGAGTTTAATTGGTGGTAATACCATCAATGCTACCACAGGTACGGTTAATTACAGCCTGCTTTGGGTAGGGGCATCTGTGATCACGGCTACAGCTGCAGGTTGTGCAGGCCCATTAACTGCAACCCATACTGTAACCATCAACGGAGCGGTAACAACACCGGTCTTTACTTCAGGCTCTTCATCAACCCGTTGCCAGGGGGCAGGTAATGTAACTTATACAGCAACTTCAAACAATGCAGTAACAATAACTTATTCTTTAGATGCAGCCAGTATCACTGGTGGCAATACGATCAACCCAACAACAGGAGAAGTAACCTATGCTGCCGGTTGGAGCGGAACTACAACAATTACTGTAACAGCAACAGGTTGTAACGGCCCGAGGGGAGCAAATCATACCGTAACAATTACGCCGACTGTGGGTACGCCTGTATTTACTGCAGGTTCTGCAACAACCCGTTGCCAGGGAGCCGGTAATGTTACTTACACAGCCACAGCATCTAACAGTACATCACGTACCTATAACCTTGATGCAGCCAGTTTAGCTGGTGGTTGTACCATCAATACCTCAACCGGTGCTGTAACTTATGTTGCAGGCTGGTCGGGCACTACTATTATTTCTGTAACAGCCAGTGGCTGTAACGGGCCATCTGCAGTTGTAAACCATACTGTAACGGTAACACCAACGGTGGGTACACCTGTATTTACTTTGGGAGCAACTTCAACACGTTGCCAGGGAGTAGGAACTGTGCTATATGATGCAGGAGCACCTTATGCAACCGGTATAACTTATACATTGAATGCAGCCAGTATTTCGGGCGGCAATTCGATCAATGCTACCACAGGTAATGTAACTTATGTTGCTACCTGGAGCGGTACAACAATTATAACCGCCACTGCAGCTGGCTGTAACGGGCCAAGAACAGCAACACATACAGTAACCGTAACACCAACGGTAGGTTTACCGGTATTTAGTTTAGGAGCAACTTCAACACGATGCCAGGGAGCTAATACGGTTACTTACACTGCTAATGCAACTAATAATACCGGCATTACTTATACGCTTGATGCAGCCAGTACTATCGGTGGCAATACTATCAATGCAGCAACCGGTGCAGTAACTTATGACCCTGCATGGACCGGAACATCTGTAATTACTACAAGTGCAGCTGGTTGTAATGGACCAAGAACAGCTAATCATACAGTAACCATCAACACAACAGTTGGTGCAACCATATTTACCCTGGGCGCTACATCAACCCGTTGCCAGGGTGCAGGTTCTGTTGCTTATACAGCAACGGCATCAAACTCAACATCCATTTCTTATGCTTTGGATGCAGCAAGCACTACAGGTGGAAATACCATTAATGCAACTACCGGTGTAGTGGCTTATGGAGCCGGCTGGAGTGGAACTACAACCATCACAGCAACTGCTGCCGGTTGTAATGGCCCGACCTCTGCTGTACATACGGTTACAATAACTCCTACAGTTGGTATACCAGTATTTGCACTGGGTGCCTCATCAACCCGTTGCCAGGGTGCAGGAAATGTAACATACACTGCCAGTGCAACAAATACAACAGGTATAATATATACACTTGATGCTATAAGTCTTGCGGCGGGTAATACTATCAACAGTTCAACTGGTGCTGTAACATATACTGCCACCTGGACCGGCAATTCTACCAATAACTCAACTATCACTGCAACAGCAGCAGGTTGTAATGGTCCAAGAATTGCCAATCATACCGTAACCATTACTCCAACAGTTGGTACGCCTGTATTCGCCATGGGATTACAGTCGGTGCGTACGCAGGCGGCAGCAACCATAACCTATTCAGCTACGGCTACAAATAACACAGGCATTACTTACAGCCTTGATGCAGGAAGCATTGCAGGTGGTAATACTATTAATACAGCAACAGGTGCTGTTACCTGGTCAGTATCCTGGTATGGGGCTTCGGCTATTACTGTATCTGCTACAGGTTGTAACGGGCCTTCAACAGCTACCCATATCGTAAATACAAATCCGTCAGTTGTTCAGGCACCATTGTACCTGTCAACACCTGGCCAGATACTCGACAGGATCGACCCTGTTGCTACAGGCATTACAACCACTGTTCAAACAGCTGTGTTGTCTTCAGCCGGACCAACCAATACAACATTTACATTAAGCCCGGCGCTGTGTAGCGACCTTACCATAAAGGCGCAGAATATTGCTGTGCAATTATATCTTAGCATTGCCAGCGGTACCATGCCGGTTAATCCGAATATTACTGCTTTAATAAAATATAGCAGTACCAATATCATCAATTTAACCAACCCGGTTTATAATTCAGGAACAGGTATTCTTTCCTGGACAGGTACATTGGGCGCTGATGTTACTGTACCAACAGGCCAGCCGATCGACCTGGTAATTACCACAGCACAAGCCGGGGTAACTTTCAGGATCGATTATCATAGCATGACAAAGCCGTCCAGGATCAGCCTGTTACCGGTATCTACATTCATTGATTTTAGTTCTTTTGATGTGTACACCGCACCTTACCCGGGTGGCGTTAAAAGGGTAAGTGGTTTGCAGAATACAACCTATTATGTAAGGGCAACAGTTACCACACCATTTGGTTACAGGGATATTACCGGTATGGATCTGAGGATTAACCCTCCGGGAAATACAGTGCCTGTGAATTGCGTGGATTCCACCACCTGCTCACGTACATATGAATACCCGTGGACAACTTCGGCTACACCTGCTGTTTATTATTTGCTGGCGACTGCCAAAGAAGGATACGAGAATAATATTAAGAATTCTGACCTGCTTGCATTTGATGTTTGTTCAAGCTGCCCGCCGGTAGCATTGAATGACTCTGCGATAGGGGCAGGCGGTGCACCGATCATAGCAAATGTTCTTGCCAATGATTATGATCCTAATAATAATATCAGGCTATCATCACTGGCAATACCGGTACAGCCAAATAACGGAACAGGATATATTTCAAACAACAAAGTTGTTTACCTGCCCAATGGTTCCTTTGCGGGAAAAGATACACTGACCTACCAGATCTGCGATAGTACCGGTAATTGTGCTACAGCCAGGGTATTCTTTACTGTAAATCCATTGCTGGTTGATCCATGTTCGGAAGCGACCAAGAACCATGTGTATTACCTGCCATTCTCTGAAAATGATGCCCGTATTGCGTTGGATAGTTCATCCAGTGTGGTATTGGCAAGTAATGATATAAGGACTGTGATCAGTATTAAAATTGCATACCCGGGTATGACGATCGTGTGGGATGAATGGGAAGACGGGTATGAAATAAATGCGCTGAATCCTTTGCAAACCACCACCAAGGTTTGGGGTGATGGTAACCCGTATAATGGTATAGCGCCGGGATATTCGAGTGATATTATTCCTGCAGGCGGAAGTATTGTATTGGATAACCTGGTGGCTACAAATCCACGGGTAGCTTCAATAATAAAATATGATGGAAGAGATAAGATAACATCCAGCGGGCAGATCACTGTAACACAGGTTTGCGGCGAACCAACTATTATTGGTTTGCAGTGTATGAAGACAAATGTATCTCCAACGCTTGATTATGGAACCTCATTTACGATACCGGTAGGAGAGAATTATAACAGCCAGGATTTCAGGTATACTTCACTTTTTATCAGGGCATCAGAGAACAACACTGTTGTTGAGATTGATAAGGATAATAACGGTTCACTGGAAACTACGGCAACTATTGATGAAGGCGAAGTGCTGTTGGTAAATGGCGGTGTACTTTCGGGTGCAGCGGTCACGGCTTCGGCACCTATTGGTGTGGAGCTGCATTTTGGTGGCGATGACAATTACTCATCACGTGATGTGCCATTATACCCGGCCAGCTGGTATTCAAATACATACTATTCACCCGTACCTACAACAGGTGCCGGTACAGCAGTAAAAGATACAGCTGCTGTAATGTTATATAATAGTTTGAACAGGCCAATAAGTATTAACTGGTCTTCGGGTGTACCATCAAGCGGCACACTTACCATTCCTGCTAAATCAGTGATACGCTTTCCATTGCCATTGTCTGCCACAGCAGGTTACAAGTTTACAAATCCTACCGGTGAGTCATTTACCGCTATCGAGATAGTAGATTCTTATACACCGGGTGGCGGAGGAAATGGCGGATCAACATTCGACTGGTCCTTCAACCTCATTGCCGAAAACAGGCTTACCGATTTTGCTACCATTGCATGGGCACCGGGCTCTACCGACGGAACAAGAAATGATAACCCGGTTTGGGTAACACCAACGGGCAATACCACCATCTATGTAAAATACGATGGTAATGTGAGCGGAACCAGTGGTTTGCTGAGCCCTTGTGGTTTGCGTTATGATGTATCATATACGCTCAATGCATTAAACCACCGCCGCCTACGTGATCCTAATGATAATGATCAGAGTGGTTTGGCAGTATTTACCTGCAACGGTGTTAAGCTGGCTGCAGTTTATGGAGAAGATCCATCTACTGCAACAACGGCCAACCCCAGCTGGGATGTGGGTTCTACCATTCAGCCATTCTGTAAGCAAAAGCTCATTTTTGCCAATGATGATTATTCACGTACTATGGTTAACCAACCGGTTACCATACCCATATTACTGAATGATTTTGGGTTCCTTGCTGTGATAGATCCTACTTCGGTAACTACAACGGCATTATTGCAACCGAAGAATGGTACAGTAACCATCAATGCGAATGGAACAGTAATTTACAGGCCTAACCCGGGTTATGTGGGTAAAGATACCTTTGAGTATAATGTTTGCTCAACACCAACACCTATTGTTTGTGATGTTGCGACAGTGTATGTAGATATTGCAGTATGCCCGGCTCCGTTCAACCAGAATGTAATTGCGGGTACTGTATTCTTAGATAAGAATGATGATGGTGTAAATAATGATGGTGGTACTGGTGTTCCCAATACCAGGGTTTATTTGTATGTAGATGGTAATTGTAATACCACCATTGATACAGATGAACTGGTGGATTCTGTTATTGTAGATTCTACAGGTACATACCAGTTTATTACTTATCCTGAAAAATTTGTAGAGGATGATTTTGATGGTACCGTCGGTGTAAGAACATGTGCAAATGGTACAGATGGTACCGGAACCTGGTTGAGCAACTGGGTTGATGCAGGTGATGGATCATCGGTTGGATATTGTACAGCCAGCACTACCGCCAATTGCGAGATCATGAGAGATGGGGCATTCACAAATGGTATCCGGCTAAAATCAAATAATGTTTCTGCCACCCGAACCATAAACCTCAGCGGGGCATCTTATGCATTCCTGAGTTTTTCTTACCGCAGAAAAAGTGCAACATTAACTGCCGGTGAAGATGTGATCGTGCAGGCATCAACAAATGGAAGCAGTTTTGGAACCGTGTTTACCATAGCAGGTGATGGTTCAACCGATGCTAATTATGTAACTATCTACAACCAGGATATTACACAATATGCATCCGCTGCAACCTATATCCGTTTCTTAACCAACAACAATGTTGATAATGGGGATACAGTGTATATTGATAATGTAAAGATCCAGTACATCAGGTACCCGATATGTTATATCACCAGGATGGATAGTACTACCATTCCGGCTTATCATCACAGAACAACCATATTGCAAAGGAATGTAACTGCTACCAGTATGCAAACCTGTTTGTCGCCATTTGATTTTGGTATTTCAAAGAACAAGATCAGTATCAGCGGTACACTTTTCCATGATGCCAATGGCCTCACAGATGGCGTGATCAACGGAACTGCGATGGGTACAGTTACCGGCAGTACGGTCTATGCATACCTGGTCGATTCAACCGGCCTGGTTGTAAGGCGCACTACTTTAAACGGCAGTACCGGCGCATACACATTCTCCAATGCAGATGTATATACCAATTATACACTTCGCTTAAGTACCATCAGTGTAAACCTGGGCGATCCGCCTCCGGCCAGTTCGGGAACATCTTCTCCGTATGTTTCAACTAACTGGACGCCTACAGGCGACTCCTATGGTGCTGGCAATACAGCAGGTACAGGCATTAAGCCCGGTGCCCCAGCTTGTATAGTTGCTGTAAGCACAGCATTGGCCAATGTAACCAATGTTAATTTTGGTATAGAAAGATTACCTGACTCGGATGATAAGACAATTAATTATACCATTAACACTCCGGGGGTTAAGTACGATGTTTCAACAGGGCTTACCGGCTCTGATCCTGAAGATGGTATTTATGGAGCAGCTAAAACCTATAAGATCACGAAATTACCTGTAGGGGCACTATTGTATTACAATAACGTTCTTGTAACCCTGAACCAGGTAATTACAAACTTTACACCTGCATTGCTGAAAGTAGACCCGGATGATATAACCCATGTTACTTCATTCATGTATGCATCTTTGGATGCAGCCGGTTTCTATGACCCGAGCCCTGCAACGGTAACAATAAACTGGAACAAGACATTGCCTGTTAAACTCATCAGCTTTAGTGGCCGGTTAAACGGCGCCAGGGTCGACCTGAACTGGGTTACAGCCAATGAACTGAATACAAAACATTTTGAGGTAGAGCGTGGATCAGACGGCAGGAATTTTACAAAAATAGCCACCGTAGCTGCAAAAGGAAACAGTTCTACGGCTACCAGTTACGACCTGGTAGATCCTGCACCATTAAAAGGGGTGAACTACTACCGGTTAAAGATCATTGATATTGACGGTAAATTTGAATACAGCCAGATCGTCATCATCCGCATTGAAGATGGTATACAGCTTGTAACAAAAGTTGCACCCAATCCTTTCACCGGTAAAATAGATGTGTACCTCACACTTACACACAATACCATGGTTGATTTCAGGTTCATAGATATCAACGGCAGGATAGTCTTCACCAAATCGGTAAAAGGGCTGAAAGGCTTTAACTGGTTTACCATTAATGACCTTGATAAACTGCCATCGGCTCCTTATATGCTGCACATTAAAACAGATGATGCAACCATTGTAGAGAAGCTGATAAAGCAACAACAATAATTCCGTCCGTACACTATAAGCTAAAGCCCTGCATTTTTTTGCGGGGCTTTTTTTGGTGAGTCACCCCTTAAAGGGTGGCTCACCTCCTTACAGCTTATGTTCCGTCGGGATTTTTGCAACCAGGTATTCTAAAATGATCTGTTCTTTTAAGTCCATAATGGTTGATTTTTTAGTAAACCCATTTCAGGACGAGACATTACTACTACTGATTGTTTCAATGTTCAGCCCCACTATTGGCAATAACAATGTTATCGACTGTCGTTCTCTTCTCACAAAAGCAATGTAGTATCTCATTTTCTTTTGTGGTCTCAACCCATCATTTTGAAATATACTTCGCCATTCGTAAAGATTGTTATTTGTCCGTCAACAGAAACAGCAATGCTTGTTGTGTTTGTTATTGTCGTAATTTTTGAAGCAGTGCTATGTTTACTTCCTTTCCCAATTTCTTCATAGCCCTTAGTTCCAGCAGGTGGCCTTATAAAAGTCATTGTTTGAATGAGTATACCTTCACTTGAAAATATTGTTCCACCGTCTTGAGATAAAAGCCCAATAATAGCATTATCATTTCCTGTTTTGATGTTGATTTTCTCGATAGCAAAGTGCTCGGTTTTTGGCGGATCAGTATATTTCAAAACATTGTCATGGTCACCGACACAAATTAAAGCACCCTTTCCTTCATCAGACATTTGAAACGCAATTTTCAAAATTCGCTTCAAAACATCATGAACAATTTTATGTTTTTCAGAAAGCATTTCAGCAACATTTTCAATTTCCGATGTATAATAATGCCAAGAGGAATTTCTATAGGAAAGTAAACGCTTTCCTTGATTAAAAACTGATACTCGGTTATCGCCTGCAAATAAAAACAGAAGCCCTTTTGAGTTAGAAGAAAATTTCGCTGCAGGAAGATATCTCTTGGGTAAAAGAGGGTCGTGTATTTTTTCACTGCTGTCGTAGATATAAGTACCAAGAACTTTGCCTACATTATTTATTACGACTGTGCCCGAAAATCCATTTACAAAGTTTGCCATTGCAACAATCTTAGCAAGGTCACTGGAAATTGTGTCGTCTGATTTTATTACATAAGCACCTCTTTTGTCAAACTGCTGATGGACTTTGTAGCTTGTTATTAACAAAGCGGTTGTAATGGATTCCTTTTCATGTTTCGCATTCTTTAATACTGTAATAATTTTTAAAATGTCTGAAAATGTATTTGGATTGATGTCAAGGTGTTTAATTATTGGAGCAAGTATTAAAAAGATAGGAGCTTTCTTAAACTCACTAAAAATGCTAACGGAAATTTCTGGTGGAATATCATACTTATCTAAAAGTAGAATTTCATCAATAGCCTTAGTAGGAGAATTCTGAATGATGTTACTCGGTATTCCATGGATTGGGCCAACTAAATACTTTGGGTCTCTGAATGAATTACCTCTTGCCAAAAGAGGTTTCCAATTATTTTCTGTTGACCAAAAAATCGGTAAAGTATTGTTAGGAGTGCTATAGAAAAAGCCAATCAGTCCTTTTCCCTTTGCATAACCTAAAGGAAAGTTTTCATAAAGATTTTCACCATAGGAATTGAGAACTTCTTTTGCTTTTTCAAATTCATTTTCTTCAAAAATTCTCGATTCCGAATTAAATAGTAAAGATGATTCTGGAATTGATTCAACAACTTCAATGTCATATCCAGTATTTTCTTGAAGGTATTTAATCCCTCTTTCATAGCCTACAAGTGTAGCAAAAATAAATTTTACTGTATTACCGTTTCTTGATGCAAGCGGTTCTAAAAGTTGTTTCCAAACTTCAAACGCTTGGTGTCCAGACCCAATTATGTCGTCAAGAAAAACAACCGCCTCCATATCTTTCAATGAAACTTCGTTGATGTCAGAAGCTGCAATAAATTGTTCTTCCTTCAAATTGTTTTGCATTCTGTAGAAATATGCTATTGCAGAGCCACTTTTTGCAACATATCCTACGGGGGCAAAAAGTATTTTGTCAAGCGATAGTTTAGTTTTTTGAAGAATGATTTTGTGCAACTCCTCAACCATTCCATTTACTTTTTTACTACTGTAGTATTTGAAATTAACAAGTAATTTTTTTATATAGCCCGTTTCACTGTCTTTAAATTGTCCAAGCCATGAAGAGATTTTCTCGTCAGAGATTTCGTTGTCAAATATGTTGCTGTAGCTCTCCATTGTTTTAATTATTGTTTTATGTGTCAGTTATTTTATGTCTGTCCGTTGATGGTTCTAGTGTCAACATATCATAGCCGCTAACACATAAATATGCGCCCACTCTCTAATATATTAAAAACTAGATGACTGATTCTCAAATGTTCTTGTGTCCCTTTCACCATAAATTGCTACCCTAAATCCACTACAAACCCTATTACCACTTTAGGGTATTGCAAAAGTAAAATACACATTTTATTTTTATGTTATAATTTTTTTTCCCTAATTAAAACTCAAAACAATGGCAAGTAAATCCGAAACCGGTCACACCAAAAACGTCACCAACTTCAAATCGCTCAACGTTTATCTTGATTCTTTGGGTGTAAAGTACAATCCTTCTAAAGTAAGCATCCAGCTACCACAGTTGCAGGCACAATACACGGCAGCCGATCAGTCATTAACCGCAATCCAGGATGCATTACCGGCTTTTACCGATGCGGTAGACGACCAGGAAGCAGCTTTTGAACCGCTCGATAAACTGGTAACAAGAGTAGTAAGGGCTTATAAAGCCTGTCTTGAAAATCCGGCTGAAGCAGAAACCGTTATCAGCCTTCAAAAAAAGATCAATGGCAAAGGCAAAAAAGCTGATCCTAAAAAAGAGCCGGAAGAGGGTGAGAATGATCCTATTTCTACTTCTCAGCTATCTTATGATAACCGGCAGGCAAATTTTCAGTTACTCGTAAAAACCATAGGCGCCAATAGCCTTTACCAGCCAAACGAAGACGAGCTTAAAGTAACCACCCTGCAAGCTTACGCCAACGATTTAAAGAAAGCCACCGAAGCGGTAGATATTGTTGCAGCACCCATCATCAATGGCCGTATTGCCCGTAATACATTATTATATCACGTAGAAACCGGCCTGGTACCCGCCACTATAAATGCAGTTAAGAACTATATCATTTCTGTATACGGAGCCGGCAGTCCACAAATAAAACACATAAATACACTTAAGTTTAAAGAAATAAAAAGTGGAAAAAGAAAGAAGAAATAAAGTAAAACCTGATAGATCCCTGCTAAAAACAACAAGCAGGGATTTTTTTGCTCTCGTAATTGTATCAGAATGGCGCTGCCGGTTTTCAAAATGTCGCTGCATTGTTTCAAAATGTCGCTGCTAACTTTCAGAAGGCCGCTGCCAACTTTCAAGTCATCGCTGTAAAGTTCCAGAACGTCGCTGCCATTTTTCAAATTGTCGCTGTAAAGTTTCAGAACGTCGCTGATAATCTTCAAACTGTCGCCGCCAACGTTCAGTAAGCATCCGCAACCATCAACTTTTCACTTTCAATTCTCCACTCTCAACTATGGTGATATTTCTCATTCCTGTTAATGCTGCAGGCACGGTAAACCTGTTCGGCTAAAATCAACCGCACCAGTTGGTGCGGAAAAACAAGTTTGGATAAGCTCCATTGATAATTGGCTCTTTGCTTTACGGCATCGCTGACACCAAAAGCACCGCCGATCAGGAACACGATATTTTTTGTGCTTTCATTGGCCCGTTGCTGAATAAAATTTGCCAGTCCTTCGCTGGTCAGCATTTTACCGGTCTCATCCAGCAAAACCAGCCAATCTTCTTTTTGTAAAAACCCGGTGATCATCTCACCTTCTTTTTTCTTCAGGTCTGCTTCACTCAGCATAGCTGCATTTTTTGGGGAGGGAAGTGTATTCCATTCAACAGGATAATAATTGCTTATCCTTTTGGTAAATAATTCAATGCCTTCTTTTACATAAGGCTCATGATTTTTGCCAATCGCCCAGAATTGAAATTTCATGGTTTAAAAATAAGAAAGACTTTTGTGGAATGAGATAAAATAATGGTTTATCATTACAGCGTAAATTTTATCTTTACCATACCACTAATTATTTTTTATGAGCCAGAAACTATTTCATATCCCCGCTTTACTTACTGCCGAAGAATTAATTGTGATCGATGCATTGATCGCACGGTCAGAATTTACTGATGGTAAACTCACAGCCAGTATGGCCGCTAAGGAAGTAAAGAATAATATGCAGATAGCATCCGGCAATGAAAACCTTGCAGCCATACAGGATATCATCAGCAAGGCTTTGAAGCAAAGCCCCCTGTTCAATATTTCGGCATTGCCAAAAAATATTTACCCTTTTCTTGTCAGTAAATACACATCCGGAAAATATTATGGCTGGCATGTAGACAGCCCGGTGATGGGTACTCCGCCAATCCGTACAGATATGGCCATGACGGTTTTTTTAAGTGATCCTGCTACTTATGAAGGAGGGGAACTGGTCATTCAGTCTGACGCAACAACTGCTTCTTTTAAACCTGCAAAAGGCGATGCAGTGCTGTATCCCTGCCAGTACCTGCATTGTGTTAATGAAATAAAAAGTGGTGAAAGGGTAGCGGCTGTAACATGGATACAAAGTAATGTAAAAGATGCAGAACAACGCCAGATACTTTTTCAACTGAACCAGGTGCATAGCGCTCTATATCAACAGGCACCTAATGCGCCGGCAACCAATCTTCTATTACAAACACATAGTAACCTGTTCAGGATGTGGGCCGATCTGTAGTTGTGAAAATATTAAAGAGATGATAACCTGGTCTCTTCGATCTTATTATATAACTCACATGACCTTTTTAAAAAAACGGGTATCGGTTCATCAGGCATTTCTTCACTAAAAATTTGCGCTGGGAATTTTGCATGAAAGCCTGCCCTTTGTTGCATCAGCTGTTTTTCTTCTTCTGAAATTTGTATACCGGTAACAGCAGCAATCGTATCTGCTATTTGCATGGCGCCATCATGATAATTAACAGCATAAGCCAACTTGTCCTTTTGTAAAATTTCTAAAAAAGATACTAAATAACCTTCCAGTACCAAAGCTATGTATTCATCAAGATGCAATTGTTCAATATCATCTTTATTAAAACCAAAAATAGCCGGCTCCAGGAAATTTGGCAACGCATGCATGCCTCTTTTTTTTTGCTGCGAACGAAGCACTTCACGAGGTTTCCTGTACAATAAAAAAAATGGAACGGTTGGGTATAAAGCTCTCAACTCTTTATAGAAATGTATATGCCAGCTATCGGCCTTAATAAAAAGTTGCTGCTGATCTTCGTTGCGCTTTGCACCATATAATCCGATGGCAGCTTTCAATTTCGGCAATATTTCAGGCATGCGATCATGCTTTTTTCCGTAACGTAATAACTCATCAAAAAAAGGTACTTCAGATAAAATAATATTGGAAGGCTGTAAGCCCAGCATTTGCGAAATTAAAGTAGAGCCACAGCGGGAGATGTGAAAAATAAAAGCGGTTGGTTGAATAGTATCAACTTCTTTTATCCGGTCAACTAATTCATCAACGCTACTCATTCTTTTATTCAGAAACCCGTTCTCAGGAAGTACACGCAGGGCGGCAATGGTATCATCAAAAAAAGGTTCAGTAAAATTGTTGGCACCAACATATAGCCAGCGGCACTGCAGGTCTTTATCCTCTGCATGCAATTTTACAGGCACCCAGCCTTTAACAATATTGTCAACTTGATCACTCATGGGTAAAAACTTATTTCGATCTTAAAAAACCGGCCAGCATTTCATGAATGTTTTCATCCACTAATTCTTTCCAGCCATTTTCATCTGCAATGATCTGGCGCCTGATCTCGGTGGCAGAAATGGATGCAACAGCTTCGCCAACGGCAATCTCATTTACTTCGTAACCAACACCTCTTCCATAATTCACCGATGCAATATCGGGGATGATGATAACTTTCACCAATGGATCATTTGCGTACACTTTTTCCCAAAGCAATTTTACTTCTGCAGCCGGCAGGGGATTGGCTGCATCGGGTTCAATGTCCCTGATGGCGATCAATACAGGTTTGCCTTCCTTTAAAAAGGTATCAAAAATATGCATATGCCCTTTATGCGGACTTTGATAACGGCCTATGAATAAATTGTATCTCATTTGTTTGCTGCTTTAAATATTTTATTGGTACATGCTGCAATGCTTAACACATTGGTATCCAGTAAAACTTCCGGGTTGTCAGGTGCATAATAAGGTGCAGATATTCCGGTAAAGTCTTTTATCTCACCGGCAATGGCTTTGGCGTACAATCCTTTCGGATCTCTTTGTATGCATACATTGATGTCGGTACTCACATATACTTCAACAAATTTTTTGCACATCGTTCTTATCTCATTGCGTGTGTCTTTATAAGGAGAGATAAGCGAAACGATCACAACCTTGCCCTGGCTTTCCAGCAGCGAAGCCATGTAGCCCACATTCAAATTATGTTTCTTTCTTGATTCTTCATCAAATCCTGTTTGGTGAATTACTTTTCTGATCTCGTCACCATCCAGCAATACCGGAACAACGCCTTTCTTTTTGTATTTTTCAACCAGTGCTTTTGCAATGGTAGTTTTGCCCGAGCCGCTCAAACCGGTTAAAAAAATAACTGCCGGGTTGGTCTTAAAGCCGGTAAGTTTTGCCCAGGCCTCATCAAAAAAATAATAAGAGAATATTTTTATCAGCGAATCAATGATACCGATGGATAAGGAGGCTAAAAAATTCTTTGTAAAAATAAATGCAATTAAAAAGGTAATAATGGAACTGTAGAACCGGTAAACAACAGCCTTGACCAATTTTAATTTATTAAACATAGTTTGCGAAAGATAATAAAGGATTGAAAGTTTTATGGAAATAAAAATACGGGATTTTTTTATCAGCGTGGTTGTGTTAAACTACTCTCAAGGTCATCAGCCATTTTATTGGTTACCGGAGTATTCATTTGCCTGAACTGCATGATCATTTGTTTTTTTGTTGCTTCATCATATATACCGGTTGTATCTTCAATTTCTTTTTTTACCGGGCAACCGGGGTTTGTAAAAATTTCCTTTACCCAGTCATTCACCAATGCATCAATAACCAGGTGTACCCGGTTGATGTTGCTTTTATTGTTGATGGCATGTGGCAGGTTAAAATTCATGTACCAGCATTCGCCTTCTTCCAGGTTCATTCTTTCCTTGTCAAGAAAAAATTCCAGGTCAGCATGCGTAAGTACAGGGATATGCAAACGTATTTCCCCTTTTTCAAAATTAAGTTCGGCGTCACGATGTTCTTTGATGATACTGCCTGCATTCAGTTTCAGGAGACGTACAGCCTGTAAGGGACATAGGAAAGTTTGCAGTACCCCTTTCAGGTAAGGACTGCGCTCTAAAAAAATGGTATCACGGTAATCCCGGTTGTCGGTAGGAGAAATAATAATGTCGTCAACTTTTCCGGCAATGCTGCGTAAGGGAATAGCACTCCATTCGCCTTCATAATGTTTTACCTGGTAATGTGGCAGCCATTGCATGGCAGATAAAGCTTCCACTTCCTGCTGCAATAACCCGGCATCAAAAAAAAAGGGTAATTGAAGATATTTAATGATCTGCATTCATTGTACTGGTTGGTTATTAATCAACCGAAGTTACACCAGTTAGCAGGTTTTGGTTAAACTAACCTGGCTTTTTTTACCATGGTTATTAAAACCTATTTCAATTTTGCTCAGGGCAAGGCCGCTAGTCGCAGCATGATTAATGATCACTTCTTCATTGTTCTTATTGCGGGCAATTACCGGGCGGGTGCAAAAATTGTCAGCATGTCCGCCAATGATCACATCCAGGTGTGTTGATGCAGCCGCAAGTTCCAGGTCATTTAAACCGGTTGATGATTTATACCCAAGCTGGGAAAGGCAAACTACCAGGTGGCAGTTTTTTTCTTTTTTAAGAAATGTTGCAAGCGTATTGACGCTGCCGGCAGAAACTGATTGATCATTTGCTGTAATAACGCCGGTTTTAATATCGCCTTTATAAATTATCTTATAATCATTGGCCGCTACAGAAAAAGATTCGCCTGTATGTATTGAGGCATCATAAACTGCCTGCGTTGTGTTAGCAGGTGCATGATCACCGGCATGTAACATGAGCAGGTTGCCGCCACTGTTTTTAAGTTTTGAAATGTGCTGCAGGGTTTTATTTCCTGCGGCACCGGCCAAATTGCCGGTGTGGGCCAACACCAATGTATTATGACTGATATGATAACCGGTTACAGGGCTTAGGCTGTTGGCTATTGATGTAAAAGGTTTAACTGTAAGCAGGGCAGCTGTGGCCATGCTGCCGTTGAATAAAAATTTTCTCCTAGTGTTCATGGTGTTAAGGTTAGTTCTGGGTTTCTAATAGCCTACAAATTAGTATTTAAGTTATTACTATGCAAATAAAACGGTTCATATCAACAAAATAATTTTGATTATATATGTGTAAATATCAATTTATCGGTATCGTTAGTATATTATTTTTAATAGTTTTATAAGTGTGATCTTAAATAAGATCCGTTAGGGATTTCTTTTTTTGCAGATTCTACATTAGCTTCATTAAATAAAATTGATCAGCAATAGCATGATAATAAAAGCCAAAACTGACAGCCTGCCTGCGATAAGTATTGATGATTATTTTGAAAAATGCATTTCATTTTTAAATGAGATCGGGATTGAAACAAGATTTGAAAAACTGGATGAGCCTTGTTTTTTGCCGGGGCTTTCTATACGCAATGGCTCGATCATTATAGACAAGGAAGCGCTTATCTACCCTGGTGATATTTTACACGAAGCTGGCCATGTTGCCGTAGTGCCAGCAGCTGAGAGGCCTACACTTACTGCAGCTGCCATCGAAAAAAGGCCAATGCGTGGAGCTGAAGAAATGATGGCCATTGCCTGGTCTTATGCCGCTTGTATCCACCTCGATTTTGATCCATATTTTATTTTTCATGATGAAGGGTACAATGGCGGAGGAAGTTATATTGCCGAGAATTTCAACAATAAAAAATATTTTGGTTTGCCCATGCTGCAATGGAAAGGTATGGCTGCAGATGAAAAAAGAGCAGTTGAATCAGGAGTAAAGCCCTACCCGTTCATGTTAAAATGGATGCATGATTAAGTTTATGTAAATAAAAAATTATTCTTTTCCAAAAGCTTGACATTATAAAATTAATATTTTACATTTAATCTTTCTTAATTACTCTTAACACTAAATCTCATCTCATTATGGAAGGAACTATCGGCGAAATACGCTTATTCGCAGCAAACTTTGCTCCCAGGAACTGGGCATATTGTAGCGGGCAACTGATGCCCATTGCACAGAACCAGGCCTTGTTCTCTATTTTAGGCACCACCTACGGTGGAAATGGTGTTCAAACTTTTGGCCTGCCCAATATGCAAAGCAGGGTAGCTATCGGTACCGGTAACGGGCCGGGCTTAACACCTGTTCAACTGGGTGAACTAAAGGGAACAGAATCCAATACTATAACTGCCTCTAATATACCGCAGCACACGCATGTGATCGCGGGTGCGGCTAAAATGCTTACCACTACGGTACCTGCCAATGCACCAAACCCGGGCGGCAATTATTTTGCCAATGATGGCAGTCCGAAATACAAAACTACTGGTACTGTCGGTACCATGAAACCGGCCACTGTTGCTGTTGGACTGGGCGCATCAGGAGGAACACCTGTAAATAATATCATGCCGTATACGGCTATCAGTTATATTATTTGTTTATTCGGCATTTTCCCATCCAGGAATTAATTAAAACTGTTAATCAAAATATTTAAAATTATACAACTATGGAAGGTTATATATCAGAGATAAGAATGTTTGCCGGCAATTTTGCCCCCAGGGCCTGGGCCTTTTGCCAGGGGCAATTGATGGCCATTTCACAGAATGATGCACTTTTTGCCTTAATTGGTACCACTTACGGGGGCGACGGGCAAACCACATTTGGTTTACCCGACCTGCGGAGCAGGACACCCATTCATACCGGCCAGGGCTCAGGCCTCAGCCCTTATGTACTGGGACAGATGAGTGGTACAGAGACTAATACGCTTACTTCAACCAATGTAGGCGGACATACCCATACAGTAACCGGAAATGCGGGTATCTCTGTTGCTACAGGCGACGGGCAGGCAGCCGCAGCTGTCAATAATTTCCCTGCCGCCAACGGAGACCAGATCTATGGAACTGCAACTGATGCCAGTGCCATGGCACCCGCCTCACTTTCGGGGGTAACTGTTGCCCCGCAAACACCCAATGGAAATCAACCGATCGGAAATTTACAACCCTTCCTTGCGATGAACTTTATCATTTGCCTGGAAGGTATATTCCCATCAAGAAACTAACTTTATTAAAACTATTTAAAACAATAATCATGGAAGGAACAATAGCAGAAATAAGAATGTTTGCCGGCAATTTTGCTCCCAGGAACTGGGCATTTTGCCAATCACAAATATTATCCATTGCACAAAATACCGCCCTGTTCTCCTTACTGGGTACTAACTATGGCGGTAATGGCCAAACCACTTTTGCCTTACCCGATTTCAGAGGAAGAATACCGGTAGGCCCGGGCCAGGGCCCCGGTCTTACCGATTACGTTTTAGGAGAACTGGCAGGTTCAGAAACCAATACCATCGCAAACGCCAATTTCCCGGCGCATAGCCATCCTTTTAGCGGCTCTGTTACCATGCCTGCTACTGCTGTTGCGGGCAATGCTGATAATCCACAAAACTCTTACCCGGCTTCACTTGCCGGTACTGATATGTATGCAACCACTAATAACGGAAGTGGCATGGGCAATATGACACTGGCGCTGGTTGCAACCCCGGCGGGACAGGCATCACCAACACCGGTAAATAATATACAGCCGGTGATGGGTATGAATTATATCATCTGTATGTTTGGTATTTTTCCTGCAAGGAATTAGTTTATTATAAACAGCTATATTACGGCCTGTTGAAATTGTTTTAATGAAACATTTTCAACAGGTTGTTTTTTATCAGGTGCTGTGTGATAATTCAAAACATCACCACTATCTTTACCATTTTCAACGCAAATTCAATACATAAAAATACGTATGCCAACAATCGGAATTCTGTTACCCGGATCAACGCTGTATCCTTCAATTGGAATGGATTTTCTGCAGGGTATTAAATCCTGCTTTAAATTTTATAAATACGGTGAAGTGGATTACAAAGTAAGCATGATCAGTTACGGGCTTAAAGAGGATGAGATCTATACCGCAACTGAAAAAATGGTAGTGGCCGATGGTGCCGATGTGGTAGTGGCTTTTGCATCAGATCATCATGCAATTAAGTTGTCGCCATTATTTGCAGCAGCCGGAAAGCTGCTGATCATTACCAATGCAGGTTCCAATTACCCGGAAGTATTCAACCAAACGATAAGCCATACCCTGTTTCATTCATTGAACGATTGTTTGTGCTGTTTTCTTACGGGTAAGTATGCAGCCCGGCAGGAGGGCGGGCATGGCGCTATCATGAGCACTTCTTTTTTTGACGGGGGATACAGGCATTCACATGCCATGAACAATGCCTTCCAGGTATCCGGGGGAGAATTAAAACACTATTATGTAAGCCATTTTAAAAAAGAAGAATTCAAAACAGACACACTGGTAAGTTTTATAAAAGACAACCCGGATGTAAAAAAACTATTGGCTGTTTTTAGTGGTGATATGGCCCGCCTCTTTTATAAAAGCTTGGCCGATGTGCAACATGAAAGTCAGTTACAATGGTATGCTTCCCCCATGATGTTCGACAGTACTCCCGGTGATTTTGAAGAAGCCAAACCTACAGTACCCAATGGTATGTGTGGATACACCAACTGGGTTGCCGAACTGGATAATGAAACGAACCAGGCATTCATGCAATACTACAAAACAGAAACCGGAAAAGATGCCAATATTTTTTCTATGCAGGGATGGGAGAATGCGCTGCTGATCATGGAGTACTTACAACAACGTAAAGACGCAGAAAATACAGAAGCAGCAATAAACCTGCTAATGGATAAAAAAATACAAAGCCCACGCGGCAGTATTCTTTTAAATGGGCAGAGACATGTACTTGGGCCGGCCCACCTGGTACAGGTAGGCGGCAACCTGCAGGTAACCGTAACAGGAACCATCAGCGATACATCGGCAGCCTGGCAGGAAATGCAGGCCCAGATACCCGAAGAACCATTTTCATCCTGGAGAAATACTTACCTGTGCATATAAATAACGATATCCGGATCATGGTGCTGTGTAATAACGAAATGGCCATACCTGCCATGCAGCAACTATACATGAGCGGTAGCATGAAAGCTGTAATGGTCCCTGAAAAAAATACGGACCTGTTTTCTATGTTGAAACAGATGCTAACAGGCACGGATATCAGCCTGGTCAGTGTAAACAAAAAGAATCTTGAATCCGCCACCAGGAAAACGGTTGTTGAAAAAAATATAACAACCGCCTGGCTGATGACCTTTACCTATATCATTCCCAAATCCTTGCTGAACCTGCTTCCCGGGGGTTTTATTAATTTTCATTATGGGCTGTTGCCGCAATACCGCGGAGCCAACCCAGTGCTGGCACAGATGCTCAATGGTGAAACGCATAATGGTATTACTGTTCATTTGGTGGATGAAAATATCGATACGGGCCCGGTTGTAATGCAACAAAAAATTGCTATTGAAGAGAGGGATACTTTTGGGATCCAGTTACATAAACTGGGCATGCTGGGTGCTTCCATGGCGATGAACCTGTTACAGCTTTGCCGGTTAAACCCGGTGCCTCCATCAATTCCCCAGGATCAATCAAAAGCAAAGTATTATGCAAGGCCTGTTGCTGCTGACCTGATGATCAACTGGAATACCATGAGCAGCCAACAGGTGATCCGGCTTATCAGTGCCTGTAACCCCTGGAACAAAGGAGCAGGCGCTATTATCAATGGTATTGGCATCTGTTTAACCGACGCAGAACTAATGGATGAAATATATACAGGGAATGCATTGCCGGGTTCCATTATCGCCCTGGATGAAGAAGCAGGATTAAAAATTTATTGTTTTGATAATAAAGTGATCAAAATCAACATAATCTGCACCCCTCAGGGTTTTTTTGCCGGCAAAAGACTGGCAGACTTTGGGATAAGGACAAATGACCGTTTTTTATCCCAAATTGAAAGGAAATTATAGGAATTTAGAATAAAATAAAATACCTTTAAATATTGTAATTTGGCGTTGCTTGTTTTTTTCCAAAAAAACAGGTGAATATACGCGTTAAATTTTCTTGTTTTAGTTCGATATTGCCTTTTAATACCAAATAAACCTGTTTATGAAAAAAAGTTACCAACTCCTTTGTTTACTGCTTGCTTTATTTAGTTTTTCAACCAAGTCTTTTGCGCAAAACAATCTTGCTGCCGGCGACTTGGCGATCGTAAGTTACCAGTCGGATTTTGACGCTTCCAACCCTGTTGTTGGTGACAATGACCTGGCCGAAATTGAAGACCGCTTTTCACTGGTGATAACAAAGCCCGGCGGAATCGCAGCGGGTACAGTAATATTTTTTACCACCAGGGGCTGGGATGCAGTTACAAACACCTGGCATGATTTTGATTTTACTCCTACTTTTGGACTGGGCAGAAGAGCAGTGGTACAATGGACAGTGCCTGCAGGTGGTATTGCAGCAGGAACTGAAGTATTTTTTATAAGCACTTATCATGATGAAGTTGCAGTAGGTAGTGAATATTATAGCTGGGGAGCCTATTCCAACTATGCGGGTACCATTCCGCTGGGAGTTATGGCCAACGTAACACCCATCGTGCCTGCGGCAAACAGTACAGATGGTATGGGCTTTTCTTTTACCGGCGATCATCTGCTGGTTTACCAGACAGGCCCGGTAGCGGGTCCTAATAGCGGTCCTAATGGAACACCGATCAGGTTTATAACTGCCCTGATGGCAAATAATAACGGAACCACTACCTATGCTGCCTGGGACCCGGTTCCGGGACCAGTAAA